>Ga0207699_10000047_pt1 | contig 109818 bp, 84 predicted proteins | sample LARL51metaG_FD_184344 | JGI IMG/M metagenome (GOLD analysis project Ga0207699, IMG submission 184344) | Corn, switchgrass and miscanthus rhizosphere microbial communities from Kellogg Biological Station, Michigan, USA - LAR L5-1 metaG... | ecosystem: Host-associated > Plants > Roots >... | reverse complement strand
GCTGTCGAGGAATACAGTCTGTCGTCATAGGGCTGCTCTCCTCAAGTGGTCTAAGTGCTTGCTGACACAACACTTATACCACGGAAGCAGCCCTTTCTCGCGCCCGGGTGTGACCGATCCGGGCTAGAACATTGATCACCTCGATCGCAGCTCTCATCGAGAAGCGCTTGAGAAACAAGACCTCCAGCCGCGGCCGCACGGCTTCGGGTGGACCTGCCCCGGTTCGGTGGACAGTAAACGGCTTGGGTTTGGAGGACCTCAGGGCAGGGCACGGAAGCCAGCACTAAGGTCCTACGGAAACGCGTAGCGCGCCCGTCACTTGGCATCATGTCATGGGCGGCCTTTGGTGCTGCCAAACTTGTCCGGGCCGGAAACGACGCGCCAGGAGGGCCCACAAGCCACGATCTCGCCGTGGCCCTTACCTGGGGTACCCCCCAATTCGGCGTCATGCAGCCTCTTGCTTCTTCTCGTAGGCCGCGGGGCTGAGATAGCCCAGGGCCGAGTGCCGACGGTGGTGGTTGTACCAGCCTTCGAGAAAATCGAACACCGCCATCCGTGCCTCGACCTGCGTGTGGAACGGCCGGCGGTCCAGCAGCTCGCACTCGAGCGTCGCAAAGAAGCTCTCGCACAGGGCGTTGTCGAAACAGTCGCCGACGGAACCCATCGACGGGCGCACCCCGGCCTGCCGGCAGCGCAGGCCGAAGGCGATCGACGTGTACTGCGTGCCTTGATCGGAGTGATGGATCACCCCCGACGGCCGGCGCTGCCACAGCGCCATGTTCAAGGCTTCAACGACGAGCTCGGTGCGCAGGTGGGTCGCCATCGCCCAGCCCACCACGCGGCGGCTCCAGGCGTCCACGACGACGGCAAGATACAGGAATCCCGCCCAGGTCGGAATGTAGGTGATGTCGGCCACCCACAGCTGATCGCGTCCGCTCACCGCGAAGTGGCGGTCGACCAGGTCGGGAGCTGGCCGCGCCTGGCGATCCCGCGTGGTGGTCGCGAACCGTCGCCGCCGGCTGACTCCTGCGATGCCTGCGGCTTGCATCAGCCGGGCGACTCGCTTGCGGCTTGCTGGCTGACCCTCGGCGGCCAGCTCCGCCCGCACACGAGGAGACCCGTAGGTCCCTCGCGAGTGCTCGTGGATCGTCCGGATGCGGGCACCCAGCGCGGCATCCGCCGCCGTCCGTGCCGACGGCGACCGCCGCTGCCGGGCGTAGTAGCCGCTCGACGACACGCCCAGCAGTCGGCACATCGTTCGCACCGCGTGCATGGCCTGGTTCGCCCTCACGAATCCGAAGGCTTGCGCGGGATCGACTCGCTCTCCCGAGCGAACCAGGCCGCCGCTTTACCTAGAAAGTTACCCTGGCATGGGCACCTCGGCGGGCCAAGGCACCCCGAGTTCCACGAGCCGACGGAGGTGGTACCGGCGCAGTCGCGTCTGATTCGCGCGGTCAAAGTAGTCGGGTCCAAGGTCAGCGTAGTCGATTCTTCGGGTGAGGAGATGCCAGACTGCCACGAGAATACTGTGGGCGACGGCTACCACTGCGCGTTTGGCCCCCCGGCGTGCGGCGATGCGGCGGAACTGGGCACCGAGATACGTCTTGCGAGATCGCGACGCCGCCCACGCGCTCTCGATAAGCGCCGCACGCAGCCAGTTGTTGCCGAGACCCGTTCTGGCTGGCCGGCGCTTGCCGGCACTCTCGTTGCTCCCCGGACAGATCTTGGCCCAGGAAGCAAGGTGCCCGGCGCTGGGAAAGCGGCTCATGTCCACACCAATCTCGGAGACCAACACTTGAGCCGTTCGCGGGCCGATGCCAGGAATCGTCTGGAGTCGCTCCAGTTCCTCCGCAAGAGGAACGACCAAGGCAGCAATCCGTGCATCGCACACCGCCGTGGCTTCGGCGATGTAGTCGATGTGGCCCAAGAGCTGCGTGAGGAGGAACCCGTGGTGAGGCATAAACCGTCCACGCAAGGCCTCCGAGAGCCGCTGCTTCTTGCTGCAGAGGGCGCCTTTTGCTAGCGCCGCGAGCTCATGCTCATCGGTCTGGCCGGCAATCAGCGCGGCGAGCATGGCTCGACCGGAGACGCCGAGCACGTCCGAGGCGACGTTCCCAAGCTTGATGTTGGCGTCCTCCAGCAGCTTATGGACGCGGTTCGCCTCGTCCACGCGCTGCCGGCTCAGGCACTTGCGGTAGCGCGTTAGATCCCGCAGCTCGCGGATGGGCGCAGGCGGGATGAAGCTCGGCCGAATGAGCCCATGCGCCAACAGGTCCGCGATCCACTCGCAGTCCTTGACGTCGGTCTTGCGCCCGGGCACCGCCCTGATGTGGCGAGCATTGGCCAGAATCACCTCGAACTGCCCCTCCAGGATGTTGAAGACGGGCTTCCAGTAGACGCTCGTCGACTCCATCGCAACGTGGGTGCAGCCCTCCGCGACAAGCCACTCGCTGAGGCAGAGCAGATCCGAGGTGGTCGTGCCGAAGAGCCGCACCTCGGTCTTGGCTCGTCGGCCTGCCTGCACGCGAACGCACGCCGCGAGCCGCTCCTTGTGGACATCGATGCCGCAGCAGCGAGAATGGAGTACCTGCATGCGAGCCTCCTGGTTCTGGCGAGCCAGGGAGCGCCGCAGGGTGGGAGTTTACCTGGCGTGCTCGACGGCGACAGGACGGGGTGCCGAACGCGACGCTCGGGTCCATTTTTTTCCGGGCTTAGGGCACCAATAAGCGAACGACCTTTACCCGGCTCGCCGCCGCTAACCTAGCCCACTTTCATCCCCACGCGGGTGCGCTCCTGGGCGCATGCCCATTTTTTTAAGATCTCACGCTCTTCCCGAAGCTGGCGGTTCTCCCGCCGCAGCCGGCGCAGCTCCTCGCGCTCGAGCGTGGTCAGACCATCGTCGCGGCGGCCCTCGTCCCGGTCGGCCTGGGCAACCCAGTTGCGGATCGCCTGCGCCGAGGGCTCAAACTCACGGGCCAGCTGCTCGGGATCGCGTCCCGACCGGACCAGCTCGACCATCTGCCGGCGGAACTCAGGCGGGTACGGCGCTCGGTGTCTCTGCGGCATCGTGGACTCCTCTCCCCCCAATCATGGGGTGTCCACGAAACCGGGGCAACTTCAACCCCGGATTCGCCGCAGATGGCCACTATCGCCACGCGGTCGTCGAGGATGCGGTCCCAAAGGCGAGCCAGCTCGTCCTCACGCCCGAGCCGGGAGAAGAGCTTGGCGTCCTTCGGCACGAAGGCGCCGGCTCCCTTGAGCGCGAGCGGCTTGTCCGTCCCGCCTAGCGGAAGCCGGGAGACCGGTTCGCGGAAAATCTTCCAGCCCGCCCAGACGACCGATACGAGGCCTAGGATGAACACCACCTGGGCAGAGTAGTGGAACACCGTGTCGGGGACGAGGTTCCTGGTTGCAGGGGGTAGCCACTTCTCGAGAGCCGCCGAGAGCGCCAGCAAGAGCAACCCGACCTGCAGTATGAAGCGCCCGGGGCGGCCGTAGTAGAAGGCCCACTTCAGTCTCTTCAAGAACGAGACGAGTATTTCGGCCTTGTCGGCACTCGCGCTCGGCTCCATCGGGACCTCCTGCGGCCGGGCGTACCTGCGGTACCAGAACTGCCCCGGTCCGCTAAGCCCTCCGGTTTTCGATGTCGTGGCTGCGAGCATTCTAGCAGGTCTTGAAGGCCGCTTGGCGCAGCCCACTTCGTCGGTTGTGTAGGACAGGAGCCCCTGCTTTCCTCGGCGAGGGCCAGCTGTAGCAAACTGCGGCGCCGTCGAAGCGCAGGTCGAAGCCATCACTGGGAGACGCCGGCGTTGCAGCGGTCCCTGGCCACCTCTCCTTCCCCTCGCGTCCGCGTCGCTTTCCCGCGGCTCTTCCCGTACTCCTCGTCGTAGCGGCCTTTCGGGGCTGGTGCTCCAGACGCAGGCTCGTCGACAGTAAGGTGCGGGCTGCCTGTTGGTGTGATGGCGGTCGCCGCTCTTATCGATCGACCAAGCCGAGCCGCTCAGCCAGGTCCTGCCAGCTCCCGCCGGTCCTGCATGCGTCGCAGAACCAGGCGCGCTTCGTCGAGTGCCACCGCGCTGATGGGTGCGTGTCCTCGTGCGCAGGGCATAGGAACCGGATTTCGCGACCCTCGCGCCGTCCACTGCGCGCGAGGGTCGCACGATCCAGGTCGAAAGCAATGAGCTCGCTTGGGGCCGCACCCCAGGGCCCCTGGCCGCCAGCACCTTCCCCGGCCCCCGTGTTCAACGGTCTTCGCCCGCTAGGAATCGGCGGCGTGACTCCGATCTGATTCGCCACGCGGCGGCGCCGGCCGGTGAAGCTGCCGGTGGCCAAGGGCTCAATCAGCGTACGCAGCAGCTGCGGGCAGCGGCAGGAGCCGCGCTCTCCGACTCCGCCGACAGGGCCGGCAACTCGTTATGAACGCCGTACCGTTGCCAGGAGCCTAAGGAGGCTGATCCGGCGCTGTCCTGGCCTCAGGAGCGGCGATCGGCGCGCACCCTGGCGAATACTTCGAGGACTCAGCCCTTCCAACCGGAAAAGCATCGCACCGATGTGCACGGTCTTGCGACGTCTTAGCGTGAGATGTGCTGTGACTCTCCGATGAGGCCGTAACCTACGCCTCCGCGAATAAGATCAAGTACTCTTCGCCGTACCAGCCTTCTCTCATGAACAGCTCCGAATAAGCGGTCTACGGCCCACCTTGCTGTCGCTGGGTGAGCAGATTCTTGATCTGATCGGCGCTAAAGCCGACGAAGAAGACTGCGATCAGCGCTGGGATGACATCCAGCTTAAGCAGCTGGTCCTTGGCGCCTGCGATGAGCGCCACCAAAGCAATGAAGAGAGCCAGCAGCAAGCGCAGGATCTCAAGCTTCCGGCTGGACAGCCTCCACGATGCCTTCAGCCACTGCCATAGGATCGCCGGCTGGCCCGTGGGCATCGTGCCTGAGGGCAGCCCAGTCTCGGGCACAACCGTGACCTGGTTAAGATCATGCACTTTCGCCTCTTGCATCGTGCCGACCGCCCTGGGAACGAGCGTGACCGTCAGGGCATAGGTGCCCACATTCTTGAAGTAATGAGTGACCTCCCAGCTATCTTCCGTTAGCGGCGATTCCTGGGGATGGCTGAATTCCCAGTGACATAACCATCCATCGCGCGCCGCGGCGTTGTTGAGCGAGGCATCGAGAAATTGAAGCCTGAACACGCATGGCTCGAACTGCCTGATTTCGAAACGATCGGGCGTAACCCGCACCTGTTTGTTAGCGACCGCCTGCCCAATGTCCTTGACGAATTTACCCTCTTTCATCTGCAACAGCAGGGACCGAGCCGAAGACAAGCTCTGCCAACTGTCCTTTTTCAACAGATCAAGGAGCTCCGCCCTGAAATCTGTCAGGCGATGCCGGAACGGATCATTGGCATCCGTGATATTCTCGATCAGTGATGTATACGCGCGGATGTAATCCAGCTTAAACAACGCGGTGTCCAGCGTCACGTACCTTGCAGGGTCGATGTGCTCCTCAAGCGGGCTATCGATGACCGTGAACAACCCAGGCAAATCTCGGCGGATCGCCACGCAGGTAGCAGTCTTGCCAGCGTTACCGCTCGTGGGATCTAAATCTGCGTTGAGAGCCTTGAAGCGCCGACTAACGTCCGCGGCAAGCGCATCGTCCGCCGTGCCCGCATTATCCAGCTGCTTCTGGACGTCACTGATCAGTGCCTGTACGGATTGCACGTCAGAATCGCTGGGGTCAGATTTATTGGCGATGGTCACGATCTCATCGACCATGTCTTCCATCGCCAGTATACGCGTCGGCGGCAGGGCATGACTTGCTTTTCTCCCGAAGTCGTCGCGTAATGCGCCCAGCTGGTCGAGGAGCTGAATGCGAGTGCCCAGACGGACCGCTGCCTGCTCGAGGCTCAGCATCTCCGAACCAAAATCGCCGTTCGCCAAGGTCAGTCTTGCCAAGCGGTCTTCCAACAACCTTGCCTCCAACCCAACCAATACCCGTGGGCGCGATGCCAATCTAATGGAAAGATCAGCCATTTTTTTCCCTAATGCTGCAAGCTTGGCTTTTAGTTTCAAGCGCCGCGCCTGATTGGGAAAAACGAAGTTGAGGGCTAAAGAACAGGCTCCACCAGCCAGGAGAAATAAGAACACCGCGATGTCTGACCAAAACTCCCGACTATTACCGGAGCTTGAAGCCAGATGCGTCGTGATCTTGAACGCCCTCGTCGTCGCCGCGCATTCGGCGTCTCTACCGATCACCGGCGGGCCGGGTCTTCTGCTGATCACCAACAGGCCATCGCTGATTCGGTCTTTAAAGAGGCCGGTAAAGAGGGCGGGGAACCAGCTGGCGGCCGGCGTGAAGGACACCTCTCTAAGACCATTCGCCGGGAGTAGGACCGCATCCGAGCCTGCCGCCGGTGACGGGCTCTGCCCGCCGCGGGCAGGGCCGGACTTCCGCGCCCTGCCTGATGAGACACCAACGCCGTTGATGCTGTACTCCCAGGTCAAGCTGTAGTCCCGGTTATCCTCGTTCTTCAACCTGAAGTGCGCAGGACTACCTTCCACCATCGTTAGCTCGGGTGCCTCCGGCTTGGCAACGTCCAAGCTCACGTGGAACGGTGATTCCGGTCGAACGATTCTGACCGGACCTACCTCGACGCTCTCGTTCTGCAACGTCGTCTCCCACTCCCCCCTGTCATAGACGCCAGACACCACCAACTTGACCCATAGCTCCTCCCCGGCGGCCAGTGCTACCTTTGCGGACGGCGTATCTCCCTTCGCGTTAGTGGTGGGTAACAGGGTGGCGCTGACGATCAAGTGCGTGCCTGGAGGTCGGCTGGCCAGCTCCGTCGTCGTCAGGTAAAGAGGCATCGGCGCGGATCCCGCCGTACCCTCGTTCCGTACTTTGAGCATGGCTGTCCCTGCAGCGTTAGGGTTGCATGATGGATCAATGACGACCGTCGGATGACCGACCAGGACCAGCTTCCCTTGTGCCGCTGCTGGTGGCGTCGTCGCGATCACCACGAAGCTCAGCACCAGGCCTTCCTTAAGGATGGATAGCAGGCTCCTCGTCCGCAATGCCACCCAAGTCGGTTTCAAGGTACGAAGTGAACTGTACGTTCCGCGGCCGGGCGCTAAGTGCATACTTTCCACCTCAAAGGGTGCAGAAGGAGGCTTGGCGTTCCGTCGATCGGCCCAATCCTTCGACCGCTGGTGACACTCCTGGCGCCCCAGCTTCAGGCTCCGTCAGAAGAAGGGCACGTTACCACCTGTGGTATTCAGCAACAACAGTAATATTGACACATGTAAATAGCTACCCGCGAGATCAGAAGGAGTCGGCCGAGAACCATCTCGCTCTGGGTTCGGCGCTCTTATCGACACCCAGAGACCGATGGCCCCGACCACCAGATGTTCGCCAGCTCGACGCCTATCAGCGTCGCCGCATAGGCCATCCGCCGCGTGAAGAGCAGATCTACGTCGCTCGACGCCGATCGCCGCTTGGGTGGGTATGAAAGATCACGACACCGGCTGCGCTGCGCAGCAGGCACCCCTTGAGGATCTCGCGCGGCCTCGCTGGCGGCCGGCCCTACACCAGGGGCCGAGGCTCGAACCGCAGCAGCCGGCCCTCCTGGCGCTCGCCGCGCAGCGCCGCGGCCAGGCCGCCGGAGATCAGGTCGGCCGCAGCCAGGAGCTGCTCCGGCCGTAGGTGGGTGTAGATGTCGTGCACGTCGCGCCCGAGGGAATGGCCCATCAGGCGCATCCTGATCTCGCGCGGTATGCCGAAGTACGCGGCCGTGCTGTTGAACGTGTGGCGCGTCGCATCGTACAGACGCATCCGTGCTGGCAGCTCGGCGCGCGCCGCCAGGCGCTTCCAGAGCCGCTTGAGGTCCGACATGGGACCAGAGCCTCGGCCGGGGAAGATGTACTCGCTACAGCGCGGCAGGGCGCGCAGCAGGTCGGTCGCCGGGCGGCCCAGGTAGACCGAACGCGGCCCCGCTTTGGACGCCGGCAGGTGCCAGATGCGCGCGTCCAGATCAATCGCCGCCCAGCAGACCTTGAGAGCCTCGCCGGGCCGGCAGCCGGTCAGCAGCATGAAGGCGAAGACCGCCGCCGGCATCGAGTCCTTGTCCTCCTGGCGCAAGGCGTCACCGAGGCGCGCTAGCCCAGGCATGTCGAGAGCTTGGCCGCGCCGCTCCTCGTGGTGCCGGTCGTGGCCCTGGGCGGGGTTCGGCATCTCGCGCGGCCACCACCCCCACCGTGCGGCGAGCGCCCAGGCCTTCGAGCACGCGGCGAGAAAGCGGTTCGCCTGGTAGGGCCGGTCGCGCAGCTCGCGGTGGATCCGCTCGAGATCCTCCCCCACGATGCAGCCGGGTCACAATCCTACGCCGCAAGAAACGCCAAGTTCGTAGCGAATTGCGTACCTCGCGACAGCCTTCATTAAAGAACAGTCCACCCCCAACCTCAGAGTGTCAGCAGGGTCGTCTGGATCAACAAGGGGTTGTGCAAAGGCGTGGGCTACCGCGCACCGGCCTGATTCGTAGAGATACCTGCCGGCATCTTTCCTCTGGCTCCGTAGCTGTTGTAGTCGCTGATATTCCCCCTGGCCGGAAGTCTTCGCGGTGGCGGCATTGATCCAATCAATTTGGGCGGGTCCCTTTTCATGAAGAATGTTAACAATCTTATAGAAGCTAAGAAATTTGAAGGGGTAGCTATCCTGATTGAGAGCCTCCCTATAGAGGGCGAGAGCAAGCAAAGCTCGTGGATCGGAAGTCTCCGGCACGAAACCAAGGGATGATTGGGGGTGATGGGGCGGACGATACGGAGGCGCCTTTCTGCCGCGACCGACCCCAAGGCGTGAGGAGCCGCCAAGCTGCATGATAACCGGGATCGGTAGGTCCCAGTGGTACGCTAAGGCGCTTAGAAATTGTTGTAGTAGCTTCAAGGCAGACTCAAGGGCTTCAGCTGAGCCACATTCGAGGTAAAGTCGCGGTGCGTTATCCTGGTCCTCCGGGTGGACCTCTATAACCCTTCCTCGATAGGGCTGGAGGATCTTCGAGGTTGGCCAGGTTCCCCCGAGTTCAGAGGCGTCAATACCAATAGTGGCCCAATTCACCCGTCATGCTCCCTCTCGCCCCGCAGGCCCTGGCCCAGTGGTGACGAACGCGGCAACACCGATCAGCGGGAACCTCTCATCGCGGAAGCAGCTGGCCTGCCCGCGACGAGAGTAACTATTTGATCTCCACAGTCTTGTCATCTTGCCTGCTATCGCCGCGAACTACTGCAGCCCAGACCTCCGGATGCGTTTGCTGAACCAGTGATTTAGCCGCTTCAGTCGGGAACGCCCAAAGAGTCGTGTAACTGGCTTGGTCGGACTCAAACCACATACTACCCTGTTGAAGCTTGTCTGCAATTGCAGTTGCAAGCTCCGCGCGGGTCCAGAATTCTGATTTGTCTATGGCTGTGTAACTCGAAAGGGCTGATTCTCCCGGTGAGATTGTGATTCGAGAGTGGCGTTTCCCGAGTGGATTGCGGGCCATATCATCGATGGAATCTAGTGCAGAGAGATGCAGAAAGACTGACGCTGTGTAGTCAAAGCCGGGTTCGTCTCTATGTGTCAGCAAGAACTCGCGATGGTGCTCAGCGTTTGCAATGAAGTGTGCTATATAAACCGACATTTGCAATGGAAGCGCTTCCGGCGACCTAAAGGCGGATGGAGTCGCTATATTTAGACCCTCTGCGTCACTCTTGATAAGTTGGTAGACCCTGAACTGAGCCCCATGCTTGTCCGCTGCATGAAACCTTTTGAACGCATCGTAGTATGCTTCGCGCTCGCAGAGGAACTCATAGACTGATTCACCTGCGAGTATTTGGTTACCATCAGCCAGACTCATAATTCTCTGGGCCATGTTTATTCCACGACCTGCGATGTTTCGATTGCCATTGATGTCAATAACGACGTTGTCGACGTTCTGGTTCACACCTACGCGCACTGAGAATCGGCGCCTTTGATCGCTCGTAGCTTCACTATGCCGTTGAACTCGCGCCAGAATGTAGGAGGCTACTTCTAGCGCAAGCTCGAGTGGCTCAGCTCGTAGAATAGCAATTGCCATCCCATCACCTGTGGGAAGAATGATTCGGCCGGGCTCTGTCAGCTCGTGTTCTTCGAGCGCCTCTCTGACCATTGCGGTAAGAGAGTGAACTATTTCAACCTGGGCTTCAACGCTTCGCCCCTGAGTGAACTTCACAACATCCAGGAATATGTACTGAGCGTGGGTACGGCCTTCCTCCTGCATGAGATCTCCCAGAAGCGGCTTAATCGAGGCCGCCATCAGGTCTCTATCTTATCAAGACCTGGGGTTTAGCGTCCGGCTGAGCTGGGACCACTGGTTGGTTAGCGGCCCAGTCCGAGGCCTTTCTACCGCCCGGATGGCGAGCTCGACGGGGACGCGAAATGCGCGGGGGAGCACCGAGAGGGCGAGTCTGGCCCTTGCAGGCCTACCTCGCGCACGATGGCTTCGATGGCCTTCTCGGGTCCCTTCATCGACTGCTCAACTCGCTGGATGGTCCGGCTGAGCTGAACCAAATGCCCTCGCAGCTCGGGCAGGCTCTCGCGGATGGTGCTCGCGAGGACCTTCGCCCGGGCGGCGGCTCGCCCCGCCTCGCGATAGTCGTCGAGGGCGTTGCGCAGGGTGGGCACGGAAGCCGTGGCCGCCTGGTGGGCGAGATCGGGCTGGCGGAAGCGAAGATGGCGCGCGGCCGTTCAGCTGGCCGTAGGTAGTGGCCTGTCCGACCCAGAGGCACTCCGGCGCCCGCGGGTCGACAGCGAGCCGCTCGAGGAGATGGAATCAGCTGAATGGCAGGGCACGCCGGGTCCGTTCAGGTGGGCTCGATCGGATCTGAGAGCGACAGGAAGAACACCAGGTTCTTGACCTGCGCCGCGTCGAATCGAGTGTGGAGCGCGCGCAGCTCTCGAACCCAGCCGCCAATGCTGACGCGAGTCTGGGATGAGAACGCGATCCCTGCGTGCTCGGTGCCTGCTGCCGCGAGGCGGAGGAAGTCCTGATCGTGGGTGCAGAGCATCCGCGACTGCGCGGTCGCCCTCTCCAGATGGTCTCGATCGGCTGCGCCCAGATTACCGAGATCGCGAGCCGTCACGACATCGATGCCGGAGGAACGAAGCTGGGCGCCTACTTCCGTGGGGACGTTCTCGTCGAGATAGAAGCGGAGCTCGCTCACGCGGTCGCACAGCGCCCCTGGGCTGCCAGCCGCTGGCGCCAAAGCTCGGCTTGCTCCGCGTTGGCCCGGATCTCGGCGTCCACGGACGCCTTGTGGCGGAAGTAGTAGGAGAGCGCTGCATGGACCTGGGCAAGGTCGAGATCGAATTGCGCGGAGAGCTGATCCGGAGTCAGGCCGGCAAGGGTGTGGTACGCCGCCAGGTCGGAGACCCGCAGTGTGGTACCGGCGACGAGCGGGCTACCGTTGCGAATCTCCGGATCGCTCACCACCGATTCGATAGGTAGTATTTGTGCCGCCATGTCTTCTCCTCGACCACCCCAACCTGTCGCATCCGAAGAATACCATGGGCATGACTCACAGGCTGGGCGGCCCCGTGTCCAGTGTCACGGCGACATCAGCCGAGGGTACTGCAGGGGCTTGCCGAGCGTGGGCTCCAGCGGCCAGGAGTCGATGAGGTGGGCCAGCGTCTCCCACATCCGGCCACCTCGGTGTCGACCACCGCGAAAGCACCTCGACCGGCAGCCGGCCTACCCGGGCGGCGCGAACTGGCTGGCGAGGGAGATGCCCTGCTCCTGGTAGGAGGAGCCGATCTTGGGGCCGTAGACCTTGCCGGGGACTGCGGCGAGGCGCTCGTAGACCACCCGGCCCATGACCTGGCCGTCCTCGAGCAGGCAGGGGACGCCGTAGGAACGGACCTCGAGGACGGCCCGGGCTCCGGGGATGTCGCCGCCGCCGTAGCCGAAGCCGGGGTCGAAGAAGCCGGCGTAATGGATGCGGAACTCGCCGAAGTTGGGGTCGTAGGGGACCATCTCGGCGGCGTGGGTCAGCGGGATGCGGATCTTCTCCCTGGAGGCGAGGATGTAGAAGAAGTCGGGGACCAGCAGCAGCTGCCGCCTCTGGGTGCGGACCGGGTCCCAGTGGTCGAGCGCTGGGTAGTAATTGCGCTTGTCGAGATCGAGCACGCAGGGATCCATCTTGGCCCGGAAGCCGACGATGCGCTCGCCGCTGCCGTCGAGGTCGACCGAGACCAGCAGGCCCTTGGCGATCGTGGGCGGCGCCGGAACGCCGTCGCGCGAGAAGACCAGCGTCTCCCTGGCGTCCAGGGCGCCGAGCCCCTGGTCGGACTCCTCGGGCGCGCCGCGGGAGAGGCGCAGCTGGTTCAGCTTCTGGCCGGCGCGCACGATGATGCCGAAGGTGCGGGGGATGATCTCCACGTAGAGCGGGCCGCGGTAGCCGGCGGGAACCAGCTCGAAAGCGTCGGCGAAGTCGGTGATCAGGCGGGTGAAGACGTCGAGCCTGCCGGTGGTGCTCTTCGGGCTTGCCTTGCCGGAGACCTCGGGCGGCAGGTCGAGGGCCTCCATGACCTGGATGAGGTAGACGTGCTCCCGCTCGAGGATCGTGGGCCGGGTGAGGTCGAGCAGAAACGCCTCCTGGTTGGCCTCCATCTCCGCCAGCTTGGCGGCGACCGTCGAGCGGTTGTTGGGCAGGAAGCTCGCCCGCACCCGGTAACCGGCCGTTCCCAGGCGCAGGTCGAGGCTGGCGGGCTGGATCTGCTCGTCGCCGATCGGCGACCACGCCGTGATCTGGCCGAGCCGGATGAGCTCCTCGATCCCCTGGGACGGCAGCAGCCCGGCGGTCACTACGATTCGCCGGAGCAGAGTTTAAAATGGTCGAGGAACGCGGTGATGGCCCGGGGATCGGCGGGCGTGCCCGACTTGTCGAGGGTGGCGGTGGGCTCCCCCGGCGCGGGGTCCGGGCCGAACCAGACGCCGATCCGGAGGCGGCGGTCCGGGCACTCGATCATCTCGATGCCGGTGATCCCGCGATGCCTCCGGCCGTTCATGTTGACGTCGCCGCGCACCGCCCGGTAGACGACGTGGGCGCCGCCGGCCGTCACCTCTCCCTCGCCCAGCGACTCGCGCGTCTCGACGCGGAGGCCGGAGCCCTGCTCCCACGGCGCCTTGCCGTTGGCGCCGTAGAGCATGCGCCGCCTCGCCTCGGGATCGGTCGGGATCTTGCCCACGCGCATCTTCATGAACATGAAGCCGTGGTCCTCGATGTCGACGTGCGTGTCGCCGGGCGCGGGCGGGCGATCGCCGAGGAAGGCCATGTCGATCAGGAAGGGGATGGAGATCGCCCCCGCCGGATAGTAGCCGGGCGGCAGCTCCTGGTAGGAGAGCAGCTCGCGGGTGCGCTGCTCGCGCACCTTCGGGTCCGCGAGGCCCTGCTCCATCTTGTGTCCCTGGTCGACGAGCTTCTTGCCGATGAAGAGCACGACCAGGGCACAGAGCAGGAGGAAGAGGGCGCAGCCGCAGCCGGCGTAGACCCATGGCGAGGTCTTGCCCTTTCCTTCAGCCGGGGGGGGAGGGGCGGTGGTGTGCGGATCCATGTCACATCCTTTCCGGCGTGGGGATGCCCAGCAGCTCGGCGAGATTCTCGAGCCCGCGGCGGAAGATCTGGACCGTGGCGAGGCGGGCGGCGCGCACGGCGAGATCGCTCTCCTGCAGGATGGGGTGGCGGTGGTAGAAGGTGTTGAAGCGCTGGGCGATCTCCAGCGCCTGGCGCGCGACCAGCGACAGCTCGAGCGCGGCGACCGCCTTCTCCACCAGGTCGCCGATCTGGGCGACCTCGAGGATCAGGCCCCAGAGGTCTTCGCCGAAATGGCCGGCCGCGAGCTCCCGGACCGCGGCGGCGGAGACCTCGTCCGGCTGGCCTGCCTCGCGCAGCCGGCGGCGGATGTTGCGCGCGCGCACCAGCGAATACTGCAGGTAGGGACCCGAATCGCCCTCGAAGTTGAGCGCCTCGTCGAAGTCGAAGGCGATCACCCGGTTGATGGTGGTCTTCACCATGAAGAAGCGCAGCGCGGCGACCGCGATCTCGCGCGCCAGGGCGTCGAGCTCGGCGCCGCCCAGCTCGCGGTTGCGCTTGGCGATCTCCTCGCGGCTCTTGGCCTCGAGCCGGTCCAGGAGGTCGTCGGCCTTGACCCCGATCCCCTTGCGCCCCGACATCTCGAGGACCTTCTCCCGGGCCTCTCCCACCGCGGCCACGCCCGCCGCGCCGTCGATGCTCGCCGGCAGGGCCGTCTCCTGCTCGCGGTGCTCGCCGTCAGCCGCCGGCGCCTCCGGGCGATAGCCGAGCTGGCGCGCGGTCTCCGGCGACAGCGCGACCATCTCGTAGGCGAAGTGCACCGAGCGCTCGGCCTCGTCGGTGTGGCCGAGAGCCTGGAGGCCGGCGCGCACGATCCTCTGCAGGTAGCTCTGGCGGGTGTCGATGACGTTGATGACCCGGTAGGCGCCGCCGAAGGCCGGGTGAACGGCCTCGCTGTTGGGAGAGGTGGGACAGGTCTCCCAAACCTCCGCCTCCTGCCAGAAGCGATAGCCGAAGTCCTGGCCCAGCAGGCCGAACTTCCAGAGCTGGTAGGCGATGTCCTTGCCGACGTAGGTCACCGTGCCGTCCGAGCGCACGATCACCTTGTCGGGGTCCTCGAGCCCGGCGAACTCCTCGCTGTGCGCCAGCGGCATCACCCAGCAGCCGGCGTTCTTGCCCGCCGTCTCGTGGCGCACGGCGCCGCTGTCCTTGAGGCGCTGGAAGGCCCGGTCGAAGAAGTGCAGGGCCAGGATGTCGCTCTCCCGCGTCAGCAGGTCGTAGGAAACGCCCAGCCGCCGCATGGTCGCGAGATGGCGGCGGACGATGCGCCGCGCCACCAGGCGGCCCATCTCGGCGCGCTCGCCGCGGCCGGTCTCCAGCTGGTGGAGGGTGTCGCGGAGCAGCTGCCGGCGCTCGCTAGCGGTGTCGGCGCCGCCCTCCGCGTCGTACCAGCGCCGGACCTCGGCGTAGAGGTCCCAGCAGACGTAGTCGAACGGCTCGGGGATCGCGGCCACCTCCGCCAGCCCGGCGCGCCGCAGGTCGAGGAAGCCGACCACCACGTCGGCGAGCTGGACGCCGGTGTCGTCGATGTAGTTCTGGACCTCGACGGCGTAGCCCAGGCTCCGCTGGCAGCGGGCGAGCACGTCGCCGAGCACGGCGTTGCGCAGGTGGCCGACGTGCGCCGCCTTGTTCGGGTTGATGTTGGTGTGCTCGACGATGACCTTGCCGGGGCGCTCGGCGGCGGGGCGGGCGGCCCCGATGCCGCCGGCTCCCGGGGGGGCCGCCGCGGGCGCTGGCGGTGCGTCGAGCGCCAGCAGGGCGGCGGCGAAGGCGGGACGGTCGAGGAAGAGGTTCAGGTAGCCGGCGCCGAGAACTTTGACCTCCCGCACCAGCCTTGGCGGCCGCAGGGCGCCCGCGAGGTCCTCGGCGATGGCGCGCGGGTTGCGCTTCAAGGTGCGCGCCAGCTGCATGGGGGCCGGGGTGGCGAAGTCGCCCAGCTCGCGGCGCGGCGGCACCTCTACGACCGGCCGATGTGCCACGCCAAAGCGCTCCTGGATGGCCCGCGCCACCTCGCGCGCCAGCTCGTCCCTGAGCTCGGTCCACATGGCGGCGAGGAGTCTACACTATGGGACTATAGGGTCCTGGTTCGTCCCGAGAGGGGTCGGTGTGGGCTGGATGGGTTGATGCTTGATAAAATTGCCCGTTGGGGGGCCCCGGACTTGATGACCGACGACAACAAGCTGATGGTTAGCCTCGACCGCACGCAGCTCGAGCTGGTCGAGGGGGACATCACCGGCATCGAGGTGGACGCCATCGTCAACCCCGCCAACGAGCGTCTGCAGCTCGGGGCCGGCGTGGCCGGGGCGATCCTGCGCAAGGGCGGCCCCTCCATCCAGGAGGAGTGCGACCGCATCGGCGGCACGCCGGTCGGCACCGCGGTGATGACCGGCGCCGGCAACCTGCATGCCCGCCAGGTGATCCACGCCGTCGGCCCGCGCATGGGCGAGGGGGACGAGGACAAGAAGCTCGCCTCCGCGGTGCGCGCCGCGCTGGCCCTGGCGGACCGCCGCGGCATGCGCTCGATCGCGCTGCCGGCCATCTCCACCGGGGTGTTCGGGTTCCCGCTCGAACGCGCCGCCCGCATCACGCTCACCGAGATCCACCGCTACCTGCAGGGGGGCACCAAGCTCGAGCGGGTGGTGGTCTGCCTGCGCGGCGAGGAGGCCTTCAACGTCTTCCGCCGCGAGCTCCGCCGCGGGTTCCGCTGACGGCAGCCTACGCGCCGTACTTGGCGAGGCGGCCGGCGTTGGCGAGGAGCAGCCCCATCAGCTGGTGGGACAGGATCGTGCCGAGCTCGCCGCGCGCGGCGGCCCGTTCGCTGAATTCCTCGCTGCCGTCGATCGAGCAGCATGCGGAGTGCAGCAGCAGCGGCACCGGGTGCCAGCTGTGGCTCTTGAGCGGCGCCGGCGTGGAGTGGTCGCCGGTGACCGCGAGCACCGCCGGCCGCAGCTCGAGCAGGGCCGGCAGGCTGGCGTCGACCTCCTCGATGGCCCGCACCTTGGCGGCGAAATCGCCGTCCTCGCCGGCGGCGTCGGTCTGCTTGGCGTGGACGAAGAAGTAGTCGAAGCGCTGCCAGCTGGCCGCCGCCGCCGCGATCGCCTCCGCCGGACGCTTGCCCGCCGGCACCACCTCCATGCCGCATGCCGCCGCGGCGCCCCGGTAGAGGGGGTAGCCGGCGAAGGCCCCGCAGCGAAGATGGTAGAGGTCGCTCATGCGCGGCAGATGCGGCAGCTGGGAGAAGCCGCGCAGCAGGGCGCGGTTGGCCCGCGGCTCGCCGGCGAGCGCCCGCTCGATCGTCGCCATCACCCGCCGGACCACGGCCGCCGTCCGCTCGCCCCGCTCGCTCCGCGCGCCCCCCTCGCGGGCATCGCCGCGCGCGGTGACCGGCAGCGGCGGCACCCCCAGGCGCTGGGGATCGGTGTCCTCGAGGTCGGGAGAGAGGCCGTCGCCGCGCAGCAGCAGCACGAAGCGGTGACCTTCGCCCGCCTCGACGGTGACCTGCACGCCGTCCACCGGCTGCTCGGGCCGCAGCGCCTCGCGGATCGCCGCGCAGAGACGGCGGCACTCCTCGGTCGGGATGCGCCCGGCCCGCCGGTCGGTCAGGTTGCCGGCGGCGTCGGCGGTGGCGAAGTTGCCGCGTGCCGCGACGTCTCCGGGCTCGACCGGCAGCCCTTCGCCCAGCGCTTCCAGCACGCCGCGGCCGATGTCGGCCGCCGGCTGGGTGGGGTCGTGCCCGAACAGCGCCAGGTGGCCGGGTCCGCTGCCGGGGGTCACGCCCGGCGCCACCGGCACCAGGCGTCCCAGCGCCGAACGGCGGGCCAGGGCGTCGAGGTGCGGCAGCGCGGCGTGCTCGAGCGGCGTCAGCGGCTGCGCCTCGGTGCGGATGTCGCCCAGCCCGTCGAGCACCAGCAGCACGATCTTGCCGTCGCCGTCGGGAAGCGGCTGGGCGAGCCGGGAGATCAGCTCGAGGTGGCTCATGGCGTTCCGCCCGCGGTCCGTCCCGCTCGATCGAAGGTGCCGTGTGCGGGATCAGGCCACGAAGTAGGCGCTGGCGCGGATCTGCAGGCGCGCCCGCGGCTCGAAGCCGCTGCCGACCAGGGCATAGGCGGTCGACGAGCCGAGGATGGGCAGGACGATCCAGCCGTCGAAGCTCTCGCCGCCGGCATAGGGCGGCACCACCGGCTCGATCTCGGCGATCTTGGTCCAGTGGTCCTCCTCGCTGTCGAAGGAGGCGCGCAGCTCGACGTAGGCGCGGTCGAGGTCGATGGTGCGCTGCCCGGAGGGGTGCCAGATCGAGAAGACGAAGCGCACCTCGTCGTAGGTGCCGGTCGCCAGGAACGCCTTGCCGGCCACCAGCAGCGGGTAGCTGAAGGACCCGGCGGTGTCGGTGGCGAAGATCTCCGGCGTCGGGTCGAAGACGACCTGGCGGGCGGGCGTAGGCGTGGCGGCCGAGTTCATGGGCGCTCCTCGCCGGCCAGGCCCACGCCGGCAACCGGTTCTGAAGCCAGGGCCAGCCGGAAGGCGCGCGCGACGTGCTCGCGGATCACCGTCGGCGGCGCGTCGAGGCGGCCCGCGAGCAGCGGGAAGCCGATGCCGAACGCGACGGCCCCGGCCCGCAGGTAGGCGGGGATGTCGCCGATCCCGAAGCCGCCCGCCGCCAGCATCGGGATGTCGCCGAGCGGCTGGCGCACGGTGGCCAGGTAGGCGGGGCCGCCCACCGGCGGCAGCGGGTAGACCTTGACCAGGTCGGCCCCCAGCTCGTGGGCCGCCACGATCTCGGTCGGGGTGAGCGCGCCGAGCACCAGGAAGCGGCCGGCCGCCCGCGCCGCCTCGGCCACCGGGGCGGCGGCGTTCGGGCTGACCAGGAAGTCGGCGCCGGTGGCCAGGGCCTCGCGCGCCCGGGCCGCGTTGGTGACGGTCCCCATGCCGATCCAGGGCGGCCCGGCGGCGCCCCGCTCGGCGATGAGCTGCCGCGCCAGGCCGGCGGCGCCCGGGACGGTGAAGGTGATCTCGATCAGCTCGATTCCCGCCTTCGCCAGCGCCTGCGCCTGGCGGGCCGCGTCGGCGGTCGTGGCGGTGCGGACGACTCCGACGATCGGCTTCAAGCGCAGGCTCTGGGCGACCAGCGCGCGGGTATCGACGGTCGAAGTCATGCGGGGCGGGAGTCTATCAGGAACCTACGGGGGGCACCCCCCTCCGGCCGGGCCGAGGACGGCGGACCTCCACGGACGAGATCCGCTGAGCTGAGGCTCAGCCGCAGGGCAACGTCGCGGTGTGCAAGTCGAGTCGCGGCCTCACGGCGGCGCGCGGAGGGGAGGGATTACTTAGAAGTTGGAAGTATAGGTAATCTATCTATCCCCGGATAGGTCACTTCCGCGGCTGGTCCCCGGGTCTCGGTGAGGGACGTGCCAAAGAGAGGCCGGCGGGTTTATCATTGACGTGAAACTATCCGTCCGTCTGCAAGTGTGGAGACCATGGCAGTCCCAGATCAACCCATTCTGCCTTCCGGGAAGGAGCCGATCGACCAGCTCCTGCGGCGGCTGCGGCCGCGGCTGAAGCAGGTCTTGAGCCGCTACCGGGTGCCGGCGCACGATGCCGAGGACCTGGTGCAGGAGGCGCTGGTCGCGACGGTCCAGAAGTGGAACGAGATCCAGGACCCCGAGGCCTGGATCGTGGTCACGCTCCGCAACCGCTGCGTCGTCTACTGGCGCAAGCGCCGGAACAGCCTCTACAACGCGGTCGACACGGTGATCCTGGAGCTGCTGACCGAGCCGGTCGCGGCGCCCCAGGAGCGCGCCGAGCTGCTGTGGGACCTGAACGACCTGATGGAGGACCTCCCTCCCCGCTGCCGCAAGCTGCTGCGCCTCCGTTACGGCCTCGGCTACGACTCGTCCGAGGTGGCGGAGCAGATGGGGTACCACCCCTCGAGCGTGCGCAAGGTCGCCCGCCGGTGCATGGCGGCGCTGACCTACCAGATGGTGGCGCGCGGCTTCTCGAAGGACGCGGTGCGGGCGTTGATGGACGACGACGTCAAGAAGTAGCGGACCCGGCGGACCCGGCGGGTCCGGAGAACCCGGAGGACCCGGAAGACCCGGAAGACCCGGAAGACCCGGAAGATGGCGAGCGCGCCAGGGCGTGACCGGCGCGCCGGCAGATGCCGCGCAGGATGGCGGCCTCGCGCTCCGTGAGGCGGGCCCTCGCCGCCGCCGCCCGCAGGTCGCGCAAGACTCCCGGGAAGGTGCTGTCGCGGTCGAAGCCGATGCGGCGCAGGACGTCCGCGACCTGGTCGAACAGGCCGTCCACGTCGGCGCAGGTGGCGGGGGCCTCGGCGGCCAGCCCGGTGGCCCCTGCGACCGCGGCGACCGTGGCGGCCCCGGCGACCCCTGCGGCTCCGGCCATCCCGGCGATCCCGGCGGCCCCGGCGAGGCCGGCCCCGGCCGCCGGCCGCGGAGCTCCCAGCCGCGCCTGGTACAGCTCGTAGGCGAGGATCAGCACCGCCTGGGCGAGGTTCAGCGTCGGCTGCACCGGCGCGCAGGGGATGCGCACGACCAGATTGGCGCAGGCCAGCTCCTCGTTGGTGAGCCCGCCGACCTCCGGCCCGAAGACCAGCGCCACCGGCGTTCCCGGGGGGTCGGCCGCCAGCCGCTCCGGCAGCTCTCGCGGGCCGATCAGCGGCGCCGGCTGCCGGCGGTCGCGCGTTGACGTCGTTCCGACCACCCGCGGGAAGGGAGCCAGCGCCTCGCGCAGGCTGGCCACCCGCGAGCATCCGTCCAGCACCTGCCGGGCGCCGACCGCGAACGCCCTGGCGGTCGGGCCCAGCGCCGCCGCCGGCTCCACCAGGATCAGCCGCTCGAGACCCATGTTGGCCATCGCCCTGGCGGCCGCTCCGACGTTGCCTTCCTCCCGCGGCCGGACCAGCACCACGGCGACGGCGGCGTTGGCGGCCTCGGCGACCTCGGTGATCTCGCGGGGGGCCCCGGCCTCCTCGATTCCCATCGGCAGTCCTTTCTTTCCGATCTTTCCGGTCTTTCCGGCCGGGCGCCGCCGGCCGCGTCGGGGACTTCCACCACCAGCCGCCTCGTGATTTACTCCCCTCAGCACCCTTGTATCAGAGAGGGAGGAGAGTCATGGCGATCGAGACTCCGATCAGGACCGCCATCCGCGCGTACCTGATCTTCACCGGCACCGGCCCCATCCTGGTGCTCTCGACCTATCCCACGCTCACCGACGAGCGGCTGGTGGGGAAGCTGCGCTACAAGGGTATCGACAAGTTCCTCGCCTACGAGGTCGATCTCGAGGCGGTGCGAGCGCGCTACGCCCATTCGTACGCCAACATCGTCAAGGACCTCGAGGCCGAGGAAGACCTGCGGGTGCTCGACTTCAACGGCCACCAGATCATGGCCAACTTCTCGCTCGACGAGCTCGGCGAGCCGATCAAGTTCGGCGGCTAGCGTTCGTCAGAGTCTCCCGCGCGCCGGCCGCGAACCACCGCCAGTCGTACCCGAGGGCGCCGAACAGCCGGCAGGTGGCCGGCAGTGGGAGGCCGACCACGTTGGTGTAGTTGCCGTAGATTGCCTCGACGAACAGCGCCCCCACTCCCTGCACGGCGTAGGAGCCGGCCTTGTCCAGGGGCTCTCCGGTCGCCACGTACCACTCGATCTCGCGCGGGCTCATCCGCGCCATCCGCACCCGCGAAGCCTCCACCGCCGACTCCTGGCTTCCCTCGGGCTCGCAGTGCAGCGTCACGCCGGTGAGCACGGTGTGCTCCCGGCCGGCGATCGACGCCAGCATGCGGCGGGCGTCGGCGGGATCGCGCGGCTTGCCCAGCAGCTGCCCGTCCAGCACCACCACGGTGTCCGCTCCCAGCACCAGCTCGCCGGCCTCGCTGCGCGCCGTGGCCTTGGCCTGCGCCAGCCGCCGCACGCAGGCGGCCGGCGTCTCGCCGGGGAGAGGGGTCTCGTCGATCTCGGCGGCGCGGACGGTGAACGCCAGCCCCAGGCCGGTCAGCAGCTCGCGCCGCCGCGGCGATCCCGAGGCCAGCACCAGGCGGGGGAGCGGGCCGTCGCGGGTCAGATTCCTCAGGGGTAGTATCCCGGGACCGTGCGGGCCTCGAGGCCGGGGCGGCCGAGCTTGACCTCGACGCTGCGGAACTTGCCGTCGTTGCCCTGCTTGGACGACTGGTAGGCCAGGAGGTACTGCGAGCGCAGCTCGGTCTCGATGCTGCGGTAGGTCCCGGCCAGCTCGACCGCCTGGCCGATGAAGTACGAGCGGCCGCCGGTCTCGGCGGCGAGCTTCTCGAGCTTCAGGCGGATGTCGGGCTGGTTCGCGATCGGTCCCAGGCCGATGGTGTAGAAGGCGATGCCGCTGTGCTTCGCATACTCGAGCGCGTCCCCATAGCGAAAGCGGCTCCCCTCGTCCTTGCCGTCGGTGAGCAGCACGATGGCGCGCTTGCCGCGCACGCCGCCGAAGTAATAGAGGGCGTAGATGATGCTGTCGTAGAGGGCGGTGTTGCCGTCGGCCCGCAGGCCGGCGAGGCCGCCCGCCAGCACCTCGCGATCGTTGGTGAAGCGCACCGCCAGGTTCGGCTGGCCGTTGAAGGTGATCACCGCCGCCCGGTCCTTCGGCTGGATGACGGTCTGGAAGAAGCGCAGCGCTGCCTTCACCGCGGTGTCCAGCTGCTCGACCATGGAGCCCGAGGTGTCGAGCAGCACCCCAGCGTAGATCGGCAGGTTCTGCACGTGCTCGAAGCGCCGCACCGTCTGCTCGGCGCCGTCCTCGTAGACCCTGAACACGTCGCGGTCCAGTCCCTCGACCGGGCGGCCGCGGCGATCGGTCACGGTGGTGTACAGCTCGACCATCTGGACGTCGATGCGCTCGCCGGGGTTGGGCGAGTTGACCAGCACCAGGTCCTCGCTCGAGTTGCCGTCGGGCAGGTACGCCACGACCCGCACGAAGGAGAGCTTGCCGGTCTCGGGGAGCAGGATGACCTGCGCCCAGGGGGGCTGGTACAGGGAGGCCACCAGCGTGTCGTCGCGGTAGAACTCGACCCGGTCCAGCTTCTCGCCTTCGGGGACCTCCACCTTCGCCTCGGCGCGCAGGCTGGCGGTGTAGTGCCTGCCGGCCTGGGGCTCGATCAGCCTGACGCCGAAGCGGTGGGGCCCGGCGTTGAGCAGCAGCTGGTCCTCGGCCAGCGGCTTGCCGTTCGCCGCCTCGGCCACCGCCTTGATGACGTGGGCGCGCGGCTGCGGCCCGAGATTGAGATCGACGCTGAACGGCGGCCGCTTCTTGATCAGCTCCGGATGGCCGTCGAGCAGGAAGCGGACGTGGTCGATGTCGCTGCCCGCCACCACCGCGTCGACGCGCACCGCGCCGGTCAGCAGCCCCTCCGGAGGCGCCAGCAGCCGCACGCTCTGGTCGCCGGAGCGGATCGAGCGATTGGCCTCCGCCAGCGCCGCCGCCATGGCCGGGCCAGAATGCGCGCCCGGGCCCGCCGCGGCGCCCGGCCCTGCCGAGGCGCCCTGACCTGCCGCTGCGCTCGGCCCCGGCGCCGCGCCTGCGCCTGCGGTCGCTGCTCGGGCGGCGGTGCCCGGCGCGGTCTCCGCGGCGGCCGCCTCGGCCTCGGCGGTGATCGCGGGCACGTCGAGCTCGCGTTCGACGCGGAAGTAGCGCTTGCCGCCGGTGTCCTCGAGCTTCAGCACCAGGGTGTAGGCGCCCGGCCTGAGATAGCGCTGGAAGACGAGCGGGATCTCGGCGGCGGTGCCGGCAGCACTGGCGGCGCCGGCGGCGGGCTGCGGGGCCTGGGCTTCGGGCAGGCTGAACCGGTAGCGGAAGTGCTCGAACAGCTCGTCCTTGCGCACCACCTCGCCGTCGATCATGAAGCTGTAGAAGGAATGGTCCTGCAGGCGCTGCGGCGACGCCGCGTCGCGCGGCACCCGCAGCAGCCCCTGCACCACGGTGCGGCTGCCCGCGCGCCCGGGGAAGGTGAGCTCGAGCTCGGCCGGCAGCGCCTGGGCGCCCGGCGGCAGGTCGGTCGAGGCGGCGGCGAAGCTCGACAGCCACTCGTCGCCCGGCTTCGGCACCACCTGCCCGCGCGCCTCGAGCTGTCCCTCGTCGATCGCCTGCGACAGGTAGCCGGCGATCTCGCCGCCGTCGGGGCAGTCCGCGAGCGCCGAGAGGTCCGACTTCCCGGAGTTGCGGGCGCGGGCCTGCAGCGTCAGCAGGGCGTCAGGCCCCTCGCTCGGCGCCCACAGCCGGTAGCGGCCGCGCGCGGCCCGGCCGTCCTGGACGAAGACCAGCGCGAAGCCGCGGCGGACCTGCGGCGTGCGGTCGTAGGCCCAGATCTCGAGCGGCTGCACCGTCTCCAGGCAGCGCGAGTGGAAGACGTGCCCGGGCTCGCCGTGGATCAGCAGCACCCGCGCCCGGTCTTCGGCGACGTTGCCGAAGCGCTCCTGGGCCGTCTTGAGGCGTTCCTCCCAGGCGTCGCGCAGCTCGTTGCGCGGGGTCTCCGGGTAGGGGTCCCGCACGTCCCAGAAACGCTGGATGAAGTCGTCGCGCTGGTAGTCGCGGGTCAGCGACAGGAACACCTGGCGCTCGCGCTCGCTGATCAGCGGCGCCACCTCCTCGAGCCAGGCCCGGTACTTCGCCGCCAGGTCCGCCGGCGCCGCCGCCGGCCCCGGTGCCGCGCCCCCCGCCAGCAGCGGGCGCGCCGGGACCAGCCCCATCAGCAGCGCAGCCACTCCGGCCACCAGCGCGGGGCCGGCAAGGACCAACAGCAGGCGGCCACGCCGCCACCGCGGAGCACCCCACATCGCCGCCATCCTAACCGGCGCCGCCGACGGCGGCAAGCTACCGGAAGAGCCGGTCGAGCTGCAGGGCGAGTCCTGGGAAGAGAGGGCTGGTGAGCGGACCGTCGCCGCGCTCCCTGATCAGGCGTGCGAGGTGATGGAGGCCGGGGAGCTCGGGGGGCTGGCCGCTGCCGGCGCGGTAGACATCGACCCATTCGGCCTCGGGGTCGATCATCCAGTATTCGGCGACGCCGAACTTCTCGTAGAGGCGGAGCTTCTTCGTGGCGTCGATCCTCCTCGTGCCGGGCGACAGCACCTCGACGACGAGGTCGGGAGCGGCGTGGATGTAGGCGCGACCGATCTGCTCGAGCCGCTCGGTCGACACGAAGAGCAGGTCCGGCTCGACGACGTCGTAATCGGAGAGGATGACGTCCAGCGGGGCGAAAAACGCCTGGCCGAGGCCGTTCGCCTCCACGTAGCCGCCCAGGTCGAGATGGAGGTGGCTCAGGACGAGCTGATGGCGGAGCGTGGGGGACGGCGTCACGTAGTGCTCGCCGTCGATCAGCTCGTGCCGCTTGCCGTCCTCGGGCATCGCGACGAGGTCGGCATAGGTGAGCCTGGTGGAAGTCGTCGCCATGGCACACCAGTATAGACGGGAAAGCGGCCCGCGGTTGCGCATCGCGAGCCACGACCGCGCCATGCCCAGGCCTTCGCCCCGAGGCTGCCCGGCCCGTCTCGTTAAGCTGGTACCTTGGTACTACGGATAGTAGCCGTGCAGCGTCTTGACCTCGACTCCTGGGCGGTCCACCTTGACGTCGACGGTGCGGAAGTTGGTCTCGGGGCTGGTGTTGGTCGACTGGTAGGCGACCAGGTACTGCGAGCGCAGGTCTTCCTGGATGGTGGCGTAGATCGCGGCGAGCTCGGCGGCGCTCTTGATGAAGAAGGCGCGGCCGCCGGTCTCCTCGGAGAGCTTGGTGAGCTTGCGCTTGTCGATGTCGTCGCCGAGGCCGATGGTGTAGATGGTGACGCCGGAGCGGCGGGCGTCGTCGAGCGCGTCGTCGAAACCGAAGCGGCTGTTCTCGTCGCGGCCGTCGGTGAGCAGCAGGATGGCGCGCTGGCCCTTGACGCCGTTGAAGTAGAAGAGAGTGAAGATGATGGTGTCCCACAGCGAGGTGCCGCGCTCCGCCTTGAGCCCCGCCAGGCCGCCGGCCAGCGTGTCGAGATCGTTGGAGAACTTGACCCCGATGTTCGGGTGATCGTTGAAGGTGATGACCGCCGCGCGGTCCTTCGGCTTGATGGTGTCCCTGAAGAAGCCCAGCGCCGCGTCGCGCGCCTGCGGCAGGGCCTTCTCCATCGATGCCGAGCTGTCGAGCACCACCGCCGCGTGGATGGGCAGGTCGTCGACCCGCTCGAAGCGGGTGACGGTCTGGCGCACGCCGTCCTCGCTGACCGAGAAGTCCTTCTGGGTCAGGCCCAGGACGGGCCGCCCCCGGTGGTCGAGCACCGAGGTGAAGAGCTCGACGAACTGGACGTTGAGCTGCTCGACGTTGTTGTCGGGCGCGTTGACGAACACCAGGTCCTCGGTGGAGTTGCCGTCGGGGGTGTAGGCGACCGCCCGCACGTAGGCCAGCTGCTCCCGGTGCAGCACGATCGGCTGGGTCCAGGGCGGCTGGTACAGCGTCGCCACCAGCTGCTCGTTGAGGTAGAACTCGACGTGGTCGATGCTCTCGCCCTCGGGCACGTCGGTCTCGGCGCGGGCTAGAAGGCTGCTCTGGTAGCGGTGGCCCCGCTGCGGCTCGGTCAGGCGGACGCGGAAACGGTGGACCGGAGCGTTGATGACGATCTCGTCGCTCGCCACCTGGTTGCCGGCGGTGTCGAGAGCGGTCGCGAGCAGCGTGCGCGAGCGCGGCAGGTGGCCGAGGTCGAGCTCGACGCTGTAGGGCGGCTTGACCTTGGTCAGGATCGGCTTGCCGTCCAGCGAGAAGATCACGCGGACGACGTCGTGGCCGGTCACCAGCGTGTCGAAGCGCATCAGGCCGGTCTGCAGCTCGCCGCGCGGCGCGATGAGCTTGAGCGTGTTCTCGCCGGTGCCGATGGCGGCGTTGGCCTCGGCCAGCAGGCGGGCGCTCTCGGGGTCGGCGGGCGGCGGCGGCGGCACCTCCTTCTCGACGCGCGGCACCGCCAGCTCTTCCTTGATGCGGCAGAGCTTCTGCGAGTTGAGGTCCTCGAGCTTCACGATCAACGTGTACTCGCCGGGTCGAAGAGGGCGCTGGACGACCAGCGGCAGGGTGGCGGGGACCTGCCCGTTGCCCGGGAACTCGAACTTGTAGCGGAAGTTCTCGAACAGCTTGCCGGCCTCGAGCACCTCGCCGGTGAGCAGCAGGTTGTAGGAGCGGCGGTCCGCGAGCTGTAGCACGCTCGCCTCGCTGGACGGCACGGTGACCACCGCTTCCAGCATGGTGCGCTCGCCGTAATGCCCGGGGTAGGACACCTGCAGCTTGGCCGGCAGGTTCGGAGCGCCGACCGGGATGTCGGTCGAGTAGGAGTGGAACGAGCTGATCCACTCGCCGCTGGGGCCCCTGGGAGTGGACTCGAACTGGGCCACGAAAGAGCTGTAACCCAGGTTGCCCTGGTTCATCACCCAGGCGATGCCGGCGGCGATGGAATCGCCATTGCGGCAGCCGCCGGCGATCTCGCCGAGGTTGTGGCCGCTGTGCCCGTCCTGGAACAGCTCCGCCAGGCCGACCGCCGGCTCCCACATGCGGAACACCCCGGCCCCCCAGACCTGGTAGAAGATGACGACGAAGTCGGTGCCCATGCGTTCGCTGCCGTGGTAGAACCAGGCCTCGATCGGCCACAGCAGGACGTTGCAGCGCTCGGCCACCAGCGCGGTCGGCGGTCCGTTCAGCAGGAAGGTGCGCGCCCGCTCGTCGCTGAGCCTGCCGAAGCGCGCGCGCGCCTCCGCGATCCGCGCCTCCCAGTTGCGGCGGAAGTCGCCGGCGGCGCCGCCGCGGTCGCGGACCTCCCAGAAGCGCTCGATGAAAGCGTCGCGCTGGTAGTCCTCCTTGAGGTCGAGGAAGGCGCGCTTCTCGTCCTTGGTGATCAGGAATTCGACCTCGTCGAGCCAGGCGCGATACTGCGGCGGCAGCTGCTCGAGCTGCTTCTTCTGCTCCTTGGTCAGCGCCGGCTTGAGGAGCCCGGCGTGCGCGGCGGGCGCCGGCGCCGCCGCCGCGGCGAGGGCGGCCAGCAGGACCGCCGCCAGCGCGCGCGTCCGCGTCCGCCCCGCCGCCGGTCCCGGCCGGGCGCGGCGTGCAGGTCCCGGTGCGGGCTCGGGTCGAGTTGTCGGTCGGGGTGTCGGTTGGGGTGTAGGTCGGGGTGTCGGTCCGGGTCTCGGTCCGGCTGTCCTGGTCCAGATCGCCATCGTCTCGGCTCCGGGTCGCTCTCGCGAGCGCTCCGCTCTTGCACTATACGCGCCACCGCCGGCGCCGCCAATCCGGTACTGTCCGTTGCCTCTCTCCTTGGCCTCAATGCCGACCTTTGGGCGAGGCAACCGGAGTCCGAGGTCGGTTCCCTTGGACCCCTCGCCCAAAGGGAGGCAAGGAGGCCAAGGAGAGAGGCAGCGGACCCACTACCGCCATTTCGTAGGTGGCGTCGGGGCGGCCCGAGGTTCAGCCGGGCGCTGGGCTAGAATAACGCGGCCATGTCGGACGTCGTCTACCTCGACCACAACGCCACCACCCCGCTCGACCCGCGCGTGCGCGAGGCGATGCTGCCGTGGCTCGGCGAGCGCTTCGGCAATCCGTCCTCGATCCACCGCGCCGGCCAGGCGGCGCGCAACGCCGTCGAGGAAGCGCGCGAGCAGGTCGCGGCGTTGATCGGCGCGCGTCCGCCGGAGGTGGTGTTCACCGCCTCCGGCACCGAGGCCAACGACACGGTGGTGGCGAGCGCGGTCGAGCGCGCCCGCCGGTCCGCGGCGGGCGGCGGCCACCTGGCGATCTCCGCCATCGAGCATCCATCGGTGCGCCAGGCGGCGGCGCGCGCCGCCGCGGCGGGCCTCGAGGTGACACGGGTGCCGCCTGGGGAGGACGGCGTGGTGCCGGCGGCGGCGATGATCGAGGCGCTGCGGCCCGACACCCTGCTGGCCTGCCTGATGCTGGCCAACAACGAGCTGGGCACGCTGCAGCCGGTCGCCGCGGTGGCCGCGGAGTGCCGGGCGCGCGGCATCCCGCTGCTCTGCGACGCGGTGCAGGCGGTGGGCAAGGTGCCGGTCGACGTGGCCAGCCTGGGAGTCGATCTGCTGGTGCTCGGGGCGCACAAGTTCGGCGGGCCCCTGGGAGCCGCGGCGCTCTGGATCCGCGACGGCGTCGAGGTCGAGAGCCTGCTGGTGGGCGGCAGCCAGGAGCGCCGCCGCCGCGCCGGCACCGAGAACGTGCCCGCCATCGTCGGGCTCGGCGCCGCGGCGGCGCTGGCGCGGGACGAGGTCGGCGGGTATCTCGGGACCCTGCGGCCCCGGCAATTGTCAGCGTTGCGCGACCGCTTCGAGGCGGGCCTGCGCGACGTCCCGGGCGCCGTCGTCCACTGCCGCACGGCGCCGCGGCTGCCGAACACCTCGCACGTGGCGTTCGCCGGCGTCGAGGGCGAGGCCCTGCTCATCCGGCTCGACCTCGCCGGCTTCGCCGTCTCCACCGGCTCCGCCTGCTCGTCCGGCACCGTCGAGCCGAGCCAGACCCTGCTCGCCATGGGGCTGGCGCCCGAGGAGGCGTTGTCCTCGATCAGGGTCAGCTTCGGTATCTCCAACCACGCGGCGGAGGTCGACCGGTTCCTCGCGGCGCTGGGCGGAGAGGTGGTGGCGCTGCGGCGGCTGACCGGCGGCGCGCTGGCTGCCGCCGGCGCGGTCGCGGACGCCGCCGCGGGACGCCGGTGAGCGGGCGGGCCGCCGCGGAGACCGGGCTCGTCGCGGTGGCGATGAGCGGCGGCCTCGACTCGTCGGTCGCCGCCTGGCTGCTGGCGCGCGCCGGCCGGCCGGTCGTCGGCCTGTCGATGCTCCTCTGGGACCAGTCGGCGCGGCCGCGGCATGGCCGCTGCTGCGGCGCGCTCGACCTCGGCGATGCCAGGCGGGTGGCGCAGCAGGCCGGGATCCCCCACTACACCCTGCGGCTCGACGGCGAGTTCCGCCGGCAGGTGGTGGAGCCGTTCGTGGCCGACTATCTCGCCGGGCGCACGCCGAGCCCGTGCGTGCGCTGCAACACCTGGATCAAGTTCGACCTGCTGCTGGACCGCGCCCGCCGCCTGGGCGCCGAGCGGCTGGCGACGGGCCACTACGCCCGCATCCTGCACGACGGCGGCGCCACCGGCCCCGCCGGCCATGCCGGCCCGACCCGCGCCGCCGGCGGCGAGGGTCCCGAGCTGCACGCCGCGCTGGACGCGAGCAAGGACCAGAGCTACTACCTGTTCGAGCTCACCGCCGAGCAGCTCGCCGCCTCGCTGTTCCCGCTGGGCGAGCGGACCAAGACCGAGGTACGCGCCCTTGCCCGCGAGGCCGGCCTGGCGGTTGCCGGCAAGGGCGAGAGCATGGAGGTGTGCTTCGTCGAGGGCGGCGTGCGCGAGTTCGTCGAGGCGGAGGTGGGCGCCGCCGGGCCGCCCGCCGCCGTGGTCGACTCGGGGGGCAGGGCGCTCGGCTCCGGCCAGCCCTACTACCGCTACACGGTCGGACAGCGCCGCGGCCTGGGCCTGGCCTCCCCCCGGCCGCTCTACGTGCTGGCCATCCTGCCGGAGGAGAACCGGGTGGTGGTGGGGGAGGAGCGCGAGCTGCTCGCCCCGGGCCTGCTCGGCGAGCGCCTCCACTGGATCGGCCCCGAGCCGGCGGCGCCCGGCGGCGTCGTCGAGGCCACGGTCCGCATCCGCTCGCGCCATCCCGGAGTCGCCGCCCGGATCCACCCGCGCGCGCCGGCCGGGCCGGCACAGCCGGGGGCGGGCCGCGAGGTCGAGGTGGAGTTCGCGGAGCCCCAGCGCGGCGTCACTCCCGGCCAGGCCGCGGTGTTCTACCGCGGCACCCGCGTCCTCGGCGGCTGCTGGATTCGCGGCCGGCTCGGCTGAGGGGGGGCGTTCCTTCCCCCCTCTGCGCCCTTTGGGCGAGGGATCGAAGTCCTTCCGCGGTGCCCGTCAATCCCTCGCCCAAAGGGCGCAGAGGGGGGAAGGAACGCCCCTTCCCTCCGCGGAGGAGGGAAGGGGAACAGGGGATCGTGGGTGCGAAGCCCCGGGGGCGCCGGTGACTAGAACCTGAAGCGCGAGCTGATGCCGAACGTCCGGGGCTGATTGATCAGGAAGCCGACGCGGGCGCGGGTGCCGCGTTCCTGGTCCAGCGCCAGCAGGGCCCGCTCGTTGTTCAGGTTGTTGGCGAAGAGAGCGACGTCCCAGGTCTCGTTGAGCATGCCCACCCGTAGGTTGACGATCTGGTACGACGGCAACTTCGGGTTGAAGGTGAAGGTGCTCTGAGTCAGCGGGCCGCCGATCGTCTGCCCGCCCGACTGCTGGAAGGACAGCAGGTTGACGATGCCGAACCCCTCGGCCTGGTCGCCGATCTGCGTGAAGCGCGAGCCGACGTACTGATACGTGACGGTGGCGTACCCCAGCCAGCTGGTCAACATCTGCTGCTGCGCCGTGGCGGCCGCCACGACCTGGGCCTGCGGCACCGTCGGCAGGCGGTTGCCCTTCTTGATGCCCGACACGATGGTGACGTTGCCGGCCGCGTCCGTCGAGGTCAGCGTGGACTCCAGCTTCGAGTCGTTCAAGCTGGTCGAGACCGCGAAGTCGAAGTTCTTGCTCGGCGCCGCGGTCAGCTCGATCTCGACGCCGGGGCTCTGCGCCTTCGGGACGTTGAAGATGACGCGGGACGAGCACGAGCCCGCGGTCACGGTCGCCTGCAGGTCCTTGATGTCCATGTAGTACGCGGCGACGTTGAACGAGCCGTGACCGCCCAGGATGATCGACTTCGAGCCCACCTCGTAGTTCCACAGCGTCTCGTCCTTCCAGGTGGGATGGCCGCCGAAGGTGTGGAGGTCCGAAGGGGTGCACAGTGGGACGTTCAGCGGGTCGTTGATGCCGCCCAGGCGGAAGCCCTTGGAGATCTGGGAGTTCAGCTTGGTGTCCTTGTCCACGGCGAAGCTGGCCATGATGCGCGGCGCCACGCCGTCGGCCTTGATGGTGCCGGGCTGCGACACCAGGGAGGTGCCGTTGTTGTCGTTGCCGAAGATGCCGTCGAAGACCTGCGTGCGGTCCTCCTTGAAGTGGTAGTAGCGCAGGCCTCCGGTCAGATCGAAGCGGTTGGTCACGGACCACGTCGCTTCGCCGAAGACCGCGAACTGCTCGAGCTTGTAGCGCAGGTCGGAGAAGAACAGGACGTTCTCGGGGGCATCGATGCCCTGGGTGGGGATGCCGGAGAGCTGCGTGAAGCCGTTGACCAGCAGGTTCTGACCGTAGTGCCGGGTCAGGTGGGTGTAGAAGACGCCGCCCAGCCAGTTGAAGGACTTCGTCTTGCCCGAGAGGCGCAGCTCCTCGGTGAACTCGTTGGCCTTGGTGGCGTCGTCGAGCGGCGCGGTCAGGGTGTAGACGTTCTCGGGCAGGCCGATGGAGCCGCCGGTGATGCTGGCGGTCAGCGCCGTCGCGTCGCGCACCTGCAGGATGTCGCGATGGGTGTACGAGGTGTTCGACGTGAGGTCCATGTTGCCGAACTTGTACTTCAAGTTGAGATCGCCCAGCCAGAACTTGTCGGTGAAGGGCTCGCCGGTCTGGGTGAACTGCTGATAGCGGCCAAGCGTCACGGCCGGCCGCGTCGTGGTGAAGGGGTTGGCCAGGATGTTGTAAGCGTCCACGCGGTTGAAGCCGTCCATCTTGACTTCCTGGTACAGGACGCGCGGGGTGATGGTGAAATCGTCGTTCGGCTGCACCTTCAGTGACCAGCGCGCGCCGGCCCGGTCGCCGCCGTTGACGTTCTTCTTGACCGACAGGTCGGGCTGCACGGCGTCGATGAAGCCGCCGTAACGGGTGTAGTAGGCGTCGAAGCGCGATGCCGCGGTGGTGCCGATGGGCGTGTTGGCGGCCACCTTGGCCCAGCCGCCCGGGTCGCCGCCGCTGGTGCCGGTGACGCTGGCGTCGCCGACCCAGCGGGTCACGCCGAGCTCGGGCTGATTCGTGATGTACCGCACCGTGCCGGCCTCCGAGCCGGCGCCGAAGAGAGTTCCCTGGGGTCCGCGCAACACCTCGACGCGGTTGACGTCGAACAGATCGATGTCCGGCGTGAACAGGGAGAGCGAGATCGGCGTCTCGTCCAGGTAGATCCCCACCTGCTCCTTGACGCCCGGCTGGTCGCGCACGATCTGGCCGGACGAGACGCCGCGCAGGGCGACCTGGCTCTGCCCCGGACCCAGGTTCTGGACCGTGAACCCGGCGACGTTCGCCGCGATGCCTTCGATGTTGTCGACGCCGTGGCTGCGCAGCACCTCCTCGGTCGGAGCCGCCACCGAGAACGGCACGTCCTGCAGGGTCTCCTCGCGCTTCCGCGCGGTGACCGTGATCTCCTCGTTCACGACCGGGAGCTTCTCCTCGGCTGCCTTGGCGGTCTTGGCCGCCTTCTCTTCGGGCGTCGTGGCGGGCGCGGGCGCCGGGGGCGGGGTCTGGGCGGCGGCGGGCGCCGGGTTCTCCGGTGCCGCGGGTGGCGGCGGGGTTTCCGGGGCGGCGGCGGGTGCCGGGTTCTCCGGTGCCGCGGCCGGGGGCGGGGTCTCCTGGGCGGCGGCCGGCCAAGCCGTCGCCGTCAGCAGCAGGGCGACCGCCAGCCGTCGCGCCGTGCGTAACGAAGCGCTGCCGGTAGAGCTCATACGCATCTCCTCTCAGAAGCGAAGCGGCAGGGCGGAAGCGCCCGGCACAGGCTCGTCACAGGTGGATACCCTCGGAAGCTGATCGATCTTAGGTCAACTCCGACGCGTGTGACAAGGGCGCGTCCGACCTGCCTGAGCTCGCGAATCCAACGAATTTCGGATCGGCTCCGATTCGCGGCTGCCGGTGGGGCGGTGGGGGTGTTCGATCCACGCTATCCTAGCTGGCCGATGTGCCCCTGCCGCTTGCCTTCCGCCCGCTCGCCCCGTTCCACGGTCTCGGCGCTGCCGGCGCGGCTGGCGCTGCCGGCGCGGCTGGCGCGGCTGGCAATGCCGGCGCGGCTGGCAATGCCGGCGATCGTGGCGCTACTCGCGCTGGCCGGTTGCGGCCCGGGCGCCGGGGCCCGGCCCGACAAATTGGTGCACCTGGGCGATCTGCTGCGCGACGGCGGCGGCGGCGGCGCTGGCGGCCGTGGCGGGGCGGCGGCGGCCGGCTCGCTGCCGGCGCTGCCGGCCGGCGAGGCGACTCCGGGGGCGCCTTACGAGGTGGCGGCGGAGCTCTCGGCGTCGCGGATCGGGCGCTTGCGGGTGACCGCCGAGGGGACGGCGCGGCTGGCGACGCTCTCCTGGCGCCTGCCGCAGGACCATGGCTTCAGCCGCTTCCGCGCCCTCAGCTTTCCGTTGGCCGGCGACGGCCAGCCGCACGTCTACGAGGTGGACCTCGAGCGCGAGGCGCACTGGCATGGCGAGGTGGAGGGGCTGCGGCTGGCGGTGGACAGCGGCCGCCTGCGCCTGGCGAGCGTCACGTCCGAGGCGCCCGTCGAGCCCTACCGCTCGATGTCGCTGGGCGGCGAGACGGTGCCGTCGCTGGCCGGCCGCCGCATCGAGCTGCCGCTGCCGGCCGGCCTGCCCGCCGGCACCCGTTTCGAGGCCCGCATCGGACTGCTGCCCGAGTACGACCGGCGCGGGGTGACCGCCGTCTTCAGCGCCTGGCTGGTGGACGGCGGCCAGCGCCGCCCATGGCTGCGCGAGACGGTGGCGGGGGGCGGCGCGGGCGGACCGGCGTGGCGCCTGGTGCGTCGCGAGCTGCCGCGGGGCCCGGGGCTCTCCCGGCGGTTGCTGGTGCTCGAGGCGACCGCCGCCGCGCCTGGCGGCGAGCCGCTCCCCGAGGGCGCGGCGATGTGGGGCAACCCGCTGCTCGTCCGGCCGGGCCGGCCGGAGGGCCGCAACCTGGTGGTGATCCTGATCGACACATTGCGGGCCGACGCCCTGGGGTCCTACGGCGATCGCCTCGGGCTCACCCCTCGCCTCGACGCCTTCGCCGGTCAGGGGGTGCGCTTTGCCGAGATGCTGGCGCCCTCGCCCTGGACGCTGCCCAGCGTCTCCTCGCTGCTGACCGGCCTGCAGCCGCAGACCCACGGCGCCGGCCAACGCTTCGGCGACTTCGACCCGTCGAGCCCGCGCCAGAACGACTTCGCTCCCACCGGCCTGCCGGGCGGCGTGCGCACGATGGCCGGCGTGCTGCGCGGGCAGGGCTTCTACACCATGGGGGTCTACCAGAACTTCTACATCCTGCCCGGCTTCGGCGTGCACCAGGGCTTCGACGACTACGCCTCCTACGAGGACCGGGCGGAGGTCCTGGTGGACCAGGCCCTCGGGCGGCTGCGCGAGGCCGCCGGCGACCGCCGCTGCTTCCTCTACCTCCACCTCTTCGACCTGCATTCGCCCTACAACCCGCCCGAGCCCGAGTGCACCCGGGTGGCGCGGCGGCTCGACCCCGGCTACGGCGGCCGGCTGGGCTGCGAGGCCGACCGCAACCCGGAGCGCACCACCATCCCGCCACCGGCCGACCGCCCCTGGTTCCGGGCCCTCTACCACGCCGAGGTCGCCTACGCCGACCGCCAGGTGGGCCGCTTCCTCGACGGCCTGCGCGACCTCGGGCTCGACGACCGCACCGTGGTGGCGGTGGTGAGCGACCACGGCGAGGAGTTCTGGGACCGCCTCGACCAGGAGGGCCGGCTCGGCTACGAGACCAACTCCGACCACGGCCACACCCTCTACCAGGAGCTGGTCCACGTGCCGGCGCTGCTGCGCGTTCCCGGACGCGAGCCGGCGGTGGTGCGCGACCCGGTGCAGCTGGTCGACCTCTTCCCGACCCTGCTCCGCGCCGTCGGCGTCGAGCCTCCCGCGAGCCAGGGCCGCGACCTGACGCCGCTCCTCGGCGGGCGAGCGGCAGGGTCGCCGGAAGCGACGGGAGCGGCAGGAGCGGCGGGAGCGGCGGGAGCGGCGGGAGCGGCGGGAGCGGCAGGAGCGGCGGGGCCGGCGCCGGGGGGGCCGGAGATGCCGGGGGCCGAGCGCGCGACCCTGATGGCCGACGTCATCCTCCATGGCCGCCCGCGCTGGTCGGTGCGCCGCGGTCCCTGGAAGCTGGTCGCGGCGCGTGACCCGACGCTGCCGGTCGAGCTCTACGACCTGCGGCAGGACCCCGGGGAGCGCGCCAACCTGGCATCGCGCGAGCCGCGCCTGGCCGCCGCGATGCGCGCCTGGGGAGAGCGCGAGCTGGCCGCCCGCCTGAAGGCGCGCGCGCTCTTCGTCGCGCGCGGCGACACGCTGGGAGCGACCTATCTCGAGTGGCGCTACATCACCAAGCTGCGGGCTCTGGGCTACCTGAAGTAGGGGAGCCCTCGGGAGCCCTCGAACCTCCAGGACGAGACGTCCCCTCCCGCGCGGTGGGTGCCCGCCAGCCATAGCCTTGGTGCCATAGCTTCATAAGCTTGCGCGTCACTGATCAAACGATATAGAATTTTTTAAACGAACATGTAGATCGACATCCGACACTTCGATCCCTCGCCAGCATCTGGCGCGTCGCTGCACAAGGAGAAGAACCATGAACGCCTGCTCGGAGTGTCCTCGCAGAGAGACTCTGAACCTGGCCGGATGCCTGAGCATCGTTCTCCTGCTCGCCGGCGCCGGTGCGCCGGCAGGGGTCGCTCAGACCTTTTCCGACAGCACTTTCCTCACCGGTTGGACCTCGGCGGCAATGCAAACCGTGCCGCCCACGGCTAGCTTCAGCGTAGCCGTCGTGACCAACGGCGCGGCGCCGCATCCGACGTATCGGCAGGTGAACCAAGACAACTATAGCTTGATCCGCGTAGCGCACCTCAACACGTTGGCGGTGTGGAACCCGGCCAGCCAGGGCGCAATCGGCTCGATCGACTACTCGTACAGCATCGAGAAGTTCTCATTTTGGGGGACCGGCCACAGCATCCTCTTGATGCAGAACGGGAAGTACTACTCCCCCTGGTATCCTGCTTATTACGACATTTCCACTTCGACCTGGAACAACCTTACGCACACCGGTGCGGACGTGCCGTTGACTGCCTACCTGGAAGTCACGCAGGGCCCGGGATCGGGCCCTGGTCAGCCTGACTTCTCGTGCAGCGGCGCACCGATCACCTTCGGCTATGAGACGGCCAACTCCACCACCTCCGGCACCGAGTCGACGTCGAGCGCTCTCACCGATTGGCAGGTGACGGTCACTCCAAGCGCGGGCTGCTCTGGGGCCGCCAGCCATCTGGTCTACACGCCGATCCAGCCGTGCCGCATCGTCGACACCAGGGCCGGATCGGGCCTTCAGGGCGACGGCACAGGGCCGCTGGCACCTGGCTTTCCCGTCGCCTACCAGGTAGCCGGGCTGTGCGGGCTGCCCTCGACCGCCGCCAAGGCCGCCGTGCTGAACTTCGTGGCCGTCGGCCCACAGGGACCGGGCCACCTCGTCGCATGGCCGTGGGACTTGTTCCAGGTCAGCCCGCCCCACGCCAGCGTCCTGAACTACGCCGCCGTACCGGGGCTCAACATAGCCAACGGCCTCGTGATGACGATCTGTGACATCGGCACCGCGAGCGGTGGAATCTGCGCCAAGGATCTCTTCGTGATGCCCGCGGCCAGCGCGACGCACCTCGTCATCGACGTCGTCGGCTACTTCACGGCGTTGTCCGCCCCGACCGTCAGCCTCAACTGCGCGCAGTCGTTCACCCCCTGGTCGGCAGCGGTCGGCGCGGGGTTCTCGGTGACTGCCAGCTGTCCCTCGGGGCAGCCTGCCGGCGGCGGATACCGCACGATTCAGTCCCTTTCCAGCGCCGTCTCTCTGACCACTCTCTCGCCGGTGGCGGGCGGTTTCCTCTGCGAAGGCACGAACCAGGCGATCGAAGGCAATGCGACCACCTGGACCGGCCAATGCTTCGCCAACTGCTGTCAGGTCACGTCTCCCTGATCTCACCGCGGCGGCTCGAACGTCCGCCGCGGCAGCTCGCCCACCGACCAGGCATGAATGGGCAGGGGTGGCGGGAGGGCGGGTGGGCGGGTGGGATCCCTCTGGACTTGCGGCCCACGAGCCCTTAGGCTCTGCGCGCCGGCCGCTCCCGAAGCCCCAGGCGCGAGGGAGGCCCCGCGTCACGCCATGGGCTTGCTCCGCCACCTCGCCGACCTCTTCCTGCACCTCGACCGCACCCTGGGCGGGGTGCTGCGCGAGTACGGCTCCTGGACCTACCTGCTGCTGTTCCTCATCGTGTTCTGCGAGACCGGGCTCGTCGTGGCGCCGTTCCTGCCCGGCGACTCGCTGCTGTTCGCGGCCGGCGCCTTCGCCGGCCTCGGCTCGCTCTCGGCCTGGTGGCTGATCGCGCTGCTGCTGCCGGCGGCGGTGCTGGGCAACACCGTCAACTACTGGGTGGGGAGGCTGGCGGGTCCGCGGCTGCTGGCGGCGCGCCGCCGGCTGGTGCGCCCTGAGCACCTGCAGCGCACCCACGAGTTCTACGAGAAGCACGGCGCCATGACCATCGTCCTCACCCGCTTCATGCCGATCCTCCGCACCGTGGCGCCGTTCGTCGCCGGCCTCGGCAAGATGTCCTTCCGGCGCTTCTCGGCCTACAACGTGGCGGGCGGCTTGCTGTGGGTGGCGATCGGCGTCCTCTCCGGCTACTTCTTCGGCAACGTGCCGGCGGTGAAGAACAACTTCTCGCTGGTCATCCTGGCGATCGTCGTGGTGTCGCTGCTGCCCGCCTTCTACGAGCTGTGGCGCACCCGCCGCGCCGCCCACGCGACCCCCGAGCGCCCCTCGGCAGGCGGCGCGGGTGGCGCGGGCGGCGAGCGCTGAGGGAGGTCGGCCGGCCGTCTATTCCTGGAGCCGCGCCTGCGGGAACTCCAGGGTCCTGGCGATGATCTCCCGCGAGCGGGCGTCGTCGTCGAGGATGTCGAAGCCATGCCGTCCAGCGGCGTGGTTCATCACCTCCAAGGTCAGGTTCCTGGCCAGCGCCTCCTGCTCCGGCCTGGGTGCCGATCGGCCGCAGTCAGCCTTGAAACAGAGTGAGGAATAAAACATCTACCTGGGCGGTCCCTTGCTGTGCTGCAACTGAGCAAGCATTAGAGCTTACTCGTAATTTCCAATGGAAGAAGGGGACTCATGGGTATGCGATCTTTCATTCGGTTGACGCGGCTCCTTTGCCTGGGCGCCGCGGTCCTCGTCCTGTCGTCCTCGCCGTCATCCGCGCAGGCGGCCGCGGGCGACCCGACCCTCTACACCTCCGCCCGGCTGGTGCCCTCGGCCGCACAGTCCGGCGCGGCGAAGGCCGCCCCGGCCGCGCAGTCCGGCGCGGCCAAGGTCGCCGCGGCCGCGCGGCCCGGCGAGGCGAAGGCCGCCGCGGTCGACACCTCGGACGTGTTCGAGGGCTTCCTGCGGTTTCCCGCCGAAGAGCAGGACTTTATCCCGATGGATCCCGGCCCCATCGGCTACTTCCGGGACCTCCTCTCGGCCGGCGAGACCTTTGCGAACGGGGCCAACGACGGCGACACGCTGAGCGCGACGTTCACGCCCCCAGGCGGGACGCCGTTGAGCTTCCCGTCGTTCGTCTTCCACAGCACCTTCAACGGCCAGCAAGACTGCTGGGTGGGCGGCTCCCCGCAGATCGAGCTCTGCGGGTCGCAGTCGGTCGACATCATATGGTTTACCTCCACCCAATGCGGGCCGACGATCGGCGCCTACTCCATGAGCTTCTCGCGTAACGGGGCCACCTACGCGAGCGGCACGTTCAACCTCAAGCCCACCATCAACCCGACCAAGGTCGCGGCCATCACCGCGCCGACCTACGACCAGACCAACTACCCGACCATCCAGTACGGGAACTTCTGCCGCGACGCCACAGGGAAGCCCAAGCTCTGCAGCAAGTTCACCACCCCGAACCCGCCGCCGGCGACCATCAAGCAGCTCGGCTGCCTGCTCACCGCCTACGCGGGCACCATCACCTACCATGGCGCGGCCACCAGCCCGACGGACTTGAACACCTGGCTGACGAACCACGACGGGTTCGACGGCGGGGGGGCCATCTACCCTGCGAAAGTCGTGCAGTATGCATCCACGCGGGGCGTCAACCTCACCTTCGACAGGCAGCCGTCCAAAGAGAACCACACCGGCCTCACGGCGTTTCCCGGGGACGCACTGGCCGGGGCCGCTCGCAACGCCATCTGCGCCAAGGGCCCGACGCCGATCAAGGTCGTGCATCACAGCCGGAGCGACCCGAGGGGCAAGCTCCACATTCACTACGTGGCCGCCTGGGGCCGTCCCGACACCGAGGACAGCTACAAGCTCAAGGACCCGAACGGCGGCGCCGACCGGGACCTCAGCTCCGGCACCATCCCGTTCGATTACGACAACACGTACTACGGCACCCGCGAGCTCCAAGGCACCGGCACGACGTTCACCTTCCCGGGCAACGTCACCCTCACCCTGCACTCGCCGGCCGAGCTGCTGCTCACCGACTCGTCGGGCCTGCGGACCGGCATCGACCCGATCGCGGGCGCCTCTTTCGCGGAGATCCCCGGCGCCACCTACAACGACGATTCGTTCGACGATCCCAACGACGACACGGACACGCCGGCCCACGTCGACGCGAAGGTCCTCGATCTCACCCCCGGCGCGCCTGGCACCTACAACCTCACCGTGACGGGGACCGGGACCGGCACGTACGACCTGGATCTGACCGCTTTCGACCCGACCTTCCAGAGGTCTTTCACCACGATCGAGGACATGCCGGTGAGCCCGGGCTCCACGCAGGTCTACACGTTCACGCTGCCGGTCGCGCCCGGCGGCAGCTTCCCGGTGTCCGGGGGCTTCCTCGGCGGCGGCCAGCGGCCGCGGGATGTCAACCACTTCCTCACCTATGCCAACCCGACCAGCTCCGAGACCGACCTGCCCGCCGGGACGACCAGCGTGCCGCTGCTGATCTTCTATGATGCGCAGGTGATCGCCGCCACGTTCTCCGCGACGCTGAACGGCACCGACGTCACCGGCCTCTTCCACCCCGCGGCCGGCACCTTCGAGCGCGTGGACGTTCCCCTGCTGTCCGGGAGCAACGTCCTGCTGCTCAAGATCGACGGCAACCTGCCGACCCGGGTGGCCACCGACGCCGACCGCCTCGTCTTCGCTGTGCCATGACCGGAGGCGAGGAGCCGTCCGCCGTGGGACGGCTCCTCGCCCTTCACCACCCCGGTCTCGGCAGGCCCAAGCGGGTGGTAGTGCACGACTTGGCTTTTCCGCCGAGATGTGACATCCTTACCGGTGCAGTCGCTCCCGCACGGCCACCGCGGCCACGCAAGCATGGGATCAGCGGCGGCACCCGATGCGCCACCGCCGTAGGTGGCGCGCGACGGTAGCGTCTCCCGGAGCGACCTCCGGGAACCGAGCGGCGGCATCCCGGCAAGCCCTCCGTTCTTCTTCGCCTTCAAGCCGGATACATCGTGGCGGTGCGCTCCCACGCGGACGGAGCGGCCCGCCGACGAGAGAGTGTGCACATGAAAGACTTTGCTTCCTTCGGTCTCTCCGCCGAGCTGTTGCGCGGCATCCAGGACCTCGGCTTCGTCGAGCCCACGCCGATCCAGATCCAGGCGATCCCGCCGGCCATGGCCGGTCGCGACGTGCTCGCCTGCGCGATGACCGGCAGCGGCAAGACGGCGGCGTTCCTGCTGCCCATCCTGCAACGCTTCGGCGAGCGGCCGTCCGGCGCCACCCGCGCGCTGGTGTTGACTCCCACCCGCGAGTTGGCGGCGCAGATCGCCGAGCACCTGGTCGGGTTCGCCGCGCATACCAAGCTGAGCGGCGCCGCCGTCTTCGGCGGCGTGGCCAGCGGCCCGCAGGAGAGCGCGTTCCGGCGCGGTGTGGACGTCCTGGTGGCGACGCCGGGCCGCCTGCTCGATCACTTCCAGAACGACTATGCCCGCCTCGACGACCTCGAGGTGCTGGTGCTCGACGAGGCCGACCGCATGCTCGACATGGGCTTCCTGCCCGACGTGCGGCGGGTGCTCGCGGCGCTGCCGCGGGATCGCCAGACCATGCTGTTCTCGGCCACCCTGCCGCCGCCGATCGTCGAGCTGGCGCAGGACATCCTGCGCGACCCGGTCGCCATCAACGTCGAGCGTCGGGCGCTGCCGGCCGACGGCGTCGAGCAGGCGGTCTACCCGGTGCGCGAGGACCTCAAGCCGTGGCTGCTGCTCGAGCTGCTGCGGCGCGACGAGATCAAGAACGTGCTGGTGTTCACCCGCACCAAGCACCGCGCCAACCGCCTGGCCGAGTTCCTGGAGCGCGAGAAGATGCCCTGCGACCGCATCCACGGCAACCGCAGCCAGGCCCAGCGCACCGACGCCCTGGCCCGCTTCAAGAGCGGCCGCCTGCGGGTGCTGATCGCCACCGACATCGCGGCGCGCGGCATCGACGTCGAAGCGCTCTCCCACGTCATCAACTTCGACGTGCCGAACGTGCCCGACGACTACATCCACCGCGTCGGGCGCACCGCCCGCGCCGGCGCGGTCGGCGACGCCTTCACCTTCGTGGCGCCGCAGGAGCAGGCGGACTGGCACGCCATCGAGCGCGCCGTGGGCAAGCGCCTGCCGCAGCGCACCCTGGCGGGCTTCGACTATGCCGCCGCCTCCGGCGAGCGGCTCGAGATCCCGCTCGCCGAGCGCATCGCCGCGATCCGCGCCCGCAAGGCCGAGGAGCGGGCGCGCGCCCGGGAGAAGGCGGCGCGCAAGGTGCAGCGCGAGCAGCAGCCCGCGGCGGCGCCCGCTCCGGCGGGCTCGCCACAGGCGGCCATCAGCGGCGGCCGCGGCGGCCGCCGCCCCGCAGGCCCCGGCGGTCCCGGTGGTCCCAGCGGCCCGGGCGGGCCGGCCGGACACCCCGTACACCCCGGAGATCGTCGCGGGCGCGACGGTCAGCACCGGGCGCCGCACCACGGCGGCGGCCCCGGCGCGGGAACGGCCTATGGCGCGCGCGGCAGCCGCGGCGGCCACGCCGGCCATGCCGCCGGTGCCGGTCATGCCGCCGGCGCCGGCCATGCCCGCTCCTCGGGGCGCCCGGCGCGCCCGGGGAACGGCTCGCCGGGCCGGCACGCGGGGCGCCACCAGCCGGCGTCCGCCCAGGGCGGGAGTCACGGCCGCCCCGTCGGTCGCCGGGACTTCCGCCCGGCCGCCCCGATCGGCCCGATGGCCCCCTCGACCCGCATGCCGTCGATCCTCTCGGGCGGCTCCCGCCAGCCGGGCCACGACGCGCTTCCCGACGTCGAGCTCGAGGGACGGCAGCCCATCGATCCGCGGCAGCCGCCGGTCGAGGTCGACCGCCTGGGTGACGCCGAGACCCGCGCCGCCAAGGCGGCCTCCCTCTTCCGGCCGCGCTTCGGCGCCCGCTGGTCGAAGTAGCGCGAAGGGGGTAGGCGGGCCGGGGCGCGGGCCGCTACCTCATCCCGGCTCGCTCGGCTCGCTCGGCGCGTCGGTTCGCCGGCCGCGCCGGCGGCGGAGCAGGCGCTTCGCGTCGCGGATCGAGCGGCCCTGGACGAAATAGGCGGTGGCCGCCTCGCCGACGCCCCAGGTGCCGGCGAACGCCACGCCGCCGGAGATCGCGGAGCCGCCGGCGGGGAAGACCACCTTGGCCAGCGCCCGCGCCGCCTCGCGCAGGGCGAACGCGGCGCCGACGTTGGCTCCCAGCGCCACCAGGAACTCCCGCGCCGTCTCCCGCGAGGCCTCCCTTCCCGAGAGGTAGGCGATGGCGGTGATCAGGCCGATCTGCAAGCCGGTGATGGGGAGGATGTCGGCGAGCGGGATGGGCACCGCGCCGATCCCCGCGGAGAGGGTGGCGGCGGCGCCGGTCAACCGCCGCGCCAGGCGCTCCTGCACCGCCCGCTGGCGGCTGAGCCGTGCCAGCTGCAGCTGCGCGCTCTGCGGCAGGCCGTCGATCAGGTACTCGACCAGGCGGTCGATATTCCAGTAGTTGTCGTAGACCCGCACGCCGTCGCGCACCTCGACATAGGCCGAGACCGGGACGACGTGGGCGAGAGCGATGCCGCGCTGCGCGAGGGCGGCCTCGACGGCGGCGACGGCGACCGCGATGTTGCGCTGCTTGACCGGGTCGTCGTAGGGCGGCTCGACGCGCTTGGGATCGAGCTCGTCGACCTGGGTGACCACGGCCACCACCGGCAGCTCGTAGCCGTGCCGCCGGCGGACGAGGCGCCGGATCTCGACGAGGTTGTCGAGGTCCTCGCCGATCCGGGAGTCGACTTCCTTCGCCTTGCACAGGAAGAGCACGGAGTCGGGCGCCTCGCGGTCGAGCGCCGCCGCGATCTCCGCCAGCGCGCCGCGGGCCGCGGCTCCGCCTGTCGCCGGTCGCGGCATCCCGGCTGGGACGTTGGCGGCTTCCGGACGGCTGCTGTCCCCCAGGCCGCGGGTGTCGAGGAGGCGCAGCTCGCCCCTGGCCGTCGCGTGGGCGTACCAGCGCAGCTCGCCGGTCTGCGCCAGCACCGAGCCGACCGCGGCGAGCTGCTCGCCGACGACGGCGTTGACCAGCGAGGACTTGCCCGCCCCGCGCCGGCCCACGACCATCAGCTTGGGCGGCCGCGCTTCCATCAGCAGCTCCTCGAGCGTCCGCAGCTCCCCGGCGAGCTTGCCGCCCAGCCCGCCGGGAAGCGCCGGGGCCGCCGGGATCAGTCGGTCCAGGACCTCGGCCAGCGCCGCGGCCACGAGATCCGCCAGGCCCGCGCTCTTCGCGGGTGGGATCGGTTCGACGCCAGCCTCGCCAGCCACCGCGAGTAGGATAGCGGATCGGCCGGCGGCCGGGCGGGTGTACTCTTTGCAAAGGAGACGGCATGGTCGTGGAGGCAAGCGAGCGGGTTGGGGCGTCCGGCGGCTCGCGCCGGGAGCGGGGCCTCGCCGGCAGCCGGCTGAAACCCTCGGCCACGCTTTCCGTTCTCTACCAAGATGACGACCTGCTGGTGGTCGACAAGCCTTCGGGGCTGGTGGTCCATCGCGGCTGGGCCCGCGACGGCCAGGTGGTCATGACCCTGGCGCGCGCGCTTGCCTGCCGCCACGTCTACCCGGTGCACCGGCTCGACCGCGGCACCAGCGGAGTGCTGGTGCTGGCGCTCACCGCCGCCGCCGCCGGCGCGCTCGGCGAGGCTTTCGAGTCCGGCAGGGTGCGGAAGCGCTACCTCGCGCTGGTGCGCGGCATCGCCCCCGAAGCCGGCATCGTCGATCATCCCATCCCCCGCTCTCCCGGGGGCCCGCGGGTGCCGGCGGTCACCCGCTACCGGCGGCTGGCGACTTTCGAGCGCTACTCCTGGCTGGAGGCCTTTCCCGAGACCGGCCGCCTGCACCAGGTCCGCCGCCATCTGAAGCACGTCTCGCACCCCGTCATCGGCGACGTCCGCTACGGCAAGGGTGAGCACAACCGCCTGTTCCGGACGCGCTTCGCCCTCTACCGGCTGGCGTTGCACGCCGCCGAGGTGAGCTTCGAGCATCCGGCGACCGGCGCGCCGTCGAGCTTCCAGGCGCCGCTGCCCGCCGATCTGGCCGGGCCGCTCGCCGCCATGGGGCTGGTCCCGTCGCCGGCGGCCGCCGGTGGCGGTCCGAGCCCGTGGAGGTCGAGCGGAGGCGCCGCGTAGACGAGCTTGGAGCGCCGAGCGCGGGTTCTTTTCTCGAGGATGTGGATCTCAGTGGCCATCCGTCACCCCATGCCGATCGTGCTGGCGCTGCTCGCCGGCGCCGCGGCCGGCGCCTGGCCGGCCGGCGCCCAGGCCGGCGGCCAGGCAGGCGGGCGAGGCGGGGCCGCCGCGGCCGTCCCGGCGGTGGCCGCGCCGGCGGTGGCCGCTCCGGCCGCTCCGGGCCCAGCCTCTTCGGCCACGCCGGCCACCCAGGCGGCCGATGGAGGCGGGGCCGCGGCTGCCGTTCCGGCGGTTGCGGGCGGCGTGGCGGCCTCCCCTGCCGCGCCTGCCGCGCCTGCCGCCATGGCGGCGGGCGACCCGGGTGCCACGGTGCCTCCCGCCGCCGCGGAGCCCGCGGTTCCGGCGCCTCCGGCGATGGCGGTGGCCCGCCCGGCGGTGCCCGCGTCGATCGCCGTCGGCTCGCTCTACCTGCTCCATGGCGCGTCGGCGTTCTACGACGCGGCCGGCACCGCCGATCCCTGGGCCGCGCTGCCGCGGACCTCGGGAGTGCTGGTGACCGGCGCCTACGTGGCCGGTTATGGCGGCCGTCCCGGCGAGGCCTTCGTCGGTCCCGGCTCGAGCGGCAGCCAGGGCGTGTTCCGCATCGAGGGCTTCGAGGTCGGCGACGTGGCGTCCTCGGGCGTGGCGCTCGGCGTGAGCGCCCTGACCGCGGAGCAGGTGGAGGTCACGACCGGCGGCGCCGATCCCGCGGTGCTCTCGCCCGGCCTGCAGATCAACCTGGTGCAGCGGCGCGGCACCAACGAGTGGCGGGCGGCGGCCCGCGGCATCGGCAGCGGCGGCGCGCTGGCCGCCGGCGCTCCCGGCGTGCACGGGCTGGCCGCCGGCCAGGCGGCGAGCGAGAACGTCGCCGGCGACCGGGTTCGCGACACCGCCACCGTGGGCGCCGAGGTGGGCGGTCCGCTGCGGCAGGACGCGCTCTGGATGTGGGGCGGCCTGGACCGCGGCTGGACCGCGCTCAGCGCGTTCGGCGGCCAGCGGTTCAGCGTCTCCGACCTGGGGGGCGCCGCCAAGCTCGACGCCCGCCTGGCCGCCGCCAACAGCGCCACCCTCGCGTGGACCCGCGCCAGCCGCATTGAGGACGGCGAGGGAGCGGGGCCGGACCGGGCCCCGGCCACCCTGCTCGACCGGCACGGTCACGACGACGTCTGGCGGCTGGCCGACACCGCGATCCTGACGCCGCGCCTCTATGCCACCGCGACGGCCGGCCTCGTCGACGCCGCCTCGCAGGCGCTGCCGCGCGGCGGCCTGCGCACGCCGCTCGAGCTCGACACGGCGGGAGTCGCCCACGGCAGCTGGTACGCCGACGAGGAGAGCGGCAACGCCCGCGCCGTGTCCCTGCAGGTGAGCGACTCCGGCCTGATCGCGGGCACCGCCAGCGAGCTGAGGCTGGCGGGCGAATGGCGGCGGACGGCCGAGACGGCGCGATTCCAGACCCCGGCGTGGGTGCAGATCACCGCCGCCCAGGTGCTCGACCTGCCGAGCAACCAGAACGCGCTCGACATCTGGCGCGACGGCGATACCCGGGACACGCTGACACGGCTGGGGCTGTGGGGCGCCGACACGTTGCGGTGGGGTCGGGCCACCGCGGAATTCGGCCTGCGCTTCGACCGCCAGACGCCGCGCAACCTGCCGAGCTCGGTGCCCGGCATTCCCGGAGTCGCCCTCTTGCCGGCGATCGAGTTCGGCGGCAACGACGCCGGCGGCATTCGCTGGAGCAGCCTGACGCCGCGCCTGGCGCTCGCCTGGGCTCCGGCCGCCGCGCCGCGGCTGTTGCTGCGTGCCTCGCTGGCCCGCTTTGCCTCGCAGCTCGGCGGCGCCATCCCGGCTCGGGTCGATCCCGCGGCGCCGGCGAGCGCCGCCTTCTATTCGCCCTCCTACCCTCCGGTCCCCGGTCAGGGCTTGCGCTTCTGGTACCCGAACGGCTTCGATCCGCGGCTGCCGCCAGGAGTGCCGGCGAACGCCCTGGACCCGCGCCTGCGGCCCGAGCTCACCGACGAGGCGATCGTCGGCGCCGAGCACACGCTGGGGCGCGACGGCGTGGTCGGCCTGCAGCTGACCTGGCGGCGGACCACCGGCCTGCTCGAGGACCGCCTGCTGGTGCGCGACGCCGCGAGCGGCGCCGTGAGGGTGGCGACGGCGGCCGACTGGCTGCCGGAATCGCCGGTCACCGGCAGGCTGCCGGACGGGGCGGCCTACAGCGTCCCCTACTACGACCTGCGGCCGGGCCTCTCTCCGACCGGCGGCACGCTGCTGGTCAACGGCGACCGCCGCCAGCGCCTGCTGGGCGCGACGCTCGAATGGCGCCAGCGCCTGGCGCGCCGCTGGACGACGCTCGGGCACCTGGCGTGGCAGGACTGGACCTGGCAGATCGGCCCCAACTACCGCCGCTTCGCCGACCCGACCGCCGCGCTGGTGGATGGCAACTACGACGGCCAGCCGGTGGCCGGGCAGTCGCCGCTGCCCGGCGGCCGGCCGCTCTACCTGAGCAGCCAGTGGTCGTTCGACCTGAGCGCCGCCGTCCAGCTGCCGGGCGCGATGTCCGCGGCGGTCGCGATCAACGGCCGGCAGGGCTTCCCGCTCGCCTACTACCGCACCGTGGCCCGCGACAGCGCCGGACCCGTCGACCTGCGGCTCACCGGCCTGGTCGACGCCTTCCGCAGCGACGACCTGGTGAGCTGCGACGTCCGCCTCGACAAGGACGTCGCCGCCAGCTCCGACGTCGCGGTCTACGTCAGCCTCGAGGGCTTGAACCTGCTGACCTCCGGCCAGGTGCTGCGGCGCGAGACCAACCTCGGCGTCGGCCGCGCCAACTTCGTCGACCAAGTGATCACGCCCAGGCTGCTGCGGCTGGGGCTGAAGCTGCAGTTCCGTTGATCCGGCCCGGGTGGGGCCGGCGGGTCAGCGAGCCGGTTCCGGCGACGACGCGGCCGCGCCCGCCGGGCCGCTCGCCAGGGGCAGGCTGCGGGCCCGCACCTCCTCGGAGGTGAGCCCGTAGAGCGGCGGCGTGGGGACGCCGAGCATGCCGAGCATCAGGTAGATCTGGCCGCGATGGTGGACCTCGTGCTCGACCATCGCGCGCAGCCACTTCCAGGTGGTCATCTTGACGCCCCCCGGTGTCTCGCAACGCCGCTCGAGGTCGGCGGCGCCGAGGGCACGGAAGATCGCCATCGCCTCGGCATGCATGCGCGCCAGGAACTCCATCACCTCGTCGTAGCCGTCGGCCAACTCGCGCCCGTGGCCCGGGTAGCGGCTGGGGAGGCCCTGGGCGTTCTCGGCGAACATGTAGCGCTCGATCGCGCCGAGGTGCCGCAGCAGGTCGCCGAAGCTGAAGGCCCCGGCCCGCGGCGCCCACTCGAGGCGATCGCGCGGGATGCAGGCCGCCACGCGCATGGTGCGGCCGCGGATGCCGTCGAAGTAGGAGGCGAACGTTTCGGCGCGATGGATCTCCACGGCAGGGCCACCTCCGGAGTCGCTCTCCCGGGAATGGTACGCTAAACGGCCGATGACTTCCGCCGCTCCGCCCGCCGCTCCGCCGGCCGCTCCGCCCGTCACGGGCTCGTCCTCCCTGCAGGCGTTCCGTCCGCTGCCGCGCACCGGGGTGGTCTTCGTCACCGCCGAGGCGGTGGCGCGGGGCTACCGCGCAGGGCATCCGGACTGGTGCAACCTCGGCCAGGGGCAGCCCGAGACCGGGCCGCTGCCCGGGGCGCCGCCGCGCATCGGCGAGCTGACGATCGATCCCGCCGACCACGAGTACGCGCCGGTCGGCGGCCTGTGGGAGCTGCGCGAGGCGGTCGCGGCACTCTACAACCATCTCTACCGCCGCGGCCTGCCCTCGCAGTACGCCGCCGAGAACGTGGCGATCTCGGGCGGCGGCCGCGCGGCGCTGACGCGGGCGGTGGCGTCCCTCGACCAGGTGAACCTGGGCCACTTCCTGCCCGATTACACGGCCTACGAGGAGCTGCTCGAGATCTTCCGGCGGGTGTCGCCGATCCCCATCCTGCTCTCCCGCGAGCAGGCCTACCGCTTCACCGTCGAGGACCTGCGGCGCGAGGTGCTGGGGCGCGGCCTCTCGGCGCTGCTGATCTCGAACCCCTGCAACCCCATGGGCAAGCTGGTCTCCGGCCAGGACCTCGCCCGCTGGGTGGAGCTGGGGCGGGAGCTCGACTGCAGCCTGCTGATCGACGAGTTCTACTCGCAGTACGTCTGGAACCTCGGTCCCGGCGAGCCCGGGCCGCAGGTGAGCGCGGCGCGCTACGTCGAGGACGTCGACGCCGATCCGGTGGTGATCGTCGACGGCCTGACCAAGAACTGGCGCTACCCCGGCTGGCGCATCACCTGGACGCTCGGGCCGCGGCGGGTGATCGAGGCGGTGGAGAGCGCCGGCTCCTTCCTCGACGGCGGCGGCTCGAAGCCGCTGCAGCGCGCCGCCATCCAGCTGATGGAGCCGCGGCACGTGGAAGCCGAGGGCGCCGCCATCCGCGAGGCGTTCTCGCTCAAGCGGCGGCTGATGCTGCGGCGGGTGCGCGAGCTCGGCATGGTCCTGGACCGCGAGCCGGACGGCACGTTCTACGCTTTCGTCTCGATGCGCGACCTGCCCGAGCGGATCGCCGACGGCATGGCGTTCTTCCGCGCCGCCCTCGACTACCGGGTGATCACCGTGCCGGGCGTCTTCTTCGACGTCAACCCGGGCCGCCGCCGCGCCCAGCGCCTGTCTCGCTTCCACCAGCACGCCCGCCTCTCCTTCGGCCCCAGCCTGGACGAGGTCGGCCGCGGCCTCGATCGCCTCGGCGAGATGATCCGCGCCTTCGCCGCCTGACCGCCCATCGCCTCCCATCCCATCTTTCATCGCCAAGGAGCGCCCGCATGCGCCAGCTGATCCGCAGACGCCCGGCTTCCCTGCGCTGTACGGCCCGCCGCCGCGGGCTCGCCGCCGCCCTCCTGCCGCTGCTGGCCGCGCCGGCGATGCGGGTGGCGGCGATGCTGCTGGCGGCGATGCCGCTGGCTGCGGTGCTGCCGATCGCGGCGCTGGTGGCCGCGCCGGCCGCGGCGGAGACCCCGGCGGCCGGGGCGCCGCCGGCCGCGCCGGGAGCGCCGCCGCCGGCCGTGGCGGGAGCGGCGCGGCCGCCCGCGGAGGGCAAGGAGCAGCCGCCCGCGGCGGCGGCGGCAGCGGGCTCGCAGGCCGAAGCGCCGAAGCAGCCCGGCGGCTTCAACGGGCTGCGGGACCTCCCCGGCCTCGCGTCGCTCAAGTACCGGCTGATCGGCCCGGCCTGGGGCGGGCGCGTGACGCGGGTGGCGGGCGTGCCCGGCAACGCCAACGTCTTCTACCTGGCCTCGGCCTCCGGCGGGGTCTTCAAGTCGACCGACGGCGGCGTCACCTGGAGCCCCGTCTTCGACGAGGAGCCGGTGGCCGCGATCGGCTCGCTGGCGGTGGCGCCCTCGGATCACAACGTCCTCTACGTGGGCACCGGCGAGGCCAACCTGCGCGGCAACGCGGTGCCCGGCGACGGCATCTACAAGTCGGTCGACGCGGGCAAGACGTGGGCCCACGTGCTGACGCTGGTCGGGCACATCGGCACCATGGCGGTCGATCCCCGCAACGCCGACGTCGCCTTCGCCGCCGTCCTCGGCCACGGCTTCGGCCCCAATCCCGAGCGCGGCGTCTACCGCACCCGGGACGGCGGCAGGACCTGGCAGCAGGTGCTCAAGAAGGACGCCGACACCGGCGCCTCCGACGTGGCGATCGATCCGACCAATCCGCACATCGTCTTCGCTGGCCTCTGGCAGGTGCGCCGGCGGCCATGGACGTTGACCAGCGGCGGCCCCGGCAGCGGCCTCTACATGTCGCGCGACGGCGGCGACACCTGGAAGCGGCTCAGCGGCAAGGGGCTGCCGGACGGGATCTGGGGCAAGGTGGGGGTCGCCGTGGCGCCTTCCGATGGCCGCCGGGTCTACGCCCTCATCGAAGCCGAGGAGGGCGGCCTCTTCCGCTCCGACGACGGCGGCGACACCTGGACCCGCGCCAGCGGCAGCCACGAGCTGCGGCAGCGGGCCTTCTACTACTCGATGGTGACTGTGGCGCCGAACAACCCCGACGACCTCTGGTGCCCGCAGGTGACGATGCTGCACAGCATCGACGGCGGCAAGACCTTCCAGCACGTCAGCATGCACCACGGCGACCACCACGACGTCTGGATCGACCCGAAGGACCCCCGGCGCATCATCGCGGGCAACGACGGCGGCGTCGACATCAGCACCAACGGCGGCGCCAGCTGGACCGCCCCGGCGCTGCCCCTCGGCCAGCCCTACCACGTCTGGGCCGACACCCGGGTGCCATTCCGCGTCGCCGGCGCGCTGCAGGACATCGGCACCGCGCAGGGCCCCAGCGACAGCCTGACCGGCGGCGGCATCCCGAACGCCGACTGGTACGGCGTGGGCGGCGGCGAGGCCGGCTTCGTGGTCTCCGATCCGGCCGATCCCGACGTCGTCTACGCCGGCGAGTACGGCGGCTATCTGTCACGTTACGATCACCGCACCGGCCAGGCGCGGGTGGTCGGGATCTACCCCGAGAACCCGTCCGGGCACGGCGGCGAGGACCTCCAATACCGCTTCCAGTGGACCGCCCCGATCGCCGTCTCGCCCCACGACCCCAAGGTGATCTATCACGCCGCCAACGTCCTCTTCCGCAGCGCCGACGGTGGCCAGACCTGGACGGCGATCAGCCCCGACCTGACGCGCGACGACAAGTCGAAGGAGGGCTGGGCCGGCGGCCCGATCACCGGCGACAACACCGGGGTCGAGATCTACTGCACGATCTTCGCGGTGGCCGAGTCGCCGGTCGAGAAGGGGCTCATCTGGGCGGGCTCGGACGACGGCCTGGTGCACGTCACCCGCGACGGCGGCAAGACCTGGACCGGCGTCACGAGCGCGATGCACGGGCTGCCGGAGTGGGGAACGGTCGTGGGCATCGAGCCGTCCCATTTCGACGCCGGCACCGCCTACGTCGTCGTCGACGCCCACCGCCTCGACGACCTGCACCCCTACCTGTGGAAGACCGGCGACTTCGGGCGCACCTGGAAGCGCCTCGACGGCAAGCTGCCGCGGGACCTCTTCCTGCACGCGGTGCGCGAGGACCCCGCGCAGCGCGGCAGGCTCTTCCTGGGCACCGAGCACGGCGTCGCCTTCTCGACCGACGACGGCGCCAGCTGGCACTCGCTGCGTCTCAACCTGCCGGCCGTCGCCATCCACGACCTGGTGATCAAGGACGACAAGCTGGTCCTCGCCGCCCACGGCCGCTCGTTCTGGATCTTCGACCACCTGCGGACCCTCGACGCCGTCGCCGCGGGCGCAGCCGGCGCCGGCCGCACTGCCCGCGCCGGGGGCGCGCCGGCGGGTCCGCGCCTGCTGGCGGTGCCCGAGACGGTTCGCTGGGACCTGCGCCAGGGACCGGACGGCTGGACCGGCGAGAACCCGCCGCGTGGCGCCTCGATCTACTACCAGCTCGACAGCGCGCCGAAGGGCGAGGTGACCGTCGACGTCCTCGACGCCAAGGGCACCCTGGTCACGACCCTCTCGAGCAAGGCGATCGAGCCGATCGGCACCACCGAGAGCACCGACGAGGAGACGGCCATCCTGAAGCGGCGCCTGGTCTCCAAGGAGCCAGGCGTCCAGCTCGGCGTCTGGGACTTGAGCTGGGCCGGCGCCGAGCTCATCCCCGGAGCCAAGCTCGACTCCGGCTACCCCGCGCACGGCCCGGAAGCGGTGGCGGGCACCTACACCATCCGCCTCACCGTCGACGGCAAGACCTCCTCGCTGCCCTTCACCCTGCGCCCCGACCCGCGGGTCACCGTCTCGGCGGCCGACCTCGAAGCGCAGCTGCACCTCGCCCTCGAGGTCCGCGACGCGATCACCCGCCTAACCCGCACCGTCCTCCGCCTCCGCGAGGTCCGCCATCAGCTCCTCTCCCGCAATCAGCTCATCAAGTCCGACCCGAGAGCCCAGGACCTGGTCAAGGCCTCGGCCGACCTGGCGCAGAAGCTGGAAGCCCTCGAAGCCCGGCTGCACAACCCGAAAGCCGAGATCGTCTACGACATCCTGGCCCAGAAGGGAGGAGCCCAGCTCTACTCCCGCCTCTCGCCCCTGCTGGACTGGATCGAGAGCGGCGACGGCCCACCTACCGAGGGCTTGAAGGAAGTCTTCGCTGGCCAAAAGAAGGAGCTGGGCGAGCGGCAGGGCGAGCTCGAGAAACTGCTGACGACGGACCTGGCGCCGCTGAACGAGGCTGCGGCGAAGCTGGATGTGCCGCGGATCTACGTGCCGGCGGGGCGGTAGCTTCTGGGGGCGGTTATCAGCTACTTCTATCGCCCGGGGGGTGAACTGAGCGCAAGGCCACCAGGCGAGCCATGATGGTCCTTCCGATGCCTGCATAGCCTCTTTTCACTGAGCTCGTGGTTTAGAGTCCGTTGCTCGTCCAGGTCTAGCTACTTTCGTTAGCGGTCGGACGCACCTTGACGTCTTAGTGAACAACCCATCAGAACCTCTAGTGCTTGTTCGTAGTGAAAGACCCAGGGTTTGTCCTCCGACTCCAGAATGAATCTCGCGTAGTCATCCTTGGTGGCTGTGGGTAGACGGACGCCGCGGCGATAGGATGCTATGTCTTGGAAATAGAGCTCGCCAGAATCGTCAGGTTCCAGGTTTCTACCAACGTACACTAGCGTCTCCATAATTGGTATGAGCATCTCGTCGTCAACATAGTTCACAGAAAAGTAGATCTCTCCTTCCTTAAGCTCGCCAGCTGGAACCGGCTCAGCATAGGGCTTCAGGTCGCGCGCTTGAAAGTGCATAGTCGTGCGTACTCCCATCTAAGGAAATACAGGCAATGGAAGCCCTGGCCCACCGGGTGACAGGCCAGGAACCTTTGCAGGAGGATGGTCGGCTAGCCACCGAATTATTTCATTAAAGTTCTGCTTTAGATTTCTGACACATCTCCGCGCAAGCCAGAATGGGTCCTCATAGCACGAACAGCTCATTGGACCGTCCACCCACTTCCAAAGTATCATACCGCCCTTGCTTCTCACGATCCGGAACGTTCTTGAAATTTTGCAGCTTTCAACGCCTCGCGGGCCGCAGATCTCGGCACACTGCGAGAGTTCACTGGCGTTGCAGTTGCGAGTACCCTGCTGCGATGGCGGCACAGGTCGAGGGCTGAGCCCAAGTGAATCGGTCCATCTTGTTGGGCTTTCCCATGCATAGGAGTAAAGGTTGATATCGCCATCGAGACCGATCAGGTCTGAGCTTATATATCTCCCTGTCCCGACTTCCAGCCAGCGGTTAACGTTGTAGTAAAGCCCGGAACTGAGGCGTGTGTTGTCCCAGACCGTATCGTCCCACTGGCCGGGGAGGCGAAGGAAAATGCCCGCGCTCTGAGCGCTCGGGGTGGTGAAATCCCGCCCGAAGGGTTCGAAGCCGCCGCTCCAGGTGGGCGTCGCGGCGCCGGTGCTCGCGAGGATCGGCGTCCCGAGGTGGTCCACGGTCAGGTAGGTGAGCACGCCCGTGGCGGGCACGCCGTCGAGCTGGGCCACCGGGCGGCCGGCGAAGTAGAAGACGCGAGTCTGTACAGTCACGGCGCCGGTGAACAGGTTCTGCTGCTGGCGCTGGTAGAGGAGGCCCTCGGAGTCGTAGGTGGGGATGGTCACCACCGGACCGCAGTCGGTGACCGCGTTGCGGGCCTTGGCGAGGAAGCCGCGGCCGTCGTAGGCGAGGGTGCTGGTCTCGTGGCTGGTCTCCTCGGTCATCCGGCTGAGCTTACCGGCGGCGTCGGGGGTGAAGTCCAGGTGCGAGGTCGGGCTGGCTTCGAGGAGCACGTTGCCGGCGAGGTCGTAGGCGAGATACTTCGTGCCGGCGCTGTTGGCGAGGGTGATGGTGTTTAGCAGGGGCGTGTGGCCTTGCGGGCTGGCGGCGTTGGGCTGATAGACGTAGGTGTCCTTCGCGCCGGCGCCGCGATCCTCGCTGAGGCGGTTGCCGATGGTGTCGTAGGTCCAGGTGCGGGTGCCCCAGAGAGTGGGAGCGTTGGCCTGGGTGAGGAAGTACTGGAAATCCTGATAGGTGAAGTTGCGGCCGGGAGTGATGGCGGTGATGTTGCCGGCGGCGTCCGTCGTGTAGGTCCACGCGAGGAGGGTGCCGGCGGTGATGCTCGTCGGGTAGTAACGCTGATCGAAGGTGTGGGTCTCGGCGATGCCGTTGGCGAGATGCAGCTGCTGCAGCGGTCCCGCGGCCGAGTAGACAGTCGGAGCGGCCGGGGTCGACGTCACGATCGGCGTCGTGGTCCCCTGGCAGACGCTGGCACCCGCGGCGGTCGAGTAGGAGAGCGCGGCCTGGCGATCGGCCACGTCGAAGGCGTAGCAGGCGGTGACGTTGCCGGGGTAGGCGATCGACGTCCGGTTGCCGTTCAGGTCGTAGGTGTAGGCGAGGTTGCCGTCTTGCAGGGTGCGCCCGAAGAGATCGTAGGTGTTGGCGATGACGGAGGCGCTCGTGCCGCTCCCCTTGGTGATCGACGAGAGACGGCCGATCGGCGAGGTGCCGGTCGCCGTCGTGGTGTCGTAGGCGTAGGTTGTTGTCAACGTCGGATCGCCTGAGTAGGTCACCTGCGTCGGCCGGTCCGCGGGATCGAGCTGCCGGGTCGTGATGACCCCGCGGGCGTCGGTCTGCTGCACCAGGGCGCCGTGAGCATTGTATGCGTAGGCGGTCAGGCCGGTGACCGGCGAGGTCTGCGACGTCAAGAGATCCCGGTCGCTGGTGACGTAGGTGGTCTGGTTACGCTCGGAATCGGTCACCGCGGCCAGGTGGTCCTCGAGGTCGTAGGCGTAGGTCGTCACGGCCATGCCGCCGCCGGCGCCGCCCCATGGTTGCGTGACCTGGGTGAGACGGTTCAGCGGATCGTAGGAATAGCTGGTCGAGGGGGCGGCCGGCGCGGGGTGATTCGGATCATTCACGGTAATGAGGTTGTTGTCGCAGTCGTAGGCGAAGCTCGTCGTGCTCTGCAGGCTGGGCGTGTTCGGATCGCCCGCGGTCATGCTGTCGAGGTGGCAGGTCGTCGTGTAGGTGTGGGTAGTCGTAGCGTCGGTGACCGGCGAACCGCTGACGATGCGCTGGCGGACCTCCTGGATGCGGTGGCTGGCGGCATCGAGGGTATACAAGGTCTGCTCGAGCGGCTGTGTCGCGGCGCAGCTTGCCTGGCGCGCCATGGCGGTGAGCCGGCCGGCGCCGTCGTAGGCGTAGGCGAGCGCGTTGCCCGCTGCGAGCTGGACGCAGACGAGGTCGCCCAGGGTGTTGTAGGAATAGGTCGTGATCAGTGACTGGGGGCTGCCGAAACCCTGGGTCACGGTCAGCACGCGATTGAGCGCGTCGTAGGTGGTGTGGGTGCGCATGCCGTTGACGTCGGTCACATCGGTCGTGCGATTGAAGGCGTCGTACTGGAACGAGGTCACAGCGTTGAGCGGCGCCGCGCCGACGACGGGATCGCTGCGGTTCGCGACGAGATACCCGTTGGCGACGCCGCTCATGAAGGTGTAGGCGGTCGCGTCGGCCGTCGTGCTCGGCACGTCCGGCGGATCGATCAGCCCGGGCAGGCCGGCGGCGCTGTAGCCGCTGTAGGCCGTCTGCAAGGTGAACTTCCCGCTCGGGTAGGTGGCCTCGCTGCCGCTGACGACGCTCGTCTGGAGGTTGCCCTTGGCGTCGTAGGCCAGGGCGGTCGCGCGCGTCCCGGCGGGCGCCATCGGTGCCGGCGGCGAGAAGGGGCCGGTGACGCTGGCGACGAAGGCTGGGAAGCTCGGATTGTACGTCCAGCTGGTCTGCCGCTTCACCACCGTGGGCGTGGTCTGCACGGTCTCGATCTTGCTCAGCTGGCGGCCGTTGGCGTCGTAGGCGAAGACGGTCGCGACGCCCTTGCCGTCGGTCACGGTCGTCGGCAGCAGCGGATTGCCCGGGTCGCCGTAGGTGTAGCTCGGGTTGGCGGCGCCGCAGGCCGGGCACTCGCCGGTGATCTGCTTGACCCGGACCTTGCGAGTGCCGTGGGCGCCGGCGCGGGCGGGGTCGCGGTCGAGGGTGTAGGTGGCGGTCTGCACGACGTCCTGGTTGGCACCGCTGACCACGGTGCGCTTGATCAGGGTCTGCACGCTTGCCACGGCCGGCAGGGCGGGCGAGTCGAAGCTCAGCTGGTAGGCGTCGGTCGCGTTCGGACCGGTGAAGAACGGGTCGTCGCGCCAGGCCTCGACGACGTTGCCGGAGCTGTCGTAGACGAACGCCGCCTCGATGCGGCCGTTGTTGTGGCAATCGGTGAGCCTCGCCTGGGTGAGATAGCCCGGGTGATTGGCGTCGCCGTAGGCGAGCTGCCACGAGGTGCCGACGCCCAGGCCCGGGCAGAGGTCGGGCCGCCCGATCATCGTCAGGTCGTCGCCGCTCCAGGTGAAGGTCCAGCTGCGCGCGGTGACGCCGTCGGTGCCGATCTCGGTCAGCGAGGCGAGCTTGCCGCTCGCGCCGCCGGTGTAGGCGAAGTTCTCGCGCCGCCCGTCGGGGAAGGTGACGTGGTCGAGCTGGTTGCTGGCGTTGTAGCTCGCCTGCACGGCCGGATGGGCGGTGGGGTTGTTCGGGTCGTAGAGGCGGTCCGTGATCTTGTCGAGAAAGCCCGCCAGCATGCCGGAGGGCGAGCCCGCGGTCTTCGGCAGGAAGTACTCGACGCTGCCGTCGAGGCCCTGCAGCTGCCAGCCCTGGGTGGTTGAGTTGAAGGAGAGCTTTCTGTACTCGTCGCTCGGGGTGACGGTCTGATAGAAACGCAGGCCGGTGCCGGAGGCGAGACTGCCGAACTCGCGGAAGCTGCCGAAGCGGGTCAGCAGCCAGACGTGGGTCTCGTCGGGGTCCATCACGATGCGCTCGGCGTAGTCGTGGGACCAGTTGCGGCCGAGGTACGTGTTCCAGGGGTTCGCGGTCACCCCGGCCGAGCCGGGGAACGTGGGGCCCCCGACGCCGCCGGCGCCGTAGCGCAGGTGGGCGCCGGAGGCCTTGAAGAGACAGCTCGCTCCGCCGCCGCCGACGCTGAAGCCGCAGCCCGAGCCACCTCCTGCTCCCGCGCCGCCCGCCGCTCCCGAACCGTCCCCGGAGGACGAGCCCAGCGACTTGCAGCTGCTGCAATCGCCGTTGCCGGTCGTCCCGGCCGCGCCGCTGTCGGGGCCGTTGCCCTTGCTGCCCGTGGCCGCCATGCGGGCGCCGCTGCCGGCCTCGCCAGGCCCGCCGGCGCCGCCGGCTCCCGCCCCCTCGCCGCAGAACTGCGGCGGCGGCGCCGGACAGCCGGCATGGCCCGTCAGGTCGAGAGCCACCGGCGTGGTCAGAGTGCAGGCGGGCGGCACGAAGGTGGGCGGACAGCTCGGGCACTGCGGGCAGCTGATGAGATTCACCGTGTAGGTCGAAGGCGTGCCGCAGTGCACGCTGCCGGTCACGATCACCGTGCCGAAGTCCGGTTGCAGCTCCTCGCCGGCGTAGCCGCACTCGCCGAGCAGCGAGTTGCTGCTGGTGCGCAGGTCGACCTCCTCGAAGCTGTAGCCGGAGTTGAAGTACGGCGCGTTGACGTGGTTGCCGGTGAAGTGCATGCCGATGGTGACGGTCATGCCGCAGGTCGTGGCGGTGGGATTACATCCCGAATCCAGGGCGTAGGTCGGGCCCGAGGTGACGATCGGCACCTGGCAGACGATGCCGCTCCCGGAGCATGCCGCCGGGGTCGCCGTGTCGTTGCCGCCGCCGAAGTAGCTGATGTTCGAGCCCTGGCAGACGGCCTGCGCGCGCAGCGGCGCGCGGCCGCCGAGCCAGGCGCCGGCCGCGGCCGTTGCGATCAGCCAGGCCGCGAGGCCGCGAGTCCCACAGTTCCTGCCGACCGGCCCATGCCGCCGGAGGGTCGCCTGCAGCCGGCGCAGCCAGGCATCCCGACGGCGATCGAGGCGATCGATCGCCAGGCCCCGTGGATGTCTCATTGGAAGTACCCGTTGACGTCGATGATGACGTGCGCCTGGCCGGTGCCGCCGCCGCCGTTCTCGAGCACCCCGAGGCTGCCGTCGCCGCCGCGGGAGAGCCCGAACACGCCGTTGTTCGCCCGCACGACGCCGGCGGGGAAATTGACCGTGCTGGTCGGCGGCGGCGCCGCGTCGCCCGGGAAGACCCGCACGAACCCCGAGCCGCTCACCGGCACCACGGTGACGTTGACCGAGAGCGCCTTGGCCGCCGCCGGGATGCCGCAGGCCGAGCTGACCACCGGGAAGCTGCGCGCCTGGCCGGCGGACATGACCGGGCCTCCGAGCGGTCCGTTGGCGTTGCGCGTGTCGACGGCCCGGCAGGGCGGCAGGGTGTAGAAGTTCAGGGCCGGCAGGCTGGCGGCGCGGGCGGTGACGACCGCGGCATCGGCGGCGGGGGTCTGGCTCGCCCAGGCCAGCAGCAGGGTCCCGCCGGCGCTCAGGCCGACACCGGGAAAGGCCTGGTCGCCGGCGGTGGTGGCGTTGAGCTGGAGCTTGCCGCCCAGCGGCTGGCTGAGGTAGCTGTCGAAGGCTTGGGCAATCACGGCGGCGCCGCTGCCGTCCTGGCCGAGGGCGTCCCAGGCGACCACGAACTCGCCCAGCGCATTGGCCGCCACCACTGGATCGTGCTCGGGGCCGGTCGGGCTGGGATCGACCATCAGCTGGCCCGACAGCGCCGTCCCGGCGGCGTTGAACCGCCGCGCCAGCGCGACGCTGCCGCCGGCGGTGAGGCCCTCCCAGGCGACGACGAAGTTGCCGGACGGGTCGCTCGCGATCCGCGGATGGGCATGCGCGCCGGTGGCCGGGACGTTGATCGCCATCTCGCCCGATAGCGCATTGCCGGCGCCGTCGAAGGCGCGCCCGACGATCCCCGAGGCGCCGGCCCCCGTCCCGTCTTGCCCCTCGGCCTGCCACACGATCTCGAAGCGCTCCGCCGCCGCTGGTGCCGAGGCGGGCAGGTACGCCACCGCCGGCGAATGCCGCGCCCCGGTCGAGGAGACGTTGCCGGCGATCTCGCCGCTCGCCGCCGAGCCGCCGGCTTGGAAGGCACGGGCGAAGATGGTCCAGCCGCCGGGGCCGTTCGACTGCCAGACGACGAGGAACCGGCCGTCCGGGGCCATCGCCACCGCCGGCGCCTGGTCGTCGTAGGTCGTCGTGGTGTTGACCGCGATTCGCGAACCCTGCGTCTGGCCGGTGCTGCTGTAGAGCTGGCCGAAGATGCCGAAGGTGCCGCCCTCGTTGCTGGCCCACACCACGACGAAGTCGCCGGCCGCGTCGGTCGCGACCGCTGGCGATTGCCGGCAGAAGGCACTGCTCGGAGGGCTCACCTGGAAGGCCGGGGCGATGGCGGTGGGTGGAGCGCTGCCGTTGGGCTGAAAGTGCTGGGCGAAGACGTCCCAGCCGCCGGTCGTGGCCGACTGCTGCTGCCATGCGAGGACGTAGTTGCCGTTCGGCTCCCAGGCCACGGCCGGCGCTCCCTGGAACGCCGATGCCGGACTGGTCATGACCTGGACCTCGCCGCCGTCGAGTGTGATCTGCGCCAGTGCCGGGGCCGCGCAGCACCAGGCAATGACCACGACCGCTGCCCCGAAGCAATGGCGAGAACGCCGCATCGCACGACTCCCCGGGCTTTGCCGGCTCTCGAAGACGCTAGGGACGCCTCGATATCTCATCTTTACGCAACAGCCTTTACCATGGCCGCCTTCGACGCGGTGCTGTGACAGCGCGTCGCGGCACATGCTTCAAACTATTAGTTGCTCAGAACTGATAAAGAGTGACACTTGGAAGATGTGACAATGATGTGACGAGCGCCAACGCGAGAGCCGCCTAGCGTTCCAGGTGGCACAGCTTGCTGACGAGCTGTGACGGTATATCCCGCGGCGCGCCGGCCCAGCTTGAGCGCATGCCGGACTCGCGGTGCCAGGCCGTCATGTCGAGGCGGGGGTGCTCGGAATCTCGAAGCCTAACTGCCGTCCTGACTTTAGCGCTCCACTGTCATCAGAGCTCTCAGGCGGCTGAGCGCGGGCTTGCGTGCCTGGCGCAGCGAAGCCGGTGTGGCGCCTCCGAGCAGGTGAGCGAGCTCGTGCGCGTCGAGGCCCTGCCAGAAGCTCAGCCACAGGAGCCGCCGCTGTTGCGGCCTGAGCTCCCTGACCAGGCGTTCGAGATCGAGGCGCGCGCGGTGTCGCTGCTCGTCATCCGGTGAGGCGCCGGCGAGCCGCTCAAGCTCCTCGAAGTCGGCCCCCGCGACTTTTTTCTTGCTCTGTCGCCGCACATAGTAACGGCACAGGTTCCGCATAGTGCCGACCAGCCAGGCGGCAGGGTCCTGATGTCAGCCCACTCTGTGAGCAAAGCCACCAGCGCGTCCTGCATGACGTCCTCGCTGTCCGCCAGCGGGCCCCGTCAGCTCCTCGCTGCAGATGCCGACTCTTACCAGGAGTGCCTCGGCCTGTGCCGGGGCCAAAGTCTCAGGTCCTACCGGCGGGTTGCCACGGCGCTGAGAAGCTCTCGCAGGCGGCGATGATGTCGAGGTGGCTCTGCTACCCGGTTGGTGGTGGTCACAACTGTCGGAGTCCTTCAGCGTGCAGCTCATGCAGATTGCTGCAGATTCATTGCGACCGTGCTTGCCGGCTGGTCTTTATCCGGCTCGCTATCTCCTGTTTGGTGAGCCTTTGCATTCCCCTCTCTCTTTCGATTTGGAAGGCGATGCACCGCTTTTCGGCAGTTGCCTCAGAGGCTTCAAGTAGACGCTCTTCTCGCAGGAAGTCGTCGAAGTCGCTTCCGAGATGTTCCTTCTTCATTTGCTCACCTCCCCACGGCCCTCCCCGCGGAGAGCTAGCAGAATGGAGCGAGTCGGTAACGTTCAGCATTGTGGTGCGAACTAGCCGCTGGCGTCGAGGAATAATCGCATCAGCCGTCACCGCTAACCTTGGGATGACCGTAGAGGTAATGGTCCACGTTGGTGGCAAGATCCGAGCTGCCGGTCTCCGTCGCCAACTCGACCATCTTCAGGAGCGGGTCATCGTCACTGCTGGCCGGTGGGTCTCCGGGCAACTCCACCCGGGCCGTCGCTCCGTCCGGGAGCTCGACGTGTGGGTCAAGGACGATCGTGCCGTTCTTTACTCTGCCGTGGTACACCATGGTCCTTTCTCCGCGTCAACGGGTATCATATCTCTCGGATCGGTAGGTCTCCAGAGGTCCTCACGGCGCCGGAGACCTGGCGTTCCTGCTGGCAAGATCTGCCAGTGGGAGGGACCTGGAATGAAGCGACCGCTGCAAGCGGCTCAATGAGCGTCGAGGTCCTCACCGAGAGTGCGGTCTCTCCCCCTTCGACCCTCGGGCCCTATCGCCACGCGGACTACCTCGCGCTGCCGGACGAACCTCGCTGCGAGCTGATCTTCGGAAGGCTCTACGCGGCCCCGGCACCCACGGGATTGCACCAGTTCCTGTTGCTCCTGCTGGCCCGGCGCTTCGACGAGATCGCGAAGCTCACCGGCGGCCTCGCTCTCATGGCTCCCCTGGACGTGCATCTCGCGGAGCATTCGACCGTGCAACCGGACTTGCTCTACGTGGCCCCTGAGCACCGCGAGCGGATCCGCCGCAGCGTCGAGGGAGCGCCCGACCTGGTCGTCGAGGTCCTCTCGGAAGGCACCGGGCGCCGCGATCGCGGCGACAAGCTCCGCCTCTACGCCGACTCGGGCGTGTGCGAGTACTGGCTCATCGACCCGGCCCTGCGCCAGGTCGACTTCCTGATCAACCGCGGAGGCCGCTTCGAGGTGGCGCTCGCGATCGATGGGATCTACCGTTCCGAAGCCCTGCCCGCCGTGACCTTCGACCTAAATGCCTTCTGGTCCGAGGTGGAGCGCCGGGGTCCCCACTCCTAGCCTCGACAAGCGGATCTCCTGGTTGTCGCCTGTCAGGCCGCCCAGACGGCCCGTCCTCACCCCGACCCGCGCGCGAAGTCCGGCCTGTGCAGCAGCCCCGCCTCGAGGGCCTTCAGCACCGCTCGGGTGCGGTCGCGGACGCCGAGCTTGGCGAGGATGCTGGAGACGTGGTTCTTGATGGTGCCCTCGGCGGTGCCGAGGGCGTCGGCGATCTCCTTGTTGCTGTAGCCGCCGGCCATCAGGCGGACGACCTGGACCTCGCGCTCGGTGAGGCGCTCGATGGGGGTGTCGGTGGCGATGTGCACGCGATCGGCGACCCGCAGGAGCCGCTCGGTCACCGCCGGCTGGAAGACGGTCGCCCCGCCGGCCACGGCGCGGATCGCCGCGATGAGCTGGTCGTAGGAGACGTCCTTCAGCATGAAGCCTCGCGCGCCGGCGCGAATGCCGTCGAGCACGGCGTCGCTGTCGTCGAAAGTCGTGAGGATGATGGTCGGCGGCAGGGTGCCGGCGGCCGAGAGCTCGCGGAGGACGTCGATGCCGCTCTTCCGCGGCATGCGGACGTCGAGCAGCAGCACGTCGACCGGCGTCGCCGGCACGCCGGCGACGGCCTCGCCGCCGTCTCGCGCCTCGCCGACGACCGCGATGCCGCCGTCCATCTCCAGCAGCGTCCGGATGCCTTGGCGAACGAGCAGCTGGTCGTCGGCGATGAAGACGCGGATCACGCCGCGCCTCGACGCAGCGGCAGGTCGGCGGTGACGTCGAAGCCGCGGCCCGGCTGCGTGGCGATGCGCAGCTCGCCGCCCGCCCGCTCCACGCGCTCGCGCATGCCGCGCAGCCCGAAGCCGTCGCTCGCCCCGTCGCTGCCGCGGCCGTCGTCGTGCGCCCTGATGCGGAACGCCTCGCCGTCGCGCTCGATCACGATCCACAGGTTCTGGGCGTCGGAGTGCCTGGCCGCGTTGGTCACGATCTCCTGCGCGCAGCGGAGGAGGATGTGCGCCCGTTCCGGATCGGCGATGCGCAGGCTCTCGGCGACCTCGAGGTGCACCCGCGGCCGCGGCACGGCTCCGACCACCGCCTGCAGCGCGTGCGCGACGTGCACGCCGTCGGGGGCCTGCGAGGCGGCGACGATGTCGCGCACGTCGCCGAGCAGCTCCCTGGCCAGGGACTGGGCCACCTCGACGTTCGCCTTCGCCGGCCCCTGGGTGCGCTGCAGGGCCGCCTCGAGGTTGAGCGTGAGCGCCGTCAGGCGATGGCCCAGCGCGTCGTGCAGCTCGTGGGCGATGCGCAGGCGCTCGGCCATGCGGCTGCTGTCGGCGAGGATCTCCTGCACGGCGCGGAGCTCCGCGTTGGCGGTCGCCAGCGCGGTGCGTCCGGCGACCTCGCGCGCCATGATCGAGAAGGTGAAGAACGCCACCACCTGGAAGCCCAGGTACGGCGGTCCCAGGAGCCACGCGGCGCGGGGGCCCAGCTGGACGGCGACGCCGGCCCCGAGCAGCAGCGTCTGGAGGCCGATCCAGAGCAACCCAGGCCTCGGCCGGAGACGGGTCCCGAGCTGCATCGCGACCAGGGCCAGCAGGATCCCCTCGTAGCCGTTGCAGCCGAGCAGGACGAGCGCCAGCGCCGTGGCCGATTCCGCGGCCACGAGGAGCAGCCGCGGCCGCCACAGGTCGGCCGCGAAGAGAGCGCCGAACAGCAGGAAGGCGACGATCCAGCGTCCATCCGCCACCGGCGCCATCCCGAGGTGGGCGATGAACCCCCGCAGAGCCACCACCAGCAATGCGATCAGGCCTGCGACGCCGATCAACCGCGACGGAGTCATCTGCGGATCACCGCCGGAAAGCGTAGCACGCCGCGAGCGGGGGGCGCATAGGCCGAAAGTCATGCCTCGCCGCCTGGGCCGAATGGCACATGCGCCGCCTGCCGCGCCGTCCTATCGTCTGTCCCGGAGGCTTGCCACGACATGCTCCAGGACCTGCTCTTCGGCATCCGGCTGTTGCGGCGCAGCCCGGGCTTCGCGCTGCTCGCCGTCCTCTGCCTGAGCCTGGGGATCGGCGCCGTCACCGCGGTCCTCGGCTGGATCGAGGGCATCCTGCTGCGGCCGTTCCCGCTGGTGGCGCACCAGGAGCGCCTGGTCGCGATGGCCGGCACCTCGGTCCGGGATCCGCGCGACCCCGACGTCTCATGGCCCGACGTCCAGGACTTCCAGCGCAGCTGCAAGCTGATCGACGCCTTCATCGTCGACCGCATCGTCGGCACCACGCTCAGCGTCGGCGAGCGGGCTGAGCGCGCCACCGGCAGCGTCGTGTCGGCCAACTATTTCCAGGCGCTGGGAGTCCATCCGATCCTGGGGCGCGGGTTCGTGGCGGAGGAGGACGTCGGGCGCAACGCTCATCCGGTGGTCGTGATCGCCTACCAGGCATGGAAGGAGCGCTACGGCGGCGACCCGGCGATCGTCGGCCGCACCCAGATGCTCAACGGTCAGCAGCACACGATCGTGGGGGTCGCGCCGGAGGGCTTCTACGGGACCTTCGTGGGCTACGGCTTCCAGTTCTGGGTGCCGACGTCGATGCAGGAGCGGTTCACCGCGGGCGGCTACAAGCTCGAGGACCGCGGCGCGCGCTGGATCGAGGGCTTCGCGCGGCTCAAGCCCGGGGTGACTCGCGAGCAGGCGCAGGCGGAGATCTCGGCCGTGGCCCGGCGCCTGGCGGCTGCCTACCCGGCGACCAACCGCGGGAACGGCGTCAAGCTGTTCCCCCTCTGGCAGACCCCGTTCAACAACGCGGGCACTCTCCTGCCGACGCTGCGCATCGCGCTGGCGGTGGCGTTCCTCGTGCTCCTCATCGCCTGTGCGAACGTCGCCAACCTGCTGCTCGTCCGCTCGTTCGCCCGGCGTCATGAGATGACGGTCCGCCTCTCGGTCGGCGTCGGGCTCGGACGGCTCCTGCGGCAGCTGCTCACCGAGGGCCTCATCCTCTCGGTCCTGGCCGCCGCGGGCGGGGTGCTGGCCGCGTACTGGTGCCGCAATCTGATCGTCTTGCTGCGTCCTTCCTGGCCTGGCGCCCATATCCATCTCCCCGCGGCGATCGACGGGCGCGTGCTGGCGCTCAGCGCCGGCGTGTGCCTGCTCTCGACGCTGCTCTTCGGGCTGGTGCCGGCGCTGCAGGCGCGCAAGCTCGATCTCGCCGCCGCGATGAAGTCCGACTCGGCCGCCGTCGTCGGGGGCCGCGGCAGAGCCTGGGCGCGCTCGCTGCTCGTCGTGACGCAGGTCTCGCTGAGCTTCGCGTTGCTGGTCGCGGCGGGGCTGCTGCTCAAGAGCCTGCAAAGCATGCATGACGTCGACGTGGGGTTCTCGACCCGGGGCGTGCTGACGACCTATGTCGACCTGCGCTCGGCAGGCTACGACAGGCAGAGCATGATCAACTTCCAGGAGCGGTTGCTCGATCGCGTCCAGGGCCTGGCCGGCGTCGAGTCGGCGGCGTTCTCGGGCCCCACGCCGTTCAGCTATACCTGCTGCTCCAGTGCGCCGATCGCGGTCGAGGGTTACGCGGCAGCGCCCGGCGAGGAGCCCACCGTCGAGTACGACGAGGTCGGCTCCGCCTATCTCGCCACGATGGGCATTCCGCTCGTCGCGGGCCGCGAGTTCACGCGCGCCGACGACGAGACGGCGCCGCTCGTGGCGGTGGTGAACGAGACGATGGCCGCCCAGTACTGGCGCGGCCAGGAACCGGTCGGCAAGGGCCTCCGGGTCGATGGCCGCTGGCTGCAGGTCGTCGGCGTCGCGAAGACCTCGAAGTACGCGAAGTTACGGGAGGCGCCGATTCCCTTCTTCTACGTGCCGGTTCGCCAGGGCAGGCTGGGCCAGAACCTGCAGATCCGGACGCGGCTCGACGCGAGGACGATCGCGCCGGCCCTGGCGCGCGAGGTGCGGGCGCTCGACGCCAGCCTGGCTCCGGGCGAGGTGATCACCATGCGCGAGGAGGTGGACCGCATGAGCTGGCCGCAGCGGGCGGCGGTGATCCTGCTCGCCGTCTTCGGCGGCCTGGCGCTGCTGCTCTCGGCGATCGGGCTCTACGGCGTCATGTCGTACGCGGTGTCGCAGAGCACGCGCGAGCTGGGCCTGCGGATGGCGCTCGGCGCCGGCGCGCCGGACCTGCTGCGGCTGGTGCTGGCGCGCGGCCTCGCCCTGACGGCGGGCGGCATCGCGCTGGGCGCGGTGGCGGCGCTGGGACTGACCCGGCTGATGGGAGACCTGCTGTACAGGATCAGCCCGCGCGACCCGCTGACCTTCGCGTCGGCCCTCGCGGTGATGACCATCGTGGCGCTGGCGGCGTGCCTCTCGCCCGCCTGGCGCGCGACGCGCACCGACCCGCTGCTGGCCCTGCGGGAGTAAGACCCGGGCAGGGCACGGCGCGGCCCAGGCATCCGCGGGGCTCCCGGCTGCCCAGCCGCCGCGACTGCTAGACTGCGCACCAACGATGGCGCGTGGCCGGTCTCGATGGTTTCGATTGTTTGGCTGGCCGCGACGGCGCTGGCTCCTGGCGGCGGTCCTGGCGGCGGTTGCCGGCGGCGCCGTCGCGGGCGCCTGGCTCGCGGCGCGCGGCGGCGCGGCGAAGCCCGCTCCGCTGCTCGTCATCGGCATCGACGGCGGCGAGTGGCGCGTCCTGCACCGCATGTGGCAGGACGGCGAGCTGCCCAACCTGCGGCGGCTTGCCGGCCGCGGCACGACCGCCACCCTCGAGACCGCCTACAATGCGTCGCCCGTGATCTGGACGACCATCGCCACCGGCGTCACCCCCGCCGAGCATGGCATCACCGACTTCGTCGTGCCGAGCGTGCACGGCGACGTGCCGATCTCCTCCATGGCGCGCCGGGTGCCGGCGCTCTGGACCATGCTGACGCGGGCGCACCGGCGCGTGGCGGTGCTGGGGTGGTGGGGCTCCTGGCCGGCCGAGGATGTCGACGGCGTGGTGGTCAGCGATCGCGCGCTGATGCGCCTGGACGACCGCGTCTCCCCCGCGGCCTACCTGCCCAAGCTCGCCGAGGACGTCGAGTGGGCGCGCACGCTGCCCTGGTTCGTGCCCAGCGAGGAGCCCGAGCTGCGCGACGCCGTCATGGCCGCCGCGGCGCGGCGGCTGGTCCGGGACGGCCCCGCCCTCGTGCTGCTCTACTTCCGCAGCGCGGACATCGTCTGCCACCACCACTGGAAGGAATTCGAGGCTGTCCTGAATGGCGCGCGCCCGCGTGCCGACAGCCCGGTGCAGCGCATCTACCGGGCCATCGACGCGGCGATCGGAGAGGTCCTGCGCGCGGCCCCCGGCGACCCGGACGTGCTCGTCATCTCGGATCACGGGTTCCGCGCCGCCCGCCATGACGAGCAGCTGACGGTGTCGAACCTCGACGCCCTCCTGGTCCGGCTGGGATATCAAGCGCGCGACGCGCAGGGGCTGGCGCTCGGCCGCTCGCGGCTCTACAGCTACGCCAGCCCGACCTACCTGCGCAAGAAGCTGGTGCGGTGCTCGCTGGCCGGCCGGGAGCCCGGCGGAACGGTGAGGGAACGGCAGTGCGCCGCGCTCCGCACGCGCCTCGAGGCGGACCTGCGGCGCGTCACCTTCCCGGGCGGCGAGCCGGTGTTCTTCGTGCGCGAGGCGCGGGCCCGCGAGGAGCGCGCCGGCGCCGACTTCGTGGTGCTGCTGTCGTCGGTCGGCACGAGCACCACCGTGCTGGTCGACGGCAAGCCAGTCCACGACGTCGTCACCGAGGTGGGCGAGCTCTCCGGCACTCACGATTCGAGCAACGACGGGATCCTGATCGCGGCCGGTCCGGACGTCGCGGCCGGCGCGAAGCTCGACGGCATCGGCGTGCACGACATCACGCCGACGGTCCTCTACGGCCTCGGCCTGCCGGTGGCCGAGAACTTCGTCGGCCGCGCCTGGACCGAGCTCTACAGCGCCGAGTTCCGCCGCCGTCATCCGCTGCGCACCATCCGCTCCTGGGGCGCGCCGCGGGCCCCCACGGTGCGCGCCTCCGCGGCCGACGAGAAGCTGATCCGCGAGCTGCGCTCGCTGGGGTACCTGCGGTAGGCCCGGGCGGACTGCCGAGCGGGACGCAAGGGCTACCGGAAGTAGCCGTTCACGTCGAGGATGACGTTGACGGTGCCGGTGGCGAGGTCGGGCAGGATGCTGACGGCGGCGTTGCCGTCCTGGGAGACGGCGACGACGGCGTTGTTGGCGCGGACCTGGCCGGCGCCGAAGTTGAGGTTGCTGGTCGCGGGGGCGGCGGCGAGGTCGGCGGCGAAAGCGCGCAGGTCGCCGGCCGCGCCGGCGCCGGTCACGGTGAGGTTCGCGGAGACGGCGCGCGCGGTGGCCGGGATGCCGCAGCGGCCGGCGAGGGCGAAGCTGCGCTCGGCGCCGGCGGCGAGGGCCGGTCCCGCCCAGGCGCCGGCCGGGTTCCGCGTGTCGACCACCCGGCACGGCGGCAGGGTGTAGAAGCTGGCCGGACCGCGCGGGTCGCCGACGGCGGTGACGGCCAGGGTGGCCGAGAGCGCCGGCAGGGTGAGCGTGACGGCGCCGGCGGTGAGCGCGGCCGTCCCCGCCGGCCCGAAGCGGTGCACCGCGTCGAACTCGTAGAGGGCGAGCGGCGCCGAGGGCGAGCCGGCGACCTGGACCTGCACCGCGTGGCTGGCGAAGTCCTTGTTGAAGAGCAGCAGGTAGAGGCGCGAGCCGGCGCCCGCCACGGCGTAGGCGCCGACGGTGTCGACGCCGGAGCTCACTGCCTCGACGCTGTCGCCGGCCACCCGCGCGCCCTTGCCGTCGTAGTCGAGATAGAGCAGGAAGGCGTCCTCGACGCGGCTGCCGGCCGCCGGCGCCACCCAGCGGGTGGCGAGATCGACGCCTTCGCGCCCGAAGATGGCGAGCGCCTCGGCCTGCGCCAGGGCGCTGCTCGCGCCGCCGTCGTTGCCCCAGTTGTACTCGGAGATGGCCAGCCGGGTGCCGGGCAGGCGCGAGGCGATCCAGCTCTTCATGCGCGGGATCAGGTCGACCGGCTGCGCGATCCACGACTCGTCGACGTAGGTCGGGTCGTAGAGGCCCTTCAGGCTGCGTAGCCGCAGCGCCGCGGTGCTCGCCGACTCGTCGTCGGAGAGCGCGACGCCGTTGGCCTGCGGGTAGTAGTGGACGTCGAGATAGTCGAGCAGCCGCACGCCGTGGGCCGCCTGGTAGTTGGCGGCCTGCAACAGGTACCAGTCGGTCAGCGCCAGGTTGCCGTGCGCCTGGGCGTCGCTCCCCGCCTGGCAGCCGTCGGCGGCCGAGAAGAAGTAGGCGCACCATCCCCAGTCCGCCGGCCCCAGCACCTGGGCGGCGGGGTCCTGCGCCTTGATCGCGGCGGCGGTCTGCTGGGTCCGCTGCCACAGCTCGTCGTAGGTCGTCGGCTGCGGGTGGACGTCGCGATGGGTGCTGTTCCAGAGCGTCGGCTCGTTGTCGAGCGCGTAGAGATGGACGCCGCCGTTGCCGGCGGTCCCGGCCACCGCCGCGAGGTGCGCCATCCAGCCGGTGACGAAGCTGGGGTCGATGGCGCGCGAGGTGTCGCGCGGGTCGTTGCCGGCGATCGGCGTGCCGTCCGGATGGAGGCCGTTGCCCGCGTCGGGGTTGCACCACGAGGCGTAGCCGGTCACCGTGCACTCGGTGGCCTGCTGCGGCCCGTACTTGGCCACCGAGAAGCCCCAGCGGCGGCTGCGGTCGATCGGCGTCCAGCCGATGGTCGGCACGGTGATCAGCGGCTCGCCGGCGGCGACGCGCGTGGCGCCGACGAAGAGGTCGGACGCCGAGCCGTACGGCAGGTTCTGCGGGTCGGGGTTGTCGTCCGGCAGGTTGTAGAAGAACCAGTCGCTGGCGTGGTTGGTGGTGTCGTCCTGCCAGGAGTAGCGGGTCGTGCTGTTGCCGCCCCAGCGCCTCGCCGGCCAGCGCAGGCGGGCGGCCTGGGCGTCGTCGCCGAAGTTGACGCCGTAGATCAGGGGGCTGATCGGATGCCGGCCGGCGCCCGGGTCCACGGTCACCGTGATCGGGCTCGCCGCGGCCGGCACCGCGGCTGCCGTTGCTGCCGCAGCCGGGCCCGCGGGGCCGGCGGAGGAGGCGGCGGAGGAGGCGGAGGCGGCGGGGGCAGGGCTCGCGACGCCCGCGAGACCGGCGGCGGCCACGGCCAGCAGGACCGCCACGGGCCCGGGCCCCCGGCGGCCGCAAGCATGGACGCGAGAATGGACCAAGCTCAGGATCTCCCGAGAAAAAAGCCGCGGGGGCATGGGGGACCGGGCCCCCGCGTTCAGTCGCTCGACCTGCCACGGTCGACCTTACACTTGACAGTACCGCGGCAGCGGCGCCGCGAGTGTGGCGCAGGTCACACCGGCGGCGGGTTGGACGGCAGGTTGCGGCGGGGCGGTATGATTTTCGCGATGGCCGAGACACGAAGGCCGGCTGGCCAGGCCGCCCCCCGAGGAGAGCGGCAGGGAGCAGGGGAGCGGGAGAGCAGGAGAGCAGGGGAGCAGGAGAGCGGAGGAGAACGATGGCGCCAAAGCGATACTGGCTGATGAAGTGCGAGCCCGGGGCGTACAGCATCGACGACCTCGAGCGCGACGGCGAGGCAAGCTGGGAAGGGGTGCGGAACTTCCAGGCCCGCAACCTGCTGCGCGACGACGTCAAGGTCGGCGACGGCGTCCTCTTCTACGCCTCGAACGCCGAGCCGTCGGGCGTGACCGGCATTGCCGAGGTGGCGCGCGCCGGCTACCCGGATCCGTTCGCCTTCAAGCGCGGCCACAAGTACTACGACCCGAAGAGCGACCCGCGGGATCCGACCTGGTACTCGGTGGACATCCGCTTCGTCGAGAAATTCCCGGAGATCGTGCCGCTCGCGACGCTCAAGGCCACTCCCGGCCTCGCGGCCATGAGGGTGGTGCAGAAGGGCTCGCGCCTCTCGGTGCAGCCGGTCACCGCCCGCGAGTTCGAGATCGTGCGCCGCCTCGGCCGCGCCGCCGGCGCCGCCGCCGTGAAAGCCAAGACCGCGGCGGGGGCCAAGGGAAAGGAGACGAAGCGAGGTCGAGGCGCATGACGGGGCGAGGAGAGGGCGCTTGAGCGGCGACGGCTACTGGAACGTGCCGATCGAGGTGCAGTGCCCCTACTGCGGCGAGCGGGTCGAGATCGCCGTCGAGCCGGACGTCTGGGGCAGCATGGTGCAGGACTGCGAGGTCTGCTGCCAGCCCTGGCAGCTCACCATCACCCGCGACCGCGACGGCGACCCGGACGTCAGGGTCGAGCGGCTGCAGTAAGCGCCGGCGCCGCCCCGTTCGAGGAGCGCAGCATGGCGCGGGCCAAGCCGCCGGACGGGGCGGAGGGAGCGGACGGGGCTTATGAGATGGACGGGGCGCATGAGATGGACGCGGTGGATGGGGCGGATGGGATGGATGGGCAGGATGCCGGCGGTGGCCAGCTGCCGCTGTTCGGGGAGACGCCCGCGGCACCGGCCGCGCCCACCGCCGGGGTCGGGGCCGCCGTGCCCTCGCCCGAGGTCGTCGCGCTCGCCGCCCGGCTGCCCGCGGGGACCTATCTCGGTGGCTCCACCTGGTCGTTCCCGGGCTGGGCGGGCCTGGTCTACGACCGCCCCCATCCGGCCGCCCGCCTGGCCCGCCACGGCCTGGCAGCGTACGCGCGCCACCCCCTGCTGCGGGCGGTCGGCATCGACCGCACCCACTACCGCCCGCTGCCTGCCGCGGAGCTGGCGGAGTATGCCGCCGCGGTGCCGCCGGACTTCCTCTTCCTGGTCAAGGCGCACGAGGTTTGCACCCTGGCCCATTTCCCCGACCATCCGCGCTACGGCGCCGAGCGCGGGCGGCCGAATCCCCGCTTCCTCGACGCCGCCTATGCGGCCGCCGAGGTGGTGGCGCCCTACGCCGAGGGGCTCGGTGCCAGGGGGGGCGCCCTGCTCTTCCAGTTCGCGCCGCAGGAGCTGGGCCCGCCGGCGCGCTTCGCCGCCCGGCTGCATGCCTTCCTGGCCGCCCTGCCGCCGGGACCGCTCTGCGCGGTCGAGCTGCGCAACCGCGAGCTGCTCACCGCCCACTACGCCGCGGCCCTGGCCGCCGCCGGCGCCTGCCACTGCCTCAACGTCCATCCGCGGATGCCGGACGTCCGCGTCCAGGCCCGCCTCGCGGGCGTCGCCGCCGGGCCGCTGACCGTGGGCCGCTGGCTGCTGGGGTCGGGGGCCACCTACGAAGAGACCTCGCGGCGCTTCGCGCCGTTCAACCGGCTCGCGGCGCCGGACCCGCGGGCGCGCCGCGCACTCGCCGAGCTGGCGCGCGAGGCGCTCGCCGCCGGCCGCCGCGTCCTGTTCACCGTCAACAACAACGCCGAGGGCTGCGCGCCGCTCTCGATCGTGGCCCTGGCGCGGGAGCTGGCCGCCTCCGGTTGATCGCCTCCGGTGGATCGCCGGCTGGGGCCGCATCCCGGCGCCGGCAGCCGGCGGGGTTCGCGCGGCGTCCGCTCTCGCCGGGCTCCCTGCACCGTCACCGGTGAGGAGTATCGGTTACAATGCACCTACCGGCGTTCATCCAGAGAAGGTGAGCACATTCCAGTGGCAACCGCACCCGCTGCGGACAGGCGGCCTACGCGCCCCTCTCCGCCCCTGCCGTCGTCGCCCGCGATCAGCCGCAGCCTGGTCCCGATCCTGGCATGCCTGGCGCTGGCGGCGGCGGCTTCGACCCTCGCCGTGTTCGACGTCCGTCGCCTGGCGAGCCTGCCGGCGCCGGCCCCGGCCCTGGCGGCGGCCGCCGTCCTCCTGCTCGCCGGCGCCGCCTTCCTCTCGGTGCGGCTGGCCGGGACCCTGCGCCGCGAGCGGGCTGGCTCGGCCGAGCGCGCTCACCAGGCCTACCACGACGCCCTCTCCGGGCTCCCCAACCGGGCCCTCTTCTTCGACCGCCTGGCGCAAAGCCTCGCGAAAGCGCGCCGCACCGACACCAGCGTGGCGGTGCTGATGCTGGATCTCGACCGGTTCAAGGCGATCAACGACACCTACGGCCAGGGCGCCGGCGACGAGCTGCTGCGCGGCGTCGCCGGGCGCCTGCAGGCGATGGTGCGCGAGGGCGACACGGTGGCCCGGTTCGGCGGCGACGAGTTCAACGTGCTGCTGCAGTACAACGCGGGCGCCACCGAGGCGGCCAAGGTGGCGCAGACCGTGCTCGAGCGCCTCGACGGGCCCTTCCAGGTGGGGGACGCCGGCCAGCACCGGCTGCGCCTCACCGCCAGCATCGGCATCAGCCTGTTCCCCACCGACGGCCGGGACGCCGAATCGCTGGTGCGCGGCGCCGAGCTCGCGCTGCGCCGCGCCAAGGAGCTGGGCGGCCAGGGCTACCAGCTCTGCACGCCGGCGATGAATGCCAGGGCGGTGACGCGGCTGGCGCTCGAGGGCGAGCTGCGGCGGGCGCTGCAGCGCGGCGAGCTCGCCGTCCTCTACCAACCGGTGGTGAGCTTCGCCAGCGGGCTGACGGTGGGCATGGAGGCGCTGGTGCGCTGGCGGCACCCGCAGCGCGGCCTGGTGCCGCCGGCGCAGTTCATCCCGCTGGCGGAGGAGCTGCGGCTGGTGATCCCGATCGGCGAGTGGGTGCTGGCGACCGCCTGCCGGCAGCTCAAGCAGTGGCACCTCGGCCCCCTGCCCGGCATCCGCATCGCCGTCAACCTGTCGCTGCGGCACTTCCAGGACGCGGGCCTGCCCGGCGCCGTCGCCGCGCTGCTGCGCGATCTCGACCTCGACCCGCGCTACCTCGACCTCGAGATCACCGAGAGCGCGGCGATGCAGGATCTCGAGCAGACCGTGGACACCCTGGCGGCGTTGCGCCGGCTCGGGGTGCGGATCTCGATGGACGACTTCGGCACCGGCCAGGCCTCCCTGGCGCATGTCAAGAAGCTGCCGATCGACTGCCTCAAGATCGACCGCGACTTCGTGCGCGACATCGACAGCGGCACGACCGGCAAGGCCATCGTCAAGGCGATCGTCGACCTCGCGCACGGCCTGGGCCTGGCGGTGATCGCCGAAGGCGTCGAGACCGACCAGCAGCTCCAATTCCTCGCCGCGCAGTCCTGCGACGAGTACCAGGGCTACCTCGCCAGCCGGCCGCTGGCTGCCGACGAGATCGCGCAGCAAATCGGCGGCGGCGTGCCGCTCTACAGGTTCTGATCCTTGCTGATGACCCGCCAACCGGGCGGGAAACGACTAGCTGCTAGGGCCGCGCAGCGCGCTGGCGCCAGACCTCCGCGCGCAGGGCCCAGCGCTCGTGGTCGCGCCAGCGGTTGCAGATCTTGAGGTAGCGCGGCGAGAAGCCCTCGAGCACGAAGCCGCAGCGCTTGACCAGAGCGATCGACGCCACGTTGCCGGGCTGGATGTTGGCCTCGAGGCGATGCAGCCGCAGGTTCTGGAAGGCGTGCCGCAGCAGCCGCTCCATGCCCTCGGTCATGTAGCCCTGGCGGGCATGGGGAGCGCCGACGTAGTAGCTGATGTAAGCCCCCTGCAGCGCGCCGCGCACGATCTCGCTGAGGCTGAAGACGCCGAGGATGGCGCCGTCGCCGGCGCGGCAGGCGAGCAGCGCCAGCGCGTTCGGGCGCCGCGCCCGCGCCAGGAACATCTGGAAGGAGACGCCGTCGAGAGGCGGCGACACCCAAGGCTGGTGCAGGCGCCGGCTGGCGCGCATCAGCGCCACCAGCTCCGCCTCGTCGCTCGCCCCCGGCTGCCGCAGGTAGACGCGCCCCCGGCCGACGCCGCCCACGGCACCGACCGCGCGTCGCGGCGCCGCTCTCGCGTCCCGGCTCACGATTCCTCTAGTCCTCGTCCTTGTCCACGCGGACCATGGTCAGCGTGGCGAGCTTCTTCGGGGTGTGGTCCGGGGCGCACTCGAAGCGCAGCATCTCGTGCTGCTTTGCCACTTCCGTGGCCTCGCCCTTGCCGTCGCCGGCCAGGACGTCCAGCACGTTGGGGGCGCAGCCGCCGTCGCTGGCGCCGCCGAAGCGGTGCTGGCTCTCGGTCTCGGTGACCTTGCGGACGAGAAGGGAGTCGGCCGCCGGGTAGGGGTCGCTCGACGCGATCACCACCTGGTAGCCCCAGTCGGTGGGGTCCCCGGGACCCAGCGACTTGCGGTCGATGGTGGCCGAGATGGCATGCCCGGAGCCCTTCACCCGGGCCGGGATGACGATCGCGTCTTTCATCGCCGCCGCCTTGGTCTCCACCTCGGCCCGGACGCGCGCGGCCGGCTGCGGCGACAGGATGATGCAGCGGTCCCAGGAATCGGCGGGCGCGAACTGGACCTGCAGCCCGGGAAGGCCCTGGGTGAAGCCGTGCGGCTCGCCGGCCCCCTTGCCTTCCGCTGACTTGTCCGCGGCGGTCTTGTCCGCCGCCGCCTTCTCGGCCGCCGCCTTGTCGGCGGCCTGGCCGGCTGCCTCGTCCGTGCCGGTCTTCTTCTGCTTCTTCTTCTTGCCGTCCGCCTTCGCGGCCCCGGCCTTGCCGCCGTCCGCCGGCTTCGCGGCGCGGGTCTGGACGAAGATGAACACCATCTGCACCGAGAAGCCGTTGCCGGTCTTCCAGGGGTCCTCGAGCTTCGCCGCCAGCTCGACGTCGAGGTCCACCTTGTCGCCGTGGGCCTTGAGGGTGAAGGCGGTCAGGTCGAACGATCCTGGCTTGTAGACCGGATCGGTGGGGTAGGTGTACGCGCCCGGGCCGTTGTCGTCGTCGTTGGGGTCCTTGAACGACACCTTCTGCGCCATCGCCGCCGGGGTCGCGGCGGCCAGCGCCAGGCCCAACGCCAGGGCGGCGGTCCCGAGCTTCCAGCAGACATGGCCCATCGAGCACCTCCCTCTCGCCGGAACCGCAAGTCTACCGTGTTAACGTTCGAGGCCCGGACCGGCGGCGCGAGACCGGCCGGTTCCGGCCTGGAGCCTGGACAGTCCCTGGGAGGGAGCCCGGATGGCGGAGACCCCTGAGACCCCCGCAGCCCCTGTAGCCGCCGCAGCCCCTGCAGCCGCCGCAGCCCCTGCAGCCGGCGCGGCCCACGCGACCGCTGGAACCCCCACCCCCGCGGCCCCCGCACCCCGCGCCGCCCGCGAGGCCCCGGCAGGCGGCGGGCGCGTCGCGCACGTCGGCCTGGTCGGCCTGGGTAGGATGGGGCGGAACCTCTTCCGCCTCCTCCACGACAGCCCGGACCTGCGGCTCGAGGCGGTGAGCGACGCCGCTCCCCCCGCCACCCTCGCCTACCTGCTGCGCTTCGACACCCTGCTGGGACGGTTCCCGGCGCCGATCGTGGTGGATGGCGACGTCCTGCGCATCGGCGGAGGGCAGGGAGGCCAGGGGAGCCAGGGAGGCCAGGTACGCGAGGTGCGCCTGTTTACGGGCAAGCAGCCGATGGAGATCCCGTGGGGAGAGATGGGGATCGACACGGTCATCGACGCGGGCCGCGGCGGCCGCGGCCGCGCCGAGGCCGAGCGCCATCTCGCGGCCGGCGCGCGGCGCGTCTTCCTCACCTCGCCGCCGGCCGAGGCGCCGGACATCACCGTGGCGACGGGGGTGAACGACGGCCAGCTGCGGCGCGAGCACCGCGTCGTCTGCCTTGCCAGCCCGACGGCGCAGGCCGCGGCGCCGATCGCCAAGATCCTGTACGACGCCTTCGGCATCCGCCGAGCCATGCTCACCACCGTCCAGGCCTACACCGACGAGCAGGGGCTGGCCGACGTGCCGGCCGACGAGCCCCGGCGCGGCCGCGCCGCCGCCGAGAACATCATCCCGCGGGAGACCGGCGATGCCGCGGTGCTGACCGGGCTGCTGCCCGAGCTGCGCGGCAAGCTGACCGCGCTGGCGATGAACGTGCCGGTGGCCAACGGCTCGGTGGCCGACCTGGTCTGCTGGCACGACCGTCCGGTGACCGTCGAGGAGGTGAACCGCGCGGTGCGCGAGGCAATCGCGTCGCCGCCTTTCCAGGGCATCCTCGCCTACGAGGACAGCGCCATCGTCTCGTCCGACATCCTGGGCAGCGAGGCGTCGGGGACCTTCGACAGCCTGGCCACCATGGCGCTGGGCGGCGATGCCTCGAAGACCCTGACCTGGTTCGACAACGGCTGGGGAGTCGCCCACCGGCTGATCGACCTCATCCGGCGCTTCCAGGAGCTCGACGCCTCGGAGACCGGCGGCGCCAAGGAGCACAGGCCATGACCAGGATCGGCATCAACGGCTTCGGCCGCATCGGCCGCAGCGTGTTCCGCATCTTGTCCGGCCGCCGCGACCTCGAGGTGGCGGCGATCAACGACCTGTTCGAGATCCGCCAGCTCGCCTACCTGTTGGAGTACGACACGATCATGAGGACCTTCGACAAGGAGGTCCGCTACGACGGCGAGGCCATCTACGTCGACGGCAGGCGGACCGCGATGAGCGCCGAGCGCGATCCGGCGGCGATCCCGTGGGGGGCCCTCGGGGTGGACGTGGTGATCGAGTCGACCGGGGTGTTCACGCGCCGGGAGCAGATGGCCAAGCATCTCGCCGGCGGCGCCAAGAAGGTGATCCTGACCGTGCCGGCCAGCGACGAGATCGACGCCACCGTGGTCATGGGGGTCAACGACAGCGGCCTGCGCCCCGAGCACCGCCTGGTGTCGAACGCCTCGTGCACGACCAACTGCCTGGCGCCGCTGGTCAAGATCCTCGACGACAGCTTCGGGGTCGAGGAGGGTTTCATGACCACCGTGCACGCCTACACCAACGACCAGCGGCTGGCCGACGGGCCGCACAAGGACCTGCGGCGCAGCCGCGCCGCGGCCGAGAACATCATCCCCACCACCACCGGCGCCGCGCGCACGGTCGGCAAGGTCCTGCCACATCTCAAGGGTAAGCTCGACGGCATGGCGATGCGGGTGCCGGTGGCCGACGGCTCGATCATCGACTTCACGGCGCGGCTGCGCGAGCGGCCCGACGCCGCGGCCGTCAACGCCGCGGTCCGCGCAGCCGCGGCCGGGCCGCTGCGGGCGATCGTCGAGTACAGCGAGGCGCCGCTGGTGTCCTCCGACATCATCGGCAACCCCCATTCCTCGATCTTCGACGCCCTCTCGACCGACGCCCTCGGCGACGGCTACGTGCAGGTCGTCTCCTGGTACGACAACGAATGGGGCTACTCGAACCGGGTCGTGGACCTGATCGACCGGCTGATGGAGGTCGACGGCGGTCATTGATGGCAAGACGCATCGGCATCCTCACCGGCGGCGGCGACGTGCCGGGCCTCAACATGGCGATCAAGGTCTTCGTCGGCCGCATGGAAGAGGCCGGCTACGAGGTCCTTGGCCTCAAGCGCGGCTGGGCCGCCCTGCTCAACATCCTGCCGTCGCCGCAGGCCGACAACTCGGACTGGCTGGTGCCGCTGACCCGCGCCAACACCCGCACCATCGACCGCAGCGGCGGCACCGTGCTGCACACCTCGCGCATCAACCCGGCGATCATGAAGCCGGAGGAGGTCCCGGAGCACCTGCGCGGCCGCGAGACCGGCCGCGACGCGGGCGGCCGCCTGGACCTGACCGGCGCCGCCCTCGAGGTGCTCGAGTTCCTGCGCCTGGAGGCGCTGGTCGCCATCGGCGGCGACGGCACGCTCTCGTTTGCCTGCCGGCTGCACGACGAGGGGGTGCCGGTGATCGGGGTGCCGAAGACCATGGACAACGACGTCTTCGGCACCGAGTACTGCATCGGCTTCTCGACCGCCGTCACCCGCTCGGTCAACTTCATCCACGACCTGCGCACCGCCGCGGGCTCGCACGAGCGCTTCCTGATCGTGGAGCTCTTCGGCCGCTACTGTGGCGAGACCTGCCTGCTCAGCTCGTACCTCGCCGGCACCGACCGCGCGCTGATCGCCGAGGTGCCGTTCGAGGCGGGGCTGGTGGTCGAGCTGCTGGCGGCGGACAAGCGGTCGAACCCGAGCAACTACGCGGTCGTCGCCATCTCCGAGGGGGCGTATCCGGTGGGCGGGCAGCCGGTCGATGCCGACGTCATGGGCAAGCGCGAGCTGGGCGGCATCGGCCGCCTGCTGCGCCAGGAGCTGCAGCGCACGACCGGCAACCGCGTCATCTACCAGCGCCTCGGCTATCTCATGCGCTCCGGCCCGCCGGACGCCCTCGACCGCCTGGTGGCCAGCAACTTCGCCAGCCTCGCCGCCGACCTGGCCCTGGCCGGCGAGACCGGGCGCCTGGTGGCCATCCTGGAGGGCCGCTACAGCACCCTCCCCATCGCCACCGTCGGCGCCGGCAACAAGCAAGTGGACGTCGAGCGCTTCTACGATTGCGTCAACTACCGCCCGAAGATCGTCGGCGTGCTCGACCTGCCGATGTTCCTGCACTGACGGCCCGGCGCCGGCGGCCCAACTCCAGCTCGTAGGTGTAGCCCAGGTCGCGTACGGCGTCGCGGCGCAGGCGGCAGCGGCGCCCGAGCAGGGGCGACTCGCACCAGCCCTCGGCATCGGGCGGCGCGAGGACGTAGCCGTCCGGTCCGAGGACATGGATGCCGAGCTCGACGCCCTTGCCGCGCTTCGCGCGCGCGTCGACCAGCCAGAGCTCCGGGATGCCGGCCTTGGCATAGAGGGGCGGCAGGCGGCGGCGGTCCTTGCCCTGGGAGCTGTCGCTGATGACCTCGACGACGAGGTCGGGGGCGCCCTCGAGCTCGATGAAGGAGTCCGGTTCCCCGTCGGCGGCCGGCACGCGGACCACGCGGCCAGTCTCCAGAGATTCCCAGAGCACCGCCACCACGTCCGGTTCGACGGAGAGATCGGCGTCCACCGAGACGATGCGCGTGCAATCGACGAACACGGCGCCGCGCCCGGTCGAGGACACGGCTGCGTGGAGGCAGGCGGCGATGGCGGTCTTCACCGTCCCGTGCTTGAAGAGATTCTCGGGGCTCAGGTCGATCTCCAGCTCCCCGGCAAGGAAATCGATGCGGCCATGCTCGGGGAAGCACTCGCTCCACGTCCACCGGCGGAACCCTTCCAGGGTGCCCACTCCCGGCGGGATGCGAAGCGTCTCCACCCCTATTGACGGATTCCAGTCCATGTCCCGGTCCTCCTCGTCTTCCTCTGCCTGTATAGACGGATTCCGGTCCATTCGCCGAGCCCTCTGCCTGGCATCGTACTACCGGGCGGCCGGCCGGACCAGCCAGCGCCCGGGCGCCTCGGGCGCCCGAGACCGCCCCGCCCAAGCCGCCGGGCCTGGCCGGCCGTATAGTCAGGTGCGTGCGGGCGGCGACAGGCCGCCGAGGAGGCAGAGATGTTGCGATCGAAGGTGCAGTGGAGCGCCCTGGGGGTCGTCGCGGCGGCGGTGGCTGTCGTGGCGCTGGCCGTGATGACGATGGCCGCGGGCGCAGGGCGGGGGCGCGACGCGGCCCCGGAGCCGGGGAAGGCCGCCGGGCAGGGACCGGTGGTGGTCGAGCTGTTCACCTCGCAGGGGTGCTCGAGCTGCCCGCCCGCCGACCGCCTGCTGTCGCGGCTGAAGCGCGATCCGCAGCTGGCCGGCGCGGTCATCCCGCTGGCGTTCCATGTCGATTACTGGAATCACCTGGGGTGGAGCGATCCGTTCTCGTCGTCGGCCTGGTCGCAGCGCCAGCAGGACTACGCGCATGCCTTCCGCTCGAACCGCATCTACACGCCGCAGCTGGTGGTCAACGGTCGCACCGAGTGCGTCGGCTCGGAGGAAGCCTTGGTGATGCGCCGCATCCGCGAAGCGCTCGCCGCCGGGCCCGCCGGGGTGGTCAGCCTCGCGGCGCCGGGCGCCGCCGGCGCCGGCGACGCCCGGTTGACCGTGACCGCCCGGCTGCTGCGGCCGGTTCCCGGCTCCGGCGTGGACGTCTGGGTCGCGCTCACCGAGAGTGGCCTGACCACCGCGGTCGGCGCCGGGGAGAACGCCGCGGCGACGCTGCACGACGACCAGGTGGTGAGACGGCTGGTCAAGGCCTTCACCCTACCGTCCACCGCCGGGCCCGCCGGCTCTGCCGGCGCGAACGGGACCGGCGGCGAAGCACGCTCCGCCGAGGTCGCGCTGCCGATCGACGGCAAGTGGAACCGTGCCGCCCTCGACGTCGTCGCCTTCATGCAGGACCCGCGGTCGCTGGCCATCTACGGCGCCGCCTCCCGGCCCCTCGCGGCGCGCTGAGCGGTCCCCGCGGCCGGGAGTGGGTCTGAAGGCACGAGCGCGTTCGGCTCGGTCATCGTCAGCCACGGCGACGATTCGAGAGTGGGCTTTCCGCGATCGCGGAAAGCCCCCTGGTCAGCGTGCCTGCTTCAGCAACAGATAGAGGCGCGCGATCTGGCGGAAGCCTTCCGTGGCACGATGCAAGGCTGTCTCGAGGTAATCGGGGAGCTGTGGCTCGCCAGCCGTCTCGCCGCCGGCCTCGCCCTCCACGGTGCTCGCGACGGCCGCGCCTGACGGTCTCCGCGCCACCGCCCGGGCAGATCCTGCCGGCCCACGGCGAAACCGCTCGCTGAGGTCGTGGACCGGCCTCTGGGTGCCGTCGGCGAACTCGATGGCACAGTAGAGGTCGCAGAGATCTGCCTCGAGGGCGTTCAAGATCTTGTCCAGGGTGACGAGGGTCGGCAGCTGCTTATCGTTCTCGTACGACGACACCATCCCCTTGCCGATCTTGGCGGCCGCGGCGAGCTGCTTCTGCGGCCAGCCGCGCCGGGTCCGCAGCAACTCCAGCGCCTCTCCCAGGGTTTTCGCGATTGGCATGGCTGGAAATGTAGCGGCTCCCGGCCTTCGCTGGCAAGTGCAAGCTATTGCAGTGCAATGACTTAGGTCGATAACCAAGTTCCTGGCCCCGCTGTCGTTTTGCTTTGAAGAGGGAACGGAGCATCTCCGCAGTCATCGAGACCTGCGATCAAATAGTCTCTGCAAGGACAAGATAAGCGTGCTTCAGTTTCTAATTCCGGGAATTGATGCCGCATAGGCTTGGCGGACCAGCGCGGCGTCCCGACCTCTCGCGGCCCGCTGAGCGCCGTTCTCCGGCGCGCCACGGCGGCGCGCGGGTGACCCATACCCTGCGGCCGCGGAAGGCGCCTTTCCCGCGCGGGCGTTGTATGGTGTCGGCGAGCGCACCGCCGCGAAGGGGCCGCCAACCATCCCATGCCCGCTCCGTCCTTCGACATCCTGGTGGTCGACGACGAGCCGAACATCCGGCGGACCTTGTCGCTGCAGCTCGAGAGCCGCGGCCACCGGGTGCGCACCGCCGGCTCGGTGGAGGAGGCCCAGCGCGAGGCCGCCGGCAGGCGCTTCGACCTGGCACTCGTCGATCTGCGGCTCGGGACCGGCTCGGGGCTCGACCTGCTGACCTGGCTGCAGGCCGAGGACCCGGCGCTCAAGACGGTGGTGATCACCGCCTACGCCTCCATCGAGACCGCCGTCGAGGCGATGAAGCGCGGCGCCTCCGACTACCTGTCCAAGCCGTTCGGTCCGCTGGAGCTCGACCTGGCGATCGAGAAGATCGCCGAGCTGACCCGCCTGGAGCGGAAGGTGCAGGCGCTCGAGGTCAACCTGACCCTTGCCGGCGAGGGCGACCTCGAGGCCGACCTCGCGAGCGAGAGTCCGGCCATGCAGGCCGTGCTGCGCCAGGCGCGGCAGGCCGCGGCCACCGATGCGCGCCTCCTCCTGCGCGGCGAGAGCGGCACCGGCAAGGGCGTGGTGGCGCGCGCCGTCCACCAGTGGAGCCCCCGCCGCGACCGCCCCTTCGTCGTGGTGCCCGCGCCGGTGCTCCCCGCCGAGCTGCTGGAGAGCGAGCTCTTCGGCCACGCCCGCGGCGCCTTCACCGGCGCCACCAGCAACCATCCCGGGCGTGTCACCCTTGCCGAAGGCGGCACCCTGCTGCTGGACGAGATCGGCGACCTGCCGCTGCCGCTCCAGCCCAAGCTACTGCGTTTCATCCAGGACCGCGAGTACGAGCGCGTCGGCGACCCCACCCCGCGCCGCGCCGACGTCCGCATCCTGGCCGCCACCAACCGCGACCTGGAGCAGAGCGTGCGCGAAGGCACCTTCCGGGAGGATCTCTTCTACCGGCTGAACGTCATCACCCTCGAGATCCCGCCCCTGCGCGACCGCCGCCAGGACGTCCGCCCCCTGGCCGAGCGCTTCCTGGCCTACTTCGGCCGGCAGTATCACCGCCCAGGCCTGACCCTGACCGCCGAGGCCGAGCGCCTGCTGCTCGACTACCCCTGGCCCGGCAACGTCCGCGAGCTCCGCAACGCCGTCGAGCGCGCCACCATGCTCGCCGAAGGCGCGCAGGTAGGCCCGGAGCTGCTGCTGCCGAAGGCCGGGGTCCCCGGACCCGCGGCACCTGCCCCACCGGCCCTCTCCGAGGCGTCGACCGTCCACCGATCCGGCGCCTCCAAGCCGCCGGCGGCGGGCGAGCCCGGCGCCGCCGCCGCCGAGTTGCACCTGGGCGACCTGACCCCCCTCTCCGAGATCGAGCAGGAGCACATCCGCCGTGTCCTTGCCCGCGCCGGGTCCCTGCGCGAGGCGGCAGCCATCCTCGGCATCGACCAGGCTACTCTCTGGCGCCGCCGCAAGCAGCACGGGCTGTGACCCGCTGGGTAAGAGCGCCTTGTCTCGTGAGGCGAAGGCCGGCTGCAAGAGAACAGGCGCTGTTCCCGTCACGGTCGCCGGCTTTCCGCGATACCTCCCCGGCACGCCAATTCATGGGAGATCTCCAGCGCTTGGTTTTGGGGCAGCGCAGCCAGCAGCCGGTGCGGTGGGTGCCGGCGCTGCGAGAAGAGCCCGTGAATTCGGCCCTGCAGCTCAGCCGCCGGCGATGCGATCAGGGCAGCCCGTAGCCGAATTCCTGGATCAGCGCCCGCGCCGCCGCGCCGCGCAGGAACTCGAGGAAGGCGCGCGCCGCGGGGTTGTCCTTGCCGCGCGCGAGCAGCACCGCCTGCTGCTCGATCGGGCGGTAACGCTCGGAGGGCACGATCCAGAGCGAGCCTTGCGGCTTGCCGGCGGCGCGGATCTGCGACAGTGCCACGAAGCCCAGCTCGGCGTTGCCGGTCGCCACGAACTGGTAGGTCTGGCCGATGTCCTCTCCCTGCACGAGGCGAGGCGCGAGCTTCTGCCACAGGTCGAGACCCTGCAGCACCTGCCGCGCCGCCGCACCGTAGGGAGCGGTCTCGGGATTGGGGATCGCGAGATGGCGGAAGCGGCTGCCGGCCAGCACGGCGCCTGCCGGGTCGACCAGGCCCGGGTCCCTGCTCCACAGCACCAGCTTGCCGATCGCGTAGGTGAAGCGGCTGCCTGCCACCGCCGCACCCTCCTTCTCGAGCCGCAGCGGCCGCTCGGCGTCGGCCGACAGCATCACCTCGAAGGGAGCGCCGGCGGTGATCTGGACGTAGAGCTTGCCGGAGGAGCCGGAGCTGATCACCAGGTGGTGGCCGGACGTCTTCTCGAACGCGGCGCCGAGCTTGTCGAGCGGCGCGGTAAAGTTGGCGGCCACGGCGACCGCGACCTCCGCCGCCTTCGCCGGCTGCCCGGCGGCGCTGACCAGCGTGCAGAGGGTCAAGATGACGGCTGACCGCCAGCGTGCGGGCGACATATCTGCAAAGATAGGACGCACCAAGGCGGCTGTCAAATCCGCGTGCGGCCAACCGCACGCAGATCCCTATCTCAGGAGAACGCGGAGCTCCCGCCAGCTCGAGGCCATGGCCTCGTGGCTGGCCTTCTCCATGCCGAGGTAGAGCGCAAGCGCCCGCTCGCCGGTTCTCGTCAGCATGGCGCTGCCATGCGCCTTGCCGCCCCGCTGGGTCGCCACCAGCGGCTCGCGGAAGCAGGCGTTCATGGTCCGCACCAGCTTCCAGGCGCGCATGTACGACATGCCCAGCGACCGCGCCGCGGCGGTGAGGCTGCCGCCGGCATGAATGGCCTCGAGCAGCGCGACCTTGCCGGGACCGAGGGCGATCTCGTTGCCGCAGAGCACGCGGATGCGAGGCCGCACCTTCCGATCGGTCGCGGCCGACGAGCTGCGCCCGGCACTGCGAGCCGACGCATGGCGGGGCAGAGCGGCTTCGTCTCGACTCATGCCATGCCTATCTTCGCATGGCCGGGGCCCCCACCGCTCGATCAGCTCGCGTCATACTTGACAGAATATATCGCTCAGGTTAGCCTTTGCCGAATCAACGGCGCCCATCCTGGCAGGAGAGAGTCCTCCTGTGGCGAGCGAAGGCGGTGCTGCGAGGGCCGCGGGTCCTCTGACCAGTCAGCCGCCAGTGGCCCGCTCGGTTAATTCGCATGCTAATCGCGCCGTCATCCGCGTTCCTGGCAAGGCGTCGCCGACGAGGCATAGTCGAGCTTATGTCGAGGAGGCGCAACGCAGCCAGGGACGCGGAGGGCAAGCGAGTAGTATGCGAATTGACCGAACGGGACACTACCTCGAGTTCGCCGCTGTCCGCCGGGAGAGCGCCGACATCCTGAGGAGACCTGAGCATGAGCCCACGCACCCCGACGGTTGCCGCAGCCCTCTTGATCGCTGGTCTTGGCATTCACCCTCTCGGAGCCCGCGCCGATACCGCGATCAACGGCCTCGTCTACGCGGACTTCAGCGACAAGCAGAACCAGGACAAGGCGAGCGGCGTCAAGAGCAACGACTCCGGCGTCGGCACCGACGTGAAGCGCTTCTACTTCACCGTCACCCACGAGTTCGACAGCGTCTGGTCGGCGCAGTTCCAGACCGACATCGGCGACCAGGGCGCCAAGCGCTACGACGTTTTCGTCAAGAAGGCGTACGTCAAGGCCAAGCTCGACCCGCTGTTCCAGGTCCTGCTCGGCTCGGCCAACCAGCCCTGGATCCCCTACGTCGACGACATCACCGGCTTCCGCTACGTCGAGCAGGGGATCACCGACCGCATCGGCTTCGGCAACTCGGCCGACTGGGGCGTCCACGTCGTCGGCCAGTCCGCGAGCAAGGTCCTCAACTACGACGTCGTCGCGGACAACGGCCGGGGCTACAGCAACCCCACCCGCAGCAAGTCGGTCGACTTCGAGGGTCGCGTCGGCATCCAGCCGATCCCGGGGCTCAACGTCGCTGCCGGCTTCCTCTCTGGCAAGCGCGGCCTCGACACCTACAGCGCGCCGGCGCTGCATACCGCCACCCGCTGGAACGGCCTTGCCGCTTACAACGGCACCTTCTTCCACCTCGGCGGCGAGTTCTTCCAGGCGAAGAACTACAACAACGTCACCACCGTCGCGACCGACAAGGCGGACGCCTTCTCGATCTGGGGCTCGATCATCCCGGCCCCGGCCTGGACCATCTTCGGCCGCTACGACAACGCCAAGCCCAGCAAGGACCTCAAGCCCACTCTCGAGGACAACTTCTTCTACGCCGGCCTGCAGTGGCGGCTCAACACCTCCTTTGCCGCCTCCCTCGTCTACAAGCACGAAGAGGTCAAGAACGGCACGCTCAGCGTCAGCGAGGGCACCATCGGCTCGACCAAGCCGAACAACAAGGGCGACTACAAGGAGATCGGCGTCTGGACCGTCTATGCGTTCTGAAGCGGCGGGCGCCAGGCGGGGCACCCCGTGCTACCTGCCGATCAGCCCGCTCCCGGCGTGCCTTCGCTCCATTGCAAAACGCAACGAATGGGAGCGGCTCTATTGCACTTCGCAATCCGACGGCGCTGAGAGTGGCGCTGACGGTCACAGGTCGAGGTCGTGGAGACGGCACGGTCATGCGCCGGTCATCAGCCTGAAGCCTCACACCGGCATGGACTTACGGTCGACGACATCGGTGACCGCAGGACCTCCGGCGGCGCTTCCGTTCCCCTGGCACCCCCCCTGCACTCTCCGGGCTCCCGCCCGCCGGTGAAGCGGCGTCGATCGCCGCTCCGGCGGCGGCTCGGCTGACGGCGGCGCCACCCGCTCGCGGCGTGGCCCGCTTCGGCGTGTCTTGCCAACGAGGTTGCCAACGAGGTCCCATGCTCGGCTTGCGCGGAAAACTGGTGCTTGGCTTCGGCGGCCTGCTGGCGCTGCTGACGATCGTCGGCGTGCAGGGCATCGTCTGGCTCTCCCGTCTCGGCGGCTCGGTGGACGTGCTGCTGCGCGAGAACTACGACAGCGTCGTCGCCTGCCAGCAGATGAAGGAGGCGCTGGACCGCATGGACAGCGGCGCGCTGTTCGCCCTGGCCGGCGACCCGGAGCGCGGCCGCCAGCTCGCCGCCGCCAATGCGCCGCTGTTCGTCAAGGCGCTCGACCTCGAGCTGCGCAACATCACCCTGCCCGGCGAAGGCCCGGCGGCGTTCCGCATCCGCGATCTGTACGCCGCCTATCCGCCGTTGCTCCGCGAGGTGCTCGACGCCGGGCGGCCGCTCGACGCGCGCCGCGCCGCGTACTTCGGGCGGCTGCTGCCGCTCTTCCAGCAGATCAAGCAGGCGGCCGACCAGGTGCAGCAGATGAACCAGGACAACATGGTGCTCGCCAACCACCGGGCGCGTGCCCTGGCGGCGCGGGCCAGCCGCCGCATGCTGGCGCTGCTCGTCCTCGGCGCGGCGCTGGCGGTCGGCTTCGTGCTCTTCCTGAGCCGCGCGATCCTGCTGCCGCTGTCGCGGCTGACGCAGTCGGTGCGCGAGGTCGAGCACGGCAACATCGACCTGGTCGTGCCGGTGGTCTCGAAGGACGAGATCGGCGAGCTCGCCGCCGCCTTCAACGCCATGGCCGGCCGCCTGCGGGAGCTGCGGCGCAGCAGCCGGGCCCGCCTGCTGCGCGCCCAGCAGACCTCGCAGCTGGCGATCGACAGCCTGCCCGACGCCGTGGCGGTGTTCTCTCCCGATCTCCGCGTCGAGCTGGCCAACCGCACCGCCGTCTCCACTCTCGGCCTGCGCCCCGGCGAGCCGGTGCCGCCGCGCCACGCCGACTGGCTGCCGCACCTGCTGCAGGAGACCGCCCGCTCGGGGACGCTCCCCGACCGCGGCTACGAGGCGGCGCGGCAGATCTTCCACGACGGGCAGGAGCGCTTCTACCTGCCGCACGCGGTGGCGGTGCGGGGCGCCGACGGCCAGCTCGCCGGCATCACGCTGATCCTCTCGGACATCACCAACCTGCGGCGGATCGACGAGATGAAGAGCGGCCTGCTGTCGACCGTGTCGCACGAGCTGCGCACGCCGCTGACCTCGCTCCAGATGGCGCTGCACGTCCTGCTCGACGAGCGCGTCGGCGGCCTGACGCCGCAGCAGACCGAGCTGCTGGTGGCGGCGCGCGACGACGCCGAGCGGCTGCGCACCATCCTGGTCAACCTGCTCGAGATCGCGCGCTACGAGGCGGGCGGGCAGCAGCTCCATTTCGAGCCGGTGCCGTCCCGCGACCTGGTCGAGATGTCGCTCGCGCCGCTGCGTTCGGCCTTCGAGGTCCATGGCATCCGGGTCTCGGTGGCGATCGCGCCGGCGGCGCCGAAGGTGCTGGCCGACCCGGCGCGCGCCCCGCTGGCGCTGGGCAACCTGCTGCAGAACGCGCTGCAGCACACCCCCGCCGGCGGCACCGTCGCGGTGCAGGTCGAGCCGGAGGACGACGGGGTGCGCTTCTCGGTCGCGGACTCCGGCCCCGGCATTCCCCAGGAGTACCTGGGCCGGGTCTTCGACCGCTTCTTCCAGGTGCCGGGCAGCCAGGGGGGCGCCGGCCTGGGCCTCGCCATCGCCAAGGAGATCGTGCAAGCCCACGGCGGCAGGATCGGCGTGGAAAGCCACGACGGCAGCAACGGCGGCGACGGAGGCAGGGGCGCCACCTTCCGCTTCACCCTGCCGGCGGCGCCGGCGACGCCCGAGCCTTCCGCGGCGCCCCCAGCATGATCGCCGTCGTCGTCGCCGGCACCGCCAACCAGCCAGGAACCAAGACCCATGCTCGACCTGATCGCGATTGCCGTGACCGTGCTGTTCTTCGCGCTGGCGCTCTGGTACGTGCGGTTCTGCGAACGGATCTGAGGACGACCCGCCATGAACTGGGAGTACGCGCTGAGTGCTGTCATCGCCGTCGGCCTGCTGGTGTACCTCGCCTACGCCATGCTCAGGCCGGAGAAATTCTGATCCTGGCCCACTACTCCAGGCTCGCCTGCCGGCGCCGGCAACCTGGACCCCGCCTGCCGGGGAAGGAGTCGCGGATGTCGACCCGCCGTAAGCAGTCTCTCGCCGTGCTCCGTTCGATCCGTTCGATCGGAGCCGCGCTCGCCCTCGCCCTTCTCGGTGCCCCGCTCTTGGCCGTGCAGGAGCAGCCCGCCGTCGGTGCGCCGGTCAGGGCCACTCGTCAGGCCGACGCGGCCGTGGCACCCACCGCGAGCCGGCAGCCGACCCAGCTCGAGTTGGCCCAGGCGCAGCTCGCCCAGGCGCAGGCGCAGCTTGCCCAGGCCCAGCAGCAGCTCGAGCGGGCGCTGGCCCTGGCGAGGGAGGCACAGGCCCAAGCCGGTGTTGAGCCGGCGCTAGCGGAGGTCGGCGTCCAGCCGGCGCCAGTGAAGATCGGCGTCCAGCCGGCGCCGGCCAGGGCCGCAGACCCTGAATCGCCCGCCATGCCGGTGCAGGCGCTGCTGCGGACCCAGCCCGAACCGGTGGTGAGCAGCCCCCCCGCGCTGGGCCCCAAGGCCTCGGCGCCGGTCAGGCCGAAGGCGCCGGAGCCCTTCGCGTTCGCCGACTTCACCTGGCTCAACGGCAACAGCCGCACCTCCGAATCGCCGATCGACACCAAGGTGTTCACCGGCGAGTTCCGGGTGGACGTCAGCGAGGTCCACGACTTCAACCATCCGAAGGACAACACGCTGGTCGGCAGCAGCGAGAGCGGCCGCACCAACGAGATCCAGCTGCAGCAGCTGGGCATCGGGGGGGACTTCCACTACGACAACGTCATCGGCAGGCTGATGACCCAGTTCGGGATGTACTCGACGATGACGCCGCGCAACGACGCCAGCCCGGGCCGCGGCCAGTGGAACCTCGACAATGCCTACCGCTACCTCTCGGAGGCCTACGGCGGCTACCACTGGGACGTCTGGAACGGCATCAACCTCGAGGCCGGCATCTTCATGTCTTACGTCGGTCTCTTCAGCTACTACAACTTCGACAACTGGACCTACCAGCCGTCGTACGTCTCGTCCAACACGCCGTGGTTCTTCAACGGTTTTCGCGTCCAGATCTTCCCGACCGACAAGCTCAAGATCGAGCCCTGGTACGTCAACGGCTGGCAGTCGTACGGGAAGTTCAACAGCAAGCCAGGCCTCGGCATGCAGGTCCTCTGGCGCCCGAACGGCGCGCTCTCGCTGCTCTCCAACACCTACGCCGTCGGCACCGACACGCTGGGCAACCCGAACCGCACCCGCTGGCACAGCGACGACAGCGTCGAGGTCAAGTACTACGACCGGCCCGAGCGCTTCCTGGACAAGATGGCGTTCTCGATCACCGCCGACGCGGGTTGCGAGAGCGGCGGCGGGGTCCACTGCGCCAGCGGCTCTCCCGGCACGCCGTCGCAATACTTCCTGGGCTACATGGTCTACAACCGCTTCTGGTTCCACGCCGACCGCTTCGCCGTCACCGTCGGCGGCGGCCAGATCGTCAACCCGGGGCGCTATCTCGTGCTGCTGCCGCCGATCAACGGCGCGACCGCCTTCTCCGGCACGCCGTACTTCACCGAGAACCCGGGCGATCGGTACCGCGCCTACGACGGCTCGATCACCTTCGACTGGATGCCGAGCCAGTTCGTCACCTTCCGCACCGAGCTCGATCGCCGCGGCGCGAACGTGCCGTACTTCGCCGGTCCCGGGGGCGTCACGCCACCGGGCGGCAACTCGGGTCCGCCCGGATCGCTGGTGCCGGGATTCACTCCCGACCTGCGCAAGACCGAGACCCGGATCAACTCCGCCGTGCTGGTGAAGTTCTGAGCGGGACCCACGAGCCTGGGATGCGGGATCGTCCCGCCCTTGCCTCCTTTGGGCGAGCTGCCAAAGTCCTCATCCCTCGCCTCTTGCCCTCTCCGCCCCTCGCCCAAAGGAGGCAAGGGGGGACGATCCCGCATCGTGCTCGTGGGTCATGGCGGGGCAACTGGCCGCGCGATGAAAGGCGAATGGAATCGAGGCTGAGATGACCGCCAACGGTTGGCTGCAGCTGCTGATCTATCTCGTCGTCCTGGTGGCCGTGACGCCGCCCCTCGGGATCTTCATGACTCGTATCTTCTCCGGCGAGAGGACCTGGCTGACGCCGGCGCTGCGGCCGCTCGAGCGGCTGATCTACCGCTGCTGCCGCGTCGACGAGAACGCGGAGCAGCACTGGACCGAGTACGCGGCGGCGATGCTGGTGTTCAGCGGCGCCAGCATGCTGGTGCTCTACGGGATCGAGCGGTTGCAGGCGTTCCTGCCGGCCAACCCGCAGCACCTGCCCGGCGTGGCCCCGGCGCTGGCCTTCAACACCGCCGCCAGCTTCACCACCAACACCAACTGGCAGAACTATTCCGGCGAGTCGGCCATGAGCTACCTGACGCAGATGGCCGGGCTCGCCTTCCACAACTTCGCCTCCGCCGCCACCGGCATCGCGCTCGCCATCGCCTTCATCCGCGGCGTGGCGCGGCGCGAGTCGCGCACCATCGGCAACTTCTGGGTGGACCTGACCCGCGGCTGCCTCTACCTGCTGCTGCCCCTCTCGCTGGCCGGGGCGCTCGTGCTGGTGTGGCAGGGCGTGCCGCAGAACCTCGGGCGCTACACGCGGGCCGCGCTGCTCGAGCCGCAGCGCCTCGAGGTTGCCGGAGCCAGGGACGCGGCCGGCAAGGTGAAGGTCGAGACCCGCGCCGAGCAGGTCATCGCCCAGGGACCGGTCGCCTCCCAGGAGATCATCAAGCAGCTGGGCACCAACGGCGGCGGCTTCTTCGGCGCCAACTCGGCGCACCCGTTCGAGAACCCGACGCCGCTCGCCAACTTCCTCGAGATGCTGTGCATCTTCGCCATCTCGTCCGGCTTGACCTACACCCTCGGCCGCATGACCGGCAGCCAGAAGCACGGCTGGGCGGTCTTCGCGGCGATGCTGCTGCTCATGCTCGGCGGCTTCTTCGCCGTCTACCACTACGAAGCGGCGGGCAACCCGCTCTTCGCCCGCTACGGCGTCGCGCAGGCCGCGACGGCCGCCCCCGGCGGCGAGCAGGCCGGTGGCAACATGGAAGGCAAGGAGGTGCGCTTCGGCATCTTCTCGACCGCGCTCTTCGCCACCCTGACCACCGACGCCTCGTGCGGCGCGGTGAACGGCCAGCACGATTCCTTCACTCCGCTCGGCGGCATGGTGCCGATGCTCGACATCATGCTGGGCGAGGTCGTCTTCGGCGGCGTCGGCGCCGGCCTCTACGGCATGCTGGTGATGATCGTGCTCACCGTGTTCATCGCCGGCCTGATGGTCGGGCGCACGCCCGAGTACCTGGGCAAGAAGATCGAGTCCAAGGACGTGAAGATGGCGATGCTCTACGCCCTGATCTTCGCGTTCGACATCCTCGTGCTGGCGGCCTGGGCGAGCGTCACGCCGTACGGCACCGCCGCGCTCGGCAACTCTGGGCCGCACGGCCTCTCCGAGATCGTCTACGCCTTCACCTCGGCGACCGGCAACAACGGCTCGGCCTTCGGCGGCCTGAGCGCCAACACGCCCTGGTACAACTGGACCCTCGGCATCGCCATGCTGGCCGGGCGCTTCCTGATGATCGTGCCGATGCTGGCGATCGCCGGCAACCTGGCGGCCAAGAAAGCGGTGCCGCCCTCGGCCGGCACCTTCCCGGTGCACACGCCGCTGTTCGTGGCGCTGCTCCTGGGCGTGATCCTGATCGTCGGCGCCCTGACGTTCCTGCCGGTGCTGTCGCTGGCGCCGATCGTCGAGCACCTGCTGATGCGAGCGGGGGTCATGTTCTCGTGAGGAATCTCCGATGAATCTCCATCCCGTGAAACGGAAACCTCGTCATGCCTGAGCGAGCACGGAAGCGCCCCCTGTTCGATCCCCCGATCGTCCGCCGGGCGCTCGGGGATTCCTTCGTCAAGCTCGATCCGCGCCAGGTGGCGAAGAACCCGGTGATGTTCGTGGTCGAGGTGGGGAGCGTGCTCACCACCCTGTTGATCGTGCGCGATGCTGCTGCGGGGCAGACGGCCCACCTCGGGTTCACCATCCAGGTGACGCTGTGGCTCTGGTTCACGGTGCTGTTCGCCAACTTCGCCGAGGCGATGGCCGAGGGGCGCGGCAAGGCGCAGGCCGACACCCTGAGGCGGGCCAAGACCGAGACGACGGCGAACCGCATCGTCGGCGACCGGGCGGCCCCGGTCGAGGCCGTGCGCACCGAGCAGGTCGCGGCGCCGGCGCTGCGCAAGGGCGACTGGGTGCTGGTCGTCGCCGGCGAGCTGATCCCCGGCGACGGCGAGGTCGTCGAGGGCGTCGCCTCGGTGGACGAGGCCGCGATCACCGGCGAGAGCGCGCCGGTGATCCGCGAATCCGGCGGCGACCGCTCGGCGGTGACCGGCGGCACCAAGGTGATCTCCGACTGGATCAAGGTGCGGATCACCTCGAACCCTGGCGAGACCTTCCTCGACCGCATGATCGCCCTGGTCGAGGGCGCCGAGCGGCAGAAGACGCCGAACGAGATCGCCCTCGAGATCCTGCTCGCCGGGCTCACCATCATCTTCCTGCTGGCGGTCGGCAGCCTGCTGCCGTTCGCCCTCTACAGCGCCGGCGCCTCGTCGCCGGCGGCCGGCTTCCAGGCCTCGGCGCCGCCCTCGATCACGGTGCTGGTGGCGCTGCTGGTCTGCCTGATCCCGACCACCATCGGCGGCCTGCTGTCGGCGATCGGCATCGCCGGCATGGATCGGGTGATCCAGCACAACGTGCTCGCCATGTCCGGCCGCGCCGTCGAGGCGGCCGGCGACGTCGACACCCTGCTGCTCGACAAGACCGGCACCATCACGCTCGGCAACCGCCAGGCGGTCAAGCTCATCCCGCTGGCGGGGGTGGCGGAGGCAGACCTGGCCGACGCGGCGCAGCTCTCGAGCCTCCCCGACGAGACGCCCGAGGGGCGCTCGATCGTGGTGCTGGCCAAGGACCGCTACGGGCTGCGGGCGCGCGAGCTCGCCGCGGCCGAGGCGCGCTTCATCCCCTTCTCGGCCCACACGCGCATGTCCGGCGTCGACATCGGCCCGCGCCAGGTGCGCAAGGGGGCGGCCGACGCCGTGCTGCGCTTCGTCGAGGACAGCGGCGGCAAGGCGGCGCCGGACCTCGACGCCATCGTCGAGCGGGTGGCGAAGGGGGGCGGCACGCCGCTGGTGGTCGCCGACGGCGCGCGGGCGCTGGGCGTCATTCACCTCAAGGACATCGTCAAGGGCGGCATCCGCGAGCGCTTCGAGCAGCTGCGCCGCATGGGGATCCGCACGGTGATGATCACCGGCGACAACCCGCTGACCGCGACGGCGATCGCCAACGAGGCGGGCGTCGACGACTTCCTAGCCCAGGCCCGGCCGCAGGACAAGATGGACCTCATCCGCCGCGAGCAGGCGCAGGGGAGGCTGGTGGCGATGACCGGCGACGGCACCAACGACGCGCCGGCGCTGGCGCAGGCCGACGTCGGGGTGGCGATGAACACCGGCACCATGGCCGCCAAGGAGGCGGGCAACATGGTGGACCTCGACTCGAATCCCACCAAGCTGATCGAGATCGTCGAGATCGGCAAGCAGCTGCTGATGACCCGCGGCGCCCTGACCACCTTCTCGATCGCCAACGACGTCGCCAAGTACTTCGCCATCATCCCGGCGATGTTCTCGGCGCTCTATGCGTTGAAGAGCGCCTCTGGCGCTCCTGGTGCGAGCGTTGCGCGGGAAGGTCCGCTCTCCGCGTTGAACCTCATGCACCTGGCGACGCCCGAGTCGGCGATCCTGTCGGCGGTGATCTTCAACGCCCTGATCATCGTCGCCCTGATCCCGCTGGCCCTGCGCGGCGTCCGCTACCGCCCGCTGGGAGCGGCGATGCTGCTGCGTCGCAACCTCCTGATCTACGGCGTCGGCGGCATCGTCGTGCCTTTCGCCGGGATCAAGCTGATCGACCTGTTCGTCGCGGCCGTGGGTCTGGCCTAGTGCCTCGTGGCGCAACGGGCTCGCTCTTTGGATCGAGAGTCGGAGGCGGCATGAACATGAAGCTGACTCGGCACCTGGTTACCGCGGTTCTCCTCACCGGCGCGCTGACGCTGCTGCTGGGAGTCGCCTACCCGCTGGCGGTCACCGGTCTGGCGCGGCTGCTCTTCCCCGACCAGGCGCGGGGCAGCCTGCTGCGCCGCGACGGCAGGGTCGTGGGGTCGCGTCTCATCGGGCAGCCGTTCTCCGGCCCGGGGCTCTTCCACTCGCGTCCCTCGGCGGCCGGGGCGGGCTACGATCCCCTGGCCTCCGGCGGCACGAACCTGGGGCCGACCAGCCACAAGCTCGTGGTCGAGCAGGTGGGCGCCGCGGCGGCGGCGGCGCACGCCGAGCGGCCCGGAGCGGTGCCGGTCGACCTCGTCACCTCGTCGGGCTCCGGCCTCGATCCCCACCTGACGCCGGCGGCCGCCGAGTTCCAGGTGCCGCGCGTCGCCCGCGAGCGCGGCATGCCGGAGGACGTGGTGCGGCAGCTGGTGCGGCGCCATACCGAGGGGCGCCAGTGGGGCGTGCTCGGCGAGCCGCGCGTCGACGTGCTCGAGCTGAACCTCGATCTCGACGCCATCCGCCCGCTGCCGCGCCGGGACGCGCCGGCGCCATGACCTCCACCGCCCAGCCCTCGGCCGAGAGCTTCCTCAACCTCATCCACCGCTCGCGCCGCGGCCGGCTCAAGGTCTATCTCGGCTACGGTCCCGGCGTCGGCAAGACCTACCAGATGCTGCTCGAGGGCCACCGCCTCAAAGCGCAGGGGGTGGACGTGGTGGCCGGCCTCGTCGAGACCCACGGCCGCGCCGACACCGAGTCGCTCTGCCTCGGGCTGCCCGAGATCCCGCCGCGCCAGATCGACTATCGCGGCGTCAAGCTGCGCGAGCTGGACCTCGCGGCGGTGCTGCGGCGCAAGCCCGAGGTGGCGCTGATCGACGAGCTGGCGCACACCAACGTTCCCGGCAGCCCGAACACCAAGCGCTACCAGGACGTGCTCGAGATCCTCGCGGCGGGCATCCACGTCGTCACCACGCTCAACGTCCAGCACCTCGAGAGCCTCTACGACACCGTGGAGCGGCTGATCGGCGTCCGGGTCAAGGAGCGGCTTCCCGACTGGGTGCTCGCCGACGCCGACCAGCTGGTCAACGTCGACCTGGCCCCGGAGGACCTCCGCCGGCGGCTCGAGGAGGGCCAGGTCTACGCGGCGGAGCGGGTGCCGGCGGCGCTCGGCAACTTCTTCCGCAAGTCGAACCTCGAGCAGCTGCGCGAGCTCACCCTGCGCGAGATCGCCTCGCTCATCGAGCGGCGGGCGCGCCGCACCCCCGGCGAGGAGGGGTTGCAGGCCCCCGACCAGATCGTCGTCTGCCTCTCGTCGCGCAGCCCGGACTCCCCGGCGCTGCTGCGCTATGCCTCGCGCCTCGCCGGCAAGCTCAACCGCAGCTGGTACGCGCTCTACGTGCAGACCTCGAGCGAGGACCCGGCGCGCCTCGACGCGGCCACCCGCAAGCGGCTGTCCGACACCCTGGCGCTCGCCCACCAGTTGGGCGCGATGGTGTTCACCTTCAAGGGCGAGGACGTCGCCGACACCATCCTGCGTTTCGCCCGCGAGTACCGCGTCGGCCACGTCGTCGTGGGCCGCCCCGGCGAGCTGCCGCCCTGGCGGCGGCTGCTCGGCCGGCGCACGCTCGTCGAGCGCCTGATCGCGGACGGCGATCACCTGGCGATCGTGGTGGTCGACGAGACCGGCGTGCCCGAGGCCGCCACGGCATCCGAGGCCGGGCCGGTGACGAGACCGGCGGCCACGGGAGCTGCCGAGCCGGGCACGGCGGCGCGCCCGACCCTGGTGAAGGGCGGAACGGCGTCGCCGACCGCGCCGCCGCCCGCCGCCGGCGAAGCGCCGGAAGCCGCCGCCGGGCCGGCGGAGCCGGCCGCGCCGCCGCCGGGACGGCGGGTCGTCGGCGGCTGGTCGGTGCTCGGTTCCACGGCGTCCGGCCGGGTCCGTGTCTCGGACCTGCTGGCGCCGGGCGCCGTCGCCTTCTTCGACGCGCCGGTCGCCAAGCGGGACCTGCTGCGCCTGCTGGTCGATCTGCTGGGCGGGCGGCAGGAGCACATGGCGGGCGAGGACATCCTCCGCCTGCTCGAGCGCCGCGAGAAGGAAGCCTCGACCTTCCTCTCCGAGGGCATCGCCCTGCCGCACGTGCGCATCCCGGACCTGCCGATGCCGCGGATGGCTCTCGGGCTGCTGCGCGCCGGCCTGAGCGACGCGGGCTCGGGCAATATCGAGCAGGTCTTCCTGATCCTCTGCCCGGACCGCCGCCCGGAGGGCTGCCTGCAGCTGCTGGCCGTCGCGGCGCGGATGTATCGCCAGGCCGACCTGCGCGCCGAGCTCCGCCTCGCCGGCACCGCGGCGCAGGTGCTGGCCGCGATCCGCGCCTGGGAGGACGCTCAGGAGACGCGGATGGAGTAGGTCTCGAGCGCCTCGCGGGCTGCCTTGGCGGCGCCGGCGGTGCTGGTGGCGCCGGGAGCGCCGGGCGGCCCGGAGGCGGCGGACGCCTCGGCGCCCCCGCGGCGGCCGAAGAGGTGGAGGGTGTAGGCGCCGGGGGCCAGCGCGCCGCGCCCGAGGGTGATGTCGAACTCCTCGAAGGAATCCTGTCCCCCCGCCGCGCGGAGCACCCGCGTGGGCTTGCCGACCGGCCGCCCCTGCGCGTCCCGGACCTCGATCTCGTAATCCGCGTAGCTGTCGCGGTGGCGGGTGTGGAGGAGGAGGGTGGCCGCCCCCGAGGACAGTGGGATGGCGCCGGTGGCCGGCGTACCGGCGCCGCGCTCGACCCGGTCGGCCGGCTCCACGTCGGTCACCAGGAGGTCGCTCTCGATGCGCGGACCCGCCGGGTGCTGCGATGCCTGCAGGGCGTCGGAGCGCTGGCCCAGCTCGGCGGCGGTGCGGCCCAGGACGACGACCTGCTGCTGCAACTGGCGGTTCTGGTCGGCGAGCGCCCTCAGCCTGGCCTCCGCCTCGCCGGCCCGCCGGCGGAGCTCCGCTTCTCCCTGGCCGGGGGGTGCCGGATGAGCGGCAGGCGCCGGCGGTGTGCGTGCTCGCGCCGAGGCCGCCGGGACCGCGGCAGGCGCCGTGGCCCCGGCCAGGCGCCGCTCGAGCTCGCGGGAGTGACGCGCACTCTCGATCCATCCCGTCGCGGCCAGCAGTCCCACGACGCTGGCCGCCAGGGCGGAGCGCCGCCAGGCCCGCCGCGCTGCCGCGTCGTCGCCTCGCGCCGCCGCGTCGTCGCGCCGCGCCCGGATGGCGGTGGGGGGTGGGGGCACCGCTGGCGTGGCCGCCACCGATGCCGCCGTCGCCGCCGTGCCCGGCAACACCTGCCGCCTGGCCCCCTCCTCCCGGGGCGCCGGCAGGATCGCGATCCGCCCGTCCTCGGCCGGATCGGCGAGCAGCCGGCTGGTCCGCACCAGCTCCAGCTCGGCGGCGCACTTCGGGCAGCCGGCGAGGTGCTCCTCGATGGCGGCGGTGCCGGCGGCCACGTCGCCCGGGGTGGCGGATGCGGCGCCCGCCCCGCCCGCCTCGACCGCCGCGGCATAGGCGACGAGCGCCGCCGCCGACGGATGCCAGTCGAAGATCTCCCACGCCACCTGCGTGTCGGCCAGTGCGGCCCGGCAGGCGTCGCAGCCGCGGAGGTGCTCGATCAGCTCCCGGCGCTCGCCGGCCTCCAGGGTGCCGTTGAGCAGCCAGGGGAGCAGCTGCGCGGCCAGGTCACAGTTCATCGTCATTCGTTCCCTCACTGAAGTTAGGCGATGGAGCGGCGGCGGCGTTACGCCGCCGCGCCGGCGGGCCGCCGAGCAGCTCGCGGCGCAGGGCGACCGCCTTCTCGCGGCAGCGCAGGACCCGCACGCGCAGCGTCCCTTCCGCCACCCCCAGGCGCTGGCTCATCTCGCGGTAGGAGTGTCCCATCGCGATCAGCCGCCACATCTGGCGGCAGTCCCCGGGCACCCGCTCGAGCACGCGCTGCACCAGGTCGCGGTCCTCGTGGCCGCCGGTCACCGGCGGCGCCAGCGCGCTGCCGCCTTCGTCGACCGCGTCGAGCTCGGCCCACTGCCAGCGCCCCTGCGCGCGCAGCTGGTCGAGGCAGGTGTGGCTGACTACCTGCCAGAGGTAGGTGCGCAGCGACGACTCGCCGCGGAACCTGCCCTGCCCCAGCAGCCGCGTCACCTCCAGCCGCACGTCCTGCAGCACGTCCTCCCAGCGCCCGGACAGGCGCCGCTGGTACGGCCAGGCCGCACGCGAGATCCAGGAGTCCACCGTTCCGACCGCCTCGGCGTCCCCCTGCAGGTACCGCGACACCACGTCCTGATCGCTCGTCTCCATCGCCCCCCCGCACGCAATCCTGGCACAACCCGGCCTGCCAGCGGACCGATGGAGAGAAGGTGCGATAGGATCGAGCAAGAGAGTTCCTCCTTTGCGACCGTGCCTGTTCCCCGGATTGAACCCGTCGCCTGGATGAGAAGCAACGGCATCCTGGCGCCGCTGGCCCTGTGCCTCGCGGCGTGCGGCATCGCCTGCGGCCGCCTGCCGCCCCCGCGGCCGCGCCCGGCCGACACTCTTCAGGCGCCGGCGACCCCCCGGCCGTTACCTGCGGCGGTCACGCCGGCCGGCCAGCGCGAGCTGCGCCTGACGCTGCCCGCCGGCACCTACGTGCGCCTGGCGATCCTGTCGACCTCGGCCAACCTGATCGTGCGCGAGCTGGGGCCGGATGGGGAGACCGAGGAGCTGCAGCTGGCGGGCGGCGGGATCGAGCCGGCCCGGCTGTCCTGGGTCACGGCTCGAGCCGGCGAGCACCGGTGGACCGTGGAGCCCCGCGATCCGCAGGGGCTTCCAGGCGCCCATGCGATCGCGCTCGAGGAAGAGCGCTCCGCGGGGCCCTGCGATCTGCCCCGGCTCCGCGCCGAACGGGCCGTGCTCGCCGCCCGCCTGGAGCTGCTCGGGCCGCGGCCCGATGCGGCCGCCAGGGCTCGGGCGCTGCTCGAGCCGGCGGTCGCCGATGCGGCCCAGGCCGGGGAGCGCCGAGCGGTGTTCGAGGTGCAGCTCGAGCTGGCGCGGGCCGCCGCGCGGCAGCCGGCTGCCGACGGCGCCCGGCTTTTCCAAGGCGCCCTGGACCTGGCGCGCGAGCTCGGCGACCGCGCGGCCGAAGCCGACGCCGTGCAGGCCCAGGCGGAGATCCTTCCGGACTCGCTTGGTCTCGAGTCACTTGGCGCCGCGGTCGAGATCCGCCGGCAGCTCGGCGACGAGGGCGGCCAGGCGCGTCTGCTGTATCTCGCGGGGTATCACCACGAGCGTCGCGGCGAGAGCGCGGATGCGGTGGAGAGCTACCGGCAGGCGCTGTCGCTGCACTGGCGCACCGATGACGAGTATGGGCAGGCGGTGACGCTCTGCGAGCTTGGCGTCGTCTCCGGCATGCTGGGAGACTCGGACCGGGCCCTCGACTACCTGGACGTCGGCCTCGCACGCGCGCAGGAGGCTGGTGATCTCGAGCTGCAGGCTTTCGCCCTGCGTGTGCGGGCCAGCATCGACATGGAGCTGGGCGAGTTGCAGGCCGCGCACGACGAGTACGCCCGGGTCCACGCTCTCCTGTCCACGGCAGGCTCCAGGGCCACGGCAGGCTCCGCCACCGAGGCAGCCCGGGCGTTGCAAGGGCTGGCCACGTCGCTCCTCTACATGGGGCAGCCCGAGAAGGCGCGGCAGTGGTACGGCGAAGAGTTGAGCGCCTTCGAGGCGCTGCGGGATCCGCAAGGACGGGCCTTCGCGCTGCTCGGGATCGGGTCGAGTTTCGAGGGCGAGCACCGGCCGGACAGGGCGCTCGAGTACTTCCAGGAGGCTCTGGGCATCATCCGGATGAGCGGCCCGCGGGATAGCGAAGGGCTGGCGCTCTATGACCTCGGCAGGGTCCATCGGGAGCTCGGGCAGCCGCTGCAAGCCATCGGCGATCTCGAGGCGGCCGTGGCGCTCGAGGCGGCCGACCGCCCGGCGCGGCAGGCCCAGACCCAGATCGAGCTCGCAACCGCCTACCTTCAAGCCGGCAAGCTGACCGCGGCCGAGGCTGCGTTTGAGCACGCCGCGCGGCTCGGCGGCGCGGCGCCGCTGGTCGAGGCCGCCGCGCAAGCCGGCCTGGCGCGCATCCGGCGCGACCGTGGCGATCTGGCGGCAGCGCACTCCGCGATCGGACGGACGCTGGCGATCACCGAGAAGCTGCGCTCGGGAGTGGTCCGCCCGGACCAGCGCGTCACGTTCCTCGCGGCGCGGCGCGGCTACTTCGAGCTCTACGTCGACCTGTTGATGCGCCTCGACCGGGAGCAGCGCGGCGCCGGGCACGACGCCGAGGCGCTGGCCGTCAGCGAGCAGGCGCGTGCACGGGGCCTGCTCGATCTTCTGGCCAAGGAGCGGGTCAACGTCCGCCAGGGCATTCCAGCCGAGCTGAAGCGGCGCGAGACGGAGATCGGCGAGCGCATCGCGCGGCTGCAGACCCGCCTGTGGTCGTCGCGCCAGGCTCAGCGGGATGCCGAAGCCCAGCGCCTCCGGCGCGAGCTCGATCAGGCGGAGGAAGCGGAGAAGGAGCTGGACGCCGAGATGCGGCGCCGCGATCCTGCCTATGCGGCGGTGCGCGCGCCGGAGGCTCTGCCGCTGCGCCGGATCCAGGAGCTGCTCGACGAACGCACCGCCCTGCTCGAGTTCTTCGTCGGCGAAGAGGGCTCCTACCTGTTCGTGGTGACACGCGAAGGCCTGGCGGTGCATCCGCTGCCGTCGCGGCGGCAGCTCGACCCGCTGGTCGAGGGCGTGCGCAACGCCGTCTACACCGACAGCCGGCTGCGCGCCCGGCGCTACACCCAGGACGCCTACGAGCTCTACCGGCAGCTGCTGCTCCCTGCAGCCGGTGAGCTGCGCGGCAAGCCGCGTCTCGTGGTGGCGCCGGACGGCCCGCTGTACGGTTTGAGCTTCGAGGCGTTGCTGACCGCCGCAGTGCCGGACGGTGGCCCGCCCCGGCGCGACCTGCCGTATCTCATCCGGGAACGCTCGGTGTCGTACGTCCCCTCGGCCAGCGTCCTGGCGCAGCTGATGACCGGCCGCGCCGCCGGCGGCGAGGCGGCGGCGGCCGGCAAGCTCTTCGTCGGCTTCGGCGATCCGGCCCGAGATCCCGACATACGCGAGGATGGCGATGGCACCGTGACGACCGACTCCGGATGCGCCCCGACGGCCGGTGCCGCCCCGTGGCACGGACCGGGAGTTGCGCCGGCCGGCTTCGTACAGCCGCCGCCTCTGCCCGCGGCGCGCGACGAGGTGTGCCGCATCGCCAGGCTGTTCGGAGGGGACCAGGCCGCGGTCTTCCTGGGACCCGAGGCCAGCGAGGAGAACGTCAAGGCCAGCGCGCTCGTACGCTCGGCCCGGATCCTCCATTTCGCCGCTCACGGTCTGCTCGACGAGGATCATCCGGATCTCTCAGGGCTGCGATTGACGCATGCCGGGGACTCGGCGGAGGACGGACTCCTGCAGGTGCGCGAGATCTTCAACCTGCAGCTGCGGGCGGAGCTCGTGGTACTGTCGGCCTGTCAAAGCGGCTTGGGAAAAGAAGAGTCCGGCGAGGGCTTGATCGGGATGACCCGCGCGTTCCTGTACGCGGGCGCTTCCAGCGTCGTCGTCAGTCTCTGGCAGGTGGATGACGTGTCGACATCGGACCTGATGGTCGCTTTCTACAGCCACCTCAAGGCCGGACTGGACCGGTCCGAGGCCTTGCGCCATGCCCAGCTCGAGCTGATCGATCGGTCGCGGTACTCGCATCCCTACTTCTGGGCGCCGTTCGTCCTGGTTGGAAGGCCGTGACCGGCCGGCTGCATCGTCGTAACGGCCGTGGCCGCGCCGGCGCCTCACCGTAGGTGAGCCGAACCAAGGCTAGTCGTTCTCCCAATCAAGGAGGGCAGGAACCATGAGCAACGGGACGCCGCACAATGGTGGAGGAGGCCCCTGGCCGCCGCCGGCCGCTCGCACCGTCTCGACGACGCTGAGCGCGGTCGCCGCGGTTGCCGCCGGCATGGGCAACACGAGCGTGGCCGCCGCGGCGGCGGCCGGCGCTTTCGTCGCCGGCGGGATCGACATCTTGAGCAGCAAGTATGCTCCTGCCGGCAGTTCCTCGAACGGCGGCACGTCGGCGGGCGGCGGCACTTCGTAGCGCGGCGCGGAGGCATCCGGCAGGTGGCGGCTCGTCGGGGCGCGGGTAGAATCGCCGCCTGCCCGGCCGGCCGGACCGTTCGACCGTTCGGACTCGACAACCGGGCGGCGCTGCGCGGCTGCTCGAGCCGCCGGGAGCTGGACCGATGATTGAACGAGGACGTGGACTGGCGGCCGCCTTGGCGGCTGCCTTGCTTGGAGTCTTGGCGCTCGGCGGGCTCGCGCCCGTGGCCGGCCAGGGACCGCCGGACGGTCGTGGCGAGGGTCGGGGCGAGGCGGTGCCCAGCCTGGTGGTGGAGGGGCGCGGCGAGGCGCGCGTGGCGCCGGACGAGGCGACGGTGCGCCTGGGGGTGCTGGCGCAGGCGGCGACCGCCGGGGCGGCGCAGCAGCAGGCGAACCAGACGGTGGCGGCGCTGCTGCGGGCGGTACGCGGGCTGGGCGTGCGGCAGGAGCAGATCCGGACCTCCGAGCTGTCGCTGTCGCCGGTGTTCGCGCCGGTGCGGCCGCAGGCCGGCGCCGCGGGCGAGGAGCCGCAGGGTCCGCGCATCGTGGGCTACCAGGCGAGCAACACGGTCACCGTCACGCTGGACAAGCTGGACCAGGTCGGCGCGGTCGTGGACGCAGGTCTCGGGGCCGGCGCCAACCGTCTGGAGGGCGTCGCGTTCGGCCTGCGCCACGACGAGGCGGCGCGACAGGCGGCGTTGCGCGATGCGGCCACTCAGGCGCGGGGCAAGGCGGCGGCGCTGGCGGCGGCCATGCGCGTGCGCCTGGTGGAAGTGCTCGAGGTGCGGGAGGAAGGGACGGCGGCCCCGCAGCCGCGCTTCGAGGCGATGCGGATGTCGGCGGCCGGCGTCGCGGCCGCCACGCCGGTCTCTTCGGGGCAGGTGGACGTGAGCGCCGCCGTCACCGTCCGCTACCGCATCGCGCCCTGCCCCGCCCAGGGCGGGTGCGGCGAGACGCCCTAGCCTTGCCTAGCCTCTAGCCGTCGTCCTCGATCGCCGCGGTCCACTGCTCGACCTGCTCGGGGCTCATGGTGCCCGAAGGTGGCAGCCGGGCGTCGAGGTAGCCGTGCGTGGCGATGTCGAACAGGTACTGGGCGCGCGACAGGATGGTGCCTCGGCACAGGGGGTCGGCGCTCGCGCCGCTGGCGCCGTTCGCCGCGTTGGCGCCGGCCTCGCCGGCAGCGGCCGCCGGATCGAAAGTCTCCCGTGACAGCCGCCCGACGAGGGTCGCCATCACCGCCGCCGGAATGCGCGCGGCGCCGGGCGGGTGCGTGCCGCTCGCGCTGTTCGCCGGGGTCGCCGGCGCCGGGTAGATGTAGCCGAAGAGCACCAGGTGGCTGAGCAGGACCCGCCAATGCTCGCCGAAGCGAGCGAGCAGCCGCTGCCAGTCGAGCTCCTCGGCGCAGCAATGCAGCAGGTGGGCGACGTCGGCGCCGTCGTAGCGCTCGCGCTCCATGATGAACGCCTTCGACCAGAGCATCTCCTCGGCGGGACAGAGCCGCACCGGCACCCCCAGCACCTCGGCGCGCCGGGCGTGGCGGAACCAGCCCTCGTCGACCGGCGTCAGGCCGTTGCCGGAACCGAAGATCAGGTCCACGAAGCTGCCGTCGGAGCCGCGGGCCTTGCCGAGCCAGTGCGGGAAGTTGCGCTCGACCGGGTAGCCGGCGGCGGCCAGGGCGTCCAGCGCGGGGTCGAAGTCGCGGGGCAGGGTGAAGAGATCGAAGTCCTTGGTGTGGCGGACGATGCCGGTGTAGTGGGCGAAGGCATAGGCGCCGCCCACCAGGAAGGGAACGCCTGCCTGCTCGAGGACGGCCATGGCGCGGCGGTAGAAGGCGGCGATCTCCGCGGAAAGCGGCGCCGGCCGGGAATGGGAGAGATTCGGAGTCGTCACGCGCAAGCTTCCTCCTGCACAGGCAGGGGGAGCAAGAGCTGTACCAGTGCCGGCCTGCGCGGGTGGCACGGCGCTTGCCTGGTCAGCGCGTCGGACGGAGGACCCGCCCTCGATCGGCGCGGCGCGGCGGAAGGAGGGAGGAACGATGGCGTCCCAGAATGGAGTCGTACGCATCGCCGCCCTGGCCGATCTGCACTTCGGCCGGGTGGCGGAGCCGCTGCTGCGCCAGACGCTGGTCCAGGCGGGACGCGACGGCGACGTCGTCCTGCTCTGCGGCGACCTCACCGACCACGGCCTGCCGGAGGAGGCGCAGGGGCTGGCGCGCGAGCTCAAGCAGACGGTCGGGGTGCCGATCATCGCGGTGCTCGGCAACCATGACTTCGAGTCCGGCAAGCCCGCCGCGGTGCGGGAGATCCTCGCCGAGAGCGGGGTCAACATGCTGGACGGCGAGGCCTGCGAGGTGGAGGGAGTGGGCTTCGCCGGGGTCAAGGGCTTTGCCGGCGGCTTCGGCAAGCGCGCCCTCGGTCCCTGGGGCGAGGAGATCATCAAGCAGTTCGTACACGAGGCGGTCGGCGAGGCGCTGAAGCTCGAGTCTGCCCTGGCGCGGCTGCGCCACAAGCCGCGCATCGCGGTGCTGCACTACTCGCCGGTCCAGGAGACGGTGGAGGGCGAGCCGCACGAGATCTTCCCGTTCCTGGGCTCGAGCCGCCTCGAGGAGCCGCTGGCGCGGTACCCGGTGGACGCGGTCTTCCACGGCCATGCCCACCGCGGCCAGCCGCAGGGCAAGACCGCCGCCGGCGTGCCGGTCTACAACGTCAGCTTCTCGCTGCTGCGGCGAACCTTCCCGGAGCGGCCGCCGTTCCGGGTGATCGAGGTCAAGGCGCCCTCCGCCACGGCCGCGGCGGGCCACGGGTAGCCCCCCCTTGGACGAGGCACCCCCGCTCGGGCCTTCCCCCTCCGGCCCTTTGGGCGAGGCGCCAAGGTGGTAGATGCGGGTGTGGTGGACTGCTGCGCCTCGCCCAAAGGGCCGGAGGGGGAAGGCCCGAGCGGGGGTGCCTCGTCCCCACCCCTCGTCAAAGCGACGCGGGGGGCTCGCCACACTCCCTTTTTACAAGGGGCCGGGGAGGCTCGCGAGCGCTGTAGTAGACTTGGTTGCTCGCAGGCGGCGGACCGGCGAGACCTGCCTGGACACCACCCTCGGCCAGGGACGATGAAGATCAGCGAAGGCTTCGTTTTCGTGCGGCGCGGGTTGCACCTCTACTACCGGATCCTCGGCGAAGGCCGGGAGACGGTGGTCGTCCCGAACGCGAACTGGCTCGCCGACGCCCTGCTGCCGCTCGCGGAGGGGCGGCGGCTCATCCTCTACGACCCGCGCAGCCGGGGCCGCTCGAGCACCGTCACCGACCGGCGGCACCTGGGAGTCGAGCAGGACGTCCGCGACCTCGAGACCGTGCGCCGTTACTTCGGCCTCGACCGCCTGTCCCTGCTGGGCACCTCCTATCACGCCGCGATCACCGCGCTGTATGCGATGGAGAACCACGACCGCGTCGAGCGCATGCTGCTGGTCTGCCCGATCACTCCCCGGCAGCCCGGCGAATGGGCCCAGGAGACCCCGTCGCCGGAGGTGCTGATCTATCCGCCGGGAGTGCCGCGGCTCGAGGAGATGCGGCGGGAAGGCGTCGACCGCGAGGACCCGGTGGCCTTCTGCCGCGCCTGGTTCACCTACTTCCTGCTCCCCGCCTTCATGGGCGAGCCGGCGGCGGCGGCGCGGTTCCCGCTCGACGACGTCTGCGGCTTCCCGAATGAATGGCCGACCCACACCATGCACCTCTACTTCGATCACATCGTGCCGAAGATGAAGGCCTGGGACTTCCGGCCGCGCCTGGGGGGGTTGCAGTTCCCGCTGCTGGTGGTGCAGGGCACGGACGACCTGGTGCCGATCGAGGCGTCGCGCGATTGGGCCGCGCACGGCGGCAACGCGCGCTTCCTGCGCATCGAGGGATCCGGCCACCATCCCTACCTCGAGCGCCCCGACGACTTCTTTGCCGCCGCCGCCGCCTTCCTCGCCGGCGCCTGGCCCGCCGCCGCCGAGATCGTCCGCCAGGCCGCGTAAGCGTCTAGCTACTCTCCCCGGAAACAGTCCCCCTTGGCTCCCTTTGGGCGAGGCACTCGAAGTCCCAGATCGGTTCCCTTGGGACCCCTCGCCCAAAGGGAGCCAAGGGGGACTGTTTCTGGGGAAAGTAGCTAGACGCCGTCCGAATCCACCCGCCGCATCGGCCGGCGCTGCCGCGGGAGCAGCGCCTCCCGCAGCCGCTGCCAGGCGTCGTGGAGGCCGGCGCCGGCATGCTCGCCGGCGCCCTGCACCATCTCGAAGCGCGCCGCGTCGCGCGCCACCGCCTCGGCCGCCAGCGCATCCTGCGCGGCCTCCAACCGTTCGGCAAGCACCTCGCTCCAGCCGTGGGCGCGCATGCCGGCGTCCTCGACCGCCACCTCTTCGCCGAAGCGCGCCAGGGCCTCCGGCAGCGGCTCGTTCCAGTACGGATACTCGAGCGCCAGCGGCAGCAGGACGCCGTGGCGCATCCGGACGGCAAGATGCCCGAGCCCCGCCTGCAGCTTCAGCGGCCGTTCGCGCGGGTCGGCCAGGGCGCTGCCGGCGGTGATCCAGAGGGTCGCCCCGGGCCGCTCGAGAACCCGGGTCGCGACCTCGAGGAAGCGGCGGGCGCCGCGGGCGCTCGCGGGATCGACGGCGAAGAATCCGAGGCGGGAGAAGAGGGGGTGCCGGGCGAGCGTCGCCTGCTCGATGGGCGCGTAATGGCGGCGGCCCGGCAGGAGATGGGCGGCGAGCCGCAGGCACACCAGCGGGTCCCACCACGACGAGCGGTTCAGGTAGACGACCAACGGCCGCTCGCGGGCGGCAGTGAGGTCGGGGCTTTGCGCGCGCGACAGCCGTACGGCATGGAACTGCCGCGCCAGCTCGCGCTCGCCGAGCCGCCGGAACGCCGGCATCGACAGCTCTACACTTTCCGCCTGGACCGGTGGGGCGCTCGACGATCTCAAGGCATGCTCTCCCCTGGCACTGGCCGCTTGCCAGGACGACCACGCCAGAGCGTAGCACGACCTTCCCATGATGGGAGGCGAGGGTGGGATGGGGGGCGAGGGGTGCGGGGCTGGACGAGGGGTCCGCCTTGGAGGGGGGCGAGGCACACCCCTGCGGCGGTGGAGACGAGGGGCGCGGCCGAGGCTGGGGGGTTCCCCCGCCTCCGGCCCCTTGGG
>Ga0207699_10000045_pt1 | contig 112158 bp, 129 predicted proteins | sample LARL51metaG_FD_184344 | JGI IMG/M metagenome (GOLD analysis project Ga0207699, IMG submission 184344) | Corn, switchgrass and miscanthus rhizosphere microbial communities from Kellogg Biological Station, Michigan, USA - LAR L5-1 metaG... | ecosystem: Host-associated > Plants > Roots >... | reverse complement strand
CCGAAACCGGCGGGCCGCCGCTGCGCCCCGCTGACGCGCCGCCGCTGCGGACGGTGTTCTTCGACCTCGGCGACACGTTGATGTACGTGCACCCCGACGTGCCCACGCTCTACCTGCAGACCTGCCACGACCTGGGCATCGACACCACGCCCGAGGACATGCAGCGCGCGCTGCACGCCGGTGAGCGCATGTACCGCGGCGCCCTGCGCGCCGGGCGCAACTTCGAGTCCTCGCTGGAGGAGGCGCGCCGTTTCTGGCAGGAGTACAACGCGCTGATCCTCGCCGAGCTCGGCGTGCGGGAGGGCCGCGCCGAGATGGCGCGCGCGTTCAGCGAGCGCTTCTGGCATCCGCATTCCTGGCGCGTCTTCCCGGAGGTGCACGAGGTGCTGCGCGCGCTGCACGGCGCCGGACTGCAGCTCGCGGTGATCTCCAACTTCACCGACGCGCTGGTCGCCGTCTGCGAGACGCACGAGCTGGACGGCTACTTCGACGTGCTGGTCGCCTCCGCCGCCATCGGCGCGCAGAAGCCCGACGCCGGCATCTTCCGCGAAGCCCTGCGCCGCACCGGCGCCGACCCCGCCGCCGCCCTGCACGTCGGCGACAACTACGTCGCCGACATCCTCGGCGCCCGCGCCTCCGGCATCCCCGGCGTCCTCGTCGACCGCAGCCTGGCCGGCGGCCGGGGCATGTTCGACTTCGCCCTGCGCGACGGCATCGGCGGCACCGGCGGCGTCCGCCTCGACTGCCCCGTCATCGCCGACCTCCGCGAGCTGCTGGTGCTCGTCGAGGGCTGACCCGCGCCCGTCGTTATCAGATATGATAACGTCGTGATCAGCGCGCCCGACCTCATCCGCACCCATCGCCTGGCTGCCCACCTCAGCCAGCGCGAGCTGGCTCGCCGTGCCGGGACCTCGCCCGCCACGCTGCACCGCTACGAGTCGGGCCGGGTCGACCCCAGCACCGCGACCCTCAACCGCATCCTGCACGCCTGCCTGCCGCGGCGACGCCGCTGGGCCGCCGTCGCCGAGCTGGCCCCGGCCATCGCCGCCGCGCTCCGCGACGGCACCGCAACCGAGGCCTGGCGGCTGACAGTGGGCGAATTCCTCGACGACGATCGCACGGCGAGCGACGCCGACACGCAGCTCGCCGTCGCCGACGAGCCCGCGCCAACCGGTGACGCACGCGCGGACGCACTCGCCGCCGCACTCGCCGAGTACGTGTGCGTGCGCCGCGGTCTGGCACCGCCACGCTGGACACAGGCCCCGCGGGAGCTGGCGCCGTGGTGGTTCGTGGCGGGACCTTCCTTCCGCGCCCTCGCGCTGCGCGAGTCGCCGCCCAGCTTTGCCCGGCGCGGCATCTTCGTCACCGCTGGCGCGCTGGAGCGCGTGTAGGCAAGCGTGTTCGACCGCGACACCGCACTGCAGGCGCTCGATGAGCTGGCGTCGGTGCTCGCAGCGCGTGGTGTCGAAGGCCGCGTCTTCGTTGTCGGCGGCGCAGCCATGGCGCTGGCCTTCGACGCGCGGCGCATGACCCGTGACATCGATGCCGTCTTCGAGCCGAAGTCGAGCATCTACGACGCCGCCCGCGAGGTCGCGGAACGGCTGGGCCTGCCTGACGACTGGCTCAACGACGCGGTCAAGGGTTTCGTGCCCGGCACCGACCCCGACGCGCTGCCCGTGTTCGAACGGCCGGGACTGAGTGTGGCCGCCGCGTCGGCGCGATTCCTGCTCGCCATGAAGCTGCGCGCAGCGCGCGTCGAGCAGGACGCCGACGACATCCGCTTCCTCGCCAACCTGCTCGGCCTGCACACTGCGGACGCCGTGCTGCAGGTTGCCGCGGAGCGCTACGACGTCGACGAGCTGCCACCGCGGGCGCGCTTTCTCGTCCAAGAGATCTTCAGCACCTGACGGCGCGCCGGCATCAGCCGGCGAACGAGACCGCGATGGCCTCGACGCTGCCGGCGTCGAAGGTGGTGAGCAGGGCGGGGTTGCTGCCGTCGACGTTCTCGATGAGCGCCTGGCGGACCCCGTGGGCGTCGGGGAGCAGGTAGGCGACCTGGCGGCCGGAGGCGGCCACGACGGCGCTGGAGAGGTCGGAGGCCAGGGGCTGGTTGGCCAGGCGCTCGCGGTCGCCGCTGTTGACGCTGACCCGGACCAGGCCGGGGTCGCCGTCGGGCGGGCGCTCGGCGGCGAGCAGGGTGCCGCCGTCGACGAAGGCGACGGGGGTGAGGTCGGAGCCGAGGCGGCGCGGGGTGGCGTCGCCGCCGACGAGGCGGAGGGTCCAGGTGCCGTCGACGTCGGGGCCGCCGTCGCGGCGCACCGCGAGCAGCGAGCCGTCCGGGCTGAGGGCGGGGTTGCTGACGCTGCCCGTCAGTCCCGGCACCGGGTAGCGGGCGAGCAGGTCGGGCGCGGCGAGGTCGACGTGGGCGAAGCCGGTCGAGGGCTTCTGCACCGGCAGGGCGAGCACGTGCCCGTCGCCGCTCCAGGCGGCGGGTGCGGCCAGCGGGTCGCCCGGCGGCAGGACCATGTCGCGTCCGGTGGCCACGGTCTGCACGTGCACGCCGTCGGGCGCGCCGTAGGCCAGCCGCGAGGCGTCGGGCGACCAGGACACGTCGTATCCCGCCACGGCGATCGAGCGCTCCACCAGCGAGGGCAGGGCGAGCAGCACCACCGAGGACGGCGCCGACGGGGTGCGCAGGTCCTGCACCACCACCGCCACCCAGCGCCCGTCGGGTGAGACGGCCGCCTGCAGGTAGGCGACCAGCGGCGCGCCCCCCGTCACCACCGCCCCCGCACAGGGCGGCGCGATGCAGCGCGGCGCGGAGAGGACCAGCGCCGCCGCCGCCGGCTCGCCCTGCGACTGCGCGCCGAGGGCGGTGAGAAACACGTCGGTGGCGGGCTCGCCGCTGCGCCGGCCGAGCACGATGGCGTGGCCCTGGGTGCCCAGCCCGCCGGTCTGGAAGGTGCTGGTCACCTCCTGCACCAGGTGCTGGCCGTGCTCGTCGGTGGCGCCGGTGCCGACCGTCAGGGTGTAGGTGGCGCCGCTGTCGAGCAGCCGGCCCGGCAGCACCACGAAGCGGCCGTGGTCGCGCGTGTTGCGCACCACGCGAGTCCCCGGCACCGATGGGGTGAGGGTGATCGCCGTGGCGGTCTCGGCGTTCATCGCGTTGGAGAAGGCGACCACCAGCGGCAGGTCGGCGGCGAAGCCGGTGCTGCCGTTCGACGGCGTGATGCTGTTCACCACCGGCGGCGGCCCGGAGGTGATCGCCCAGGAGTGGTCGAGGGAGTTGACCACCCCGTCGACGTCGGTCACCCCCGGCGAGAGGGCGAAGTTGTACTTGGTGTTGGGCGCGAAGGGCGCGTGCGGGTGCTGCAGGGTGAAGCTCGTCGAGTCGCGCGACCAGGTGACGGTGCAGTCGGCGCCGGGCGCGGGGTGGAAGGCGTGCTGCAGGTCACAACCGGGAATGTCCGGCCCGACCCGCAGCCGCGACTCGACGGTGTCGCGCCGCACCGGGTGGTCGAAGACGACGCGAACGGCGGCGTCCGCGGCCACGCCGGTGGAGCCGTTGACGGGCGAGAGCTGGATGATCTGCGGCGGCGCGGTGAAGCAGCCGGTGAGCAGCAGCCCGCAGAGCGGGGCCAGGACCACCAGGGCCAGCGCGCGCGCGGCGCGGCGAAGCAACCAGGACCCGCTCAGAACAGCCCTCAGAAGGAGGCGCGCAGCGCCGCCTCGATGTCGATCCCGGCGGGCGACCCGGCTCCGGCCTTGACCTCGATGCGGGCGGTCCGCTCGCCGGCCAGCCCGGTGATGGTGCCGGGGTCGGCGACCAGGTCGCGCTGCGACTGGGTGTAGGCGCCGTGGATGTTGCCCTTGCGCAGCAGGATCACGCCGGTCTCGCTGCCGCCGGTGACCACCACCGAGCCGTCGACCTTCTCCTCGCCGAGGTACTCCAGCAGGGCGCCGAAGTTGACGAAGCGGCCGAGCAGGCCGGTGAAGAGCGGCCGGGCGGTGAGCAGCTGGGCCAGGGCCACCACGGTCTCGCCCGCGAGCTCGATGACGTCGAGCAGGCCCTCGCCGCGCTCCATGCGGCGGCGGAAGTTCTGGAAGGCGCGATCGCCCTGGGAGAGCTCGCCGGCGCTGAAGAGCGCCTCGAGCACGTGGCCGTCGTGGAGCAGCAGGACGCCGGCGAAGTCGGCCCCGTCGAGGCGGACGTAGCCGGTGTGCTTGTCGGCGTCGAGGGTGCGCAGCAGCTTGGGGAAGTCGACGAAGGCGCTCTTGAGACCCTCGTAGATCGGCTTGCCCGAGGGCAGCGGGTAGAGGTCGGTGAGCGGCGTGGCGTCGGGGTTGCCGTAGATCGGGCTGGCCTCGGAGGGCGCCACCGCGCCCACGACGACGGTCTCGGTCACTGCGTTCTCCCTGGCGGATCCCGACGGCGCGCCCCAGGCCGAGGACGGGGCCTCGTGCTCCTCGTCGGCCTCGCGCTCTCGGGGGGCAGCCTCGACTGCGGCGGGCTCGAGCTCCGCCTCGTGCTGCTCTTCGTGGTCCTCGTCGGACGCCTCGGCCGCCGGGGCGCTGCCGTTGCTGTCGGCGTGCGACGCCGCGCGCCGCTCCGCTTCCTGCACCAGCTCGCTGGTGGCCGCCTTGATGGTCTCCTCCGCGGGCAGCTTGGCCCGAGGGTCGAAGGTGAAGTCGCCGTCGGTCCAGCCGAGGGCGTTGACCACCGCCTCCTCGCCCTGGCCGAGGTCGCCGGTGGCGTGGAAGAGGTGGCCGAAGAGGAAGTACAGCGCGCACTGCTCACCGCCCTGCTGCAGCGAGAGGGTCCCTGTGGCCCGCTCGGACTGCATCGCCTCGAGCAGCGTCGCCAGGTTGGTCTGCGCCAACGAGCCCTGCGTCTGCACTCCGTCACTCCTGACAGTCGTCGGGGAAAACGCTCGATTCCACTGGTCCGAGAGTAACCGCCCCCCACCGTGGTTCCTCGACAGGCCCGTATAGTAGCAACACAAACCGAACCGCGCCGCGCCAGGGAAGTTGCCGCACCACGATGCAGACCCTCTCCAGCGTGCCGGACACCGGGAGGCGCTGGGACGAGCGTCTGCTCGCCTGGCCCCGCGCACACCTGCTCCAGTCCTGGGGATGGGGCGAGCTGCAGGCGGGAGCCGGCTGGGCCGTCGAACGCGTCAGCGTGCCCGCGGGCGGCGACCGCGAGCTGCCCCTGACCGCGCTGCGGGGTGGCGCAGGGCTGCCCGGGTTGCCGCCGCAGCTGTACGTCCCCAAGGGGCCTGCCTGTGCGCCCGGCGACATCCCCGCGCTCGACGCCGCCCTGGCCGAGCTGGACACGCTCGCCCGCCGCAGCCGCGCCGTGGGGGTGACCATCGAGCCCAACGCCTGGTACGACGAGCGTGCCGCGCTCGCGGTGCAGCTCGGCGCCGGCTGGCACCCCGCGGCCACGGTGCAGCCCGCGCACACCGCGGTGGTCGACCTGCGCGGCGGGGAGGAGGCGGTGCTGGCGCGGATGAAGCCGAAGGGCCGCTACAACATCCGGCTGGCGGAGAAGAAGGGCGTCTCCGTGCGCACCCCGGACGGCCCGGGCGAGGCCGCGGCCGAGATGGCCCGGCTCTGCGCCGCCACCGCGCGCCGCCAGGGCATCAGCCTGCCCGGCGTGGCCTACTTCCGCCGCGCCCTCGACTGCGTGCCCGGCGCGCGCGTCCACCTCGCGGTGGTGGCGGGCGAGGCCGTGTCGGCGGTGCTGGTGGCCCATTTCGCCGGCGAGATGATCTACCTCTACGGCGGCTCGGAGACGGCGCACCGCGAGAAGCAGCCCTCCTCGCTGCTGCACGTCCACGTCATCCGCGAGGCGATCGCCGCCGGCTGCGACCGCTACGACCTCTGGGGCATCCCGCCCAGCGACGACCCCGCCCACCCCTGGCACGGGCTGCGCCAGTTCAAGCTGCAGCTCGGCGGCGTCGAACGCAGCACCGCGGGCGCTTTCGAACGCGTCCATCGCCCCGTGGCTGCGCGCACCGTCGCCGCCTCCGGCTCCGCGCGCCGCGCCCTGCGGCGTCTGCGCCGCCGCGTCGATGGCCGCGCACGCTCCGACATTGCCGTAGAATCCGGCCCCAAACCGGACCCCTCTGGAGACCAGTGAACGGACAGCGCAAGGTCCTCGTCATCGACGACGAGGCCATGATTCGCAAGACCGTCCGGCTCGCGTGCGAGAAGGAGGGCTACGCGGTCCAGGAAGCGGAGAACGGAACCGAGGCACTGGCCAAGGTCGACAGCTTCCGACCGGACATCATCCTTCTCGACCTCATGCTGCCGGACATCAGCGGCTTCGACGTCTGCCGTGACATCCGCCGCTCCGGCACCAAGGTGCCCATCCTCATCCTGTCCGCGAAGACAGAGGAGATCGACGTCGTCGTCGGCCTGGAGATCGGCGCCGACGACTACATCGTCAAGCCCTTCCGGCCGCGCGAGCTGCTGGCCCGCATCGCCGCGCACCTGCGCAAGTCGCGCCTCGACGACGAGCGCGAGAGCGACGGCCGCATGGTCTTCCGCGACCTGGTCATCGACGCCAACGAGCGCCGCGTCTACCGCAACGACGAGGAGATCCAGCTCACCCACACCGAGTTCGACCTGCTCGCCTTCCTCGCCTCCAACGCGGGCAAGGTGCTCTCGCGGGAGAAGATCCTCAACTCGGTGTGGGGCTACGAGTACCCGATCGAGACGCGCGTCATCGACGTGCACGTGCGCAACCTGCGCCGCAAGATCGAGGAGGACGCCTCGCACCCGCTCTACATCCTCGCCGTGCCGGGGATCGGGTACCGCTTCACGGCCACCAAGCCGTAGGCGTCCCCCGCGCGGGGAGGTGGGCGGGCCGGGCGGCTACACTTCGCGCGTCATGTCCACCCCGCCCATGCTGCAGCCCCGCGAGCCGCAGGAGCGCGTGCCCCAGCCGGCTCGCCCCGATCCCGCCGTCCACCTCACCGTCGCGCTGCTGGCCATCGCCGCGGCCGGCCTGCTGCTCGGCGCCATCCTGGCCGTCTACACCTGGGAGGTCCCCGGCGCGGAGACGCCGCTCCTCCTCGGCGTCCTGGCCACCTTCGGCGCCGCGCTGGCGGTGCAGGTGCTGGCCGCCACGGTGCGCCACCTCCGTCCCCGGGGCCGGTAGCCCACGTGGCCGAACGGCTGCGCCCCGGTGAGGGCGGCAACGGGTCGGGGCACGACACCCCCGAGCCGTTTCCCACCTACGAGGAGCTGGCCTCGGACCTGCTCGAGGCCATCGACGAGGCCGGGCTGAGCATCGAGGACGTCCGCCACGAGCTGGAGCCGGGCGTCGGCGAGCGCCGCTTCGAGTGCGTGGTGCGGCTGCAGTCCACCGACCCGCCCTCGCGCTACCACGCCCACATCTCCTTCGCCTGGGACGCGCTGATGACCTACATCGCCGCCTACGGCCCCGGCGCCGACTGCGACCTCTACCACGACGAGGACGAGGAGCAGGAGTGCCCCCACCGCCACCTGCGCCCGCAGCCCTTCGTCGAGGTGGAGGCCGAGTTCCTGCTCGGCGACGGCGGCTACGAGCTGCACGACGTCGGCGAGGTCTCCGCCTGGATCGACACGGTGCAGAACCTGCTGGCCAAGGCCTTCCCCGAGGACGACCGCCCCTCCGTGCACGTCGCGCTCGCGGCGCTGGGATCGACGGTGCTGGTCGAGAAGCTGACCGCGGAGCACTCCTGGCTGGTCGACTTCGAGAACCCGCCCGACCTGGCGCCCATCGCGCGCCAGGTGCAGGCCGCACTGCGCATCGTCCCGCAGCTCGCCGATCGCCTGCCGATCTGAAAACCCTTACGCCGGAAGGGTTTTCAGGCCCAGTTCTCGCAGCATCTCCACGAAGAACGGGCGGTCCGGCAATGCAGGATGCGGCACGCTGAGTGTGTCGTCGCTGTGGCGCAGCTCACCGTCGCCGCCGAGCAGCAGGATGTCGGCGTCGGCGCGACGCGGGCCCCAGCGATAGGTTGGCCTGCGACCGGCGCCCTGCTCGGCGGCCTGCGTGTGGTGCAGCCACTGCGCAGGGGTCCACGGCGAGGGTGAGCGCAGGCGCACCACCTGGTTGAGGAAGTCGGGCTGCGCGGTGACGCCGACGGGGCGGGTCAGGCGCTCGCCGGAGGCGGCTTCGATGCGCACTCCGTCGCGCTGCAGCAGGTCGCGCAGGAGCTGAAGCTGGCGCGTGCGGTTACCGAGGTTGGCGCCGAGCGCGACCCAGGCGACGTCGGTGGCGGCGCTCAGCCGGTCGGCCCCGGCGCGGGCGCGGCGCGCAGGTCGGCGGGTATGCCGTGGATGACCGCGTCGGCGACGCGCAGGGCGCGCACCGTCTCAGCGACGTCGTGGACGCGCACCATGTCGGCGCCGCTGGCCGCGGCCAGTACGGCCAGCGCCAGTGAGCCCTCGAGCCGCTTCTCCGGCGGCGCGCCGTCGAGCAGCAGCCCGATGGTCGACTTGCGCGAGGCGCCGACCAGCACCGGCCGGGCCAGTCCGCGCAGCTCGCGCAGGCGGCGGAGCAGCTCGACGTTGTGCGCCGGCGTCTTGCCGAAGCCCAGACCGGGATCGACGATGACCCGCTCGCTGTCGATCCCCACCTTCTCCGCGACCAGCAATGACTGCCGCAAGCCGGCGCACACCTCGTCGACGAGATCGCCGGCATAGGCGGTGCCCTGCTGGTTGTGCATACAGACCACCGCGACGCCCGGCGCCGCTGCGACCACCGCGGCCATCGCCGGATCGCCGCGCAGTCCCCAGACGTCGTTGACGATGTGCGCCCCCGCGGCGATGCAGGCCTCGGCAACGCGCGCCTTGCGGGTGTCGATACTCACTGCCACGGAGACGCGCGCGAGGACCTCGCGCAGCACCGGCAGCACGCGGGCCAGCTCCTCCTCCGCGGGCACCTCGCTCGAGTGCGGCCGCGTCGACTCGCCGCCGACGTCGATCACCGTCGCGCCCGCCTCGGCCATGGCCACCGCCAGCTCCACCGCGCGCTCCTCGCTGCCCGCCAGGCCGTCGCCGGAGAAGGAGTCGGGGGTCACGTTGACCACGCCCATCACCACCGTGCGCGTGCCGAAGCTCAACACGTGCCCGCGCGCGCTGACCGGCGCGGCGAAGCCGCCCTTGCCCGCCAGCGCCTCCTGCAGCGCCGCCCCGAGCGCCTCGGTCCGCCGCCCCCAGGCAACCAGCCGCGAGGGCAGCTCCGCGAAGGCGCTGAGCGGCCCGAGCAACACGACGCGGTCGCCGTTCAGGGTGCTGAGCACCTCGCCGCCCAGCTTGCGCAGCTCGCGCTCCAGCACCCGCGTCTCGTCTGCGGCCAGCCCGCGCACGGCGAAGGCCTCGTGCGAGCCGTGCTGGGCGAGCAGAGGCAGGGCACCCGGCCCGAGCCCCAGGCCGAGAACCGCGTCGCGCAGCGCCTCGGGCGGGCCCGGCAGCAGGGGACGGACCGAGTAACGCGCCGAGTCGGCCGCGGAGACGCTCACCGTCTGTCCGCGCGCTGACGCGCGCCGTTCCTCCCGCGCACCGACCGCACCCGACTCAGGACCCCGCGGGCTGCCCCGCGGCGTGCTCGGCGGGGACGTCGGCGGGCTGCAGGTCGGCCACCGCGGAGTGCTTGGGTACCATCACCCGGCGGCGGAAGATGCAGACCCGCTCGCCGCGCTGGTTGTAGGCGCGGGTCTCGACGTAGACCACGCCGCGATCCGGCTTGGAGGTCGACTCCTTCTTCTCCAGCACGGTGGTCTCCGCGTAGATGGTGTCGCCGTGGAAGGTGGGGTTCTCGTGCTTGAGCGACTCCACTTCGAGGTTGGCGATGGCCTTGCCGCTGACGTCGGGGACGGACATGCCCAGGGCCAGGCTGTACACCAGGTTGCCGACCACCACGTTGCGCTTGAACTGGGTCTGCGTCTCGGCGTAGTGGGCGTCGAGGTGGAGGGGATGGTGGTTCATGGTGATGAGGCAGAAGAGGTGGTCGTCCGCCTCGGTGATGGTCTTGCCCGGCCAGTGCCGGTAGGTCGCGCCGACCTCGAACTCCTCGTAGTACCGACCGAACTGCACGGCGTGGCAACTCCCTGTTCGAGCAACGAGAATCCGCGTTGCGAGCTGATGACGGCCACTCTAGCCCGCAGGGCCGCCGCTTCGCCGCGGGCGGGCGCCGGCCGCACCGCGCTGGCATGATCCGCGGGTGGGCATCGAGATCCGCGGCATCGAGGCCGCCGAGCTGCGCCGGGTGGTGGAGCTCGACGGCATGCTCTACGGCTACGCCATCGAGGACGAGGGCTACGGGTCGCTCTTCGAGGCCGAGCGCGTGCTGGCCGCCTTCGACGGTGGCCGCATGGTCGGGTCGTCGTCGGCGCTGTCACTGGAGCTGACCCTGCCGGGCGGAGCGCGCGTGCCCATGGCAGGCGTGACCTGGGTGGGCGTGCTGGCCACCCACCGCCGCCGCGGCCTGATGCGGCGGCTGGTGTGCGACCAGCTCGCTCGCATGGAGCAGACGGGCGAGCCGGTCGCCGGGCTGGGCGCGTCGCAGAGTCTGCTCTACCGGCGCTTCGGCTTCGGCCCGGCCACCCGGACGGCGCACGTCGAGGTGGAGACCCAGCACGCCCGGTTCAGCGAGCCTTTCGTCGACGGCGGCAGCCTCGGCCACGCCGACCTCGACGAGGCCCTCGACCTGGTCTCCCGCCTGCACGCGGAGCTGTGCCGGGCGGGGCGCAACGGCATGGTCCGCAGGCCGGTCGCGATGCACCGCTACTCGTACCGCGAGGCAGCCAAGGAGAGGGACGGCGCCGGTCCGACGCAGTTCGTCGTCCACCGCGACGCGGAGGGCGAGGTGGACGGCATCGTCACCTACCGCTTCAAGCTGGCCTTCGACGCCGGCGAGCTCTACGAGGGCGAGCTGCGCGTCATCGAGCTGCTGGCCCTCAACGACGGCGCCTCCGCCGCGCTGTGGCGCCACTGCCTCGACTACGACCTGGCCCGCCGCGTCGTGGTCGACAACGCGCCCGTCGACGAACCCGCCGCCGACCGCCTCGCCGACCCGCGCCGCTGGGTGGCACGGCCCCGCGACGACCTGCACCTGCGGCCCCACGACGTCCCCGCGCTGCTGGGCGTCCGCCGCTACCAGCGCGAGGACGCGCTGACCATCGAGGTGCGCGACCCGCTGTTCGAGCGCTGCGGCGGCCGCTTCCGCGTCGAGGGCGGGCTCGACGGCGCCTCCTGCACACGCGTGGACACCGCGCCCGACCTGGCGCTCGGCACCGCGGCGCTCGGCTCGATGCTGCTCGGCGACGCGCCCGTCGAGCGGCTGCACCGTGCGGGATTGGTCGAGGAGCACACCCTCGGAGCGGTGCGGCGGGCGACCGCGATGTTCGCCTGGTCGCCGCTGCCCTGGGCCTCCTACCTGTTCTGATTCGCGCGGCGGCGGGAGATAATCCGCGCCGATGCTCGACGTTCCCAGCGGTGCTGTGGTGCATGCGGAGGCGCTCGACGTGCTGCGCGCCCTGCCCGCGGGCTGCGTCGACATGGCCTACGTCGACCCGCCGTTCAACACCGGCAGCACGCGCCGTGGCGAGCGTATGCGCGTGGTGCGCAGCGACGGCGACGCCGGTGATCGCACCGGCTTCGGCGGCAACCGCTACACCACGACGCGCACGAACGGCGAGAACTACGCTGACACCTTCGACGACTACCTCGGCTGGCTGCGCCCGCACCTCGAGGAGACGCGCCGCGTGCTGGCGCCGCACGGCTCGCTCTACTTCCACATCGACCCGCGCGAGTCGCACTACTGCAAGATTCTTCTCGACGAGGTCTTCGGCCGCGACTGCTTCCGCAACGAGGTGATCTGGGCCTACGACTACGGCGCCCGCAGCACCCGCCGGTGGTCGCCGAAGCACGACGTCATCCTCGTCTACGCGCACGACGCGTCGCAGTGCCACTTCGACGCCGCCGAGGTAGACCGCCTGCCCTACATGGCGCCGGGTCTCGTGACCGCGGAGAAGCGTGCGCGCGGCAAGCTGCCCACCGACGTGTGGTGGCACACCATCGTGCCAACCAGCGGCAGCGAACGCACCGGCTACCCGACGCAGAAACCGCTCGGCGTGGTGCGGCGCGCCGTGGCCGCATCCTCGCGCCGCGGCGACCTGGTGCTCGACTGGTGCGCCGGCAGCGGCACCACCGGCGCGGCCGCGCACGCGCTGGGGCGGCGCTTCCTGCTCGTCGACAGCAGCGCCGGCGCCGTCGCGGTGATGCGCAAGCGGCTGGCGCACGTGCAGGGCCTGCAGGTCACCACCGACGCGGCGACACTGCTGCGCCGCACCGGCTAGGCCCTCGCCTCCTCCGGCGCGCCGTCGGCGGGCTCCACGGCGGCGGGCAGCAGCACGGTGAAGACGGTGCCGTGTCCCAGCTCCGAGGCGGCGGTGATGCGTCCCCCGTGCGCCTCGACGGTGTGGCGCGCGATGGCCAGCCCCAGGCCCGCGCCGTCGCCGTCGCGCAGGCGCGAGCGGTCCGCCTTGTAGAAGCGCTCGAAGACGCGCGCCAGCGCCTCGGGCGCGATGCCCACGCCGGTGTCGCGCACCTCGAGGGCCACCTGCGCCTCGCCGTCGAGGTCGACGCCGCGCGCGGCCACGGTGACGGTGCCGCCGCGCGGCGTGAACTTGATGGCGTTGTGGACGAGATTGCGCACAACCAGCTCGAGCCGCGAGACGTCGCCGGCGATGGGCGGCACGTCCTCGGTGACGTCGAACTCCAGATCGACACCGCGCTCCTCGGCGAGCGGGCGCAGCCGGTCGGCGGCGCGCACCAGGCCGGCGACGGCGATGGGCGCCACGCGCAGCGGCCGCTCACCCACCTCCATCAACGAGAGCTCGAGCAGCTCGTCGACCATCTGGCGCAGGTGGGTCACCTCGGAGCCGATGCGCTCGACGAACTGGGCCGCCTCGCGCGGCTCGCCCAGCGCGCCGTTCTGAAGCGTCTCCACCAGCAGGTGAATTGCGGTCACGGGTGTCCGCAACTCGTGGGACACGTTGGCCACGAAGTCGCGGCGCACCGTCTCCAGCTGGCGCAGCCTGGTCAGGTCGCGCAGCACCACGGCGACGTGGGTCTCGCCGCCGTCGCGCACGGGGATGGCGCGGGCCAGCACGGTGCGGGCGCCGAGCACCTCGCCGAGCTCGTCGACGACCTCCTCGCCGCGCTCGAAGGCGGCGCCGACCAGCATGGGCAGGCGGTAGTCGGCCACCGTCTCGGCGAGGGGCCGGTCGATGGCGTCGTCGGTGAGGCCGAAGAGCGTGCGCGCCGCCGCGTTGAGCCAGAGCACGCGCCGCCGCGCGGAGACGAGGATGACGGCGTCGTCGAGGCGCTCGCAGAGCGCGGCGAGCAGCGCGGCGGCGTGCAGCGGGCTGCTCGCGGCGCCACCCGGGGTGGTCATGATCCGCCCAGTATAGGCAGCCGCAACAGGGGTCTCGGAGTACCCCCGGATGGGCTGCGCTTCTTAACGGCTCGTTAATGGCCGGCTAAAGCATCGACAACCGAGCAGCCCGCAGCATGGGCCGTGACAACGCGTGGCGCGCCGTCTCGGACGACCGTCCGACGCGCCACCGGGGGCACGTATGCAACTGCGATCACTCGCACTGCCGGCGATGGCCGGCCTCGCGCTCGTCGCCTGCGGCAGCACCGACAACAACACCGGCGGCGGGGCGGCATCGTCGTCGAGCACGTCGAGCAGCACCACGGCCGCATGCGCCAGCGGTTCGATCACCGCCAGCGGCTCGACCGCGCTGCAGCCGCTGGTGGCCAAGGCGGCCACCGCCTACCAGGCCAAGTGCCCGGGCGCGACCATCACCGTCAGCGGCGGCGGCTCCTCGGTCGGCCTCAGCAACGTGGCCGCGGGCGTGTCCGACGTCGGCGACTCCGACGTGCCGGTCAGCAACGCCAAGTCCATCGACGCCACCACGGTCAAGGACAACCAGGTCGCGGTGGTCGTCTTCGCGGTCATCGTCAACCCCGCCGCCGGCGTCACCAACCTGACCACGCAGCAGGTGCAGGACGTCTTCAGCGGCAAGGTGACCAACTGGAAGGACGTCGGCGGCAAGGACGTCGCCATCACCCTGATCGAGCGCAAGACCGGCTCGGGCACCCGCCTCTCCTTCATCAAGGACATGCTCGGCGGCACCGACACCGAGTCGAAGACCCCCGCCTCGACGCAGGACTCGACGCAGCTGGTGCTGCAGGGTGTGGCCGGCGCGCCCGGCGGCGTGTCCTACGTCGGCGTGTCGTCGGCGAACAGCAGCGTCACCGCGGTGAGCATCGACGGCAACGCGCCCACGGCCGCCAACGTGACCTCGGGCAAGTACAAGTACTTCTCCCACGAGCACATGTACGTCAAGGCCACCGGCGCCTCACCGCTGGCGTCGGCCTTCATCGACTACATTCTCAGCAGTGACGTGCAGAACGGCATGGTGACCCAGCTCGGCTACCTGCCGGTGTCCACCACCACGGAGCAGTCCGCCGCTGACCAGTAGGTTCGCAGCGCAGCAGTGATCGAGACATCCGCGGGCGGAGGGCCGGCGCCCTCCGCCTCGGCTGCTCCCGCCGCCGGGGTCCACGCGATCCGACGGCGGTCGCGCGTCCTGGACCAGCTCTCCCACCGCGCCGTCGCGGCGGCGGCCGCGGCCAACGTGCTGCTGATCCTGCTCGTCGTCGTGTTCCTCGCCCTGCGGGCCGCGCCGGGGTTGAAGAGCATCGGCCTGGGCCAGCTCTTCGGCAGCGCCGACTGGCAGCCCGACGCCGGCATCGGCTTCGGCGGCAGCAGCGCCTTCGGCGCCCTGGCACCGATCCTCGGCTCCTTCGCCGTGGTGCTGGTGGGTCTGCTCATCGCGGTGCCCTTCGCCACCTCCGCTGCGGTGGTGCTGGCCGAGACCAACCCGCGCGTCGGCGAGCGCTTCATCCGTCCCGCCGTCGAGGTGTTCGTCGGCATCCCCTCGGTGGTCTACGGCTACGTCGGCTTCATCGCCCTGCTGCCGATCATGCGCCACCTCGCACCGCCCGGCCGCGACGGCTCGGGCGTGCTCGCCGCCGGCATCGTGCTGGCCATCATGATCATCCCCACCATCGCCAGCATCACCGCCGACGGGCTGCTGGCCATTCCCGTGGCGCTGCGCGAGGGTTCGCTCGCGCTCGGCGCGACACGCTGGCAGACCATCCGGCGCGTGCTGCTGCCCGCCGCGCGCCCCGCGCTGGTCACCGGCATCGTGCTCGGCTTCGCCCGCGCCATGGGCGAGGCGCTGGCGGTGGCGCTGGTGATCGGCGACGTCAACGTCATCCCCAACGTGCGCAGCGAAGGCCTGCGCGCGCTCTTCGAGCCCTTCACCACCATGACGGTGACCATCACCGACGGCGTCGACAAGCTGGCCATCAACCCCGACGGCACCGCGGCGCGCTACATGCTGGCGCTGGTGCTGCTGGTGGTCACCTTCATCAGCATCGTGGTGGTGCGCATGGTGCTGCGCCGCGCCGAGTCGCGCCGATGACCCGGCGGCTGCGCATCCAGGATCGCATCGCCATCGGTGCGCTGCGCGGCATGGTGGTGGTCCTGCTGGCGCTGCTGGTCTGGATGGTGGTGTTCCTGCTGGTCCAGGGCTGGAGCGAGCTGACCCGCCTCGCCTTCTACTCCAGCCCGCCCAACATCGCCGGTCCCGGCAGCGGCGTGGGACCGCAGCTCTTCAACACCGTCTACGTGCTCGTCCTCTCGATGCTGTTCACCGTTCCGCTGGGCCTCGCCGGCGGCATCTACTTCGCCGAGTACGCGGGCACCGGACGCTTCACCAACCTGCTGCGCCGCGCCTCCGAGACGCTGGCCACGCTGCCTTCGATCGTGGTCGGGCTGTTCGGCTACGCGCTCTTCGTGCAGGCCACCCACAGTCATCCCAGCCGCCTCGCCGCCGCGCTCTCGCTGACGGTCATCAACCTGCCCTACATGGTGCGCGTCTCGGAGGACGCGCTGCGGGCGCTGCCCGAAGGGCTGCGCGAGGGCTCGCTGGCGCTCGGCGCCACGCGCTCGCAGACCATCGCCCGCGTGCTGCTGCCCGCAGCCATGCCCGCGCTCATCACCGGGGTCATCCTCGCCGCCGGACGGGTGTTCGGTGAGGCGGCGGCGATCCTCTTCACCGGCTCCAACTTCGCGTTGACGGCGCACAGCAACTACAGCCTCAGCCCGCTCGACTCCGGCGACACGCTGGCGGTCGACCTCTACGTCTTCCGAACCCAGGCGGAGCCTAGCGCGGTGCCGGACGCACGCCAGTACGCGGACGGCGTGGCAGCGCTGCTCATCGTCGTCGTCTTGTTGTTCAATGTCGGTGCCCGCGCCCTCGGCCGGGTCGCCGTCCGCAGAGGCCGGCACAAATGACCATCGCAGACAGCAGGACCAGGCCTTTGGCACTCTCGCCGGTACCCCTCCCGAGCCCGGCACCCGAGCCGGGCCCGACGGACCTCGCGGCGGCGGCCGAGGCCAAGCTCTCCATGCGCGGCTTCCACGCCTGGTACGGCGACCACCTCGCCGTGCGCAACGTCGATCTCGACTTCGTGGCCGGCGACATCACCGCCATCATCGGGCCAAGCGGCTGCGGCAAGAGCACGGTGCTGCGTTCGATCAACCGCATGAACGACATGATCGACGGCTTCCGCGCCGGCGGCAGCATCGTGCTCGACGGCGACGACCTGCTCGGCCCGCAGTGCGACGTCATCGCCATGCGCCGCCGCGTCGGCATGCTCTTCCAGCGGCCCAACCCGTTCCCCACCTCGATCTTCGACAACGTCGCCTACGGGTTGCGCCTGGCCGGTCGCCTGCCCAAGCCGCGGCTCACCGAGATCGTCGAGAACGCGCTGGATCGCGCCGCGCTGCTCGACGAGGTCAAGGACCGCATGCACAAGTCGGCGCTGGGCTTGAGTGGCGGGCAGCAGCAGCGCCTCTGCCTGGCCCGCGCCCTGGCGGTGGACCCGCAGGTGATCCTCATGGACGAGCCATGCTCGGCGCTCGACCCCATCGCCACCCTGCGCATCGAGGACCTGATGCGCGAGCTGCGCGGCTCGGTGACGCAGATCATCGTCACCCACAACATGCAGCAGGCGGCGCGCGTCAGCGACCGCACCGCCTTCATGTTGATGGGCGAGGGCCGCGCCGGTGAGCTGGTCGAGGTCGGCCCCACCATCGAGGTGTTCCGCAACCCGCGCGACCGCCGCACCGAGGACTACATCACGGGTCGCTTCGGATGAGCGATCCGCTGCACCACCCGCACCGGCCGCTGCTCCAGGAGGAGATGGAGTCGGTCCGCCAGCTCGTGCTCGACCTGGGCCGGCGCGTCGACGAGGCCATCTCCCGGGCCATCCACGGCCTCACCGAACGCGACGTGGAGATCTGCGCGCGGGTGATCGCCGAGGACCACCACGTCAACGAGCTGCAGCGCCAGATCCGCGAGCTCTGCTTCACCGCCATCCTCACCCAGGCGCCGGTGGCCCGCGACCTGCGCGAGATCATGGGCTTCCAGCACATGGCCAGCGAACTGGAGCGCATGGGCGACCACTGCGTCAGCATCGCCAAGATCGCCCGCACCCTGGCCGACCTGCCCGAGGTCAAGCCCTACGTCGACCTGCCCTCGATGGGCCAGCTCTGCGCCGAGCAGGTGCGCGACATGCTCACCAGCCTGGTGGCCCGTGACGTCGACGCGGCCCGCCTGGTTGCTGCCAAGGATGACCGCATCGACCGAATCTACCATCGCGTCTTCGACGACCTGGTGCAGTGCATGGTGGCCGACAGCGCCAACGTGTACGCCGCCACCAACCTGATGTTCATCGCCCACCACCTGGAGCGCATCGCCGACCGGGTGACCAACCTGGCCGAGGATCTCGTCTTCCTGGAGACGGGCTCCATCGAGGAGCTAGGGTGACCGCGCCCTCCTGATGGCCAAGCGCATCATGGTCGTCGAGGACGAGCCGACCATCCGCGAGACGCTGCGCTACAACCTGGTCAAGGAGGGCTACCTGGTCACCGAGGCCTCGACCGGGACCGAAGCCCTCGCCGAGGCGCGGCGCGTCCGCCCCGACCTGATCCTGCTCGACCTCATGCTCCCCGAGCTGAGCGGCCTGGAGGTGTGCCGCATCCTCCGCCAGGAGATGACCACGCCCATCCTCATGCTCACCGCCAAGGGCACCGAGGTGGACAAGGTGGTCGGCCTGCAGATCGGCGCCGACGACTACGTCACCAAGCCCTTCTCGCTCACCGAACTGCTGGCGCGCATCACCGCGCTGCTGCGCCGCGCCGAGATGACCGGGCAGAAGTCGGAGCGCGGCGTCGCCGAGGTGGAGGCGATCGGCGACTTCCGCCTCGACCGCGCCGCCCGCACCGTCACCGTCGAGGGCGAGGAGGTGCGGCTGGCGCCCAAGGAGTTCGACCTGCTCTCCTACCTGCTGGCCCATCCCGGCCGGGTGCAGTCGCGCGAGTCGCTGATCCAGCGCGTCTGGGGCAGCAACTTCTTCGGCGACCGCAAGACGGTCGACGTGCACGTGCGCTGGCTGCGCGAGAAGTTCGAGCGCTTCGACCGGCTGCCCTTCCGCATCACCACCGTCTTCGGCGTCGGCTACCGCCTCGACGTCCTCGAAGAGCGCGCCGCGACCTAGAAGCGGCGCGTCTCCCAGTTGCGCCTGCGCGCCAGCGCACGCAGCTCGCGGTCCGGGTTGACGCAGACGGGATGTCCCACCGCGCCGAGCATGGGCGCGTCGGCGAAGCTGTCGGCGTAGGCGGTGGAGCGCTGCAGGTCGATGCCGTGGCGCTGCGCCAGCCGGTGCACGGCGTGGTACTTCTCGGGCCCGTAGCAGTAGCTGAGCAGCCGACCGGTGTAGACGCCGTCGATCACCTCGGACTCGGTGGCGGCGATGTCGACGGCGCCCACCGCGTCGGCGAGCCGCTCCACCAGCTCGACCGGCGCGGAGGAGACGAGGAATACGGGCTCCTCGGCGCCCTGGTGGGCGTGGATGGCGCGCCACGCGGCGGCGTGGATGCGCGGCAGCAGCACGTCGTTCATGGCCGCCGTCCCGACGGCCTCGAGCCGGGCCACCTCGACGCCGGCGATGGCCGCCGCGCCCGCGTGGGCGGCCTCCTCGAGCTGCTGGCGCGAGGCGCCGCGCAGGGTGAAGCGGAGCTGGTGCAGCGCTGCCGCGAGCAGGCGGCGTCGGGTCAGCAGCCCGGCGCGGCGCATCGGCCCGGCGAGGGCGAGAAAGGAGGAGCCGCGCAGCAGCGTGCGATCGACGTCGAAGAAGGCTCCGGCGCGCAGCGGCCTGCGCAGGGGGAGGACGACCGGGCTCTCGACGACGTCCGGGCGCAGGGCCCCGGAGGACGTCGGCATGGTCATCCAGGGTACGCGGGCGGTGCCTGCTCTCGTGCGCCGTCTGACGCGTGCCGGCCGTCAGGCCCGCGGCGGTTGGGAGTACGCGTACACCAATGCCTGCTTGCCCACCACGGTGACGGTCTGCTCGACGCTGCCGCCGAGCTTCTCGGCGACGCGGATGGAGGCGGCGTTGTCGGGCTGGATCAGGCTGACCACGCGCGCCGCGTCGACGACGTCGAAGGCGTAGCGCAGCGCGGCGGCGCCGCCCTCGGTGGCGTAGCCCTTGCCCCAGTGCTCGCGGGCCAGGCTCCAGCCCACCTCGAGCCCGGGCCAGCCGTCGGGGTCGTAGATGCCGATGCGCCCGATCGCCGTGCCGGTGGCCTTCTCCTCCGCGACCCACTGCCCGTAGCCGCGCAGCACCCAGTGCCCGAGCAGCGCCGCGCAGCTGCGCCAGCTCGCGTGTTCGTCGAGGACCTGCCCGTTGCCGAGGTATCGCATCACCAGCGGGTCGGAACCCATGCGCGCGAAGAGCGGAACGTCGTCGACGGTCAGGCCACGCAGCCGCAGCCGCGCGGTCTCGACGACGGGGATCTCCAGCGCGAGCAGCGTGGCTACTTCGCCTTGTAGCGCTCGATGAGTCCGCGGCCGATGATCATCTTCTGGATCTCGCTGGTGCCCTCGCCGATGATCAGCAGCGGCGCGTCGCGGTAGAGCTGCTCGACCAGGTACTCCTTGGAGAACCCGTAGCCGCCGTGGATGCGCATCGCCTTGGTGACCACCTCGAAGCAGGTCTCGGTGGCGAAGAGCTTGGCCATGCCGGCCTCGAGATCGGAGCGCTCACCGGAGTCCTTCTTCTGCGCCGCCACCTGGGTGAGCAGGCGCGCCGCTTCGATGGCGGTGCCCATCTCGGCCAGGTAGAACTGGATGGCCTGGTGCTGCGCGATCGGCTTGCCGAAGGTGTGGCGCTCCTGCGCGTAGGCGATGGCCAGCTCGAAGGCGCGCTGGGCGACGCCGACGCCGCGCGCGGCGACGTTGATGCGCCCCACCTCGATGGCGGCCATCATCTGCTGGAAGCCCTTGCCCTCGGCACCGCCGAGCAGGTTGGCGGCGGGCTGGCGGTTGTTCTCGAAGACCAGCTCGGTGGTCTCCACGCCCTTGTAGCCGAGCTTCTCGATCTTGCGCGAGGCGGAGAAGCCCTCGTACTTCTTCTCGGCGAGGATGACGCTCATGCCCTTGTGTGCGGGCTGCGCGTCGGGGTCGGTCTTGACCAGCGTGGCGACCACGGTGGCGTGCTCGCCGTTGGTGGCCCACATCTTGGTGCCGTTGATGACGTACTCGCCGTTGTCGCGCACCGCGCGGGTGCGGATGGACTGCACGTCGGAGCCGCAGCCGGGCTCGCTCATCGAGTAGCCGCCGTGGTACTCGCCGGTGGCCAATTTGGGCAGGAAGCGCTGCTTCTGCTCGTCGGTGCCGTAGTTCTCGACCAGGTAGGCGACCAGGAAGTGGGTGTTGATCACCCCGGTGATCGACATCCAGCCGCGGGCGATCTCCTCGCAGCACATGGCGTAGGTCTCGTAGTTGAGACCGGCGCCGCCCCACTTCTCGGAGATGGCGAAGCCGAAGAAGCCCAGCTCCTTCATCTTGCGCACGATGTCCTCGGGGTAGATGTCGTCGTGCTCCAGGTCGTGGGCGACCGGGATGATCTCCTTCTCGACGAAGTCGCGCACCATGGCGACGATGTCGCGCTGCTCCTGCGTCAGGGTGCTGGCCATCTGCGTCACCGCTCCACGGGTTGCCGCACGGCCAGCCCCGCCGCCTGGCCGCGCAGGAAGAACTGCGTCGCCATCTTGCGTGAGGCCTCGTCGATCATCTCGTCGCCGAGCATCACCGCACCGCGGCGCTCGACCTCGGTGGCGTGCTTGTAGGCGTCGAGGATCTGCGCGGCCCGCTCGAACTGCTCCTGCGTCGGCGTGAAGGCCTCGTTGCAGGGCGCGAGCTGGTCGGGGTGCAGGCACCACTTGCCGTCATAGCCGAGCGCGGCCGCCTTCTTCGCCGCCACGCTGTAGCCCTCGGTGTCACGGATGGCCAGGTAGGGCCCGTCGATGACCTGGATGCCCGCGGCGCGCGCGGCCACCGCGAGGCGGAAGAGCACGTAGTGGAAGACGTCACCGGGATAGTCCGGCGAACCGCCCGCGACGGTCAGCGAAGGGAGCTGCATCGACGCGCTGAAGTCGGCGGGCCCGAAGATGATCGTCTCCACGCGTGGGCTGGCGAAGGCGATCTGGTCGACGTTCATGAGCCCCATGGCGTCCTCGATCTGCGCCTCGATGCCGATGCGGCCGGGCTGCAGGCCCAGCTCCTGCTCGAGCTGCGTCAAGGCCCGATCCACGAAGGCGACATCGCCGGTGTTCTGCACCTTGGGGACCATGATGCAGTCGACGATCGCACCGGCTCCCTCGACGACCTCGAGGACGTCGCGGTAGGCGTACTGCGAGGTCACCTGGTTGATGCGCACCACCTTGACCTTGCCGCCCCAGTCGTGGGTTTTCAGCGCCTCGACGATCTTGGCGCGCGCGCCGGGCTTCTCCAGCGGGGCGCAGGCGTCCTCGAGGTCGAGGAAGACCTCGTCCGCGGCGCTGGCCGCGGCCTTCTCCATCATGCGCGGGTTGCTGCCAGGACAGGCAAGAACCGAGCGGCGAAGACGCTGGGGCATTGGCCTGGTGTCCTCCTTCCCCCGTTCGCTGCCGGCCGCGTCGGGTCCGGCGCGGAGGGTGGATGTGACCGACGAACGGATGTGCCGTGCAGCACGCACGCCGTGCTGTATCTGCCGCGATTCTAAACAGGGGCGCCGTTCGCACGCGGCGCGCCGGGCGCGGCTAGGGCTGGGGGTCCGGCCCCGTGTAGGCGCCCGGCTGCACCTCCGCCAGGTGCTGGACGTCCCGAGGACCGGGGAAGAGCGCGGCTACCCCGGGCCAGGAGTCCCGGCCAGGCGCCAGCACCCAGTACAGCTCGGCGAAGAAGCCGAGCCCGGTGACGCCCACGCTGAGCCAGCGCCAGGCGAGGTGGTGATTGGCGGGCACCAGCACCAGGGCGACGCTGGCCAGCAGGGCGAGGATGCCGCCGTGGTAGGTCCACCGCGCCCGCTCCAGCCAGAGCCCGGAGAGGTGGGCGTACCGCCACTGCACGCCGCGGATCTGGCGGTGGCGCAGCTGCGCGTTGGTGCTTCCGCCCTGCAGGTCGGGCCACCAGGGCATGAGGTCCTGCGGGGTGACCGTGTAGAGGCGTGCCCAGAAGGCGCACTGCACGCAGCCGAGAAGGAGCAGGGCGGCGAGGACGAGCACGGCGAGCGCAGGCTCGCGGAGGGGGATCGACGCCCCGTCCGAGGCGCTGAGGATGAGGCCGACGAAGGTGATGCTGAAGCCGGCCAGCAGCGGGGCGGCGACCGTCCCCGCCGCGTCGACCGAGGCGGGGCGCCCATACGGGACCGGCGGCTTCCAGTACTGCCCGGCGGTGGGAAAGGCGGGCGCCGCCGGAGGTGCCGGGATAACCACGGGCGCCGGTGCCGGCCCAGGGGGTGTAGGCGGCCCGCCCGCGGTCATCTGCCCGGGTGCTGCGCCGTGCTGTGCAGGTCGGAGCCGCAGATCTCGCAGAGGGCCGCACCGCGCGGCGCCACGGCACCGACGCCGGCGTCGGCGTCGGCGTGGTGAGCCTCGGCTCCGTGGAGGTCGCTGCCGCAGATGGGGCACAGCTTGCCCTCGGGCGGTACGCCCGTCTGCTCCATTCGCAGCGCGTCAGCGTCGAACTCGTCGGTCGCCATCGCCGTCACTCCCGCCGGGCAGGCCCGCGATCGCAGCGGCTCCGCCGGGGATGGCATCGTACGCCCGTGCCGGGCGCAGTGCTCAGGTGTTGCGCGGCGGCGGCGAGGGACGGTCGTCGGGCGGGATGTCCTCGGGCCGGCGCCCGCCACCGGCTGCCTCGTCGGGGCCGAAACCGGGGAATCCCGGGAAGCCGCCGAACATCTTCTGGAGCTCCTCGGGGCCGCCCAGGTCCTCCTGGATGCGCTCCATCATCTGGCCGACCAGGTCCATCAGCCGGGGATCGCCCATCAGCTTCTCCTGGGCGCCGCCCATCTGGCTGAGCAGGTCCTTGACCGCGGCCTCCTGGGCCACCTGCATGAGCACCGGCTGGGAGGCGGCGGCGATGACCATCTGGGCCTGCTGGCGGAGCATCTCGAAGCCCTGGCAGGCGATGCACTCGCCCTGGTGGCCGCAGCGGCAGAGCTGCGACTTGAGGCGGTCGATCTCCCGGTGCAGCCCGGAGAGGTCGACGCCCTCGCTCGACGGTTCGGCCATGGCTGGTGATCGTACGCGTACCCGCCTGCGTCGGCGCCGCGCCCGAGGCCCTGGCCTGGACGTGTCACGCCGGTGTGACGCCCCCAGAGCCCCCACATCGCATATTCCGGTTGCGATCCGCCCGCCGAGCGTAAACGCCGTGCTGGAGTGGTTCATCACTCTTTTCAACATTTGCTGGAGTTCCGGTCAAGGACTGGCGATACTCGCATCACGGACCAATGACGACGGGACGGGTGCCCACAGCCCGGGCAAACCCGATCCCCCAGCCGTCGCACCAGCAGGGTGCGGCGTGGCTTCTGGCGCGTGTCGATAGAACACGCCATCGAAGTCCTCGCGGTCCGTCGACAAAGCGACTCAGAGCCCAGGACCAGGACCAACGAGGACCAACGACATGAGCATCAGCAGCATGAGGGGACGGTGGGGGGCGCGTCTGCGGACGCGGTTCTCGCTGCTGTCCCTGTCGCTCGGCATCGCCTTCGGTGCCGTTCCCCTGGCGGTGACCCCGCTGGTGGTCTCGGCCGACGCCCCCACCGGCATCGGCTTCACCCTGCTCGGCTGCAAGGGCAGCGAGAGCCTGCTCCCTGCGAGCGGCCCCTACCTGTGCCCGGATGCCGATTACACCGACGGCAACCAGGGCAAGGACTGGAACGAGCTCGACCTCGTGCCCTTCCGCCTGGTGGCGACCGCCAACGGCAGCGCCCCGGCCACCCAGACCTACGACGTGGCCACCGTCGCCGACTACCTCGGCGTCTTCGGCAAGAACAGCTACCCGGGTTTCGACTACATGTCGGTCCCGGTGCTCAACACCGCGCTCTCCGACGCCTCGTGCGCCGCGGTGTCGTCCAACCCGGCCGCCGGCCCGGGCGCGACCCTGGCCACCGCCACCGGCGACACCTCGCTCTACCGCCTGCTGAGCGTCACCCAGGCCAAGGGCACCACCTGCGTCTACGACTACTACCAGCGCCTGGCGCTCGGCTCCAGCGCCTTCCCCGGCTCGGCGCTGCACTCCTTCCTCGGCACCGCGACGGTCAGCGGCGGCACCGTCAGCGACCTCGACAGGATTCCGGGCGTCAAGACCATCCCGCTGCCGGTCAACCCGACCACCCCGCCCAGCCTGTCCGCGTCGCTGAGCGCCACCCAGGGTGCCGGCTACGTCTGGACCGTCGGCAAGTCGGCGACCCCGAACCCGGTGAGCATGTCCAACACCTGCAACCCGGACGCGCGCTCGGTGAACGTCGACGTCACCCTGACCTGGACGCGCCAGCAGGTCGACCAGGGCTCCACCGTCGTGGTCGAGTCGGTGTACGCCGACAATCCGACCGGCCGTGCCTTCACCGCCTCCGCCACCGCGACGCTGCTCGATGCGAGCAACGCGCAGGTCGCCCAGGACAGCACCGGCAACGTGACCGTTCCTGCCAACAGCAGCCATTACCTGCTGGGCAGCTTCACTCACAACGAGACGGCGGGTGCCAGCAGCTCCTACACCACCAACGTCAGCGGCGGCTACACCGACCCGGTCACCCACCAGTCGGTCGGCGACAACCCGATGACCGCCTCGGCGAGCGCGAACGTCGGCACCGTGGTCAGCGGCAGCAACGCCAACGCCGTGGTCACCGACGTCGCCGGCATCAGCGGCGCCGGCCTGGCGTACTCGATCGACTCGGTCACCGGCCCGGCGGGCAGCTTCGGCGCCTACGTGCCCGGCACCCCGACCACCGGCAGCGTGACCTGGATCTCGCCGAGCCTGAGCGGCGACGGCAGCGCCGTCCTGCACGAGACCGTCTACGCCACCGGCGCCGTGGCCGGCAGCGGCAGCCTCGACGACCAGGCCCACGTCACCTCGGGCGAGATCACCACCGGCATCAACCTGCAGGTCCCGGTGCGCACCGCGGCCCTGTTCGACCTGACCATCGACAAGACCATCCCCGACGTGCTCCAGGGCGAGGAGACCGCGAGCTTCGGCTTCACCGTCACCGACGCGCACGGCAACAGCACCCCGGCGAGCATCGACTTCGGCACCGGCCAGACCAGCGGCAGCACCGGCGTGACCGGCCTCGCCGCCGGCACCTACACCGTGCACGAGACCGCACAGAACGGCTGGGCCGTGCAGCCCGACCAGACCGTGGTCGCCGCCGTGCCCACCTGCAGCTACACGGTCAACTTCGCCAACAGCATCGTCCCCGCTGTGGCCGCGGTACAGAAGACCACCATCCCGGCCGGGCATCAGGCCGGCTGGCAGTTCACCCTCACCGGCCCCGGCCTGCCGGCCGCCGGCGAGACGGCCACCACCAACGCAACCGGCGCGCTGGCCTTCAGCACCCCGCTGCAGGAGGGCGAGTACCAGGTCACCGAGACCTCGGTGCGGAGCGGCTGGGTGCAGGGCGCCTCGAGCGGCTGCAGCTTCAGCGTCGACTACCCGGCGGATGCCGGCCGCACCTTCACCTGCGACGTCACCAATGTGCAGGGCGTGGTCAACACCCCGGTGACCGGGCCCCAGGGCGGCGTGCAGGCCGCCCACGTGACCACCCCGGACACGGGCGCCGGCCTACCCTACCTGGAGGCCCTCCTCCTGGTCCTGGCCGGCGGCGGCCTGGCGGCCTGGGGCTGGCTGCACAGCCGTCGCAATCGCCGGCCGGTCCTCCGCTAAGGCACAAATCCTGGGCTGGCGGCGTCCGTGGTCCGCGGACGCCGCACCTTTCCCAACCAGAAGGCCGGAGACGGGCGTCACCTGGAAGGCGCCCCCTCCGGCCTTCTTGCCGTTCCGAAACGTTCTCGATGTTGCACCGCGCGGGAAATCGGCTATAGTCCCCAGTGGTGGGAGCCTTCGGGCCGCAGTCGTGACGACGCTTCGTCGTCCCCACCGATCGATCGCCTGACAGATCGACGGTGCGCACCCGTCTCTCTCCCACCCAGGTTGCATTCGCATGTGCGCCGGTCCCTTCTGTCTGACCGGCGCAGTCCGAGGTTGACAGTCCGCTGATCTCCCCCGACCTCGCCCTCGACCGGCTCCATCTCGTCGTGCCTGACGGCAGCGACGCGATGGTCGTCCTGAGCACCCTCGTCAACGGCTCCGGTGAGGACCCCCGCTCGGTGTTCGCCGAGCGCATCGCCGAGCTGGACCACCTGACGGTGTCGTTCACCGACGAGGACCCGCCCAAGGTGCAGCTCACCCTGCCCGACCTGACGCTGATCTGCGCCCCGGAGCCGGCCCCTGACGGCAGACCCGAACACCTCGCTCTCAAGGTGGTGGCGCTCAAGCCCACCTCGGGGCATCCCGAGGGCGCCAAGGTGCTCACCATCACGGCGCGCCGCCCCGTGGTCAGCGCGGCCAACGGGCATCCCAGCGACACCCATCGCCTGCTCGACTGGCGGGTCGCCTCCAAGAAGGCCGCCGTCTCCGAGCAGCTCTACGCCGCGCTCAAGCTGGTGGAGCGCCTGGAGACGGCCGAGAAGAATCGCGCCGCCACTCAGCGCACTCGCTTCAACGGCACCAAGGAGTACTGGCGCTGCCGCAACTGCCGCGCCCTGTGGCAGCCGGACAAGCACGAGCGCTGTCCCTCCTGCGGCCGCGAGTTCACCGCCATCGACCGCAAGCAGCCCGAGGTCGGCAAGGTCGAGCTGACCGTGCCGCCCGGCGAGCCCATCTCGCTGCAGGCCGACGCGGCCGTGCTGGTCGAGCCCGAGGACGAGCCCAACTTCGTCGGCCGGGTGGCCCGCATCGACCACCAGCGGCGGGTCATCGAGGTGGTCTGCCGCACCTTCGAGCACGCCGGCACAGAGGGCACCATCACCCCCTCGTTCAACCGCGCCCTCTATGCGGCCAAGCGCTCCGTGCTGGCGGCGATCGCCACCCGCGACTTCGGCGTCGGGCTGCTGGCCCAGCTCCTGGTCGCGCCCGAGACGGTGGCCGCGCCCGAGCCGAGCGACATCGGCATGGCCTGGAAGACCGAGGGCATGCAGTCCAACCCGCCCCAGGACAGGGCGGTGTCGATGCTGGCCTCGATCTCCGCGGGGCAGTCGGTGTTCATCCAGGGCCCGCCCGGCACCGGCAAGACCACGGTCATCGTCGAGGCCATCAAGCGCCGCCTGGCCCGCAATCCCGACGAGCGCATCCTGGTCACCTCGCACTCCAACCTGGCCGTCGACAACGCGCTGGAGCGGCTGGCCGGCACGCCCGGCATGCGCGCGGTGCGCGTGGCCCGGGCCGAGCGCGTCCACCCCGCCGTCGACCGCTTCCGCTGCGACGACGAGGACGACCCGCGGCTGCTCGAGGCCAATTGCTACTTCGCCACCTGCGCCACCGCGGCGACCTCGGCGATCACCGACATGAACTTCGACGTGGTCATCCTCGACGAGGCCAACAAGGCCCGCGTCGACGAGGCCCTGCCCGCCCTGCGGCTGGGCGCCGCGCTGGCCCTGGTCGGCGACCACAAGCAACTGCCCCCGGTCGAGGACGACGCCCTCTACGGCATCGTCGAGAGCGACCCGCAGCTCGAGGAGCTGGTCAACCGCTCGCTCTTCGAGCAGGCCTGGGAGGGCGGCCTGCCCGAGCTGGCGCGCTGCCTGCTCACCATCCAGCACCGCATGCACCCGCACATCGCCGCCTACGTCTCGGCGGCGTCGTATGAGGGCCAGCTCGAGGACGCGCCGGAGGTGCAGGGGTACTCCTTCGTCACCCGCAAGCCCTTCCCGGTGGCGCTGCACTTCGTCGACACCGAGGGCATGCGCGGTGTCCGCGAACGCCGCGGCCCCGGCGGCGCGCTGCGCAACGAGGCCGAGGTCCGGGTGGCGGCCCAGGTGGTGCGGCTGCTCGACGAGCGCTGCCCGCGGGAGCTGAGCATGGCGGTCATCGCCATGTACGCCGAGCAGGTCGAGCGCCTGCGCCAGGCGCTGGGCCGGCGCAAGTTCAAGCGCCCGGTGAAGATCGACACCGTCGACTCCTTCGAGGGCCGCGAGGAGGACCTGGTGGTCATCTCGCTGGTCCGCTCCAACGAGCGCGGCCGGATCGGCTTCCTCCGCGTCCCCAACCGGCTCAACGTGGCCATCTCGCGCGCCAAGCGGCTAGTGGCCTGCATCGGCGACAGCGCCACCCTGCGGGCGGGCGAGGAGTCGATGTACGGCGAGCTGGTCGAGGCGGCCCGGTCGACGGGCGGCTGGGTCTCGGCGGCGGAGCTGGTGACGCCGGTCAAGAAGCGCAAGGGCGGTGCCGGCGGGCGCCAGCAGCAGGGCATCGCCGCGGGTGGCGAGGGCGCCGAGGGTGGCGTGCCGGGCGCGCCGGGGACGGGCAAGAAGCGCCGCCGTCGCGGGCGCAAGCGCGGACGCGGCGTCGGCGGCGAGCAGGCCGCGGCGCAGCTCACCCTGATCGGGCCGGACGGGGAGCCGATCGCGGCTGGCGGTGCGCCGGACGGCAGCGGGGCCCCGGGCGTGCCGGGAGCGCCGGGAACGGGCAAGAAGCGTCGCCGTCGCCGTCGCCGCCGCGGTGGCGGGGGTGGCGGTGGTGCCGAGGTCGGTGTGGGCGAGGGCGGCGGTTCCGCCGAGGGCGGCAGCGGTGACGCCGTCGCCGGTGGCGGCGAGGCTGGAGACGGGCAGCCGCGTGCCGGCGGCTCCTCGCGGTCGCGCCGCCGGCGTCGCCGTCGTGGCGGCGGTGGGGGAGGCGGGGGCGAGGGTGGAGGCGAGACGGGCGACGGCCCGCAGGGCGATGCACCGCCGCCGCCGGTGGCCCAGCCCAGCGGACCCCTGGAGGTCAGCGCCTGAGCATGGGCGCGGTGTCCTTCGGTGCGGCCGTGCGGGGGGTCACACCGGAGATCGCGCGCGAGCACAGGCTGCCCGCGGCCTACGGCGTCGAGGTCGGCTCGGTGCGGCCGGGCTCACCCGCGGAGTTGGCCGGTGTGCAGCCGGGCGACGTTATCGTCGGCATCGGGCCCTACACGCTGCACGGCGGCTCGGAGCAGTTCCGCACGGCGGTCTCGGCGCGGCAGCCGGGCGACGTGATGAGCATCACCGTCTGGCGTGACGGCGAGCAGTTCGAGGCCGCGGTCGCCTTCCCCGCCGAGACTGGCGCACCGTCCGGCGAAGCCTGACCCCACATCCCTACCATGCGCGCATGACGCTCGCGGTGGCGGCGGATCCCGCCCAGGCTCGCGCCGCGCTGGCGGCGACGGCGAACCGGCTGACCGCGCTGCTGCGGACCTCGACCCGCCCCGGCGCCCACGCCATCGGCGTCTGGGACGTCGCCGACACCGCGGTGCACCTGGGCAACGCCTGGGACATCCTCCCCGCCCTGGCCCGGCGGGAGCAGCCGCCCCTCATCGAGGACGTCTGGGACCTGGGCGGCCTCACCACCTCGCTGACGAGCGCCGCCACCGACCACGACCTCAACGCCATCGCGGACCGCATCGATGCCGCCGCGAGCTCCTTCCTGGCCCTGGCGGCCGAGCCGGACGGGGAGGCCAGGCCCTGGCTGGTCCATGGCGTCGAGGTGCCCATGACCACCTTCGTCTGCCACCTGCTCAACGAGTCCCTGGTGCACGGCTTCGACATCGCCCGGGCCCAGGGGAGGCCCTGGCGAATCGATGCGGCCGACGCCGCCCTGGTCCTGCGCGGCTTCCTCTTCCCCGTGCTCGGCGCCCTGCCGCCCACGGCCATGGTGGTGCCCGAGCGGGTCGCCGGCCTCAGCGTCCGCTACCGCCTGCACCTCCGGCCGGGCGGCAGCGTCGACCTCGTCTTCGAGGACGGGGCCGTCCGCTTCGAGCCGCCCTCGCCGCGCCGCGTCGACTGCCATATCGGCGCCAACGCGGCCTCGCTGTTCCTGGTGATCTGGGGGCGTCAGGGCCAGTGGCGCTCGATCCTCACCGGGGGCCTCATCTCCTGGGGGCGCCGGCCCTGGCTCGGGCCGCGGCTGCGCACGCTGCTGCGCAACCCCTGAAAAGTCCGGGGGTGCAGGGGACGGAGCCCCCGCAGCCTCACCAGCCCGGCGGCGGCTCCTTGCGGTTGAGCAGCCGGACGAAGTCCTCGGCCCTGGCCATCGCCTCCCAGCGGCGCCCGAAGAAGTCCTGGCAGATCACCCGGCGATCCGGGAGCGCCACGACCGTCACCGCCCACTGGTTGAGCGCGCGCGAGACCTCGACCTCGTGGGTCTCGGCTTCGTTGCGCAGCACAGCGCCACTCGGCGCGGGGCGCCGGGCGCGATCGTTTCGGCGGGGTGCGGCCATGGCCATTGCTTGTCCTCCTCGGGGAGCATGATTCCAGGCCGGGGTCGCGGTGAAACCGGGACCAGGAGGCAGGAAGGCGGGAACGACGGATGCTTCGTCGTGACCCGGGGGCGCCAAACCGGTTGAGCCTATCTTGGCGCATCGCGGGCCGGGAAAGAAGAGGGGAAGGGGATTCTACGCGAGGCTGATCGATTCTCCGCCGTCCGGCCCGCCCCGGTCCAGCCCCGGGCGCAGCCAGGCGGTCAGAGCCCCAGGTCGAGCTGCGCCTCGCCGTCCTCACGCCGCCGGCGATGGCCGTCCGCGGCCGCCTTGCGGGGCCGCTCGTGGGGCGGCGGGGCGGACTCGTCGGCCACCGGCGCGTCCCGCACCCAGGACGGCGTCCGGCCGTCGCGCTCCCGCATCGTCTCCAGCACGGGCGCGGGCGGCCGGGGCAGCTTCAGCCCCAGCAGCGCGCCCATGTCGAAGGCGTTGGCCACCGCGTAGTTGGAGCGGTTGTTGTTGAGCAGCGCGTGCACCGGCACGCCCTGCGCGGCGGCCGCCTGGATGGAGGGCACCCACTCCTTGAGCTGCGCCGGCGGGTAGAGGTAGTCGAAGCGGTCCGCCGAGGACTTGGCGTTCTTGATGTACCAGGTCTTCCAGTTGCGCCCGTGGAAGCGCGCGATGCACAGCCGCGGTGAGGTCACCGCCAGCACCGGCGGCGCCGTCGCCGAGCCCAGCTGCGGCGCGTCGACGCCGACGTACACCGCGTCCAGCTCGCGCAGCAGCTCCTCGGTCTGCGGCCAGGCGCCGTCGTCGTACCAGGAGCGGTGGCGGAACTCGACGGCCACGATGTCGTCGGGATGCCGCTCGCGCGCCTCGGCGAGCACGTCCAGGTTCTGCGGAGTTCTGGTGAACCATGGCGGAAACTGGTAGTGCACCGCCACCAGCCGCCCGGAGTCGCGCAGCGGCTTGAGCGATTCGAGGAAGTCGAACTCCTCCTCGGCCGTCGGCGGCCGCGGCTTGCCGTCCTCGCGCTCGTGGCGGGTGAGCGCCTTGTAGGCCTTGACGTTGAAGCGGAAGCCCTCGGGCGTGCGGTCCACCCAGCCCTGGGCCACCTGCGGCTTGGGGATGCCGTAGAAGGTGGTGTCGATCTCGACGACGGGGAAGAAGCGCGCGTAGTAGGTGAGCTTGTCGCGCTGGCGCGTGCCCTTCTCCAGCTCGGGCGGGTAGAAGTCGGTGTGGTCGGCCCAGTTGCAGGTGCCGACCAGGATCTCGGCGGGCATCCGTTCGCACAGTAGTGTGCGGGCCGGACGCGAGTCCACCGCGGCGGCAGGTAGGCTGCACTGCCGTGGACCTCGAGAAGCTGCGCGCCGTCGCGCTGGACGCGGCGCGGGCTGGCGACGCGGTGATCCGCACCTGGACCGCCCGCGGCGCCGCGCTGGGCACGGAGCGCAAGGGCTTCGGCGACTACGTCACCGACGTCGACCGGGCCAGCGAGGAGGCCATCCTCGCCGTGCTGCGCCGCGAGGCGCCGGACATCCCCGTGCTGGCCGAGGAGTCGGGCGGGCAGAGCGCGGAGCTGGTCTGGGCGGTCGATCCCCTCGACGGCACCACCAACTTCCTGCGCCGCTACCCCGTCGTCGGCGTCAGCGTGGGGCTGATGCGGCACGGCGAGCCGGTGGTGGGTGCGGTCACCGCGCCGTACCTCGGCGCCGGCTGGTGCGCAGCGGAGGGCCTGGGCGCGCAGGACGCCGAGGGGCGCCCGCTCCGGGTGCGCGACGACGCCACCGGCCGCGGCGTGGCCTCGACGGGATTCCCCTTCCGCCGCCCCGAGAACCTGGCCCGCTACCTGCCCGTGCTGGAGCGCGCCCTGCGCGACTTCGAGGACCTGCGCCGCGCCGGCGCCGCCTCACTCGACCTCGCCTACGCGGCGCAGGGCAGCTTCGAAGGCTTCTTCGAGCTCAACCTCGGGCTCTGGGACATCGCCGCCGGCGCGCTGCTGGTGCGCGAGGCGGGTGGCGTGGTCACCGACTGGGAGGGCGACGCGACGGCCGTCTTCCGCAGCGGCGACATCATCGCCGGTGCGCCCGGCTGGCACGCGCACATGCTGCGCATCGCGCGGGAAACCCGAGACGCGGCAACGGGAGTCGCGCCATGACGCTGGGCCGCCGCGCCGCCTGGTTCCTGGTCGCCTTCGCGGTCTGGAACCTGTACGTATGGGCCACATTCGTCAAGAACGTGTGGCCCGACCACCATTTCGATGCCTTCTTCGTGGTGCACCTGGCGATCGGCAGCGTGACCGTGGTGCTGGGCGGCGTGGCCGGCTGGTTCGGCGTGCGTGCGCTGCGGGCGCACCGCGACGCGGGCCGTAACCGCTGACGCCGCCGTGAGCCTATGGGTGGACAGGTGAGCCAAGCAGACAGCCGTTCCAGCGTGCTCGCGGGCAGGCGCGTGCTCGTCACCGGTGTGCTGACGCCGAAGAGCATCGCCTTCGCCATCGCCGAGGCGGCGCAGCGCGCCGGGGCCGAGATCGTGCTCACCTCGTTCGGCCGGGCGATGAGCCTCACCGAGCGCAGCGCGCGGCGCCTCGACCCCGCTCCCGACGTGCTCGAGCTGGACGTCACCAGCGTGGAGCAGACCGAGCAGGTCGCCGCGGACCTGCGGCGCCGCTGGGGCGGCCTCGACGCTGCCGTCCACGCGGTCGGCTACGCCCCCGACGACGCGCTCGGCGGCCGCTTCCTGGAGACGCCCTGGGAGTCGGTGGCCACCGCCATGCAGGTGAGCGCCTTCAGCTTCAAGACGCTGGCCCGCGCCCTGGCCCCGCTCATGCCCGAGGACCGCGGCGGCTCCCTGGTCACGCTCACCTTCGACGCGGCGCAGGCCTGGCCGCTCTACGACTGGATGGGCCCCACCAAGGCGGCGCTGGAGTCGATCGTGCGCTACCTGGCGCGCGATCTCGGCCCGCGCCGCATCCGCGTCAACGCCGTGGCCGCCGGTCCGCTCGAGACCGTGGCGGCCAAGTCGATCCCCGGCTTCAACGCGTTGAAGGAGTCGTGGTCGCGGCAGGCCCCGCTAGGATGGGATCCCGCCGACGCGGACCCGGTCGCCGACGCCACCGTCTTCCTGCTCAGCGACATGGCCCGCGCCGTCACCGGCGAGGTGCTCCACGTCGACGGCGGCTTCCACTCGCAGGGTGCCCCGCCCGGCCTGGGCGGCGGCGAGGCAGAGGATCAGTAGATGGCAGAGGCCAACGGCAGGGTGCGGGTGGTGGTCACCGGGCTGGGCGCGATCAGCCCGATCGGCAACGATCGCCATGCCACCTGGCAGGCCGCCCGCGAGGGGCGCAGCGGCATCGACCACATCGAGCTCTTCGACGCCTCGCCGCTGCCGGTGCGCATCGCCGGCGAGGTCAAGGGCTTCGATGCCGCCGAGGCGCTGGGGCGCAAGGAGGCGCGGCGCAGCAGCCGGGCCATCCAGTACGCCATGGTCGCCGCCCGCGAGGCGGCGGCCGACAGCGGGCTCGACATCCCCGCCGAGTCGGAGGAGGTGGGCGTCTGCCTGGCCTCGGGCGTGGGCGGGCTGGAGGTGCTGGAGCGCAGCGTCGTCACCCTGATCAACGAGGGTCCGCGGCGGGTCTCGCCCTTCACCGTGCCGGCGATGATCGCCGACATGCCGGCGGGCATGGTCTCCATCGACCTGGGCGCCAAGGGGCCCAACTTCGCGGTGGTCAGCGCCTGCGCCTCCGGCGCGCACGCCATCGGCGAGGGGGCGGAGTGGATCCGCCGCGGCGACGCCGTGGCGGTGATCGCGGGCGGCACCGAGGGCGCGGTGACGCCCATCGGCATCGCCACCTTCGCCGCCATGCAGGCGCTCTCGACGCGCAACGACGAGCCGCAGCGCGCCTCACGGCCGTTCGACAAGGGCCGGGACGGCTTCGTCATGGCCGAGGGCGCCGCGGTGATGGTGCTCGAGGAGCTGTCGCACGCGCAGGCGCGCGGCGCGACGATCTACGCAGAGGTGGCCGGCTACGGCGCCACCGCCGACGCCTCGCACATCACCCAGCCCGACGGCAACGGCGACGGTGCGCGGCGCTGCATGGCGCGCGCACTGCAGCGCGCCGGCATCGAGCCCTCGGAGATCGGCTACATCAACGCGCACGGCACCTCGACGTCGCTCAACGACGTCGCCGAGACGCGCGCCATCCGCTCGGTGTTCGGCGACGCCGCGGATGCCATCCCGGTGTCGTCGACCAAGTCGATGACCGGACACCTGCTCGGCGCGGCCGGCGCGCTGGAGGGCTTCTTCTCGGTCATGGCCATCCATGACCAATACCTGCCGCCCACCATCAACCTCGACGAACCCGATCCCGAGTGCGACCTCGACTACGTGCCCCACGTCGGGCGCGCCGCCTCGCCGCGCTACGTGCTGAGCACCTCGTTCGGCTTCGGCGGCCACAACGCCTGCCTGGTCTTCGCCGCGCCGCCGGAGTGAGCGAGCATTCGCTGGCGGTCGGCGGCGGTGAGCTGCGGCTGCAGCGCGGCGACATCACCACCTTCGAGGTCGACGCCATCGTCAACGCCGCCAACCAGCACCTGGCTGGTGGCGGCGGCGTCGACGGCGCCATCCATCGCGCCGGCGGGCCGCAGATCATGGAGGAGCTGCGCGAGCGCTACGACGGCTGTCCGACGGGGTCGGCGGTGGTCACCGGTGCCGGGATGCTGCGGGCACAGTACGTGATCCATGCCGTCGGTCCGCGCTGGCGCGACGGCGACCACGGCGAGCCGGAGTTGCTGCGATCGGCATACGAGTCCTCGTTCGGCCTGGCCGCGCGGCACGGCTGCGCCACCGTGGCGGCGCCGTCGATCAGCACGGGCATCTACGGCTTTCCCATCGAACGGGCGGCGCCCATCGCGGTGGCGGCGGCCCGCGACGCGCTGGCCGCGGCGGACACGCCGCTGCGGGCGATCACCTTCGCCCTCTTCGCCGACGGCGACCTGCAGGTGTTCGCCAGGGCCCTTTCCGAACTGGCGGGCTGAGGGCAGGCCGCACAGCGCTGTCGCAGGGGCTGAACAAATCTTTGCCCGGCAAGGTGTGTGTGCTCATGGCCGCGGGTGGAGGATGGCAGGGTGAAGCACACCAGCCGGCGGCGGAGCGGGCGGACGGCAATCCGGGCGCCGCGCGAGATCCACGTCCGCATGACCGCGCCGCACGTGGCCGACGGGCCGCCCGACGTGTGGGTGGTCAACGGGCGGGTGATCCGCTTCCTCGATCCCTCGCGCCCCGAGGACGCCGGCGCCGAACGCGTCCACCACGGCCTTGGCCACCTGTTCAGCGCGCTGCGCCCAGGCCGCGCCCGGCGCTAGACTGCCGCCGACATGGTCGGCGACGCGCTGTCGCGGCTGGCCGCATGGCGCGCGGACGGCAGCTTCATCGAGGTTCCCTGCGCCACGGGCGGCGGCTCTGCCCACCGCGTCTGGACGCGCGTCGCGGGCGCCGGCGGCGCGCCCTGGCTGACGCTGATCCACGGCTTCCCCACCTCGTCGTTCGACATGGTGGACGTGGCCGCCGCGATGCAGCCCTCGCACCGCGTGCTGGCGCTCGACATGGTCGGCTTCGGCGAGTCGGACCGCCCTGGTGACCACGTCTACTCGGTGAGCGAGCAGGCGGACGCGGTGTGTGCGGCCTGGGTGGCGCATGGTGTCGCTTCGACTGCGGTGGTGGCGCACGACCTCGGCGCCTCGGTGGCACAGGAGCTGCTCTGGCGCGCAGGTCGCGACGCACTGCCCGTGCGACTGCGCTGTGTCGTTCTGGCCAACGGTGGCATCTACCCGGACCTGCACCGCCCTCTCCCAGCGCAGACCGCACTGGCGGATCCGGAGCACGGCGCCGCGGTGGCGGCGATGCTCGACGAGGAGCTGATGGTCGAGAGCCTGCGCCTCACCTTCGGCACCGCGCACCCGCCGTCCACGGACGAGCTGCACGCCATGTGGGAGACCATCAGCCGCCACGACGGGCAGCGCAACCTGCACCTGCTGATCCGCTACATGGACGAGCGGCGCGAGCGCGAAGCCGACTGGGTCGGGGCTCTCGAAGCCACCGGCGTGCCGCTCGGCTTCGCCTGGGGGATGCTCGACCCCATCTCCGGCGCGCACATCGCCGAGCGCATCGTCGACCGCTTCCCGCGCGCGCCGCGGCGGCTGCTCGACGACGTCGGCCACTGGCCGCCCATCGAGGCGCCCGACGCGGTGGTGGCGGTGCTCCGGGAGCTGGGCGGCTAGAAGAAGCGACCCCGCCGCGGGCGCATGGTCACGGCGCCACGCAGCACGCCCAGTGCGATGGTCTGGGCGGCGATGCTCCAGCCGCCGGCGAAGACGGCTCCGCCCGCCTGGTCTTCGAGGTACGCGGTGGTGCTGATGGGCACCAGCCTGCTGTCGTTGCGGTTGTATCGGCAGTAGCCGCTGGCGCACGTCGTCGTCTTGCCACCGGCCGTGTGCTCGCCCGACACCGACACCACGGCCGACCCCAGCGCGACAGCGCAGGCGGCGAGAATGGCCCAGAGGTACGGGCGGCGGATGTGCAGGGTGGTGCGCCGGAAGCTCCGGCCCCGCATCATCGCCAGCACGGTTGCGAGGAAGACGAGCACCGCCGGCACCATGCACGTCAGCAGGGCGGCGTCGAGCAGGCCCACGGTGCCGCGGCCGTGCATTGCCGCGAGGCCCACGCCGATCAGCCCGGTCGCGAGCACCATGCCCACGATGCAGACGAGTTGCGCCGCTGCGCGCAGCCGTTCACGCATACGGTGGCGCGAACCCGTGCACGCCGCCGCCGTTGGGGCCGATCAGCGGCATGACCGACACCTCCCAGGGGCAGGCGGGCACCCCCGTCACGGTGCGCTCCCCGGCGGTGAGGAAGAGGAACGAGGTGGCGGTCTCGCTGCCGCCGCCGCCGACGGCATGCTGGGGCGTGACGACCTCCGCGTCGCCCGTGGAGGTGACCAGGCTCAGCTTGTAGGAGCAGGTCTGGCCTGGCGGTGCGCTGACGGACATCTCCACTCGATAGAGGCCGGTCGCCGGCACGCGGATCGGCGTCGACGTTCGCGACACGATTGCGGAGAACGCCTGCGCCCGGGGCGCGGGTGCCGCAGGCGGTGGCGCGTCGTCGCTCTGCATCCGGTTGAGGATCTCCTCGACCATCCAGGCGCAGCGCGGTGCGCCGGTGAAGGTGCGCACCCGGTAGTCGCCAGCGGGAATGTCGCGCTGCTCCACCAGGGTCGACTCGGGCGCGGCGAGCTGCGCATGCCCTGCGCGCACCGTGCCCGCGGCGTCGAGCAGCTCCATGCCCTGCACGCAGCCGGGCGGGTCGTCCCAGGTGAAGAAGGTGTACTTCGCGTGGGGGAGGTGTGCCGCGGCGGTGGTCCGCGCGCCGCTGCCGATCAGCGAGTGGATCATCCTGTCGAGCTGGGGGTGGGATGTTGTTGTCGGGCCACAGCCGGCGGTCAGCGCGCCACCGACGGCGAGCGCGATTGCCGCCACGTGCCGCAGATGCCGCATGCCGCCCTCTCCTGACAGCTCTTCCCGTCGGTGCGCACTGTACCGAGCCAGGCGGCCGCACCGTCGTATCCTCGGCCCTGCCATGCCGCCGCCCAAGAACTGGTCGGAGATCAAGGCCCGCTGGGTCGCCCTGCTGGAGCGCCGCACCGGTGCCGGCATCGAGGCGTGGAACGAGCGCGTCCGGTCCTCGGGCCACGACACCGACGAGGCCACGCTGCGCAGCTGGCTGACCGCGCAGGGCGTTGCCGGGTATCCGCGGCAGCTCCTGGTCATGGAGCGCTTTGGCTACCCCGACTTCCTCACCGCCGGCGCGGACGAGCTCATCGAGGGGCAGTACCGCGACCGGCCTGGTCTGCGACCCGTCCGCGACGCGCTCCTGGCGCTGGTCGAGCGGCTGCCCGAGGTCAGCGTCGAGGCGCGCAAGGGCTACATCGCCCTGATCACGCCGCGGCGCACCTTCGGGGTGATCCAGGCCACCACCAGGGCGCGCGTCGACCTGGGGCTGCGGCTCGACCTCTCGCGCGAATCGGATCGGCTGCTGACCGCGCCCAACGTGGGCAACGACGCCATCACCGCGCGCGTGCCGCTGTCCTCCGCTGCCGACGTGGACGAGGGCGTCTTCGCGCTGCTCGAACTGGCCTATCGCGAAAGCCTCTGATCGGCCTATCGTGTCGGGGCGTATGCCGAACGACGAGGTCACCACGGTCGAGGCGTCGGGCCGGGAGGTGCCGATCACCAGCCCGGGCAAGGTGTTCTTCCCCGAGCGCGGCGAGACCAAGCTCGACCTGGTGCGCTACTACGTGTCAGTCGAGGAGCCGCTGATGCGGGCCATGGGCGGGCGGCCGGTGCTGCTGCAGCGCTTTCCCAATGGTGCTGGCGGCCCCTCGTTCTTCCAGAAGCGCGTGCCCGACGGACGGCCCGACTGGTTGCAGACGGCCATCGTCAGCACGCCCAACGGGACCACCTCGGACGCCCTGGTGGCCGCCGACCTCGCCCACGTGCTCTGGGCGGTGAACCTCGGCTGCCTCGGCTTCCACGTGTGGCCGTCGCAGGCCGCCGACCAGGAGCACGCCGACGAGCTGCGCATCGACCTCGATCCCACGCCGGGCGTGACCTTCGAGATGGTGCGCGAGGCGGCGGTTGAGGTGCGAGGGTTGCTCGACGAGCTCGGTGTGGTCGGGCTGCCCAAGACCACCGGCAACCGCGGCATCCACGTGTACGTGCGGCTGCTGCCGCGATGGAGCTCCTACGAAGTGCGCGCTGCGGCGGTGGCGGTGGCGCGCGAGCTGGAGCGGCGCCGTCCGGAGCTGATCACCGCGGCGTGGTGGAAGGAGGAGCGGGGGCGGCGGGTATTTGTCGACTTCAACCAGAACGCGCCGCACAAGACGATCTTCGGTGCGTGGTCGGTGCGGGCGCGGCCGGGGGCGCAGGTGTCGACTCCCTTTGCGTGGTCGGAGCTGGACTCGGTGCTGCCCGATGCGCTGACCATCGCCACCGTGCCGGGGCGTGTCGCCGCTTCGGGTGATCCGTGGGAGTCGGTGACAGCTTCGCCGCAGTCGCTGGAGCCGCTGCTGGCTATGGTTCAGCGCGACAAGGATGCGGGACTGCTCGATGCGCCCTGGCCGCCGGTGTATCCCAAGATGCCGGGCGAACCGCCACGCGTGGCGCCGAGTCGGGCGCGCAAGGGCGGCGAACCCTGACCGTGGGAGCCTCAGGAATGGGTGGCGGCATCGCACGCGGCATCAGCTTGTCGGGGCGGACGGGAAGCGCGTATATAGCCGTTGCCAAGCGTATATACTGGGTTTGTGGGCAAGCATCTGGTCGACATCGACGAGGAGATCCTCCGGGCGGCGCAGGCTGAGCTGCGGACTCAGACCATCCGGGAGACCGTCAACGAGGCCCTCCGCCGCGCCACGACCGGGCGAGACCGGCGCGTGGGAAAGGCACTCGACCGGCTGGCCAGTGCGCGGCTCAGCGATCGCGACGACGCGTGGCGCTGACCCACCTCGTCGACACGAGCGTCCTCACCAGGCTTCGCGCACCGGCCGTCCGTGCGGCACTCGAGCCACTCACCGCCGCCGGCCGGGTCGCCCGGGCAGGAATCTCCGATCTGGAGATCGGGTACTCAGCTCGCACCGCCGCCGAATGGGACGCATTCCACCAAGCCGCGAGTGTATTCAGCCTCATCGAGACGGACCGGAAGCACATGCAGCGTGCCCGCCAGGTGCAGCGGATTCTGGCCAGTCACAGCCAGCGAGGCAGGAAGATCCCCGACCTTCTCATCGCCGCCGCAGCCGAGGAGGCGGGACTGATCGTGCTTCACTACGATGCGGACTTCGATCGCATCGCCGCTGCGACCGGGCAGGCCTGTGAGTGGATTGTCCCTGCGGGCAGCATCGATTGACCCTGGGCGGGCTCAGGCGCACGAAGTCAACCCGTAGCTTGGACACCGTAGTCTGCAGGGAGGGTTGGTCTAGTCTTTCGCCGGCTGCTCGCTGCGGCGTGACAGCTGAGAGCGCGCCTTGATGAGCGCATTCAGCATCGCAGTCTCATGGGGTTGGAGTTGTCGCCGCTCCATGAGATGGAGAACGCGATCTTCGAAGGTGTTGGCACGCTGCACCGTCAATTGAGCGGCGATCCGGTCCTCAAGCGCGATCAGGTGGCGAGTGACGACGTCCCACAGCTGCTGCAAGGCTGCATCGTCCTCAGTCGCTTCTTCGCCTGAGGGGTCGCCGAGACGAGCGAGAGGAAAGCCGATGACGTTAGCCAGCATCTGTTTGGACTCGTCCACTGGCCGACTGCCGGCGGCCTGAATCTCCTCGTCAGGGACCTCGACCCAGCGAGCGTTGCGGCGATTGCTCGGCATAGGCCCACTAGCGTAGGCGCCAGTACTCGCCCGCCGAGAGATGGTGGCTTTCGACGTGCCGAGCAGAGCGGCCGCCTCGGTGTACGACAAACGCAAGGTTTACTCTTGCCCTCCGTTACAGTACGTTACAACGTTGCATGCGATGCACCGTCGAGTGTACCTCGGTCAGGGTCGCATGCAAAGCCACCTGGGGTACATGAGTCCCTTCGACCGCGCGGCACGGGCCGGTCGGCTGACCGGCGAGAGATCTGGCACATTGGGGTTCGTTACCGAACATTTGTGCGTTACCGGCTCATGAGCGGCCGCCCGCTTGCTCGACTCACGAAGGGATGGGTGGCCGCGATCATCTTCAGCACTGCCTGCGCGGGGCTGGCAGTGACCGTGGTACTCGGCGGCCCTTTTCGACTGGGCGGCGACGTTGTTGCCGGCGCGGCAACCATTGCCGCCCTGCTCTTGGTCGTCTTGCCAAACCTGCCCTCGAACCACCATGGTGAACGGCAGCAGCGGGTTGCCCTGCGCGCGTCCTTCGGGTTGCGGGCGCTGAGCGAGATGGAAACGGGCCACGAGTTCGAGCATCTGGCGCCGCGTACATACGGCTTTGTCGAACCGACACAGTGGCCGGTCAAGGTTGTCAGGACGAATCGCCAGAGCAAGGATTACCCCCTCGAGGTTCTCAACATCGCTCCCAGCGATATCAGACTCGCGGCTTTCGTCTCTGAGGAAAGCGCCCTGAAACTGAGAGACCCGAATAGGTCACCTGGGCGGGAAGAAATAACTGTATACCCCAGGAAGGGCAGACCTGGCGAGGGCGCCGTCCTTGTGCCTGTGCCTCTTAGCGCCGTGGCTGCAGCGACGCCGCGGGAATTTTCCCAACACGGTAAATGGAAGCTTGAACTCCTTGTTCAGCTTCCACTTGGCGGCGGTGTCTGACCAAAGCTGAGGCCGACCGCCGGTTCAGGTTAGCCCGCCGCCCGCTTGGGCATTCAGCTCTTCACGAGGTCGGGGAAAGTGCGCCAGCGGCGGCCTCTGTGGTAGCTCGGGCCGGTCGCTCCCGAGGTGGCCGCGGTGGCACCACGCACCTGGTTGGCGTAGGGCTCAGGAAGCCGCGGGGAACCGCCCTGCGCGCCGGGGCAATTACCCCCACACGCGCGTTTAGGCCGGGAAGTTGCTATACCCGCTACAGGACTCGAACCTGTGACCAAGGGATTAAGAGTCCGAGCTTGGGGCGTCCACAGGTGTCCGCAGACGCCAATTTCGTGCTCATACCGGCGGTCGAGCGTCCACCGGTGACCGCCCCTGTCCGCCCGGGTTGCTGTCGTGGTTGCTGTCAGACGCGGCATCCTGGGCCGCCGCTCGGGCCGCCAGGCGCGCCTCGATGATGCGCTGGCTGTCATCGCCGCCCCAGCGCCGCACGTAGTCGACCAACTCGGTCTTGTCCAGGTCGATGACCTCGACCTGCGCCTCCAGGAACCCAATCACCGTGCGCCACCGCACGGGGCGTCGCGGATGGCGGCCCGTCCGCACGCGTGGGGGTCGAGGTGGACGTGGCACTTACGCGCCCTCCGAGAGCTTGCGCTCGACGTACTGCTCGACGGACTTGTACGGGATGCGCGTCAGCCGACCGAGCTTGACGACTGGCAGCTCGCCGGCGCCGACCAGCTCGTAGACGAAGCTGCGGCCGCAGCCCAACGCCTGCGCCACGTGGCGCACGTCCAAGAGGAGGATCGGCGTGTGGGGCGGGACAACCTCGGTCGTCGTGCTGGACGACGGCTCTGCCACTGCTCTCATGATGGAAATGCGCCGCAGGGGCATCCAATCCCGTACTTGGCGACGCGGCTTCCCCACGGCCACGCAGCCTGCCGTCGTCCCGATCCGTCTGCGTCAAGCCTGCGCCCTGGCATCAGCACCGGCATTCCGAGGCGCGACTCAGCACCCGATAAGTGCAAAGCAGACTATACGCACGGCCACCGTGCGCACATTATTGAGGCTCGCCCGCATGGTCGGACGGCACGGGCGAAAGGGCGCCCGCGACCGTCCGACCGCGAGGCGACGCCCGGCGTCCGCTTCGTCGATCTCGCAGGGGCGCGGCGCTTACGCGGCGCTCGGCCAGGCCGTCGCGGCTAGCGTCAGCCCTGCTTGGAGCTGCCCCTGTACCTTCCGCGACCACATAGTCGCGATGGCGCAGAGACAGGCCAGCGCGCGATCCACAGCATCGACGGTGAACTCACCGACCAGGGTGTCAGCGCCAGCGCACCAAAGACGCTCCACAGCCTCGGTCGCGGTCGTGATCCACGCGACCAAGGCGTCCTGATCCATGCCAGCCGCGCCGGCGAGGGCGCCGTAGGCCCGGAAGCCGTACAGATCGGGCCGCCGCGGAAGTCGCCCTTGGCGCGCGTAGCGGTCCAGATCGGCGATAGCCGCCTCCACGACACGAACGATTACAGGATGTCGTCCGCCTTGCCCAACGAGCGCGCCCGGCAGGGTGGCCAACTCGTCCTGTACCAACCGCACGAGCGCGCGCCTTACTGGCCGCGAGGGGTGATCGACTTGGCCTGCTGGCGGGAGGGGCTGTACAGGTGTCGTCCTCCGCTCGGCGCCCAGGAGATAGGTAGAGTCCAACATCGGCCGGGACCTCCACTACAGGTTCTGGCTCGGGCCCCAAGGAGTTACCGCTCCGCGGGGCCTTCCTACGATATGAGTCATCCTACACTGAGTTGTGTAGGATGTGAAGGGAGCGGTGCTCGTGCAGGCTTACGGAGAGGCGTCCGACTTGGGACGTCGCATTGCCAGCACGGGCGAGCCGTAGTCAGCGAGTCCCTCGCCGCCCATCACGCCTTCGAGGCGCGCATGATGCACGTCGACAAACTTGCCTAGCTTGCTCGCCCATCGACCCGAGCTAAGCTGTCGAGCGGCGTGCGTCGGAACGCCGGACGCTGATGCGTAGATCGCAACCTTCTCGTAGCCGTCCTCTAGCTCGAACGAATCGCACTCCTCGTAACCGAGAAGGCGAAAGGCATTCCTGAAGTTGTCAAGTGTCGTCTCGCGGGGCAGACCCTCTGGCCAGTACGCGCCGCCTGGCTCTTCGGGACCGGGCCACCACCACCGACTCTCGTCGCCAGCCGCGAAGGCGATGCAGTTGTAGCGTCTGTCAAGCGGGCTTCTGACCTCGTCACCCTCCCCTCCGAACCCGGGGAAAATGGCCCGCACATCTTCCTCATGCACGGTCTAGATGTATCCGCGTTCTCGACCCCATGACAGCCAAGCGGCGCGTGCCTCGTCGACCGTCTCTGTCCCTTCCGCAGGGGTCTCACCGGTGAGCGCGAATAGAGCCCAGAACCAATGATCAGACTGTTGCTCCAACTCACGCAGGATCAAGGGAATGGCCGCCGGCCCGATGCCGATGATCTGTTGGTACGCAGGGTGCATGTACGCCTGATCCAGAGACGACGAATACAAGGTCGCCTGCTGCCATTCGGCGGATAGCCGTCGAAACTGTTCCTGACGTCCATGGGCCAGGAACCGACCCAGGTGTACATCTCGGGCGCCGCGGCTAGGCTCCTCCGTTGACTGGGCGTCCGGTGGGGTGCTCCGCGAATGGCTGACGAAGACGGGCATTGCTGAATGGACAGTGTGAGTTGCGCGCTTGTACACAACACGGTCGCTGATGAAGTCTCCAGTCAACGTCGCGTACTGCCGGGCAACCGGTGGCCTTACTTCATCGGCCTTATCGCCGTTGAGTTTGGCGCTGGCGTCGTCGGCCAAGACCAGTCCGTGTTGCATCCCCTATTCCCCCACGACGTCCAAGTACTGGATACCTGTTGCATGTATCCAGCTTTCCAGAGCCGAGGCCTTGTCGAGCGCTCGGACGACAACTTCGTGTAGCTTCTTCAGGTCTGAGGTCTCAATTGCAACGTGGAACGATTTGACCTCGCCGTCAGTGTGATGCTCCACCTTCAGGCTGTGAACAATAACCGCCCCAACCGGCGTCTCAGTTATGGTCGCGCCATAGACCGGTCGAACGTCCGTGACAATCCGGGCAGCGTGGTAAACGTTTGCGGCCTCAGTCAACAGATCGGTTGCCTTGGCGAGCAATCGCACGGCGCCCAGATCGAGGAGGGTCGCTACCCGAGACGCCAGGGTAGTGCGCTGATCGGCGGTGAGCTTCAGAGAGCTTGAGCCTCCCAGCAGTTCGCCGACCTCCGCTGCGGACCAATCGCGCCAAGTCCGGAGGGACTGTAGCCCGGTCAGGGCGTCGATAAGGGCCCGTGCCTGGCCAGCCTCAGCCGCGGTGCCTTTGGCGAAGATGCCTCCCGCTCGCTCCACTACGTCTGGGCGGCCTTTCGGCACTTCGACATCCAAAGCCTGCTTAAGGCTGCTGAAGGCCCGCGGTCGAAGGCGGGCCAAGGCCTCAAGGGCTCCAACGTGCCCCGCGGGGACGCTCAGCCCGGGCATGAGCGCGCCCAGCGTCCCGCCGCACGGAGAGGTGTCGCCACGGGGCGAGTGTAGGTCGTTGTGATCATTTTGCGTTGACCATAAGGAGATGCCGCCGGGTCTCGGCCTCCCGGACGGAAAACGGACACGAGTTCAGGTCACGAGCCGACCGGATGATATCTACTCAGGTGCTCATCCGCCCTGAGGGACGGTCGGGCCGGGAGACAAGATCGCCGCCATGCGGGCCGCGGCTTCCGCCGTGAGCGACGGTAACACATGGCTGTATGTGTCCAAGGTGAGGGCGACCTGTGAGTGCCCGAGGATCTCCATGACGACCCGCGGGCTAACGCCCTGAGCAAGCAGGAGCGAAGCGCACGCGTGACGTAGGTCGTGGAAGCGCTGTCGCGGCAGCCCAGCCCGCGCTAGGTGCTTCTGGAAGGCGTGCGTCACGTTGCTGGCATCCAAGGGCCGGCCCATAGGGGTGCAGAACACCAGGTCGGCGTCGATCCACTCGGATCCAGCAGCCAGCCGCTCGGCGACCTGGCGTGCCCGGTGTTGTTGGAGGGCGGTCGTGACCGTCGTAGGTAGGACCACCGCGCGACGGCTGCGGGTCGTCTTGGGCTCGACGAGTTGGAGGCTCCCGCCGATCCTCTGCAGCGCGCGACGGACGTAGATGACTCCTTTGTCGAAGTCCACATCCTGCCATCGGAGGCCCAAGGCCTCTCCTTGGCGGAGGCCCACCGCGAGGGCAACCGAGTAGAGGGCTTCGAGGCGATCACCGCGAACCGTATCGAGGAAGCGGCGAGCTTGCTCGGGATCGAGCGGCCGGATCTCGTACCGCTCGGCGCGGGGTGGCGTGACGAGGGTGGCCACGTTTCGAGCCACGAGACCCCACCGCAACGCGTCGTTCAGCGCGCGTCGCAGGACAGCCCGCATGTACTCCACGCGCCGCGGCGACAGGCCTGCAGCCAGTTTGCGGTTGATCATCCGCTCCACGTGCTGCGGCGAGAGCTTGATCAGCGGCACCTTACCCAGCTCGGGCACCAGGTGGACGCGCACCAGGCCCTCGTAGCTGACGAACGTCGACGGCCGGACCGTCCGCTTCGCCGTGTTGGCCAGCCAGTCCTCGAGGAATTGCCCCACCGTCCCGCGCTCGGGCGGGATGGGTAGCTGGTCCTGCGCGGTCTTGAGCACGGCCGCCAGCTTGGTCGCCGCGTCGGCCCGGGTCTTGGCGTAGCGGTGGACCCGCTTGCCGTCGCCGAGGCTGACAGCAGCCACCCAGCGCCCGTCCGAGCGCCGGTAGACGCTGCCCTCGTAGTTGCCGCGCTTCGTCCGCTGACGGCTGCCGGTGTCCGCCGACGTCCGACGCGGGTTGCTGTCAGCGTTGCTGTCCTGCGGTCCGACCGCCTCCCTATCCATGCGCCAAATCCTAGCACTGGTAAGGGAAAAAGTGGTACCCGCTACAGGACTCGAACCTGTGACCAAGGGATTAAGAGTCCCCTGCTCTACCAACTGAGCTAAGCGGGCACGGCCCCAGATTGTACCCAGGAGGCCCGAGGGGGCCGATTAGGCTCCCGAGGGCTAAGACCCGGCCTCCGAATTGCCGGCGAGGGCGGTGAAGGCGCCCGGCCCCAGCCCCCCGCCGACACGCCCCGCGCGGCGCTCGCCCGGCAGCCACAGGAGCGAGCGGCGCTGCTGCGCCAGGCGCATCGACAGAGGAGGCGGTGAGGGCACCAGGCCCGGCCGTGGCGAGGTCGACCGCTCCTCGACGGCGCGCCGGAAGTCGGCGGCGGTCCGCCCCGGGAAGACCGTGACCACACGCCCCAGGTCATGCCGCCCGAAGTGGGAGTCGCCGGCGCCCAGGGCGGCGCCGAGCTGGGCGCGATGCGCGGCGTAGAAGTCGTCGAGCTTGCGCCGCCCCCGGGGCGTCATCACCGCGGTGTGCCGCAGCTCGATGCCGTCGACGCTGCGCGTGGCCAGCAGCGAGCGGGCGCGCTGCTCGTTGATCGAGGCGAAGTAGGTGGGCATGAACGGATGTGCGAGGATCGCCAGCCCGCCCTGATCGTGGATGGCGTCGACGGTGTCCTCCATGGACATCCCCATCCGCACCGGCCGCTCCAGGAACAGCCCCACGATGTGTGTCCCCGAGGGCAGGGCGGTGGTCACCTCCTCGCCGGCGACGACGTCGACTCCCAGCCGCGCGCCCGCCTCCTGCGCCCGCGGGCACGCGCTCATGGTGTCGTGGTCGGTGATGCAGAGCACCGAGATCCCGGCGTCCGCCGCCGCCGCGACCAGGTCCTCGGGGGAGACCATGCCGTCGCTGGACAGCGTGTGCGCGTGCACCTCTGCCGCGGCCAGCCCAGGCCCAAGGCCGATGCGCTCAAGCAAGCGCCTGCTCCACAGACGGTTCGGCGGCACCGTCGGCGCCCAAGGGCAAGGCAGCCGCAGCAACAGAGCGCTGCAGAGCCCCAACCCGCGGCACGACCACCCGCATCATCACCAGCCACGACAGCGCGGCCAGCACGATCCCCGCCAGGGCGTCGACGGCGTAGTGCTCGCCGAGGTACACGATGCTGAAGAACACGGCGACGCACCATAGCGCGAACAGCCACCCCCGCCGCGGCCACACCCCGACCAGGGCGAACAGCGACAGCACGGGAAACGCCATGTGCAGCGAGGGCATCGCCGCCACCGGGTTGGGATTCAACGAGCTGTAGTACGGGCTCACCGCGCTCGGCAGTGTCGACGAGATGATCTTGTGCACGCCGCTGATGACGCCGTGGTCGTTGGCGTACCACGGCGGCGCCGTCGGCACCAGCAGGAACACCACGAAGGCGACGCAGGCCATGCCCAGCAGCGCCGTGGTGTAGCGCAGGAACTGCGTGCGATCCACCAGCCAGATCAGCATTCCCACCGTCAGCGGCACAGCGAAGTGGCCGAAGTAGATCACCGTGGCGAAGTAGTCGGCCGCACCTCCAACCGCGCTGGAATGGATCGACGACTGCAGCACCGCGCTGGGCACGTGTCCGCCGAACAGCCAGCGCTCCGCCGCGGCGAGATCGCCGACGTGCGGCGCGAAGCCCGTCTTCGAGGCCAGCCCCCGCATCGCCTCGTAGGCGAGGAACAGCGCGATGAAGGGCACCCAGTCACGCAGGAAGCCGAGGAACCGCCCGCTGACCAGGGCGACGGGCACCATGAGCAGCAGCAGGTAGTCCGGCGAGACCGAGATGCCCCGCCAGATCATCACTCCGCTCACCGCCGCCAGGTAGCCGATGGCGATGCCGACGAGGGGTCCGGGGCGCGGGCGCGCGACCCGAAGGCGTCCCAACTCCACGGCGGCCAGTCTACGCGAGCCGTCCCGCCCCGAGGCCCGGCCGCTCGCACCGCGAGCAGCCTGAGAAGTCCTTGAGAAAGCGCGCAATCCCGGCCGAACCGGCACCGGCCCGAACATATACTCGGCAGCACCATGGCCGAGTCCGCCCGCATCCTCGTCGTCGACGACGAGCCCAGCATCGTCGACTTCATCGCGCTCGGCCTGCGCCACGAGGGCTTCGAGGTGCGCACCGCGCCCGACGGCCGGGCCGCGCTGCGCGCCGTCGACGAGTTCAAGCCCCACCTCGTCGTCCTCGACCTGATGATGCCGCGCATGGACGGCTGGGAGCTCTGCCGCGCCCTGGCCGGCGATCGCCGCCGCGGCATCCTCATCCTCAGCGCCCGCGACGACGTCACCGATCGCGTGCAGGGCCTCGAGCTGGGCGCCGACGACTACCTGGTCAAGCCCTTCGAGTTCACCGAGTTGCTGGCCCGCGTGCGCGCGGTGCTGCGCCGCCGCCAGCCCGACCTCAGCCGCGTGGTGCGCGCCGGCGAGCTGAGCATCGACACGGCGACGCGCGAGGTGACACTGCAGGGCAGGCAGATCGATCTGAGCGTGCGCGAGTTCGACCTGCTCCACTTCCTCGCCGCCAACGCCGACCAGGTGCTGCCCCGGCAGCGCATCCTCGACGAGGTCTGGGGCTACAACTTCTTCGGCGACGAGAACAACGTCGAGGTCTACATCCGCTACCTGCGCCAGAAGCTCGGCGACCCGGAGCACCGGCGCATCCAGACGGTGCGCGGCGTCGGCTACCGGCTGCGCTCGCAGCCGGAGAACGCGGCCTCCGCGGAGGGCTGAGCCGCGCCCGCCCTCACCCGCCTGCACCACGCGCTGGGAACGCTGCGCTGGCGCCTCACCCTCGCCTACGTCGGACTGCTCGCGCTGCTGCTCGCCGCGCTGGGCACGTACCAGTACGTCGCGCTGCAGCGCAACCTGGTCAGCGTGCGCGTCGACTCGCTGGCAGGCGACTTCGAGCAGGTGCGCTCCGAGCTGTCGCGCCTCCTGCCGCGCACCGCACGCAACGCCGCCGCGGTGCAGCGCGTGATCGCCGGACTCTGCACGCAGCTCAACGGGGGCACCGCCTCGACACTGGTGGCCTCGCCGGAACGCGCCTTCGCCAGCGCACTGACCACCGCGTCAGGACGCACCGCCACCGCGGTGATCTACAACGCCGACCAGCAGGCGGTGGCGGCCACGCCGGTCGACGTCGGTGACGCGCCGCGGATGAGCGACACCGCGCTGCGAAGAGTGCTCGAGAGCGGCACGCGCTCGGGACCCGAGGTGCTCGACAGCCCGACCGGGCAGCAGCTCGCGATCGCCTTCCCCATCGGCGCGGCGCGCGGCGGTGCCTGCGGTGCCGCGCAGCTCAGCACCACCACGCAGCCGATCGACGACGTCCTCGCCGGTGAGCGCACTCGCCTGGCTGTCGGCGGCGGCGCCGTGCTGCTGCTGGCGCTGATGATCGGGCTGCTGCTCACCTCGCGCGCGCTCAAGCCGCTGCACCGCGTCACCGCGACCGCGGGCCGGCTCGCCGCCGGCGACCTGCGCGCGCGCAGCAACCAGCAGACCTCCGGCGAGGTGGGCACGCTCAGCCGCACCTTCGACTTCATGGCCGACCGCATCGAGGCCTCGTTCGCCGCGCAGGCGGAGTCGGAGGCGCGCATGCGCCGCTTCGTCGCCGACGCCTCGCACGAGCTGCGCACGCCGGTGACCGCGCTCAAGGGCTACATCGACGTGATGCGCCGCGGCGCCGCGCGCGATCCCGCCGCGCTCGACGCGGCGCTGGAGACGATGGCCCACGAGGCCGACCGCATGCGCGTGCTGGTGCTCGACCTGCTCACCCTGGCGCGGCTCGATGCGCAGCGACCCATGGAGCGGTCGCCCCTCGATCTCGGCGAGGCCGTCGCCGCGGTGCTCGACGAGGGCGTGCCGGAGATGGCCGCCGAGGTGTCGCGCGGCTTCGACAACGGGCCGGTTCTGGTCATGGCGGACCGCAACGCGGTGGCCACCATCGCCCGTAACCTGCTGGTCAACGCCTGCAAGTACGCGCCGGGCGCACGGCAGCGCTGGGAGACCTCGATCGACGACGGCCATGGGGTGCTGCGCGTCAGCGACGAGGGGCCGGGCATTCCTGCCGCCGACCTGCCGCACCTCTTCGAGCGCTTCTACCGCGGCGAGAAGACGCGCGTCCGCGAGGAGGGTGGCAGCGGGCTGGGGCTGTCGATCGTGCAGGGACTGGCGCAGGCGCAGGGCGGCAGCGTGACGGTGCACAGCGTCGAGGGCGCGGGCACGACCTTCACGGTGCGACTCCCGCTGGCGCCGCAGGGCGTGCAGCCGCGGCCGCAACCGGAGAGCTAGGCGCGCGAGACGAGCAGCCGCGCGTACCCGTCCCCGTCCTCGACCACGCGCACCGGGAAGCCGTCCTCCTCGCAGGAGCGCGGCACGTTCTCCTCGGGCTCGCCGTGGTCGAGCCAGACCTCGAGCCACTCGCCCGGCTGCACCTTCTCGAGCGCCACGCGCGTCTTCACGTAGTTGAGCGGGCAGCTCACGCCGCGCAGGTCGATGACGCGAACCGGGTCGGGGGCCATGCCGTCGCTCACAGGTCGAAGGGGGATTGCGGGCTGAGCCGGTTGAAGAAGGTGAACTGGTTGGTGAGCAGCAGCACGCCGAAGACCAGCAGCAGCGCGCCGGCGACGATGTTGACCGCGCCTATGTGCCGGTTGATGCCGCGGATCACGCCCTGCAGGCGGTCGGCCAGCGCGGCGATGGCCAGGAAGGGGACGGCCAGGCCTAAGCAGTAGGCGAGCATCACCGGCAGGCCGGTGAAGTCGCCGCGCGAGGCCACGGTGAGGATGGCGCCGAGCTGCGGGCCGATGCAGGGCGTCCAGCCGGCGGCGAAGGTGAGGCCGAGCAGGAAGGCGCCGAAGGTCCCGCGCGAGCGCGGCAGGCGATGGATGCGGGCGTCGCGCATCAGCGGCGCCCAGCGGAAGACGCCGAGCGTCTGCAGGGCCAGCAGGATCACGATCCCGCCGGCCACCCCGTCGACGATGCGCTGGTGCTCGCCGAGCACGGTGACGTCGAGGGCGCTGAGCACGTAGAAGAGCGCGACGAAGACCAGCGAGAAGCCGAGCACGAAGGCGACGCCGTTGAGCATCAGCGGAGCGCGGGTGGGAGACGCCGGCCGTGCCTGCGCTCGGGCCGGGGCGGCCGCGACCGCCGTCGCCACCGCGCCGCCGCCGCCGGTCGCGGTGGCCAGCAGGGCGCCCGGGCCGGTACCCGCGTCCCGACTGCCTCCGTCGCTGCCGCGCTGCGTCGCGCCCCGGCTCGACGGCACGGGCGCTTCGCCGGGGTCCTGGTTGCCCGCCTGGCCGCTCAGCAGCGCCAGGTAGCCCGGCGCGAGCGGGAACACGCAGGGCGAGAGGAAGGAGACCACGCCCGCCGCGAAGGCCAGTGGGTAGCTGAGGTGCAGGACACTGTCGGCAAGCACGGCGCCCAGCCTAACGCCGCCGGGCGCGGAGGCGGCTCCCGCGCGCACACGCAACCGGTGCCGTTCCCGGCGCTCGGACCCCGGAGCGCGCCGACGCCTACTCGGCGGCCGCGTGCGCCTCCGCCACCCGCTCGCGCACCACCGCCGCGCCCGACACCGGCATGCCGCCCGCCTCACCCACCGGCGTCCCAGCCACGGGCATCCCTGTCTGCGCCTCTGCGACGGGCACAGCGCTCGGCACCAGCCGCACCACGGCCGTCGCCTGCACGCTGGCATTGAGCGGCGGGTCGGTGGTGGCCAGGGCGGTCCGGCTGTGCCGCCCCGCCTCCCCGAACACCTCGTAGAGCAGCTCGGACAGCCCGTTCATCACCTTGGACTGCTGGGCGAAGGCCGGCGCGCTGTTGACCAGCCCGACGATCTGCATGATCTGCCGCACGTTGTCGAGGCTGCCGCCCGCGCTGGCCCGGATCAGGGCCAGCAGGTTGAGCCCGCAGAGGCGCGCCGCGGCCACGCCGTCGGCCAGGGCGACCTGGCTGCCCAGCGCACCCGTGTAGCGCAGCTCGCCGTCCCACATGGGCAGGACGGCGGTGGTGTAGAGGAGGTCCCCCACGATCTGGACGGACGGATAGGACCCGAGCGGCTGCGGTGGCTCGGGTAGTTCGATCCCCAGCTCTCGCAGTCGCGCCTCGGGGCTCTGCACCCGTCCGAGGTGAGCCGATGTCGGCACGCGCAACTCCAAATGCAAAACCCCCACCCCGCTGCCGCCTCCTACCCTAGCCCCGGAACGCCGCAATCCGCGCTCTCACTGCGGACAACGGTTGTAAAGGTTCAGCAAGACGCCGCTCCCGGCAGCCGGACTCTCAGCGCCGCTCGGAGGCGACCAGGTTCTCGATGGCCGCCTCGAGGTGGGCCAGGGTGCGCACCTCGAAGGCCTGGGTGCAGTGGGGCAGGTAGGCGTTCATCGCCGAGTCACCCAGCCCCCAGCTCAGCCGTCCCTCCGGGTTGAACCAGAGCACCCGCCGCGCCCGCCCCTTGACGGTGGCCAGCAGGTCGGCGCGGTGCGGCGTGTAGTTGCCGCGCGCGTCGCCGAGGACGAGCACGATGCTCCGCGAGGTGACGGCGTCGTCGTACTGGGCCAGGAAGCGTTCGAAGCTGCGCCCGTAGCTGGTCGAGGAGTAGTAGGGGATCTGCTTGGGCTGCAGGGCGTGGGCGATGGCCGTCTCGGCGTCGTAGTGGAGGAACTCGTCGCTGACCTCGGTGCAGTCGCTGACGAAGACGAAGGTGCGCACCCGCGAGAAGCGGTCCTGCAGGCGGTAGAGGAAGTGCAGCATCAGCCGCACCGTCGACTGCACCGAGTTGCTAATGTCGCAGAGCGCCACCACCTGCGGCCGGCGCTGCGGCGGCTTCTCCCAGCGCAGCCGGAAGGGGACGCCCCCGGTCTGCAAGTTGCTCCGCCAGGTGCGGTGCATGTCGAGCGCGCCGCGCTTGCGGGGCGCGCGCCGCAGCTCGGGTAGCGAGTCGAGCTTCCGCCCCAGCCGTTCCACCAGCCGTGACATCTCCGCCGCCTCGCGCGGGGTGAAGGCGTCGATGGAGCGCATCGACAGCTCGCGCGCCCGCCGGCTCTCGCGCACGGCGCCCTCGTTGCGGTCGTATTCGGCACGAACGAAGCCGCGCACCGCGGCGCGCAGCCGGTCGAGCTGCTCGCGCACCGCGTCGCGCCAGGCCTGCGCGTCCTCGTCGGACATGCCCGCCTCGCGCAGACGCGCGGCGAAGCGGTCGAGGGCGGCGTCGCTGCCCAGGCCCAGCCCCATGCCCTGCATGATCATGCGGCCGGCCATGCCCTGCTGCAGCACGGTGTCGATGCGCCCCGCACCCTGCTCGCGCGCCGACTCGCGGATCATCAGCGACAGCTCGAGGTCGTCCGAGCGGCGCAGCGCCTCCCAGAGCGCCGCCAGCTCCGGGCCCAGCTCGTCGAGCGCGCCGGGCGGCAGCGGGGGCAGCTCGCGCAGCTCGGGCTGTGGAGGCAGGTCGCCCTCGCGGCTGCCGTAGGGCGAGAAGTAGAGCTCGAAGAGCTGCTCGAAGGTGTCGAGGTCGAAGTCGCGCTTGACCAGGGTGGCCCGCAGGGCGGAGCGGAACTGCGGCTTGTCCTCGATGTCGACGGCGCCGGCGGCGACCAGCGCGTCGGCCACCTCGGGCGGCGAGATGCGGATGCCCGCCTGGCGCAGTGCCGCGGCGAAGCGGTGGATGTGCTCGTCCACGGCTCAGTTGAGCAGGGCCGCGACGTTCTCCCGGCCCTTGCGCACGTCGCCTTCGTACTTGAGCACCAGTGAGAGCGTCGAGGAGACGATCTCCGGGTTGAGCTTGTCGGCGTTGAGCAGCACCAGGGCGCGGGCCCAGTCGATCGACTCGGCGATGGAGGGAAGCTTGCGCAGTCCCAATTTGCGCAGCCGCGCCACCACGTTGGCGATCTGCCCGGCCAGCGCCTCGGAGGCGTCGGGCACGCGGCGCCGGATGATCAGGCGCTCGCGCTCCTCGTCGGGGAAGTCGAGGTGCAGGTGCAGGCAGCGGCGGCGCAGCGCGTCGCTCATCTCCCGCGCGGCGTTGGAGGTGAGCACCACGATCGGCTGAGTATGTGCCTTCATCGTCCCCAACTCGGGCACCGTCACGGCGAAGTCGCTGAGCACCTCGAGCAGGAAGGCCTCGAACTCGGCGTCGGCCTTGTCGATCTCGTCGATGAGCAGCACCACCGGCTTGTCGCTGAGAATGGCGCGCAGCAGCGGCCGCGGCAGCAGGAAGCGCTCCGAGAAGAACACGTCGTCCTGGGTGGCGATGCGGTCGACGGCGTCGTGCAGGGTGGCCGCGTCGCCGACGGTCTCGCCGATCTTGTCGCGCAGGATCTGCGTGTAGAGCAGCTGCTTGGCGTACTCCCACTCGTAGAGCGCCTTGGCCTCGTCGAGGCCCTCGTAGCACTGCAGGCGGATCAGCTCGCGGTCGAGCGCGGTGGCCATGGCCCGCGACAGCTCGGTCTTGCCGACCCCGGCGGGACCTTCGACGAGCAGCGGCTTCTCCATCCGCGCGGCCAGGTAGGCGATGGTGGCCGCGTCCTGGTCGATCAGGTAGCCGGTCTGGTCGAGGCGCGCGATGGTGTCCGCGATGGACGAGAAGACGGTCACGGTGGTCCCTCGATGTCGAGGTAACGCTGCCGCCATCGCATCACCAGGTAGACGACCGTGAGTATGGCAAGCAGCTCGAGCACCAGGGGGAAGGGGAAGCGGAACACGGTGTCGATGAAGGCGCGGAACCCCGTCGTCTGCGCCGGCGGCTCGACGACGTGCCTGGCCCTGGGCTTGGCCGTCGGCTTCGGCGTCGGCGCCGCGCTCGACAGCGCCGCGCCCGCCTGGTCGTTGGCGGTGGCGCCCGGCGCGGGTGCGGCCGCGTCGGCGCCGCGGTAGACGGCGGCCGGGGTGCTCGGCGGGTCGACGGCGACCAGCACGGTGGGCGGGCTCGACTGCGCCACGGCCAGCGCGTCGACGTTGCGCTGCCCCTCGGGCAGGGCGTCGGCCACCACCGTGAAGGTGGAACCGGAGTCGGTCGAGCGCACCAGGACCCCGCCGCTGCTGCCGCCCGCGTCGGCGCCGGCGTAGACCAGGTTGGGGTCGACCGGGCTGAAGCTGCTGACGGTGAGGTTGGACTGGTCGGGGATGCCGGTGCTCGAGGTCCAGGTGGTGCCGCCGTCCCCGCTGTGGTAGGTGCCCTTGGTGGTGGTCACCACCAGGGGCCGGAACTGGCCGTTGCTGGGCAGCGGACCGGCCGACAGCGAGGAGACCACGGTGCTGGTGGGCAGCCCCTGCTGCAGGGTCTGCCACTGCAGCGCGCCGCCGCTGTTGCGGAAGAGGAAGCCGCTGTTCTGCGCGTTGGCCGGCGTGCCGTCGACGCCGGCGATCAGGGTGAGCTGCGGCTGGTTGGCGCTGACCACCAGCGAGCTGACGCTGTAGCCGTCCAGCCCGGCGGTGCGCCAGTGGGCCCCGTCGGGGCTGACGTCGACGCCGCTCGAGGTGCCCGCCGCCAGGCCCTCCAGGCCGAAGGCCAGGCTGCGCACGTCCCTGTCGGTGAGTCCGTCGGAGGAGTCGGCCCAGGTCACCCCGTCGCTGCTGCGGGCGATGCCGTGGCCGTCGAGCCCGGCGAAGGCGGGGTGCGGCGCGCGGGCGTCGAAGCCGACGCTCCAGGCACGCTGGCCCTTGATGCTCGTCTGCGCCCAGGTGGCGCCCCCGTCGGCGCTGCGGTAGACGCCCTGGTCGGTGGCGGCCAGCACGGTGTTGGCGTCGGCGGGGCTGACGGCGAGCGACCAGAGGCGGCCGTTGCCCAGACCGGGGAACTTGCTGGTGCCGGTGAACGGCGCGGCGGTGCCGATCACGGCTCCGAGCGCCAGCGCGCCCACGGTCGCGGCGACGGCGGCCACGGCGAGCGCGAGCGGAGCGCGGGGCGCTGTGCGGCGGCGGACGATCACGACTGCGCGGCAGGATACCCCACGGTGCCGAGCCCGCCGCCAGCGCCACGTGCGCCTGCGCCATAGTGCGCCGGATGCTCGACGCCGCCACCACCGGCCCGGCCGCACCCGACCCCATCCGCCTTGGCCGTGCCGTCTGCGGCGTGCTCGACGGCGCGCTGCGGCGGGAGTGGCTGGTCACCGATGGGACGGGCGCCTTCGCCTGCGGCACCGTGGCCGGAGCACTCACCCGGCGCTATCACGCGCTGCTGGTGGCGGCGACCGAGCCGCCGATGGGGCGGGTGGTCACCGTCGCGGGCCTGAGCGAGGAGGTGGCCGTCGAGGGGATCGGCGAGCCGCTGCCGCTGCACACGCAGGAGTGGGCCGGCGGCGCCGTGCAGCCGCGCGGGCACGAGCTGATCGAGTCCTTCGAGCTCGACGGGCTGGTGCCGACCTGGCGCTACGCGCTGCCGGGGGCGCTGCTCGTCAAGCGCATCTGGATGGAGCATGGGCGCGCGACCACGTACGTGAGCTGGAGCCTGGAACGCGCGGTGCCGGGGTTCGCCGCGCGGCTGGTGGTGCGGCCGCTCTGCACCTGGCGCGACCACCACGCGCTGCTGTGGGCGGGCATTGCGCCGGTCGTGTCGCCGGTGGACGACGGGGGTTCACCCGGTGTGTCGGTGGCCTTCGACGGCGCCTCGCCGTACTTCGTGCGTCTGTCGGGTGCGGAGGTCGACGTGCAGGGCGACTGGTATCGCAGCCTGCGCCTGCGCGTGGAGTCCGAGCGCGGCCTCGACGATGTGCAGGACCTCTACGCATGCGCCGCGCTGACCGCGCCGCTCACCGCGGAGTCCAGCGTGGCGCTCTCGATCTCGCTCGATCCCACCGCGACGCCGTCGCGCGCCACCGGCTCACTCGTCGCGGAGTCGGCGCGGACCAGCGCATTGCTGGTGCGCAGCAGTGCCGCACTGGGGTCGGCGCCGCCCTGGATCTCGCGCCTGGTGCTCGCCGCCGACCAGTTCGTCGCGGCGCGCTCCGGATTGGAGACGGTGATGGCGGGCTTCCCCTGGTTCGGCGACTGGGGACGCGACACCATGATCTCGCTGAGCGGCATCGCCCTGGCCACGGGCCGCCCCGAGGTGGCCGCGGGCCTGCTGCGTGGCTTCGCGCGCTACGTGCAGGGCGGGTTGCTGCCCAACCGCTTCCCCGACCACGGCGAGACGCCCGAGTACAACACCGCCGACGCCACCCTCTGGTACGTCGAGGCCCTGCGCGCCTACGAGGGCGAGACCGGCGACAGCGCGCTGGTCCGCGAGCTGTGGCCGGTGCTCGACGGCATCCTCGCCGCGCACGTGCGTGGAACGCTGCACGGCATCGGCGTCGACCCCGCCGACGGGTTGCTGCGCGCGGGCGAGCCCGGCGTGCAGCTCACCTGGATGGACGCCAAGGTCGGCGACTGGGTGGTGACGCCGCGCATCGGCAAGCCGGTGGAGGTCAACGCGCTGTGGCACAACGCGCTGGCCGCGGTGGAGATGTGGTGCATGCGGCTGGGGCTGCAGGTGTCGGTCGACGTCGCTTCACTGCGCTCGCAGGTTGCTGCCGCTTTCGACCGATACTGGGATCCGGCCACGCAGTACCTGCGCGACGTGCTCGACGGGCCTGACGGCGACGACGACGCGGTGCGTCCCAATGCGGTGATCGCGGCCGCGCTGCCGCACACTCCACTGGCGCACGAGCGCATCGCCCCGGTGGTGGCGCGGGCGCAGCGCGACCTGGTCACCTCGCTCGGCCTGCGCACCCTGGCGCCGGGCTCACCGGGCTACGCGCCGATCTACGCCGGCGACCAGCGCGCCAGCGACGGCGCGTACCACCAGGGCACCGTGTGGCCCTGGCTGCTCGGGTCCTTCGCGCTCGCCCACCTGCGCGCCCACGGCGACCCCGCCGCGGCGCGCAGCTTCCTCGAACCGCTCGCCGACCACCTCGCCGACGCGGGTCTGGGCTCGGTGTCGGAGATCGCCGACGCAGCGCCGCCGCACACACCGCGTGGCTGCCCGTGGCAGGCCTGGAGCGTGGCTGAGCTGCTGCGCGCCTGGCGGGAGATCGGGCGCGCCGGAGTTGCTGCCGGAGCCGTCCCGAACTAGACGCCTGCGGCCGCGGCCGGCACCACGTCGCAGCCGAGCACGCCGAGCAGGCGGCGCAGCAGCACTTCCGCGTCGGCGCCGTCGCCGCGACGTGCAGTGTTCGCCGCCTTGCGGGTCGCGGCGGCGAGGTCGTCGAGCACGCGCAGCGCGCCCGGCGTGTCGAGGTCGTCGTCGAGACGGGCGAAGAAGGCCTTCTCCAGCGCGGCTGCGTCCTGCGGGTCGAGCATGGCGCCGGCGGCCATGGCCTCGCGGTAGGCGACGCGGCGCGCCTCGGCGCCGCCCAGCTCGCCCCACTCGAACGACCAGGGCGCGCGGTAGTGGTGCGCGCCGAGCGCGAGGCGCACCGAGCCCGGCGCGCAGCGCTGCAGGCAGTCGCGCACGAAGACCAGGTTGCCCAGCGACTTGCTCATCTTCACGCCGTCGAGCTGCACCATGGCCACGTGCATCCAGTGGCGCACGAAGGGATGGTGCGACACGGCTTCGACCTGGGCGATCTCCGACTCGTGGTGCGGGTAGATGAGGTCGTCGCCGCCGCCGTGGAGGTCGACGGTGTCGCCGAGCAGGTCGGTGGCCAGCACCGAGCACTCGATATGCCAGCCGGGTCGCCCCCGGCTCCAGGGCGACGGCCAGCTCATCTCGTCGTCGAGCGACGGCTGCCAGAGCACGAAGTCGAGCGGGTCGTCCTTGCGCGGGTCGTCGGGGTCGGCGCCGCGCTCGCGGCTGAGCACCAGCATGCGCTCGCGGCTGAGCCCGCTGAGCTTCCCGTAGCGGTCGAAGCGCGAGACATCGAAGTACACCCAGCCGTCGCGGGCGTAGGCGGCGCCCTCGCGCTCCAGTCGCGCGATCCAGTCGACCATGCCGGGCACGTGCTGGCTGGCGTGCGGCGCGGCGGCGACGGGGAGGATGTCGATGGCGGCCATCTCGCGATCGAAGCGGGCCACCTGTTCGGCGGTCAGCGCCACCGGGTCGACGCCGCGCTCGCGGGAGACGCGGAAGATGTCGTCGTCGACGTCGGTGACGTTGCGGACACTGCGCACGCTGAGGCCGGCGGCGGCCAGGCGGCGGGTGACGACGTCGAAGACGTGGTAGGTGAAGGCGTGCCCCAGGTGCGCGGCGTCGTACGGGGTGATGCCGCAGACGTACATCGACACCGTGTCACCGCCCGGCTGGAACGGTCGTACCGCCCGGGCGGCCGTGTCGTAGAGGAGCATCGCTGAGGGCGATTCTACGGAGCCACCGGCGGGCCGGATCGCGCCGAGCGGCTCAGCCCTGCGGCTCGAGCCTTCGCACCGCCTCCTCGAAGGCGGCCCGGAGGTCCTTGTAGCCCACCCTCCCGGCCGCCTCGCGGAGCGGCACCCACTCCGCCTCGTCGACCTCGCGCGCATCCGGACGCAGCGCCACGTCGCCGGGAGCCTCGACCAGGAAGTGGTGGACGATCTTGCTGACCAACCGCCCCTGGCGCCGGTACATGTACTCCGACGGCGGCAGCTCGCCGAGCACGGTCAGCCGGTCCCGCGGCAGCCCCACCTCCTCACTGATCTCGCGCAGCGCCGCCTGCTCCGGCGTCTCCTCCCCGTCGAGGTTGCCCTTGGGCAGGCTCCACGCTTGCCGCACCCGGATCAGCGCGGCCTCCCATCCACTGCCCGTCCGCCGCACCACCACACCCCCCGCCGACACCTCATCGTGCCGCCTCGTCCTGCCTGCCATGCGGCCAGCCTAGCCCGTCCGTCCGCCGCGAGACGGGCTGGTATGATCCCGAGTCCCGCGGCCCCGTGGTGTAGCCTGGCCTAACACGCCACCCTGTCAAGGTGGAGATCGTCGGTTCGAATCCGATCGGGGTCGCCATGCCTAACCTCTGTCAAACCGGCGGTTTTGAACTCGGTTTAGGCGATCGCATAGCCATTAAGTTAGGTTAAGGCCGTCCCTACGCGTCAATAGCGACAGGCCCTTAGACCCACGGGGGGCGGCTCCTTGGGGAGAAGAAGGCCGCTCGACATGCAGGCGCCGAGCGGCCCAATTGGGAGGGGTTCAGCTCTGGAAGGCGAACGGCCTGGTCACGTCAGGTCGGCAGCGGTTCGGGGGAGGGCAACGGCGTTGCGGGAGAACCTGGGCAAGTCAACTCGATGATGAAGGCATACGACTGGTTCCCGGCAGCCCCATCCGCCTCGTAGTCAATGGTGACGCCCGTGGTCTTGAACGACCCTGGTCGTGTCCCCTCAACGACAGCAACGAGGTACCAATCAAGCGGCTGCTTCGGCGGAACGAGGACAGCGGCACCGGCGGGGTGGAGGACGAAGCGGGGATACTTCGAGAAGACCTCTGCCTCATCGGCTCCACCGAGCACGTGTCCTGCCAGACCGGGGCCATTGCTCTCCTTCGTGGAGACGGCAAACACCCCGAGGACTCTCAATCCAGCCGGTGCGCCGTCGATGTGCGCATCCTTGACATGGACAACGCCGTGATCGACTAGAGGGACGCCCGCCATCCCCACGTAGTAGCGATCACCAACCGGAAACGTCGCGGGAGTGGTGAACGAGTAGTTGGTCGGTGCTGGCTTTAGCGCAGTTGAGTTCGAGCTGCACGCTGCAAGCGCCGTAACAAGGGTGAGGGCCGCACACCCTCGACGGATGCGCGGCCCAGCAGGTGCGAAGTGCGTCAAGTCCTCACTCGTCGCTGGCGAAGATCAACTGCGAGTTGGCGGATGCGGGTGGAGCGCCGTAGGAGAAGAGGGAGTGCCACGTGTAGCCGGCCGTGCCCATCGTCCAGTCCATCTCGACGTTGGAGCTGTAGTCGGTCTCGGAGCCCACCGTGACACCGAAGGCTTGGGCCTGCCAGGAGTACCCGTACCCTTGGCCGCTGTTCTTCGTGATCGGCCTGCCCGGGTCCGTTCCCACGCCTTGGCCGTAGTCCGCGTGGTAGTTGGGGTTGACGTTGTTGTAATTGCTCGGGCCATCACCGCCAACGGTGGAGCCGATGGCAAGACCACCCGTCCACTCCAGCGGTTCGATGCGGTAGATCGCGCGGCCTTGGCAGGGCGTGTTGGATTCATCCTCCTCCCAGCCGAACTCGCCGTTGATCTGATGGGCAAAGTCGGCTCCCTGCGTACCCAGGGGTGCGGACATGGAGTTGGTGTTGCCGATGTAGGCGTTCCCTTGGATAGTCCAGCCTTTGCCGCTGTTGTAGTTGAAGTCCACCCCGAGCTTGGTGGACGCCGTCTTGCCGTACTCGAAATGGCCGGACATGTCGTTCCAAGTGTGGAACTCTCCCACCGGCTGAAAGTACGGTGCGTTGTCGATCGAGTACCAGTTCTGGCCGCACTGGTTCTCCCAGGCAGTGGCCGGTGTCGCGGCGATGCACTGGCCCAGGTCCTTGTAGCAGTTGGTGATGACACCCTTGTAGTAGTTCTCGGTCGTTTGGGCGTAGTCGACGTCGTAGCCCTCTTCACCGTACACGATCAGCAGCCCGCCGTTGGGTGCCGAGAGGACAGTACCGAGTGGCGCCGCGCTGACCGAGCTGGGCGTAACCAGCACCGACACCACTTCTCCGCCGAGGTACATGGCGTTACCGTTGGTCGTGCCGATGGTGACGTCGGTGTCGAGCTCAAGGTTGAGCCAGCCGTCGTTGCTCGCGGCTTGCGCCAGCGCTGCTGGGCTGAGGTCCGGTGCCGGGATGCTGAACGAGCCATCCGGCCCGGACACCGTCTTGGCGATGTACACCGTCGAGGTGGGTGTCTTCGGCAACGCCTGGTTCGGCAAGATCGAGAGCCCCACTGGCGCGTAGGCGATCGGGTTCCCCGCGGCCGTCTCAACTGTACCTGAGAGCGTCCACAGGGGACTGGCGAGCGCTGTCGAGAGCGCATGAGCAGGGGGACCGCTGGCGCCGATGGCAACGGCGGCGAGGCCCATCAAGGCGCGTCGTGCCAGTGGTCGCCGCTGCCAGATGGCAGAGTGGATGGCTCGAATCATTGGTGCTAGTGTCTCCAAGTCGTCGTTTGTGATCCCGGTCACACAAGGCGGAGAGCGCAACATCGCCGCCGACCGGGTTGCGCGAGACACGAGGGCGTCGGGGTAGACGCCTCGGCGCCCTCCCCTGATTGACCGTTTCGCTCGCAGTCCCGCGCTGGTGACGAGGCGACCCGGCCCTCTCTGCTACCGCATGACCCCTCCCCTCGCATGTGGCCGATGCTTGCCCGTGGCTACCGCCTGGTCATGGGCGCCAATAGCCCTGCTGGTCATCTGACCCGCCTCATGGAATCGGTCGCCTCCTTGCCATTGGGCAACCGGTCAATCTCGGCCGCAAGGCGGCGCCTATGGCGCGTCCGCAGCACTCGCTGAGAATCCTACGCGTTGCGTCCTCCCCAACGTCAAGCGATTCGGCTGTAGCTGGGCCTAAAGCAAACGACCGTTTTCTTCAAAGGGATTTCTGCTCCATCGATCCCACCCGGTTGACGTCATCGCTGGCACCATCAACGGTCTGTGACTAAGATCACAGGGAGCGCGAAACGGTCTTGACCGTGCGGTCAGACGAGGGGGGCGGGCACGGGCTTGTAGCAAACGGTCGATAACTTCAAGGAGGGGGCGGGGATGGCAAAGGGCTCAGGGTCAAGAGGGGTTGTGGTCCCGGACAGAGGGGAGCTTCCCCTGGTCGGCTACGTCCGGGTCTCCACCGCCGACCAGGCCGAGCAAGGCGCCGGGCTGGAGGCTCAACGACAGGTGATCGAGACGACCTGCCAGCGGACGGGACGCCGTCTCCTCACCATCCTTGACGAGCAGGGCAGCGGCCGGAACGTCACCGAGCGGCCCGAGCTGCGCCGGGCGCTCCGCCTGGTAGCCCGCGGTCGAGCTGGTGGGATCGTGGCTGCTCGCCTCGACCGCCTCAGCCGGTCCGTCCTCGACTTCGCCCAGCTACTTGACCGCTCAGTCAGGGAAGGCTGGCCGCTGGTGGTCTGTGACCTGGCGATGGACACCGCCACGCCCGAAGGGGAGGCGATGGCCCACGTCATGATGGCCTGGGCTCAGTACGAGCGGCGGCGTATCTCCCACAACACCAAGGCAGCCTTGGCGGTGAAGCGGTCCCAGGGGGTCCGACTCGGCCGTCCCTCGGGGCTGACCCTTGTTGTGCGTGACCGGATCGCCATGGAGAGGCAGGCTGGGGCTGGGTGGTCAGCCATCGCCGCCCGGCTCAGCCGCGACGGAGTGCCGACAGGCCACGGGGCGGTTCGTTGGCACGCCTCAACTGTGCGGTACGTGGCGTCCAATCTGACCGGCGGTCAGACGACTGAATGCACTCTGGCTATCCGCACGGCTCTCAGTCATACTCCGTGCGCAGCGGGAGCCATAACGGAGACGGCGAAGTAGGTATGGCGGCACCCGAGGGTCTAAGCGACACCTTCGCGGGTGGGGGTGCGCAGATCGTGGACGAGCCGCGTGAGCCAGGTTTGCATGAGCCTCTTGCAGCTCCATCCGAGAACACGCCCGGCAGCTCCGTTGAGCTTGTCTCCATCCATGACGATTCCGTTGACGGAAATTCGCACCCCACTTGCCGTCTGAGTCAGGTGTACGTAACCGTGATATCTGATACCAGTGGCCCGCTTCGACTCGAACTCGTAATGCCTACGCTCACAATTACCATCCGATCCACGCAGCGAGAAGACAACCGGCGGTATTCTGAACAGTGGCGGAAACTCCAACGAAATTGCCCCCGAGACTACCCGAATCGCAGTGGCAGGCGGTGGCAGCCTCAACAGAGAATCGGCGACACGCTCCATTGGAACTTCAACACTACGCGCATACTCAAAGGTCTGGTCACCCTGCGGAGCCTCGGCGACATTACGCACGATGAATTCCAGAAGGCACGAAGTCTCAACGCGTCCGGCCTGCGCGAAGTCCAAGACAAGCTTGCAGCCCTGACGGAGCCGACCGAACGACTCATGTCGGATGCCGATGTTGTCCTGCGTCTTCTCGGACGACTAAGTGAGCTGTGGTGCGAGCTGGAAACGGACGAGGACCGGGAGCTGCTGGCGCGGCTCCTCTTCAAGCGGGTGACCGTCCGTCGTACCGGGACCATCAGCTCATGGAAGCTGCACCAGCCTTTCGCGGATATCTACTCTCTGGCGGTGCAGAAGTCGGTCCCGTCCGGTCCTCTGCGGCTGGCGTTGCCAGACCGGATTGGTGTTCCCGAGCACTGGCTTTCACCGATGAGCGGTGACGGGCGCCAGCTCGACTAGAGGGATCACCCGCTCTCGAACCGATAAGGCGGATTCACTCCGACGCGCTTGTAGAATTCGTCAGTGAAGTTGAGAGCGGTGTCGGCCGCCCAGCGCGCACAGTCGTAACCCATGGCTTCGTCAGGGAATACCGCAGCGCTGGTTGCGAGCGGGGATCGCTTGAAGCGCTGGCCCTCCAAATTCTGTAGGCGACGCCGCGACTTGGATGCTGGGCTAAGCGTAGGTCCCGACAGCAAGGCGAAGGCAGGTTCAAAGTGGACGAGGTAGTTGCGCAGGAAGATCAGATCGTCGGCGCTTTGGTAAGGGTCCGCACCGCTGCGGAATTGCTCGGATTCGGTGCACCAGAGTGCCAGTTGATACTTCTCTAGCGTACTCGCGCGACCCGGTCGGCTGAGCCAGTCTCGCCAGAACGTGCTGACCCGTACACGGAGGGGTCGGGCGACGCCTGCGAGGTTGTTGTGATATGCCGCGGCGAAGAATTCATTGATGGTGGCTTCGAGGAAGGCTGCGGCGGCGATGACGCCGCTTGCGACATGAATGCGTAGCGCCTGTCGATCGTCGGCCGTGGCGTCAGATTCCTTCGCTTCGATGGACTGCGCCATACCCGCGTACATACGGGCACCACTTAGGTGAGTTACGGACCACGTCAACCACTGTTGAACCGTCAGTGTTGCGTGGCCTCCCGATGTAGCACTCGCGATGCCGCTTAGCTGAAGGAGGTCGGGTGGTGGTTGCTCAGGGGGCGGCAAAACGCTAATCGCCTGCTATGGGGGGCAAGCCCTCCAACTCTCGAAATGCCGTGCGGAGCGTGCCGGTGACCGGACCGCCACCTTTGTACTGCACTACGGCTTGCAAGACCGCAAGCTTGTCTTTACCTGTTGGACGGGTAGCCCGGATTTTGCCAGCGATTTCCTCATCGGTAAAGACGAAAACGGGGATGAGTGTTACGAAGGCTTCCCAGGAGACGTTAGCCAGCGGATCGGCCACGGAGGGCTCATGGTCGGCTGGGATAGACATTAGGTGCTCCCCGAGCTTGGATAGACGGACTTCACTGTGCCATGCCTGGCACGCCAGCGGACACATGGAGATGGTCCCATCGGCGCTGCTGCTGTTCCTCGGAGTGGGCATTGGGCGGACAATCTGGCGTGGTTGGAAGGTTTGATAGAGCTATGTTGGGGGTCGCCAGTTGGCCACCACACTTGGCGCCCGACTGATCCTCTCGCTGATCCGTCCCAGCCACTGACGCGCACCACATCGAGCGAGCGCCACGCCGAGGCACAAGGCGCAACGGTTTCGGGGTCGTACGATGCGCTCATGCAACCGGACGAGCAGGCTGTGGTCCCGATGATCGCCTACGAGGACGGCCCGCGTGCCATGGACTGGCTCAGCCGGGCGTTCGGATTCCGCGAGCGCACCCGGATGCTCGACGCGGCCGGCCGCCTGGCACATGGCGAGATGGACACCGGCGGCGGCTTGATCATGCTGGCCACGCCCTCGCCGGACTACCAATCGCCGCGCCATCACCGCGAGGGCTGCGAGCCGGCGCGCCGGTGGTCCGCCGTGCCCTGGGTGGTCGACGGGGTTCTGGTGTACGTCGACGATGTCGCCGCGCACCATCGGCGGGCCGTCGAAGCCGGGGCACACATCCTCTCCGAGGTGGAGGGGGATGCGCCCGGCAGGCGCTACCGGGTCGAGGACCTCGAGGGTCACCGCTGGATGTTCCTCGAACGAGCCCGGGGTGGGCGCTGAACAGCTCAGGCGAACGGCGGCGCCGACAGCTCCTTGGCCATGCACAGGCTGAGCTCGTCGTCGCAGTGCGGCGGATAGCGCGGGATGTCGCGATAGCCGCAGCTGCGGTACAGCGCCATGGCCTCAGGCTGCCCGCGCCCCGTCTCCAGCCGCAGCGCCACGTAGCCGCTCGCCCAGGCGCGCTCCTCCAGCTCGCGCAGCAGCATCCGACCCACGCCGCGCCGGCGCCAGGCGGGCTGCACGAACATCCTCGTCAGCTCCGCCAGCCCCTCGTCGACGCGCACGAAGGCGCCGCAGCCGGCCACCTCGCCGCCGCCCATCGCCACCAGGAACTCGCCCGACGGCGGCTGGAACACGGAAGCGTCGCCGGCCGCGAACTCACCCTGCCCGGACCGCTCGTCGATGTCGACGAGCATCGCCGCCATCACCAGCTTCGCCGGCGGCGAGTCGTAGGCGACCGACCGGACGGTCAGCTGCGCGAGCTGCATCGGCTCAGTGGTGCACCCATCCCGGTCCCCAGCACCCCGACCCGCAATCGCCATCCGGCCACTCCTCGCGCTGCTGCCGTCGGGCGCCCATCATGCGCCAGGCCGGCCGCCGCGGGTTCCGGAGCCTCTCGCGCCGAGCGCACCGAAAGGACCGCGCCCTGCGCGTCGTTATCCCCGACATGGTGGAGCCGAGCCCCTGCCCCCGCTGTGGCGGACCCCGCGCCTGGCTGGCCGGATTGATCGAAGGACCCACGCTGCCGGTGAACTGCGGCGGCTGCGGCCGTGAGGCCAACGCCTGCCCGCGCTGCGGCTGGGAGTGGACGGGCCTGCCCCGTTCGCAGCGCCACTCGCGGCGCGGTACCTGCATCTCCTGCCAGGTGATCGAGCTGGCCGGCCGCCGCCGCGGCGCTCACGCCGAGGACACCGTGGCCACGCCGCCGCCCGCCTTCGCCGCCACCTTCGACGCCACCCGGGCCCGCTCCCGGCTGCTGCAGCGCCTGGCCGACGCCGGCGAGGGGGCCGCCGAGGCGCGCTACCGCTGCTACCGCCGTTTCGGCGACGTGGCCAGCCAGGCCAGCCGTCGCGCCGAGGCGGTGGCCCGGCTCGAAGCCAGCCTGCGCGAGCTCGACGACGCCGCCGCGGCGTGATCCGGCGGGCGCAATCCGAGGGTTTTTCCCCGGCTTGTCCGTCTACTAGGGTGTCGGGTTGCAGGAGGGATCACCGGATGCTGCGGGGTGCCTGGGGGGCACCGCTGCGACTGTCAGCGGTCATCGCCGGCGTGGTGCTGCCGATGCTCACCATCGGCGCGGTCCACGCCAACCTCCCCGGTGGCCTGCCCGACCCGCCCAGCCCGCCGATCGCCGGCCTGCCCCAGTCGGGCCAGCCGATCACCTTCGTGGTCGAGCCGCCCAGCGTGGCCATCGTGCCCATCCCCGTGCCGCCCGACGGCTGCGCCCTGGACATGAGCTACGACAACACCCAGGCGTCGCCGCCCGGCACCGTGTTCCGCGGGCAGACCGCCTGCGGCAGTGAGCTGTACTCGCCGATCATCCGCGGCCAGACCACCCTCACCGACGTCTTCGGCAACGCGGTGGCCAGCGGCAACACGTATGCCGCGCGCGGCAGCGGGCCCTTCACCTCGCAGGGGACCTACGCCGACAGCCCGAGCACCAACCTCACCGACCCGAGCACCTACGGCGCCGGCCCGGTGCCGGGCCTCGACTACACCATCACCTACACCACCTCGGTGACCCTGGTCTGGCCGCAGTACTGGGGCCCCGCCCCCAGCGGTTGCTCGCTCGCCGGGGAGACCATGACCTGCACCGGCCAGGCGACCTACAACTTCATCCCGGGCACCAAGGGCGGCGTCACCCCGGCCTGACCGCAAGTCCCGGCCGCGTCCGGGCGTTCCCCGCACTGAGAGCAATGCGGGGACGTGGAGGGACGGGACGCATGGCGCGGCTGACCACCATGGGCGTGCGCATCGCCTGGCGCGTGCTGCACGCGCGCCGCGACGAGGCGCGGACGATCACCGTTCCCGCCGCGCCGGCCGCTCCGTCCCCCCCGCCGGCACTCGCCGCCATGGCCACAGCCGCCGTCGACCCGCAGCTCGTCGAGTCCTGGCGGACCGACCTCGACGACCTCGCCGACCTGGCCGCCAGCTTCGCCGACCCGGCCGAGGCCGAGAGCGCCGAACGCCGCCGGGCCGCCTTCTCCGCCGACGCGGTGGCCCGCCGGCTCAGCGCCGCGCTGCAGACGCACGACGCCGACTGACTGAAACCGAGCCACCGAAAACGTGGCTTGGTGGAACAATGCGCGGGCCATGCCCGCCCAGCCTTCCTCCGACGGTGTCGCCGTGCGCACCCGCGCGCTGCGTCGCGTCTACCGCACCCGCCGCGAGACGATCGTCGCCCTCGACGGCATCGACCTCGAGGTGCGACGCGGCGAGATCTTCGGCGTGCTCGGCACCAACGGCGCCGGCAAGACGACACTGATCAAGATCCTGGTCACGCTGCTGCTGCCCACCGAGGGCACGGCGGAGGTCGACGGTCTCGACGTGGTGCGCGACTTCCGTCCGCTGCGCCATCGCATCGCCATGGTGTCGGGCGGCGAGCACTCGGGCTACGGCATCCTCACCGTGCGCGAGCAGCTCTGGATGTTCAGCCAGTTCTACGGCCTGCCCTCGGACGTCGCACACGCCCGCATCGACGAGCTGCTGGAACGACTCGGACTCTCGTTCGCCGCCAACCGCCGGGTCAGCGACCTCTCCAGCGGCATGCGCCAGAAGATGAACCTGGTGCGCGGCCTGGTCACCGATCCGCGCGTGCTCTTCCTCGACGAGCCCACCGTGGCCCTCGACGTCGGCGCCGCGCGCGACGTGCGCCGCGAGGTGCGCGCCTGGATGGATGCCGACCCGCTGCGCACCGTGATCCTGACCACGCACTACATGATGGAGGCGGACGAGCTCTGCGACCGCATCGCCATCGTCGACCACGGCCGCATCGTGGCCATGGGCACGCCGCAGGAGCTGAAGCAGCGGGTGCGGCAGGACGTCATCGTCGACCTCGAGGTGCACGCCGGTGAGCGCATGCTCGACACTCTGCGCGGCGTCGACGGCGTCACCGGTGCCAGCGTCGACGAGCGCGACGGCAACGACCGATTCACCCTGCTGCTGGCCGACGATGCCGCACTGACGCGCGTGCTCGCCGCCGTCGAGCGCAGCGGCCGCCGCGTCACCGCGCTGCAGAAACGCGAGCCGACGCTCGAGGACGCCTTCGTGAAATTGGTGGGGCGGGGCATCGCCGAGACGGACGGCAACGGTTCCGCGGGAGCGGCGTAGATGCGCGCGCAGAACAGTCGCGCCGTCGACGGCGCGCCGTCCGCGCCGGCGATCTTCGCGCGCAGCGCGGTGGCGCGCTCGTACCCGCGCTGGCGCGCCGCAGTGCGTGACCGCTCCTGGGTCCTCCTGGAGACGGTGCTGCCGCTGATCGGCACCATCGCCATGATCTACGTCTACAAGGGCCTGCACGCACCCGACCGCTTCCTCGGCTTCGTGGTCATGGGCGGGGCCATGCTCGCCTACTGGTCGAATGTGCTCTGGTCCATGGGCACCCAGCTCTACTGGGACCGCGACAAGGGCAACCTCGAGCTCTACGCCATCGCGCCGGTGAGCTTCGTGGCCGTGCTCTGCGGCATGGCCCTGGGAGGCCTGATCTTCAGCACGGTGCGGGCCATGTGCGTGGTGGTGATCGCCTCGCTGCTCTTCGACGTGCACTACGTGTGGAGCGCCGTGCCCGCCGCCTTCGGCGTCTTCCTGCTGGCGCTGCTCGCCCTCTATGGCATGGGCTCGCTGATGGGCAGCCTCTTCCTCTTCTACGGCCGCGAGGTGTGGCACGTGGCCAGCGCCATGCAGGAGCCGGTGTACTTCCTGGGCGGCTTCTACTTCCCGGTGCACTCGCTGGGTGCGGTGCTCGGTGGCGTCGCCGCGCTGCTGCCCATCACACTGGGCCTCGACGCCATGCGCCAGCTTCTGCTGCCCGGCACGCCGAGCTTCATCGCGGTGCACTGGGAGGTGCTCGCGCTGGTGGTGCAGGTCCCCGTCTACGCCGCGGCGGCGCGCGCCGCGCTGCAGCAGATGGAGATGCGCTCGCGACGCGAGGGGCGGCTGATCATGAGGGGCGGGTGATGAGCGCGCGCACCGCGGCGGCCGGAGTGTCCTGGCTGCGCGGCCTGCGCGCCTCGGCGTGGCTGGGCTGGCAGGTGTCGAGCAACTGGACGCGCCCGCTGCTCTTCCTCATCTATGTGGTGCTGCGTCCCATCTCGGCGGCGCTGATCCTGGCCGTGATGTACCGCGTCATCGCCGGGCCGAAGGCGGCGCCGTATCTCGCCTTCCTGGTCTCCGGCACGGCCTTCTGGGCCTTCGTGCAGAACGGCATGGCCGGCTTCGCCAACGCGCTGAGCGAGGACCGCGGGCGCTACAAGATGCTCAAGTACGTCTACATCGCGCCGCAGCGCTTCGGCCTCTACATGCTGGGTCGCAGCCTCGCCGAGCTGGGCGCCGCCGCGCTGGCGGCGCTCATCGTGCTCGGCCTCGCCACCGTCGCGCTGCACCTGCCCATCGACGCGCGCACCGTGAATTACCCGCTGCTGCTGCTCGCCTGCGCGCTGGCCACGTTCACCGTGCTCTCGGTGTCACTCGTCTACAGCCTGCTGCTGCTGGGCACACACGACAGCTACAGCTACGGGGAGCTGGGCGCGCAGACGCTCTACATCCTCTCCGGCGCCATCTTCCCGGTCACCGTGCTGCCGGGCGCGCTGGGCTGGATCGCGCTGTGGTCGCCGTTCGCGTCCTGGCTGGAGCTGGTGCGGCGGGCGCTGATGCCGGGCCAGCGCGCGGTGCTGATGTTCCCCTCGGTGGGCACCGGCGGCGTGCTGCTGCGGCTCTGCGTGGAGACGGCGGTGGTGGTGGTGCTCGGCCGCGTCGCCTTCGCCCGCGCCGAGCGCCGCGCCCGAGCGCGTGGCTACCTCGACCGCGACGCCAACTGGTAGACGCAGGCGGCGTGGCCGTCCGTGGCGTCGCAGGGCGTGACCTCGGCCGGCGTCCCCGCGGCGTCGAGCACACCGGCGATGAGCCCCGCGTGCAGGTGGCAGATCACCTCGGGGGCCCGGGCGCAGGCCTCCTGGAAGACGCAGTTGCGGGCCACCACGCGGTCGCCGTCGACGGCGTAGTCGCCGCCCAGCAGGGTGAGGGGGAGCAGGGCCTCCTCGGTGCTGCGCGCGGCCGCGCCGCCCTCGCCGAGCAGGGCCGCGCCGTGGCGCCGCCCCGTCGCCTCGGCGGCGGCCACGCCCGCCTCGCCGAAGCCCTGCAGGCTCTCGCCGAGCATCCCGGCGAGGGTGGCGAACTGGCGCGCCGGGTGATTGAGCTCGAGCGGGCCGGCGACGAGGCGGTAGAGCTTGGCCGGCTTGCCGGGCAGGCCGCGGCGCTGTGAGGTGGCCAGGAAGCCGAGGGTGACCAGGCGCTCGAGATGTCCGAAGGCGACCGTCCGGTGCACCCGCGCCGTGGCGGCGACGTCGTCGACGCTGCGCTCCGACGGGTCGGCGTAGAAGGCCATCAGGATGCCCCGGCGGGTGGGGTCCTGGAGGGCGGCGACAAGGCGCTCGACGGCCTGAGGCGTGGTCGGGGTTGCAGCCATCGGTGCGTTTATAGCATAGTGGCGCGAGATATTCGCTCAGGGAGGAAGGCTGTGGCCGAGTCGCCGCTCGATCGCTGGGTCCGCCGCCAGAACTGGATGGAGTCGTGGGGCGACGCCATCCAGGCTTGGGTCGGCGCCTTCTACTCCGCGCTGGGATCGCCGGGGCGGGCGCTCAAGAGCGCCATGCACGGCACGCGGGTGCTCGGCCATCCCCTCCATCCGGCGGTGACCGACATTCCCATCGGTGCCTGGACCGTCGGCGTGGCCGCCGACTACGCCGCCCACTTCACCGCCAGGATCCCCACCGAGGCGGGGGACATCGCTCTCATCGTCGGCATCATCGGCGCGCTCGGCGCCGCGGTCACCGGCTACACCGACTTCCACGAGACCTTCGCCCAGGAGCGGCGCTACGCGTTGCTGCACGGTCTGACCAATACCGTGGTGCTGGTGGTCATGGCGGTCTCGCTGGCGCTGCGCTGGTGGGCCGGACCGGGCGCGCACCCGGTGGCGGTGGCGCTGGCCACGGTGGGTTGGGCTCTGGTCATCTTTGGCGGATACCTGGGCGGGCACCTGGTCTTCGGCATCGCCACCATGGTCAACCGCAGCGCCTTCCTCGACGGGTTCGAGGGCGCGGCGACGGTGGGCCAGTCGACCGACTTCCCCGAGGGCGAGCTGAAACTCGCCCACGCCAACGGCATGCCGGTGCTCATGGTCCGCCGCGGCGGCCGGCTCTTCGGCATCTCCAACGTCTGCTCCCACGCCGGCGGTCCGCTCAACGAGGGCGCGCTCGACGGACACGTGGTCACCTGCCCCTGGCACGGCTCGCGCTTCGACGTGCGCAGCGGCAAGGTCTGTGGCGGACCGGCCACCTTCGGGCAGCCGTCGCTGCGCGTCATCGAGGTCGACGGCACCGTCACCGTGGAACTCGCCCAGCCCCTGCACTGATTTCACTCGAGGATCCGGTGAGCACCAATCTCGCGACCTACCGCGCGCAGCACGCGCGCCACGACGCCGCCACCCTGCGCGACCCGCTGGCGGCGGACGTCGCCGACGTCATCTCCCTGCTCGGCGAGGACGTCGAGCGCGAAGGCCTGCTGCGCACGCCGCAGCGCGTCGCCGACTCGCTGCGCTTCCTCACCGAGGGCTACCACCAGTCCGTCGAGGACGTCATCGGCGGCGCCGTGTTCGCCGAGCCCTACAACGAGATGGTGCTGGTCAAGGACATCGAGGTCTACAGCCTCTGCGAGCACCACATGCTGCCCTTCTTCGGCAAGGCGCACGTGGCCTACGTGCCGGACGGCAAGGTGGTGGGGCTGAGCAAGCTGCCCCGCATCGTCGACGTCTTCGCCCGGCGGCTGCAGGTGCAGGAGCGGCTCACCACGCAGATCGCCGATGCCATCGACGAGGCGCTGCGGCCGCTGGGCGTCGGAGTGGTCATCGAGGCCGCCCACCTCTGCATGATGATGCGCGGCATCCAGAAGCAGAACAGCCGCACGGTGACCTCGACGATGCGCGGCGTGTTCATGACCGACGACCGCACCCGCGCCGAACTCATGGAACTGCTGCGGCGGCCCTGATCTCCTCCCAGCGGTTCTCGACGAGCGCGTGCAGCAGCAGCTGCTGCGCGACTCCCGCGGCCGCGCCCCAGTGGCTGGTGATCTCGCGCACCTCCTGCTCGGTGGGCATAGCCCCGTCGCGGTAGGCGTGGCCCACCGCCTTGCGCACACCGAGGTCGCCGGCGACGACGACCGGGCGGCCCAGGCTGCGCGCCAGCAGCCATTCGGCGGTCCAGCGGCCGACGCCGTCGAGACTGACCAGCTCGGCGATCACCTGCTCGTCGCTCTGCTGCGCGAGCGTGTCGAGGTCGAGTGAGCCGCCGAGCACCGCGCCGGCGACGCCGATGATGTACTCCGACTTGCGCGTGGTGAACTGCAGGGCGCGCAGGTCGGCCGCGCGCGCACCGGCGAGGCGCTCGGCGTCGAGGCTGTGGACGGTGCGGCCGGCCACGGTGTGGCGCGTGCCGTAGCGCTCGGCGAGCCGGGCGCGCACCACGGCGGCGAAGCGCAGGTTGATCTGCTGCGCGCTGATGGAGCGGACCAGCGCGTGCAGGATGTCGAGGTGCCGCACCGGGCGCACACCTGGATGGATGCGTTCGGCGGCGCGGATGATGGCGTCGCGCCGGGTCAGCGCGGTGAGGATGGCGCGCGGCACGGTGACGAACCAGCTCGCGGCGGCGGTGGCGGCGGCGTGGAGATGGCGTTCGTCGTCCACCTGGATGCGCAGGCAGGGCTTCCCGGGCGATCCCGCCGGCCAGGCCGCGACTCCGAACGCCTCGCCGGCGGACCGCACCGTGCGCAGCAGGACCTCGCCGTCCCAGCGGTCGAGCAGGTCGTCGCCCCAGCGGCGGAAGCCCTCGACGGAGGCGCGGATGTCGAGCGGCGCCTCGAAGCGCAGCTCCGTGGTGCAACCGAGGGGGCCGCGGTCGTGTTTCATGCTGGCGAGAATGGACGAGACGCTCACCGCGCTGCTGGCGAAGGACCTCGACCTCGGCTTCGAGGAGCTGGTCGTGGCCCACCAGGACCGCGTCTACGCGCTGGCCCTGGCGCTCACCACCAACCCGCACGACGCCGAGGAGGTTGCACAGGACGCCTTCGTTCGCGCCCACCGCGCCCTGCGCGGCTACCCGGCCGAGCGCATCGAGGCTCTGCACCTGCGCGCCTGGCTGCACCGCATCTGCCTCAACGTGGTGCGCAACCGGGTGCGGGTGCGGCGGGTGGCCACCGCGCCGCTCGACGACGCGCCCGCGGCGGCCGTGACCGCCGGCACGGCCTCGCAACCCGAGGACGTGGCCATGCGCCGTGCCGGCGCCGACGAGCTGCGCTGCATGGTGGCGCGGCTCCCCGAGGCGTATCGCGACGCCGTGGTGCTGCGCCACGTCCAGCAGCTCTCCTATGCCGAAGCCGCCGAGGTGCTGGGCCGCCCGGTGGGCACGGTCAAGGCGAACGTCCACCGCGGGCTGGGCCTGTTGCGCCTCGCCCTGGCCGGCAGGGAGGCCGGATGACTCATGACCACTGACGACACGCTTCTGGCCGCTCTCGCTGATCTCGGCGCCGTCCCCGCTCCGTCTTCACTGCTGCCGCGCGTCCTCGACGCCACCGGCGCCGGCGTCTCCTTCGCCGTGCTCGGCTCCGACGTCGGAGAGCTGCGCGTGGCCTGGACGCCGCAGGGCATCCGCGCGGTGATGCGCGACGTCTCGGATGGCGACTTCGCGGCCTGGTACGCGCGACGCTTCGGAGCCGCCCCGCGCCGCGTCTCCGCGGTGCCCGCGACGATGGCGGAGGGCATCCAGCGCGCCCTGCGCGGCGAGGGTCGCAGCGGTCTGCGCTTCGACCTGCGCGGGCTCACGCCGTTCGAACAGGAGGTCCTGCACACCGCGCTGCGCATCCCCCGGGGCGAGGTGCGCCCCTACAACTGGATCGCCCGCCGCATCGGCCGCCCCCTGGCCGTGCGCGCCGTGGGCACCGCCCTGGCCAACAACCCCATCCCCTTCCTCATCCCCTGCCACCGCGTGGTCCGTGCCGACGGCGTCATCGGCAACTACGGCGCCGGCGGCCCGACGGCCAAGCGCGCCATCCTCGGCTGGGAGGGCGTCGACGCCTCCCAGCTCGAACGCCTCGCCCGCCGCGGCGTCCGCTTCCTCGGCAGCGACACCACCCGCATCTTCTGCTACCCCACCTGCCGCCACGCCCGCCGCATCACCGAGCCCCACCGCGTCGGCTTCGCCACTGTTGAGTCCGCCCATGCCGCGGGCTACCGCGCCTGCAAGGACTGCACGCCGGTGTCGATGGTTGCGGCGTAGGGGTCAAGTGGTTTCCCGCAGCAGCACAGCAAATCGTCGCAAGCCGGCCAGGGCGCAGCGATCCGCCAGTTCCTGCAGGGACGTTGGATTGCTCAGGCGTCCGACGAGAGCGACCATGGCGGCCTTGACCTTGTCCGGCTCGTCCCGGTAGAGGTCGCAGAGGAAGTCGTCGGGTGTCTGCACCCTGACCCGCCACGCGTCCGCTCCGCGGAAGTCACGAACGTTGTTGGTGACGACCACTTCTGCGCGTGTCGCGACCGCCGTTGCGAGGACGTGGCGATCCTTGTCGTGGTTCGGCATCAGGCGGACCAACTCGACTGGCGGATCGACCACGGCGTCCGGACATGACCCGCGGATGTCGTCGAGAAGGCGCGCCAGCTCGCGCGGTCCCAGGTTCCAGTGGCGGCGGATGTTGCGCTCGAGCTCCTGCAGAATGCGCCTGCTCCAGGTGGCGATGTAGACCAGGGTGGGTTCTGCGGCGAGGGCCAGCAGTATGTGCCGGGTCACACCACTGAAGAGCACGTTGGCATCGAGGACTGCCCGCCTCGGTTGCATCGAAGGTCAGCTCTCGTCGTCGAGGCCGGCGTCGCGCGAGAAGGTGGCGATGTCCTCCTCGGTCATGTCGAGCTCCCCGATCTCCTCGGAGAGTTGAATCATGTCGCGCAGGGCTTCCTGCTGCTCGAGGATGCGCTTCTCGCGGTAGCGGATGACGTCGCGCAGCAGCAGGCGGCGGTGGCTGCCCTCTCGCCGGTAGGGGATCTGGCCTTCGTCGAGCAGGCGCACCAGGTACTGGCGGGAGAAGGTGAGAATGTCGGCTGCCTCGCCGGTGCTGAGCTCGGCGTCGGCCGGGAAGATGAGGACGGGCTCGCCGCTGGCGAGGTACTCGACGGCGCGGCTGAGGGCGACCATGGCGGTGGGGGGCACCTCGACCTGGCGGCCGTCGTCGGTCATCAGGACGGTGCCGTGGTCGTCGAGGACGTGCAGCAACTCGCGGAGCTGCTCGGCCTCGGGGGGCGCCGGGGCGATGGGGGCGGTGCGACGGGCGGTGCGGGGCATGACGGGTCCGAGCGTAGCAGAAACGTCGTAGGCGCAACCGACAGAAATGTTTAACGCTGAGTCACAAAGGGTCGGGAGATGGCAGCGCGTCGACACCCGCCAGCTCCACCACCTTGTGCCGGCTCCGCGCGCCGCCCACCAGCCGCACGGCAGAGGGCCGCACGCCCGCCCACGACGCCACGGCGTCGAGCACCGCCCGGTTGGCCGCGCCCTCAACGGCCGGAGCCGTCACCCATAGCTCCAACGTCACCCCGTCCCACGCAACCCGCGCCCGCGACGCCCGCGGATGGACGTGCACCGCGACGCGCACGGCAGCAATACGCTCAGCGCCGCGGCGGCGCCACGAACCCCATCCGTTCGTACATCGCCGCCAGCGTCGGCGCCGAGGCCGCCTGGGCGCGCTCGGCTCCATAGGCGAGGATGCGGCTCAGCTCGCCGAGGTCGTTGCGCAGCTCCTCGTAGCGCTGCTGGATGGGTGCGAGCAGCTCGATGACCGCGTCGGCGACGGCGTTCTTGAACACGCCGTAGCCCTGGCCGTCGTAGCGGTCCTCGATGGCGTCCATGGCTTCGCCGGTGGCCATCGACATGATCTCGATGAGGTTGGAGATGCCCGCCTTCTCGGCGCCGCGGCGCACCTCGCGGCCGGAATCGGTCACGGCTGTCTTGAACTTGCGGCGCACCACGTCGGGCGGGTCGAGCAGGTAGACGGTGCCCTGCGGCGTGCCGCCGGTGGTCGACATCTTCCGCTCCGGCTCCTGCAGATCCATGATGCGCGCGCCCGATTCGGGGATGCGCGCCTCGGGGATGCGGAAGGTCTCGCCGAAGCGCGCGTTGAAGCGCTGGGCGACGTCGCGCGTCAATTCGAGGTGCTGGCGCTGGTCGTCGCCGACGGGGACCACGTCGGTCTGGTAGAGCAGGATGTCGGCCGCCATCAGCACCGGGTAGGTGAACAGCCCGCCGTACACCGTGGACTGCTGCTCCGACTTGTCCTTGAACTGCGTCATGCGGCGCAGCTCGCCGAAGGTGGCCACCCCGCTGAGCAGCCAGGCCGCCTCGGGATGGGCCGGGTTGTGCGACTGCAGGAAGATCACCGAGCGCTCCGGGTCGAGCCCGGTGGCGATGAGCATGGCCGCCAGGTCGAGGCTGCGCTCGTGCAGGTCACGGGGGTCGTAGTCGACGGTGATCGAGTGCAGGTCGACGACGCAGAAGAAGGCCTCGCCCAGCTCCTGCGTGGCCACGTACTGGCGGAAGCCGCCGCTGTAGTTGCCGAGGTGCTTGGCGCCGGTGGCCTGGATCCCCGAGAAGATGCGCATGGACGGGGGATTATCGCGCACCGGGCGCGCGCCGCACCTCCGCCGCGCCCTCGACGACCACCTCGGTGTACTCGGCGATGACCCCCTGCCCGAACAGCGACACCGACCCCTGCTCGCCGAGCGGCTTCTCGGTCATGATCCCCAGCGCCACCAGGAATTGGTCCATGGCGACAGGAACGTCGTGGTACGTCTCCACCTCGACGCCGTCGAAGCAGAAGCGCAGCGTCGCCGCCGACTTGTCGTAGGCGATGCGGTAGCGGTGCCACTCACCCGGCGCCACCGCCACGCCGGACGGCTCGTCGAAGAGACAGAAGTAGCGTGGTCGCTCGGGATTCTCGCCGTCCGCCGGCGGCACGCCGGGAAAGCGCAGCCGCCCGTACACCGTGGCCGCGCGGCGGTTGGCCACGAACCAGTCGAAGGCCAGGCCGGTGGTGAAGTCGAGCAGGTTAAGCGAGACGAAACCCGAGTAGAGGTCCTCGTCGCGCCCGCGCAGCACCCGCGCGCGCATCCCCAATTCGACCGACACCTCGCCGCTCTCCGGCGTGATCAGGCGCGCCTTGGAGAAGTACATGTTCTTGGCGTTGTCGAGCACCTGCACGCTGTCGTGCGCGCGGGTCAGCGGCACTGCGGTGACGCGCAGCTTGTCGTGCTCGACGACGACGGTGGCGTCGGGCTCGCGGTAGCGCCAGAAGCCGCCGTCGGGCAGCGGGAAGCCGCCGTACTCGAAGTCGGAGTCGACATCGGGGGCAACCAGGCCGCGGAAGCGGCCGAGCACCACGCGGGAGGACATGTCCCGGTTATACCGTGGCGCCCATGGCCCGCATCCTGATCTCCTCCGACGTCCCCTGGGAGCCGGTGGTCGGCTACTCGCGCGCGGTCCGCGCCGGCGACCTGGTGGAGGTCACCGGCACCACCGACGCCGGCCCCGACGGCGCCTCACCGCACCCCGGCGACGCCTACGCCCAGGCCCGCGAGATCCTCCGCCGCATCGAAGCCGTGCTGGGGCAGGCGGGCGCGCGGCTGGAGGACGTGGTGCGCACCCGCATGTACGTCACCGACATCACGCGCTGGGAGGAGGTTGGCCGCGCCCACGGCGAGGTGTTCGGGGCCATCCGCCCGGCGACCAGCATGGTCGAGGTGTCGCGGCTCATCGAACCCTCGCTGCTGGTGGAGATCGAGGCCACGGCCGTGGTGGGGTCGGGCGCCGGCGAGGGCTGAGCCCGGCGGCAACCCGGCCGCGGGTGCCATCCTTGCCGCTCCGAACCCGGCATGCAGGAGGCGCGAGCGAACGTGGCAGCACTGGACGGCAGGGTGGCCCTGGTCACCGGCGGGGCGTCGGGCATCGGACTGGCCACGGTGCGCCGCCTCAAGTCCGAGGGCGCCACGGTGGTCGCCGTCGACATCGCCGAGGCGCATGGCGAGGATCCGTCCGACCTGCACGTCGTCGCCGACGTGGCTGATCCGGCGGCCTGGCCCGGCGTGGTGCGGCGCGTCGAGGAGGCCTTCGGCGGCGTCGACCTGGCCCACCTCAACGCGGGTGTGACCACCAAGCAGAGCGACGTCACCGCCGTCGACGACCAGCAGTACCGCAGGGTGATGAGCATCAACGTCGACGGCGTGTTCTTCGGCGTCCGCGCGCTGGTGCCGGCCATGGAGCGCCGCGGCGGCGGGGTCATCGTGGCCACCGCCTCGCTGGCGGGCATCGTGCCCTTCGGCCATGATCCCGTCTACACCGCCAGCAAGCACGCCGTCGTCGGACTGGTCCGCTCGCTGGCCGACCAGCTCGCCGCCAAGGGCATCAGCATCGCGGCAGTGTGCCCGGGCATCGTCGACACGCCGCTGCTCGGTGGCGACGCGCAGGTGCTGCGCGAGGCGGGTTTCCCGCTGCTCGAGGCGGACGACATCGCCGCCACCGTGATGCAGGCGATCAGCGAGCGCAAGGGCGGCGCCTGCTACGCGGTGCAGCCGGGGCGCGAGCCGGTCGACTTCCGTTTCGGCGGCGTGCCCGGTCCGCGCGTCGCGGGCAAGGAGGGGGTGCGGCCGCCGATCTGACCCGGCGCGCGAGGCAGCAGCGCGCGGGTCAGCTGTAGGTCTGCCCGTTCAGCTCGATCCAGCCACCCTCGTGCCTGCCGGTGGCGTGGTGCGTGTAGTGGATGACGGGATGCCCTGGATCCGGCGCGAACTCGCCGTGCACCGTCACCGTGTCGCCGGCCCGCACCGGCACGCGCGGCGCCAGCGTCAGGTTGTGGTCGACCTCGACAACAACTCCGCCGCCCACGTCGAGGCTGAAGCGCTCGTGCGGGCCGTCGCTGCCGTTGCCGTCGGGCAGCACCGCCAGCACGTGTCCCTGCACGGTCACCTCGGTGGTCTGGCTCGCGGCCAGCGCCGACCGCAGCGCGGCGTTGTCCACCGCCGGCTCGCCGCACGTGGCCAGCAGCAGCGCGGCGAGACAGCCGGCAACTCCCCACGACGCGACCCTGCGCATGAGGCGGACAATAGCCGCCCAGTCCACCGGGCCATGCTGAGGTGCTCTTCATGACCGACACGGGTGTCCGCCCGCAGGCCACGCTCACCGGCGCGGGCAACCGCGAGACGCTGTTCATCGACGGCGCCTGGGTGCCCTCGACGGGCAGCGGTCGCATCGAGGTGCGCAGCGCCTCGACCGAGGAGGTGATCGGCAGCGTCCCCGAGGGCACCGTCGAGGACGTCGATCGCGCCGCCCGCGCCGCCCGTCGCGCCTTCGAGAGCTGGTCGCAGACAACCGTCGAGGAGCGCGCTGGCTACCTGGAGAAGATCAACCAGGGCCTGAGCGCGCGCATCGAGCAGATCGCCGCGCTGGTGTCCGCCGAGGTGGGCATGCCGCTGAGCATGAGCACCGCCATCCAGGCCGGCCTGCCCATCATGACCACCGGCCAGATGGCGCAGATCGTCCGCGAGTTCCCCTTCGAGGAGCAGGTGGGCAACTCGGTGGTGGTGCGCGAGCCGGTGGGCGTGGTCGGCTGCATCACGCCCTGGAACTACCCGCTGCACCAGGTGGTCAACAAGGTCGCGCCCGCGCTGGCCGCCGGCGGCACGGTGGTGGTCAAGCCCAGCGAGCTGGCGCCGTTCACCGCCTTCGTGCTCGCCGAGGTGGTCGAGGCGGCGGGGCTGCCGGCGGGCGTGTTCAACCTGGTCACGGGCTTCGGCCCCGTGGTCGGCGAGGCCATCGCCACCCATCCCGACGTCGACGCCGTGTCCTTCACCGGTTCGACGCGCGCGGGCAAGCGGGTCGCCGAGCTGGCCGCCGCGAGCGTCAAGCGGGTGACCCTTGAGATGGGCGGCAAGTCGCCCAACCTCATCCTCGACGACGCCGACCTGGAGAAGGCGGTGCGCAACGGCGTCAACAACGCCTTCCTCAACAGCGGCCAGACCTGCGCGGCGCTGACCCGCATGCTGGTGCCCCGCGATCGCGCCGAGGAGGCGGCCCGCATCGCCTCCGAGCAGGCGGCCAAGCTCACCCTCGGCGATCCCTTCGACGAGTCGACGCGCCTGGGCCCGCTGGTCAGCGAGACGCAGCGCGACCGGGTGCGCTCGTACATTCGCAAGGGCGTCGAGGAAGGCGCGCGGCTGGTGGTCGGCGGCGCCGAGCCGCCCGCCGGACTCGACCGCGGCTACTACGTGCAGCCCACCATCTTCGCGGACGTCACGCCCGAGATGACCATCGCCCGGGAGGAGATCTTCGGGCCGGTGCTGGCCATCATGGCCTACGACTCCGAGGACGACGCGGTGCGCATCGCCAACGACACGCAGTACGGCCTGGCCGGCGCAGTGTGGTCAGGCGATCCCTCGCGTGCCGAGCGAGTGGCCCGGCGGCTGCGCACCGGGCAGGTCGACGTCAACGGCGGCCGCTTCAACCCGCTGGCGCCCTTCGGGGGTTACAAGCAGTCGGGCATCGGCCGCGAGCTGGGCCGCTTCGGGCTCGAGGAGTTCCTGGAGACCAAGTCGCTGCAGCGCTGAGCAAGCGGTCGGCGCGGGCCTCCCGTTGAGCGCAGGCACAATAGGGGGCCCGTGAATTCCCCCTCCTCCGACCGGCTCCCCCGCCTGCTGACCATCATGGGCTCGGGCGAGACCAGCCCGACGATGACCTCGGTCCACGTCGACCTCTTCGACCGCCTCGGCCGCGGCCCCGTGCCCGCGGTCATGCTCGACACGCCCTTCGGCTTCCAGGAGAACGCCGCCGAGGTGGCCGGCAAGGCGCTCGCCTACTTCCGCGAGAACGTGCAGCGCGAGGTCGCCGTGGCCTCCTGGCGCGGCGAGCCCTGGGCGGCCCCGGGCGACCACGAGACCATGCTGGCCCGGCTGCGCGACGCGCGCTACGTCTTCGCCGGGCCCGGCAGCCCCACCTACGCGCTGCGCCAGTGGCTCGGCACCGCGGTGCCCGACCTGCTCGCCGAGAAGCTGCGCGAAGGTGGCTGCCTGGTGTTCAGCAGCGCCGCAGCGGCCACCCTCGGCGTGCGCGCGCTGCCTGTGTACGAGGTGTACAAGGTGGGCGCCGATCCCTACTGGCTCGATGGCCTCGACCTGGTCGCCGCGGTCGGCATCCGCGCCGTGGTGGTGCCGCACTACAACAACGCCGAGGGCGGCACCCACGACACCCGCCACTGCTACATGGGCGACCGGCGCCTGCGCATCCTCGAGGAGTCGCTGCCCGACGGGTGCTACGTGCTCGGCGTCGACGAGCACACGGCCTGCATCATCGACCTCGACGCGGAGACGGCCACCGTGCGCGGCAACGGCGGCGTGACCCTGCGGCGACGCGGTGTCGAGGAGCGCATCGAAGCCGGTACCACCGTTCCTCTCGACGTGCTGCGCGCGGGTGCTCTCGCCGCACACTCCACCGCCGCACCCTCGGTGCCCGTTGCCGCCACCAGTGGCAGCAACGGCAGCGCTCCCGACGCCGCCGCGCCGGTGGCCGGCAACCCGTTCATGCACGGCGTCGACGCCCACCGCCGCGAGTTCGACGCCGCCCTGGCCGCCTCCGACGTCGCCGCAGCGCAATCGGCATTGCTCGCCCTCGACGCCCACCTCTGGGCCTGGTCCCGCGACACCCTCGACAGCGACGACATGGACCGCGCCCGCGCCCTGCAGCGCAGCATGCTCGTCCAGCTCGCCGACCTCGCCCGCCTCGGCGCCCGCGACCCCCGCACCCTCGTCGCCCCCTTCGTCGAAGCCATCCTCACCCTCCGCCGCACCGCCCGCGCCGACCGCCGCTTCGCCGACGCCGACGCCCTCCGCGACGCGCTGATCGCTCTCGGGGTGGAGATCAAAGACACGCCGGCGGGCACCGAATGGTCCCTCCCGCTCGACGTCGGATCGGGCGTGACCTCTGGTACACGGAGGAAGACCGCAGAACAGGTCTGAGGAGCCGTCGGCACAGCACGAGCGCGGCGGGCCGAGCGTCGTCCTTGGGTGTTGCATAGTAAGTGCAATGAGAGCCTGACAGGGTCTTTTCAGTGCTTTGTTTCCCTGACTAATATGATCTGTTGTGCGACAACTCGGCAGGATTGACCCTGGCAGTCAAGCTTGGTGCAGATGAAGGCGACATACAACTGAGTTGTTGTATTGAACTCTTCTCCTAGTCATACGGATTGTTGTTTCCTCCGAGCGCATGTCGAGAGTGGCCCCAAGAATGGAAGTCGTCGTTGTCCACTTCACAGCAACGGATTCAGACTTGCGCAGGAACCTTCTCTTGGAGGCCGTTACCGACGAGGTCGATGCCGCCATCGCCGGTTTGCAGACAACCCGTCAACTGCTGGTTGAACTCCGGCGGGTCATCGAACTCACTGAGAAATCGATTCGTACCGGACCAGGGAAGGCGGGCTTGCCGGCAGATCGGCCGGCGCCCCTGCGGTACAGCGGTGTGACGGTGGCCGAAGCGTCGCGGATCCTCGACCTGAGTGAAGAACACGTGCGGCGCCTACTGCGCCGTGGCGAACTCGAAGGTGTCGCGTATGGCGGTCGCGTTGGTTGGCGGCTTTCGCGTGCGTACGTCGAGGAGCTTGCCGAACAGCAGCGCAGGGCTCGCGAAGGACAATCCACGGCCCGGCGTGCCAAAGATCGAGTGCCGACCAAGCGAGCGCCGAGTGGCGGCGGGCGCTCGCCGAACCGCCGCTAACCGACGGCGACGGGTGCCATCTCCCGCGACACCGCCGGGGCGACGCGGCGCAATTCGGCCATGAGTGTCCCGAACTGCTCGAGGGTCAGGGATTGCGGCCCGTCCGACAGGGCTTCGTCGGGTTGGGGGTGCACTTCGATGAGCAGCCCGTCCGCGCCGCAGGCGAGGGCCGCGAGAGCCATGGGCGCGACGAGGTGACGGTGTCCCGTGGCGTGCGACGGGTCGACCACGATGGGAAGGTGTGACAAAGACCGCACCAGCGGCACGGCAGACAGGTCGAGCGTGTTGCGCGTCGCCGTCTCGAAGCTGCGGATGCCGCGCTCGCAGAGGACGACGTCGGGGTTGCCCTGCGAGAGCACGTACTCGGCGGAGAGCAGCCACTCCTCGACGGTGTTGCTCATGCCGCGCTTGAGCAGCACGGGCTTGCCCGACTGCCCCACGGCCTCGAGCAGCGAGTAGTTCTGCGCGTTGCGCGTGCCCACCTGCAGCATGTCCGCCCAGGCCGCCACGACCTCGACGTCGGCGGGCGTCAGCACCTCGGTGACAACCGGCAGCCCCGTCTCCTCGCGGGCCCGGGCCAGCAGCTCCAGCCCGGCGACTCCCAACCCGCGGAACGAATACGGCGAGGTGCGCGGCTTGTAGGCGCCTCCCCGCAGCACGGTGGCGCCGGCCGAGCGCACGCCGCGGGCGGTGTCGAGCACCTGCGGCTCGCTCTCGATGGCGCACGGCCCCGCCGCCACGGTGAACTCGGGCCCGCCGAAGCGCGCCATGCCCACCTGCACCACGGTGCGGTCGGGGTGCCACTCCAGCCCGACCATCTTGTACGGCTTGCTGACCGGCACCGCCTCGACGACGCCGGGCAGGCCGACCACGTTGTCGCGGATGGAGCGCGGGTTGCTGCCCAGCACGCCGATGGCGATGCGGTCCGCCCCGGGCAGCTCGATGGGCTCGTAGCCGTGGCTGCGGACGTGCTGCATCACCCCGTCGATCTCCTCGCGGGTGGCGTGGGCGTGCATCAGGATCAGCATGGCGACGCCCATTCTCGCGGATCGCCGGCAGGGTCGGACCCGGCAGCGACGCGGTCCGTGTCCCTACGATCGCACCCGGGAATGATCACGACCGGCCTCTGGCGGCTGACCACCGACGATGCCGCCGCCCTTCTCGAGCTGCTCGACCGCGAGGCGCTGCAGAACGTCTACCTGCGCAGCGAGGTGCGCCTCGGCGCCCTGACCACCGGCCAGTGGTGGGGCGTCGGCGGCGGCGGACGGCTGCGCGCGACCCTGCTCGGCGGCCCGCTGGTGGTGCCCTGGGTGCCCGACACCGACGACTGCGAACGTCTCGTCGAGGCGCTCTCGCGGCAGCAGCCGCCGCGGATGATCGTCGGTCCCCGCGACCACGTCGCCGGCCTGCACCACGCCCGTCCCAACGCGCCGGCGCCGCGCGAGCGCCGCGATCCCCAGCCCTTCCTGGTACTGCGCCGCGGCGCGCGCAGCTCGGTGCGGGCGGCTCCGCAGGTGCGCCTGGGCACGCTCGCCGACCTCGACCACCTCACCCTCGCCGCCGCCGACATGCATCGCGAGGAGATGGGCATCGACCCGCTCGCCGTCGACCCGGCCGGCTGGCGCTCGCGGATGAGCACTCTCATCCAGCGCGGCTGGAGCTGGGTCTGGACGCAGGGCGACCAGGTGGTGTTCAAGGCGGAGCTGTCGGGCTGGACGCCGGAGGCGGTGCAGATCCAGGGCGTCTGGACCGCGCCCTCGGTGCGCAACCGCGGCATCGCCAGCGCCGGGCTGGCTGCCGTCTGCCGCGACGTGCTCGCCCAGGTGCCCGCCTGCACGCTCTACGTCAACCACTACAACGGGCCCGCCCGGACCGTGTACGACCGGCTCGGCTTCGAGCACGCCGCCGACTTCGCCACCCTGTTCTACTAGACGCGTTCGCGCCGTATGCGCCGGGCGGCGGCAGCGTTAGGAGTCGTGCAACCCGTCAGGCTCGATGCATCCGGAGCACGCAGTCGCGATGAAGCCGATCGCCCTCGTTCCCGTGGCCATCCTCTTCGCCGGCACGGCCGCCTTCGCCGCGACCAGCAGCAACCATCCCAACAGCTCGGCCAAGCCCGCCGCGGCCACCCCGGCGGCCTCGCCCGACGGCGGCAACTCCGCCGCGGCGCACAACTGCCCGAAGGGCCCGCACGGCGTGCACGGCAAGTGCGGCAGCGCAGCGGCCCACGCGCGCAACGCCGCCCGCGGGCACGGCAACGGCGGGGCCGACGCGGACGAGACCCCGGGCGCGGACGACCAGGGCGAAGCCACGGCACCGCCGCACCCCGCCGCTCCGACGCACACGCCGGCGCCGCACCCCACCGCCACCCCGACGGCGGCACCGACCGCGACCCCCACCGCCTCCCCGACCGCGTCGTCGACGTCGACCACCTCGACGTAGCGGCAGGGTCCGCGCCGCCCGCGGCGGGCCCGCCGGGCCGCACGCTGCAAGCGGCCCGCTGCGGTGGTACCGTGCCCCTCCGATGATCGAGGCACGCGCCGACGTGACGCTCCCCGTCCCCCCCGCCGACGCCTTCGCCGCCGCCACCGACATGGCCCACGCCGACTGGCTGCCCGCCGTGCGCGGCCTGCGCCACGCCGGCGGTCCGCCGAGCGGCGTGGGCGCGCGCTACGAGGTCGAGGTCGGCATCATCGGCCGCCACCTGCGCGGCATCCTGGTCTGCCGCGAGATCGACCCGCCGAACCGCGCCGTGTACGCGCTCGAAGAGGGCATGGAGCTGACCGTCGTCCTGGCCATCCTCCCCGTCGGCGGCGGCTGCAAGCTGGAGGTCACCGCGCGCTACGCCGTGGGCGGCGGCCCCTTCGGCGGCGCCGTCGAGCGCGCCACCGCCGGGGCGGCGCGGCACGAGGTGGCCCGCGCGGTGGAGAACTTCGCGGCGCGCTTCGGGCGGAAGTCGACGCTCGCGGGTTAGGGACAGGCTTGACAGGAATCGACTGGGCCGAGGACAGTCCTCTCGACGCCATCTCGGCGCAGGCGCGCGCCTACCCGCCGCTGCCGCTCGACGAGGTCGACGCGCTGCTGCAGCGCACCCACACCACCGGCGGCAACGCGGCCGCGGCCACGCTGGTGCGCCATCACCTCTCGATCGCCCTCGACGCGGCCTTGCAGCGCAAGGACAAAGGGCTCGACGTCGGCGACCTCTACCAGGAGGGCTCGATCGCGGTGGTCACCGCCGTCGACGAGTACGCGCACCGCGGCGGCAACGCGGCCGGGCTGCGCTCCTACGTCGAGCGCGTCGTCGCGCTGCACCTCGACGCCGCGCTGGAACGCGAGGCGCAGGAGCGCGAGGCGGGCGAGGCCTTCGTGCGCGACGCGCAGAGCTACGAGCTGGTCGAGGTGGAGCTGCGCCACCGCTTCGACCGCGCGCCCACCTCGATCGAGATGGCGGCCGCGCTGGAGTGGTCGGTCGAGCACGTCGAGACCGTCGCCGAGATGCTCAGCGAGGCGCGCGCCCTCAACGACGAGACGCTGCTCCCCTACCTCGACGACACCGAGCAGGGTGACACGACCGGCGACGGCGAGCCCGAGGCGTAGGCGGGAAGCCCATGGACATGCTGGTCTGGACCATCACCCACCAGGGCCGCGTCGCCCAGGTCGGCGAGGACGGCGGCATGAGCGGCGACGAGGAACTGGTCGCCCTGCTCGAGGCGAGGATGCGCGAGCCGGTCACCGTGTACCGCACCGGCACCGTGCACAGCCGCCCCGGCGCCGAGACCGTGCCCATCGAGCTGCATCCCGGCGACCGCCGCTACGTGGTGGCCCGCGTGCGCACCCTCTGCGAGGGCGACTCCGCCTTCGAGATCACCGGCTGCGACTGGCGCTGAAGCGCCGTCAGACCAGGCGTCGGCGCCGCAGCTCGGCGAGCAGCACCGAGCCCGCCACCGCCAGGCCGGCCAGCAGGTCGGCGCCCAGCACGTAGGGGCTGAGCCCGCCCTGCGGGTTGGCGGCGAAGGAGGCCAGGGTGGTCGGCAGCGAGGTGGTGTGCTGCGCCAGCTGCGCGGGATGCGGGGTGTGCGCCGCGGTGGGTGCGGGCGTGGGCGGCGCGGCCGAGGGCGGTGCCGGCGGCTTGGTGGGCGCCGGGGCGGGCGGCACGGCGGCGGCGGGGGTGCGCACTGCGTGGTGCTCGGGGGTGGGCGCCGGCGCCGGCTTCTCGGTGGGCTCCGGGGTCGGTGTGGGCGTCGGCTTCGGCGTGGCCGTCGGCACCGCGGTGGGGAGCGGCGAGGGCGAGGGCGGCGGTGGCTTGTGGGCAGACTCGGCCAGGGCCACCAGCCCGCCCTGGGAGGACAGGCAGAGACCCAATGCGCTCAGCGCCGCTACCGACAGGACCCGGGCCGAGCGCCGTCGGGGGAGGTACCGGCGACGGTCCACGCTGACATGGTGCGGCGAGCTGCGGGCGTGCCGGCAGGGCGCATCCGGACCTCCACGCCGCCGTTACCGCTCCGCGTGCTCCTCGTCAGGCGCCGGCGGCTCGCCGCCCAGGGCGCGCAGGTCCTCGCCGCGCCAGTCCATGTCCTTGAGCGCCGGCCGGCGCGCCCCGCGGCGCACCGCGGCGTCGCCGAAGCGGTGGCGCAGCTCGTCGAGGACGTGGTCGACCCGGGAGTCGCGCTCGCCCGCGGGCACCTCGAAGAGGTCCATCTGGGCGGCGTCCTCCAGGGCGCTGACCCCGACGCCGAGCAGCCGCACCGGGTCGCCCGACCAGCAGGTGTCGAGCAGCTCCATGCCGGTGGTGGCGATCTGCAGGTCGGCGTCGGTGGGCGTGGCCAGCGAGTGCTGGCGGGTCAGGGTGGTGAAGTCGCTGTAGCGCAGCTTCACGGTCACGGTGCGGCCGCGCCACTCGCCGGCGCGCAGGCGGCGGCCGACGTCGGCGGCCAGGTGCTGCATGCGCTCGGCCAGCGCGGCGCGGTCGCGCACGTCGCGGAAGAAGGTCTCCTCGCGCGACACGCTCTTGGGCCGGCCGGGGACGGTGACCTCGCCGTCGTCGATGCCCCGTGCCCGGTCCCACAGCGAGGCGCCCGCGTGCTCGCCGGCGCGCCGCTGCACCACCTCGCGCGGCAGCCCCGCGAGCTGGCCCAGGGTGCTGACGCCGAGCCCGTTGAGCGCGCGCTCCGCGGCAGGCCCGAGGCCGGGCAGGCGGCGCAGCGGCAGCGGCGCCAGGAAGGCGGCCTCCTCGCCGGGCCGCACCACCACGAAGCCGCGCGGCTTGCGCAGGTCGGAGGCGACCTTGGCGACCACCTTGCTGGTGGCCACGCCGAAGGATGCGTGCAGCCCGGTGGTGGCCAGGATCTCGTCGCGCAGCCGCGCCGCGATCTCCTCGGGCTCGCCGAAGCGCCGCCGCGAGCCGGTGACGTCGAGGTAGGCCTCGTCGAGCGAGAGCGGCTCGACCAGCGGCGTCACGGCCCGGGCCAGCGCGAAGACCTGTGACGACTTCTCCCGGTAGGCGCGGAAGTCGACGGGCACCACGTTGGCCTGGGGGCAGAGCCGCATCGCGGTGGCCAGCGGCATCGCCGAGTGCACCCCGAAGCGCCGCGCCTCGTACGACGCCGCGCTGACCACGCCGCGCGCGGTCACCACCTTGCCGCGCTCGTCGATGACGCCGCCGACGATCACCGGCTTGCCGCGCAGCTCGGGACGGCGCAGCTGCTCGACGGACGCGTAGAAGGCGTCGAGGTCGAGGTGGATGATGGCGCGCGGCCAGGCGGCGGTCGGCGCGCCGCTCGCGGCCGGGATCTCGCTGGTCATGGCGCACCGAAATTGTGCGCGCCGACAACGATCAGTGCGGCGGAGAGCCCCGGCGACGGCGGCGGCGCAGCGGCGGGGTGACCCCGTCGTTGACCTGCTGGTACACCTCGGTGAAGCGCCGCCGCGCCCGGAAGAGCAGCGACTCCACGGCCGACACCGAGAGGTTCATCGCCGCCGCGATGGAGATGTAGTCGAGCCCTTCCAGTTCGCGCAGGGCGAGGATGGCGCGGTAGCGCTCCGGCAGGGTGTCGATCACCTCGCGGATGGCGCGGCGCACCTCGCTCGACTCCGCCTCCTGCTCGGGATGACCCTTGTCGTGCCGCTCCAGGGTGCGGTGCAGCTCCTCGACGGGCGAGCGCTGCTCCTGGTACTGCTGCACGGTGCGGCTGCGGCGGTGCTCGTCGATGGCCAGGTTGGTGGCGGTGCGGTGCAGCCAGGCGCGCAGCTTGATGTGCCCGTCGGTGGAGAGCAGCTGGCGCACCAGGCGCAGGAAGGCCTCCTGGGTGATGTCCTCGGCACGGTGCAGGTCGCAGATCACCCGGCGCGCCTGGGCGTGCACGTAGCGGTGGTGCAGCCGGTAGATCTGCTCGAACGCGGACACGTCGCCGTTGCGGAAGGCGACGATCAGCTCGGCGTCGACGTCGTTCGCCGCGGTGTGCGCGTTCGGGACAGCTTCGGCAACAACGTCGCCCTCGGGTACGACGGCGGCGGTCGACAGCATCCCCTCCTCCATTGGTTGCGTGACCACTTCCCGCGCTCTCTCTTCCCTTCCTTGTCCTGTCCGGTGCCCGCTACTTGTCGGGTCCGGGTTCGGCTCCGGCCAGCGCCGCGACCCGGCCGCCCGCCGCGCCGGTGCGCCGCCTGTGCTCCTGCCACTCTGCCAGGTCGCTGTCCTGCAGGTACCCGGCCGCCATGAGCAGCTCGACGTACGGTACACCCAGGTGCGGCGCCGCGCGACGGAGGACCCAGGGCGGCGGGTTCTCCTTGTTCTTGTTGACCGCCTGGTAGAAGTAGATCTGGTTGAGGTCGCAGAGCAGCGCCAGGCGGTGCAGCGAGATGTTCCGCTCGCGGCACTTCTCCTTGAGGTAGTCGCGGAATTCCACGGTCGTCGCCTCTCGGGTGTGTGCGCTGGGGGGCCGCCGTCCGCCGTCCGGGATACGGATTATAGCGATCGCCTAGATTTCGCCAGAGCCCAGCAGGACGGGAAGCCCGGCGAGCCGGTCGAGCACCGCCTCGGCGCGGGCGTCGGGGTCGGCGTCGTCGTGGTGCTCGCGGAGGCGGACGGCGCGCATCCCGGCGGCGTGGGCGCCGTCGACGTCCTCGCGGACCCGGTCACCGACCATCACCGTGCCGGCCGGTTCGGCCCCCAGCGCCTCCAGCGCGGCGGCGAAGATGCGCGGCGAGGGCTTGCGCCAGCCCACCTCGCCGCTGAAGACGGCGGCGTCGACCAGCGGCAGCAGCCCGACCTGGGCGAGCTGCGCGCGCATGCTGCCGGGGCGGTACGGGGCGTTGGAGCAGATGCCCAGGCGCAGCCCGGCCCGGCGCAGGGCGGTGAGCGTGCCGGGGGCGCCGGGCGCGACGTGGATGCCGTCCCACCACGCCTCCTGCTCCAGGCGCATGGCCTCGTCGAGCGTGGCCGCGTCGAGGCGCACGCCCAGCTCGGCGTAGGCCTCGGCGTGGGCGCGGCGGATGTCGATCTCCTCCAGGCTGCCCGCAGCCTCGTGCTCGGCGACGCGCGCGTCGACGCGGTCGTGCACGGCGTCGAGCAGCTCGTCGGCGTCCCAGGGGCGGTCGTCGCGCGGCGGCAGCAGGGCGGCGATGCACGTGTAGGCGCGGTGCAGCGCCTCGGCCGGCCGGGTGAAGGTGATCAGGGTGAGGCCGTAGTCGAAGAGCACAGCACGCACCGGGGTGCCGCGCGGCGGCAGGCTCACCGCCGCCGGGCGATGCGCACCGCTGCGGCGCCGGCGCCGACCCCGTTGTCGACGTTGACCACCACCAGGCCGGGGGCGCAGGTCTGCAGCATGGAGAGCAGGGCGGCCTCGCCCTTGCCGCCGGCGCCGTAGCCGGTCGAGGTGGGCAGGCCGATGACCGGGACGTCGACCAGCCCGGCGACCACGGAGGGCAGGGCGCCGTCCATGCCGGCGGCCACGACGATGGCGGCGGCGCCCTCGCGGAGCAGGGTCGCCAGCGGCTCGAAGAGGCGGTGCAGGCCGGCCACGCCGACGTCGGCGACCAGGCTGCTGGTACAGCCCGCCGCGTCGCAGACCAGGCGCGCCTCCTCGAGGGCGTCGAGGTCGGAGGTGCCGGCGGCGAGCAGGCCGACGTGGCCCTGGGCCGCGGGCGGCTCGAAGGCGGGGTCGACGAGGCGCGCGGCCGAGCGGCCGTAGGCGACGAACGTGGCGGTGCGCTGCTCGGCGAGGCGACGCAGCGCGGTGCGGTGGCCTGCGCGGAGGCGCGAGACGCAGGCCTGGCCGGTGCGGTCGAGCAGCGCCGCGGCGATGGCGGCCACGTCGGCGGCGCGCTTGGGGCCGGCCAGGACCACCTCGGGGACTCCGCCGCGGTGCTGGCGGTCGAGGTCGAGGCGGGCGCGGCCTTCGAGGTCGTGGATCCGCTCCGCGCGCAGCAGCGGCGCGGCGTCGGTGGGGCTCAGCTCGCCGCAGGCGACGCGGCGCAGGACCTCGTCGACGTGCTTGTCGCGCGGGCGCGGCGCGGCGTCGCGTGTGAGACGGCCTCGGACCTCGTTGATGTGCTCCTCGCGCGGGCGCAGCGCGCCCTCGCCCGGGATCGGCTCGCCGCCGGTGGGACGGCCGCGGGGCTCGTCCGGCCAGCTCATTGCGGGCCGCCGCCACCCCCGTCGCCCGCGCTGCCACCACCACCGCCGCGGCGCCGCCGGCCGCGGCCGCGGGATCGCCTGCGTCCCTCGGCGCGCTGCGCCTGCGCGCCGCCGCTGCTGGTTGCGGGTGGCTGGCCGGGCGGGCGCTGCGCCTGCTGGCCACCCGGCCGCCCACCGGTCGCCGCGCCACCGCCGCCGGTTCCCGCACCAGCTCCGCCGCCACCCCCGCCGCGCCGCCGGCGTCTGCGCCCGGTGCCCGGCGGGCCCGGGGCCGCCACGGGGGCCGCCGTCTGCGTGGGTCGCGCCTGCGTCACCGGGCCCTCGGCCGCCCCGCGACCGCGGCGTCCCCGCCGCTTCCGCCCGCCCCCGGCGCCGCCGCCGCCACCACCGCCCGCGCCCTCGCCGCGCCCGCCGCCCACCGGCGCGAAGCGCGCGAAGAAGGCCACGGCGGGATGCTGCCCGCGCGGCCGCCCCGCCACGGCGTCGGGATCGGCGCGCACCCGCTCGGCGAACTGCTCGAGCAGCTCCGCCAGCGGCCGCTTGTTCTTCGACGGTGGCGCCGCCGTCTCCGCCCAGGGCTGCAGCTTGGCCGCGCCCTCGGGGTCCTCGTCGGGCCCTTCGGGCAGGGGAACCTGCTCCAGCACGCTGTCGATGGCCCGCTCGATGAGCTCCTCGGCGCCGGCCAGCACCTGGCCGCCGTGCACCGGCGTGTCGGCGACGGCGAAGGTCGGGTGCTCGGTCGTCTCCGGCGGCACCCCGTCGGGCCCCTGCTGCTCGCTCACCGCCGCTCCGCGCCGGCGAGAGGCGGCAGGTGCCCGGCCAGGGCCAGCCCGGCCAGCGTCTTGAGGTCGGTGGCCCCTGCCTCGACGAGCTGCAGGATCTCGTCCGGGCCGAACAGCCGCACGTCGATCAGCTCGTCGGGGTCGGTCGAGGTGTCCCCCTCGGTCAGCCCCTCGGCCAGGAAGAACCAGAGCAGCTCCCGCGAATAGCCGGGCGAGACGCCGGCCTGGCCCAGCGAGCGCCAGCGCGCCGCGGTGTAGCCGGTCTCCTCCTCCAGCTCGCGAGTGGCGGTGACGGCGGGTTCCTCGTCCTCGTCGCGCGTTCCCGCGGGGATCTCCCAGAGCGCGCGCTCGACGGCGTGGCGCCACTGGCGCACCAGCACCACCCGGCCGTCGGGCGCCACCGCCACCACCCCGACGGCGCCGCGGTGGTGGACGATCTCGCGGCCGGCGTGGCGGCCGTCGGGCAGCTCGACCTCGTCCTGGTAGACGCGGAGGAGGCGCCCTTCGAAGACGGGCGTGCGCCGGACCAGCTTCTCGCGCTGGTGCCCGGCGGGCGCGTCGGGGTCGAAGCTCACCCGCGCAGTCTGCCGGACGGGGCAGCGCTGTCGTCGTATGTAAACGACAGTGCGGCGCGTTAACGAAGCTGTGGCAGCGAGGGGTGGAGCCACCCGGCCGGGCCTATCCTGGCATCCCCCCACACGTCCGATGACGGCCGCCCAAGGCCAGGGAGAACCACGCAGCCCATGCCCAGCCACCGCGGCCGCCTCGCCGCCACCGCAGCCTCCGCCGTCCTCGCCGCCGGCGCCATCGCCACCATGATCCCCACCGTCGCGGGTGCCAGCGGGCACGTCCGCGGCAGCGCCGCCGTGTGCGCCAGGCCGGTCGCCGGCGAGGCCGCCTGCACGCTGCGAGCGGTCACCGTCGACGGCAAGTTCGCCCCCGCGGCCAGCTCGCCGAGCGGCTACGGTCCGAGCGACCTGCAGTCCGCCTACAAGCTGCCCTCCTCGACCAACGGCGCCGGCCAGACCGTGGCCATCGTCGACGCCTACGACGATCCCGACGCGGCCGCCGACCTCAACACCTACCGCAGCACCTACGGGCTGACCGCCTGCGGCACCGGGTGCTTCAGCAAGGTCAACCAGACCGGCGGCAGCAGGATGCCGCGCGCCAACGGCGGCTGGGCGCAGGAGATCTCGCTCGACCTCGACATGGTCTCCGCGATCTGCCCCAACTGCCATATCCTCCTCGTCGAGGCCAGCAGCAACAGCTTCAGCAACCTGCTCGCCGCCGAGGACTACGCCACGGCTCATGCCAACTATGTCAGCAACTCCTGGAGCGGCGGCGAGTTCTCCAGCGAGACCTCCTCGAGCTACGACGGCCACTTCAACAAGGCCGGCAGGGTGATCACCGCCAGCACCGGCGACAACGGCTATGGCGTCGGCTACCCCGCCTCGTCGCAGTACGTGGTCGCCGCGGGCGGCACCTCGCTGAGCCGCGCGAGCAACACGCGTGGTTGGACCGAGTCCGCCTGGAGCGGCGCGGGCAGCGGCTGCAGCGCCTACGAGCCGCAGCCCTCCTGGCAGTCGTCGGTGGGCAACATCACCAGCGTCTGCTCGAAGCGCGCCCTGGCCGACGTGTCCGCCGTCGCCGATCCCAACACCGGCGTCTCGGTGTACGACAGCTACGCCTACCAGGGCCTGAGCGGCTGGCTGGTCTTCGGCGGCACCAGCGTCTCCTCGCCGCTGCTCGCCTCGGTGTTCGCCCTGAGCGGGAACACGGGCGGCGCCGCCACCCTCTACGCCAACACCGGCAGCCTCTTCGACGTCGCGGGCGGCAGCAACGGCAGCTGCGGCAACGACCTCTGCAACGCGGTCAGCGGCTGGGACGGTCCCACCGGCAGCGGCAGCCCCAACGGCGTCGCCGCCTTCTAGCGGAACGCCGACCGACAGACGACAACGGCCCGGGCGCCCACCACGCGGCGCCCGGGCCGTTCTGCGTCCGGCGGGCTGCTCAGTGTCCCTCGGTCACCTTGGCGTAGGCGTCGACGTCGAGCAGCTCCGCGCCGGTCTCGTCGACGTCCTCGAGGCGGAGCAGCCAGCCGTCGCCGTAGGGATCGGCGTTGACCTTCTCCGGCGAGTCGACCAGGGCGGTGTTCACCGCGACGACGCGCCCGCCCACCGGCGAGTAGAGGTCGCTGGCCGCCTTCACCGACTCGATGACGCCGAAGCGCTCTCCGGCGGACAGGCTGCGCCCGACTTCGGGCAGCTCGAGGAAGATGACGTCGCCGAGCTGCGCCTGGGCGTAGTCGGTGATGCCGACGCGCGAGCCGCCGTCGACCCACTCGTGCGAGGCGGTGAAGCGATAACCACTCAGGTCGGGCACGATCCTGCTCTCCTCTAGGCCGTGGGCGGACGCTTGTAGAAGGGCAGCGGCACCTGCTCGGCGCGGGCCATGCTGCCGCGGATGTCGACGGACAGCGGCTGGCGCGACGCCGCCACCTCAGGCGCCACGTAGGCGGTGGCGATGCCGCATCCCAAGGTGAAGCTGTAGGTACCGCTGGTCACCTCGCCGGCCGGTTCGCCTTCGCGGAACACGGACATGCCGTGCCGGGCCACGTCGCGGCCGGACATGCGCAGCCCCACCATGCGCCGCGGCGGACCGGTCTCCTTGATGCCGCGCAGCACCTCCGCGCCGATGCAGGCGACGCCCTTGTCGAGCTTGACCGTCCAGCCCAGCCCGCAGGAGTAGGGGTCGACGGACTCGTCCATGTCCTGCCCGTAGAGCCGCAGTCCCGCCTCGAGTCGCAGCGTGTCGCGCGCGCCCAGCCCGCAGGGCCGCAGGCCCTCCGCGGCGCCCGCTTCGAGCAGCACGTCCCAGAGCGTCCCCACCGCGCCCGCGTCGACGTACAGCTCGAAGCCGTCCTCGCCGGTGTAGCCGGTGCGCGACACCTCGCAGACACGCGACGGCACGCCGCTGACGCGCAGCTCGGCCATGGTGAAGGCGCGCAGCGCCGACAGGTCGGCGTCGACCAGAGGCTGCAGGATGTCGATGGCGCGCGGTCCCTGCAGCGCGATCAGCCCCGTCTCCGCGGAGACGTCGTCGAACGAGGTGCCGCTGCCGAGATGCGCGCGCATCCAGGCCACGTCCTTCTCGCGCGTCGCCGCGTTGACGACGACGTGGTACACGCCGGCGGACGCGGCGGCGCCGACGATGAGGTCGTCGATGATGCCGCCGCCGTCGTTGCACATCACCGTGTACAGCGACTGCCGAGGCTGCAGCCGCCCCACGTCGTTGCTGACCAGGCGCTGCAGCGACTCCAGCGCGCCCTCACCGGCGACGGTGACCCGACCCATGTGCGAGACGTCGAAGAGCCCGGCACGCTCACGCACCGCGGTGTGCTCGTCGCGGATCGACGAGTACTGCAGCGGCATGTCCCAGCCGCCGAACTCGACCATGCGCGCCCCGAGGGCGACGTGGCGGTCGTACAGGGGGGTTCGCAACGCCATGGACGGCTGCGGAGTCTACGCTGCACCGATGGCCGCAGACGGCAGCGCGCCGCGCCCCCACTCCACCCGCCGCCCCCACCGCTTCTGTCCCGCCTGCGGCGCCGAGCTGGTCGAGCGCGCCGTGGAGAGCCGCCTGCTGGGCGCCTGCCCGGCCTGCGACTTCGTCGCCTTCCACGACCCCAAGGTGGTGGCGGTGACCGCGCTGCTCGAGGACGGCGGCGTCTGGCTGATCCGCCGCGGCATCGAGCCGCGCCTCGGTGAGTGGGCGCTGCCGGGCGGCTACGTCGACTATGAGGAGCATCCCAAGACGGCCGCCGCGCGTGAATGCCTGGAGGAGATCGGCTGCGAGGTGGCCGTGGAGCGGCTGCTCGGCGTCCACCACGCCACCTTCGGCAACGGCGGCGTGGTCATCGTCGCCTACGCCGGGCGCATCGTGGCCGGGCGGCCGCGACCCGGGCCGGAGGCGCTGGAGGTGGCCCGGTTCGGGGCGGCGGAGCTGCCGCCGCTGGCCTTCCACACCCACGACGAGATCCTCGCCGCGCTGTTCGGCGACAGCCTCGCGGACGCGCAGACACCGCCCGGGCACTAGAGTCCTGGCGTCGAGTCAGAAGGCGTGCCGCTGCCGCGGTGCGCCAGCGGGCGGAATCTGAGGGAGCGCGCGTGGTCGCTGGGATCGTGGTCGGGATCGTCGTGATCCTGGTGGGGGCGGGCTGGTGGCTTCTCTACCGGCGTCCGCTGCCCCTGGTCAGCGGCAGCGTCACCGTGTCGGGCCTGGAGGCGCCGGTGCGCATCCTCCGCGACGGCCACGGCGTGCCCCACGTCTACGCCGAGTCCGCCCGCGACGCCGCCTTCGCCATGGGCTACACCCACGCCCAGGAGCGCGGCTGGCAGATGGAGTTCAACCGTCGCGTCGCCGCCGGCCGGATCAGCGAGTTCGCCGGCGACGAGGGCGTGGCCGCCGACCGCTTCATGCGCCGCCTCGGCCTGGTCCAGGTCGCCGAGGCGGAGGCGAACCTGATGGACGCCGAGGCACGGGACATCCTGGAGGCCTACTGCGCCGGGGTCAACGCGGTCTGGGAGTCGGGCCGCCCGCTGCCGCTGGAGATGACCCTGCTGCGCATCCGGCCCGAGCCCTGGCGGCCGGCGCACAGCCTGCTGCTCGGCAAGCTGCTCAATCTGGGCCTGGCCCTCAACATGGACAACGAGCTGCGCCGCTTCGAGCTGCTCCGCCGGCTCGGCCCCGAGGTGGCCGCCAAGCTCGACTTCCTCTACGTCGACGCCAACCCCAGCATCCTCACCGAGACGGCGCGGACCGCGGCGAGCGACGGCAGCGGCGACGCGGCCGCGCTCTTCGCCGAGGCCTCACGCTGGATCCCCACCGGCACCGCCGGCGCGGTGAGCAACAACTGGGTGGTCGACGGGACCATGACCGAGACCGGCCGCCCCATGCTCTGCAACGACCCCCACCTGCCGCCCTCGGCGCCCTCGATCTGGTTCCGCGCCCACGTCATCGCCGGCGACGACTTCGAGTCGACGGGCGTCACCCTGGCCGGCCTGCCCTTCACCGTGATCGGCCACAACCGGCGCATCGCCTGGGGCTACACCAACTCCTTCGCCGACGTGCAGGACCTGGTCATCGAGGAGCTGGCCGACGGCAGCGGCCATCGCTACCGCACCGAGGCCGGCATGGAGGACGCGCAGGTGCGGCGCGAGGTCATCAAGGTCAAGGGCCGCCCCGATGTGGTCGAGGAGGTGGTGGTCACCCGCCACGGCCCTCTGATGGAGCGCTACGAGGACAAGTCCGCCGGCGTCTGGCGCGGGCTGGCACTGCAGTGGACCGCGCTCACACCCGGCGAAGCCGCGCGCGCGCTGCTCGACCTGCAGCGCGCGGGTGACTGGGAGTCCTTCCGCGCCGCGCAGGCGCGCATCGACGGGCCCTCGCAGAACGCGGTGTACGCCGACGTCGACGGCCACATCGGCTACTTCCTCGGCGGCCGCATCCCGGTGCGCCGCCGCCCGCCGAGCGGATTGCCCGTGCCCGGCTGGGAGGGCGACGCCCGCTGGCAGCGCTGGCTCAGCGTCGACGAGGTGCCGCAGGTGCTCGACCCCGCCGAGCACTTCATCGTCACCGCCAACAACCGCGTCGTGGGCAGGGATTTCCCCCACTACGTCGGCAACGACTACATGAACGGCTACCGGGCGCTGCGCCTGCGCGAGCTGCTCGCCGGCCGCACCGGGTTGAATGCGACATACATGGCCACAACGCAGCTCGACGTGGTCTGCCCGCCGGCGCGCGAGGTGGTCGAGCTGCTCAAGGGCATCACCTGCGAGTCCGAGCTGGCCGAGGAGGCGCGGCAGAACCTGACGCGCTGGGACGGCGTTCTCCTTCCCGATGCCGCCGAGCCCTGCGTCTACGAGGTCTTCATGATGCGGCTCACCCAGCGCGCCCTGGAGCCGCTCTGCGGTGAGCACTGGCGCCTGGCGGCCGGCGAGATGCCCCACGCCGTGTTCGGCTTCGCCGGCAACCTCATCGGCGGGGTGACCCCGCACCTGCTGCGCCGCTGGCGGGAGAACGACACCGGCTGGTTCCCCGAGGGCCTGACCTGGAGCGAGGTGGCCCGCCGCGCCCTGGAGGACGCCGTCGCCGACCTGCGCCGCTCCCAGGGCACGCCGCGCCGCTGGCGCTGGGGACGCATGCACCGCCTGCCCATCGACCACGCCCTGGGCCGCCGCAAGCCGCTCGACCTGCTCTTCAACGCCGGCTCGGTCGAGGTCGGCGGCGACACCGACACGGTGATGCAGACCGGCTACGTCCCCGCCACCCCGTACCAAACCCGCGCCTGGTCGCCCTCCTGGCGGCAGATCGTCGACGTGGGCAACTGGGACGGCTCGACGGGCATCCACTTCCCCGGGCAGTCGGGACACCCGGGCTCCCGCCACTACCGCGACCTGACCGAGGACTGGCGCCGCAACCGCCAGCACCCCATGGCCTGGAGCCGCGAGGCCGTCGACGCGGTGGCGCGGACCACGCTGGTGCTCACGCCGGGCACGGCGGCCGCCAGCGAGCCCGTCGAGACCGCGGGAGAGGAGGCGGCGTGAGGATCCGGCGTGCGGGGAGCCGGAGGGGAGCGGGCGTCCTGCTGCTCGGGCTCGCCTGCGCACTGGCCGTGGTGCTGGCCGTCGCGCTGCGCCCCGCGGCGGCCCTGGCGGCTTCGCCCGATCCGGGCCCGCCGAGCGCGACGAGCACGAACACGGGCACCCAGACCACCACGACGACGACCACGTGCACCATCACCAATGACCCGCTCTGCACGACGACCTCCAGCAGCACCACGACGCAGACCACCACCCTCACCTTCTCGCTGTCGTCTTCCAGCCAGTCGCCCACGCCGACGCCCAGCAAGACGCCGACGCCGTCCCCGACCCCGGCCGCCACGGACACCCCCACGCCGACCGACCAGCCCACCTCCACACCCACTGACACACCGTCACCGACGGACACCCCCACCAGCACCCCGGTCGACGCGGGCTTCACCGCACCGAGCGGCGGCGGCAGCGGCGGGCTGGTCGTGATCGTCTTCCTGCTCCTGATCGGCGTCGGCGGCGGTGCCGGGTTCCTCTTCTGGCGGTTGCGCTAAAGGATGGGGACGGGCCCGGAGCCCCGCCCGCGGCGCCGTCGGGGCTGCCTCTGGGCCCTGGTGGTGCTGGCCGTGCTGGTGGCCCTGGGAGGCGTGCTCAGCGCCGTGGCCCTGTCGACGCCCGACCTGGGCGCCGCCCCCGGCGGCACGGACGACGGCGACAGCCAGCCGGCCATCGTGGCCAGCATGGCCGCCTCGCTGACGGGACAGCTCATCGCGGGTCCGCACGGGGTCATCACCCTCAGCGAGCACGACCTCACCGTGCTGGTCCGCGACAACAACCCCAACCCGGGGCGCTTCCAGAACCCCAGCGCGCGGGTCCGCGACGGGCTGGTGGTCATCGACGCGCACACCCCGGTCGGGCCGTTCAACGTCGTCGCGGTGGCGAGGCTGGCCCTCAGCCGCACCGTCGGAGCCGACGGTCTGCCCCAGGTGACCGCCACCTTCACCGCGGTGCAGGTGGGCGGCCTCGGCCTGCCCGGCTTCGCCGCCAAGGCGCTGCAGAACCGCGTCCAGCAGGCCTTCGACCTGCAGGACGTGCTCTCCAGCAACGACTTCCTCCGCCTGGCCCGCTCCGACCTCGACTGCGTCGCGGTCGCCCCCTCCGGGGTGCGGCTCGGCTTCCACCGTCCCGGCACCACGGCGGTGGGCGACTGCGGCTGAGGGCGCGTCCGCGGCGGGCGGATGGACCGGCAACGGTCCCGTCACGAGCCAGTTTGGCGCCCTCTGGCCGATCGCCGGGCCAGCCTATACTCGGCCCAACGTCCCCCTCGGCGGGAACCGTCAATTACTCGGGTAGGTGTTCGTTGAGTCGCCGCATCCTGGTCGTCGATGACGACCCTCGCCTCCTCCACGTCGTCGCCATGTACCTGAGCATCGAGGGGTACGAGGTGGACACCGCCAGCAACGGCGAGGAGGGCCTTCGCCAGCTGGAGCAGCGGCGCCCAGACCTGGTCATCCTCGACGTGATGATGCCCGGCATCGACGGGCTGGAGGCCTGCCGCCGCATCAAGAGCAACCCCGACACGCGGGCCATCCCCGTCGTGCTCTTCACCGCGCTCTCGCGGACCGACGACGTCGAGAACGGGCGCGCGGCGGGGGCCAACCGCTTCATCAACAAGCCCTTCAGCCTCATCGGCCTGGGCGCGGTGATCCGCTCCTTCCTCGCCGAGGACGCCACCGTCTCGGTCGCCGGCCAGGTCTAGGCGCTAGTCGTCCTCCGAGGCCCGGTGCCCGGCCTCGACCTGCAGCACCTCCTCGCGCACGAAGCGCGCCAGCGCGGCGTCGAAGCCCTCACGGACCAGGCGGGCGGCGTCGTCGTCGAGCATGAGCAGGATGGAGTCGCGCTCGGCCGGGCTCAGCTCCATGCCCGCGGCCTCGGCGGCACGCTCGACGTCGGCGTCGTCGTAGCGCACCCGCATCTCGAGCTGGCGGCCGCCGTGGTGGGGCGGGGCTCCCGGCATCGCCGGTGTCACCGTGGTCATGGCCTGGGCCCTCCGTGCTGCGTGCGACACGACTGAGCATGGCGCCCCCGGCCCGCCGCGCAAGGTGCGTCGGTCCCGAGATGCGCAGGCCGCAGGTCCCGGGTAGGATCGACCGGCAGTGTCCGAGCCACGCCTCACCCACCTCGACGCCGGCGGCGCCGCCCGCATGGTCGACGTCTCCGCCAAGCCCAGCACCGAGCGCGTCGCCGTCGCCGCCGCCGCGGTGCGCTGCGACCGGGCCACCTTCGAGCTGATCGCCGCCGGCCAGGCGGCCAAGGGCGACGTGCTCGGCACCGCCCGCCTCGCCGGGGTGATGGCGGCCAAGCGCACCCCCGAGCTGATCCCCCTCTGCCACCCCCTGCAGCTCACCCAGGTCGACGTCGACCTCAGCCTCGACGGCGCCCTGCCGGGCGTGCGCATCCAGGCCACCGCGCGCTGCGTCGGCCCGACGGGCGTGGAGATGGAGGCGCTCACCGCCGCCAGCGTGGCCGCGCTGACGGTGATCGACATGGCCAAGGCGTCGGACCGCTGGATGGCGGTCGAGGGCGTCGGCCTGCTCTCGAAGTCGGGCGGCAGGTCCGGGGAGGTGGCCAGGCCCGCCGACCGCCCCCTCTGAGCCGGGGCTACATCAGCGAGGCGAAGTACCCGGCGGCGGTGTCCACCAGGCTCATGGCCCGCTGCCGGTCGTGCTCGCGGCGGCGCACGAAGTGGGCCCAGGGCTCGCGCGGCGCGCGCCGGGCGTGGCTCTCGATGGTCCACAGGCAGCCGCCGGTGGCGGGCAGGAAGCGGTGGATGGTGGTGCCCGCCGCCGAGCGCTCCTGGATCTCCACCGGCGAGCTGCGCCGCAGCCGCACGGTGGAGGCGGTGGCCACGCCCTCGTCGTCCCCGACGACCAGCGCGCACTCCCACCAGCCGCCAGGTGCGACGTCGGGCGTCTGCTGGCGGATCTGCGGCCAGATCTGCGGCGCGGCGGCGGCGTCGAGCAGGCGGTCGGCCAGCTCGACGGGGTCGCAGGGCACCAGGCCCGAGACGGCGAAGCGGCGCATCGGCTAGGAGGCCGCTCCCGCGGCGTGGGGATCGCGCTCGCCGCGCAGCAACCGCAGCCCGTGGGGGAGGGCCTCCCAGACCGCGTCGAGGCAGTCGCCGACGCCGCGCGGGCTGCCGGGCAGGGCGAGCACCAGGCACTGCCCGCGCACGCCCACCACCTGCCGCGAGAGCATGGCGTGCGGCGTGGCCGCCAGCCCCCGGGCGCGCATCGCCTCGGCCATGCCGGGCACCTCGTAGTCGAGCAGGGGGCGCAGCGTCTGCGGAGTGACGTCGCGCGGCGCCAGCCCGGTGCCGCCGGTGATGACCAGCAGGTCGGCGGCCGCGCTGGCCTCGACCACGGCGGCACCGATGGCGGGCGGGTCGTCGGGCACGATGGCTCGCGAGACGATCACGGCCGGCAGGCCGGCCAGCCGGGCGGCGATCAGGTCGCCGCTGGCGTCGGCGCGTTCGCCGCGCGAGCCGGCGTCGCTCACCGTGAGGATGGCGGCGCGGAGTTCGGACGGTGTGGGGCTCACCTGCCCCGTAGCCTACGACGCCCGGGCCCCCAGGGCGGCCGCTCAGGACGCCTGCGGCAGGAAATCCTCCTCCACCACCTCGGCCTCCACGCGCCCGGCCCGCCGGGAGAGCAGGCGGTCCTGGATGGCGTAGAGGCGGTCCATGAGGTGGACGATGGTGATCCGGCTGCGCAGCTGCAGGCGGCAGTCGGGGGGCAGGCTGACCAGCAGCGTGTCGAGGCGGCGCTCGTAGGTCTCGGGGACCCGCTTGCGGCCCTCGAGGTGGAGCTCCTCGAGCTCGGCCAGCATGGCGTCGATGGTCCGGACCGGCAGCGCTGCCCGGCGGCGCTCCTCGCGGAGGCGCTTCTCGTGCTGCATCCGGCTGCGGATCTCAGCGTTGGTCGTCGCGAGTGGGGACATTCATGGAGAGATACGGAAGCGGTTGCGCCGCCGGTTCCATGGCCGGCGGATGTCCTTGACATGGTCCGGCTGGTCCGTGACTCATCGGTGACGAATGGAACTGGCCCACCGTCGCCGGATTTGGCCTATTGTTTGACTGGGCACGAACGAGCGGGGGACGACGTCGGATCCGACTCCTCGCCTCGCCCGTACCCCGGTTGTGTTGTGAGGGTAGGAGGCAGAAGCCCGGCGATGGCGACGACCGGTCCGCATCGGAGGCGGGGGCAACGGCGGGGTCGACCCGCGCGTGCCGCCGCGCGCTCGCTCAAGGTGCTGCACGCCGCGCCCGGCCGCCGGCCGCACCCGCGCGCGCTGGCCACCGCCCTGCGCGGCCAGCCCCGCTCCCACGCCACCCGCACCCGCCTGCGGGCCACCGGCCAGGCCGTCGCCTCCGCCGCGCGCAGCGTCAACGCGGCCATCGCCGCGCCGGTGCAGCGCCGCAGCGTGCACGCCTTCCGGCAGCGCCCGCTGGTCTACAGCGCCATGGTGGTCTACGCCCTGGCCTCGATCGCGCTCATGGCCACCCGCCAGGTGGGCATCACCAGCGAGCACGCCCTGCTGCTCTGCCTGGTCGCCTTCGCCGTCGTGGGGCGGGCCCGGCCCTTCGTCTGGGACTGGCTGCCCTTCCTCTTCGTGGCGGTCATGTTCGAGGACCTCACCGGGGTCGGCGAGCGCCTGGCCGGCGCCGTGCACACGATGGGCCCGATCGTCTTCGAGAAGACCCTGCTCGGCGGCGTGGTGGCCACCACGTGGCTGCAGGACCGGTTCGGCCACGGCACCTTCCAGCACATCGTCGAGACCGGCCTGGTGGCCGAGTACCTCTTCCACTTCGCCGCCCCGCTGGTGGCCGGGCTGTGGCTCTGGTTCCGCCACCGCGAGTGGTTCGCCACCTTCGTCTCCGCCTACGTGATGGTGATGGCGGCGGGCTTCCTCATCTACCTGCTCTTCCCGGAGATGCCGCCCTGGCTGGCCGCGCGCGAGGGGCTGCTGCCCCACGTGCAGCGCATGGTCGTCGACACCCTGCAGCAGGTGGGCGGCTTCGGCCAGTTCTACGCAGGCGCCGACCCGGAGCCCAACGCGGCCATGCCCTCGCTGCACGTCGCCGTGCCCATGGTCATCGCCTGCACCGTGGTGGGCGTGCGCGGGGCGCGGCGCTGGACCTCGTGGCTCTGGATGCTCTACCCGCTGACCCTGTCCTTCGGCGTGCTCTACCTCGGTGAGCACTACGTCGCGGATGCGGTGGCGGGCGTGCTCCTCGGCGTCGCCTGCTGGTGGGTCGCCAGCGCGACGCGCAACTGGGGCCGCGGCGCGGTGCCGGCGCCGTCGCGGGTGGTGGCCACGGCCGCCCCCGCAGCGCAGCGTCTGCGCGCCTAGCGTGTGAACCTCAGCGAGATCCTCGACTGGTCCGCGCGCCTGGCCGGCTGCGACGAGGTGCCCGCGGACTCGCAGGTGTACGTCGAGTCGCCGCGGGACGTGCGCAGCGTTCTCTTCGGCGTCGACGTCGACGCGGGCGAGCTGCTCTACGCGCAGCAGGCGGGCTTCGACGCGGTGATCGCGCACCATCCCGTCGGCGAGCACGCTCGCATGGACTTCGCCAAGGTGGTGCACCGCCAGGTCGACATGATGCTCGCCGAGGGCATCGACCGCGCCACGGCCGAGGCGGCGGTGGCGCAGCGGCTCGACCGCATCCACCGCGCCGATCACATGAGCAACCACAACCGCATCGTCGACACCGCGCGGCTGATCGGCATGCCGCTCTGCAACGTGCACCTGGCCTGCGACATCATCGGGCGCCAGGCCATCGTCGACATGCTGCGCGAACGCGCCGGCGGCGGCACCACCATCGCACAGGTGATCGACTGGCTCGGCGAGTTCCCCGAGATGGAGGCGGCCATGACCCGCCCCGAGGCCTGGATCGGCGACCCCGCCCAGCCGCTGGGGCGCTGGGTGGTGGCCATGGCCGGCGGCACCAACGGCGGCTATCCCGTGTTCCGCGAGTACTTCAAGGCGGGCGTCGACACCGTGCTGGCCATGCACATCGGCGAGGACGACCTCCAGAAGCTGCGCGCCGAGGCGCCGCAGAACGCCGGCCTGCTGGTGACCGGGCACATGGCCACCGACAGCATCGGCATCAACCGGGTCATCGCCGGGCTCGAGGAACGGGGCATCGAGGTCACCCGCACCAGCGGGGTCATTCCCGGCTGACCCCCGGTTGACACCGGCTTTACGCAACCGGCGGTAGCCTGCGCCTCGGTTCCCTCCCTTCCCAGGGTCCCCGAGCGGCGCCGTCCCACCTGCCGGTGGTCCGGTGGCCCGTCCTGCCAGGGCCGTCCGTGATGGCGCCGCCGGGGATCATCTTTTTTCCGCTCCGGTTGCGGTGCGGCGTGCGCGTGCACAGGCTGTGCGAAGCTGGTCGGCGCCGTGGAGCAGACGCGTCCATCCCCGACCACGACCCTCCAGCGCCTGCTCCTGGTGGCGGTGCTGCTGGTCGTCGCGGTGCTCGTCGACGCCACCGTGCCCGCGGGCGATCCGGAGGCGCAGGGGTTCACCGCGACCGCGCCCGGCACGGTGTCCGCGGGCAGCGCCTCGCCCGCGCCGCTGTCGCTCTCCGCCATCGACGAGCTGGTCTTCTCCAACCAGTACGAGAAGGCCGACCAGGCCTACCGCCGGCTGCTCGCGGTCGCCCCTGACGATCCGCTCGCGCACACGGCCTACGCGCTCTTCCTCGCCTATGACGGCGACCTCTCGCACGCGCTGGACGAGGCGCGGCGCGGGGTGGCGCTGGCGCCGGACAGCGGGCGGGCGCACGCGGTGCTCTGCCGGGCCATGGACTGGAACTCGCTGCTGCCTGACGCGGTCGGCCAGGGGCACATGGCGGTGAAGCTGGCGGCGTCGGACCCGCTGGCGCACCTCTTCCTCAGCGAGGCGCTGGCCGACAGCGGGGACAGCGCTGGTGCGCAGGCGGAGATCGCCGCGGCGGGTCCGCTCGTCACCGCGTCGAGCCCGCCCTATCTGCGCGCCGAGGCGCACCGCGAGGCGGCCAACCTGGCCAGCGACTCGGGCAACCGGATCGGCCGTGTCGACGCGCTGGCGCAGGCGGAGAAGGAGCAGCCGGGCTGGATCGAGCGGGCGCAGGAGCTGACCGCGGCGCTCTTCGACGACGGCGACGTGGCCCGCGCCCACGACGAACTGGGCAGGGCGCTGCAGCTCCGCGGCGACGACGTCGGGCTGCTCGTCGACCTCGGCTCCGAGGCCATGACCGCGGGCGACTACGACGACGCCGCGACGGTGTACAGGCGGGCGGGATCGCTGGCGCCCTCCGACGTCGAGGTGCTGCACGGCCTGGCCCAGGTGAGCATGGCGCGCGACGGCGACGCCGACACGGCCGCGGCGGACCTGGCCGCGGCGCTGCGCGTCGACCCGGGCGACACCGCGGCGGCCGCCTACCTGCTCTACATCGCGCGTGACGTCTGGTCGGACGAGGCGCGTGGCACGGCCATGATCGCGGAGGCCGTGGCGGGATCCAGCGACCTTGGGCCGGCGCGCGTGGCCAAGGCGCCGCCCGACGTCGACGCCGCCATCGCGGCGCACGCGCGGCGCGCGCTGGCGCAGGTCAACGCGGCGCGCGCGGCGGCGGGGCTGCCGCCGGTGAAGCTCGACGACCGGTTGATGGGCGCCGCGGCGGCGCACAGCTTCTACTGGCTGTTCAACCAGGCGCGGCCGTCGCAGAAAGGATTGGGCATCCATGGTGAGACGCCGGGGACGCCGGGCTTCAGCGGCGTGTCGGTGATCGACCGGGCCAACCAGTTCGGCTGGCACGACGGGCCGGTCGGCGAGGACATCACCCACCGCGGCGGGCCGGAGCCGGCGGTGGCCGACTGGGTCAACAGCGTGTACCACCGCTTCCCGATCATGCGACCGGACCTCAAGGTGATCGGCTACGCCGACGCCTCCATGGCGGGGCTGCCCATCGAGGACATGGAGTTCGGCTTCGCCTACCCGTCACCGTCGCACCCGCCCGTGCTCTACCCGGCGGCGGGACAGGACAACGTTCCGGCCACCTTCGTCGACAACGAGCTGCCCGACCCGGTGCCCGCGGGCGGTCCGCGGGTGACCGGCTACCCGGTTACGGTCACCTTCGACCGTTACAGCTCGGTGCGGCTGGAGTCGTTCACGCTGTCGGGGCCGAGCGGGCGAGTGGGCCTCGTCTTCCTGCTGCCGCCGGCGGACGAGACGGAGAACTCCGCCTCGCTGCTGCCGGGCGCGCCGCTGGTGGCGGGCGCGACCTACACCGCACACGTGGTGGCCACGGTGGACGGAGCCGCCTACGACCGCAGCTGGAGCTTCACGGTGGCGCGCGGCTGAAGATCGCATCCCACTGCGCCTCCAGCGCGGCGCGCCGCTGCGGCTGCATCCAGACGCGCGGGCCGGGGTGGTAGCTGGCGGCCAGCCGGCGTCCGTCGTGCCACGGCACGGCTCGGCCCAACGTGTCCTGCCATGACGGCGCCCTGTCGCCCGTCTTCGCCAGCGCCGTGAACGCGGTGCGCCCCAGCGCCACCACCAGCGGCGCCTCGACGCAGCGCAGCGTGGCTGCGAGATGCGCGTTGCAGTTGCGCAGCTCGACGGCGGTGGGCTCGGCGTTGCGGCCATGCGCGTCCTGCGGATTGCAGAGCACTGCGTTGGTGATGAACACCTCACCGCGCGTCAAGCCGACGCGGCTGAGCAGCGCGTCGAGCGCCATGCCGCTGCGATCACCGCTGAAGGGCACGCCCGTCCGCTCGGCGCCGTGCCGGCCCGGCGCCGTGCCAACCAGCACCGCCGCGGCGCGCAGCGGCCCGTTCGCCGCGCCGAGCACGCGCCGCCGCCCCTCCATGCGCGGGCAGAGCGTGCAGGCCTGCACACGCTCGACCAGGGCGTCGTAGGTGGCGATCATAACCACCACAAAATTGTAGACATCGCTCCCTCCCGCCGTCTACCATTCCTGCCGCCATGTTCTGCCGGCGCCTCTCCACTCAACTCCCCGCGCTGCCACTTCCGTCCGATCGGGAGCGCATCCTCTGGCTCCTCATCGTCGAAGCGCGGGCGCAGATCGCCGCCTCATCTGGAGCAAGCGACAGCCACGACGTCAAGGCTCTCGGCCTGCTTGGCGCCGACGCGGCCGCCATCATCGGCCTGGCGGCGGCGCGGTCGGCGCTGCCCTCCTTGTGGTGGGTCGCCGAGGTCGCGCTCGCGGTTGCCGTGCCCTTCTTCCTCTACACGATCCGGGAGGGGGATCTGGTCCTCGGGCCCGACGTGGGGAAGCTCTTCACGGAGATCGGCAGGACTCCTGCCGCCGATGCGGCGGTGCGTCTTCTCGGTGACCTGCAAGGATGTCTTGCGCGGAATCGCCGGATGCTCGTGCCGAAGCAGCGTTCACTGGCTCTCGGGCTTGGCCTGTTCATAGCCGGTTCTCTGTTCTCCGCGACATTCCTTCTGCGCATGGCATTGGTACGCTGATGCGCATGGCAAAGGCAGTAACGCCCCCGCAACTGCCGCTCACACTCCCTCCTCTGCAAGACCCCGTCGTCGTCCTGCACAAGGGCTTCACAGGGTCGAGGATCGATGTCTGCACCCTAGAGGAGCTTACCTACCGTGAGCTGCCCCTCTGGCGTCGTGCCCTGATCCGGCTCCGCCGCCGCAGGTAGCCGCGCGCGGCGCCGGGCACGCCCTGGCAGCAGGTACCCTTGGCGCCCATGCCCGATGTCCAATCCGCGCTGGCAGGCGCGGTTCGCACGGCGCTGGACGCGATGGGCGTCGGTCCCGAGGTGGAGGCGGTGGTCGAGCCGTCGGGGCGCCCCGAGTTCGGTGACTGGTCGACGCCCGCGCCGCTCAAGGCGGCGCGCGTGCTGCGCCGGGCGCCCATCCAGATCGCCGAGGAGCTGCGCGAGCGGCTGGCCGCCATGCCGGTCGGGCACGTGCGCGAATGGACCGCGACCGCGCCCGGCTACGTCAACGCGCGGCTCGACGACGCCACCTGGGCGCCGGCGGTGATCGCCGAGGCGCTGGCGCTCGACCCGGCGCGGCCGCTGGCGCTGCCCGGCGGCGCCGCGTCGGAACCCGGCAAGACGCTGGTCGAGCACACCAACATCAACACCAACAAGGCGGCCCACGTCGGCCACCTGCGCAACGCCTGCCTGGGCGACGCGGTGTCGCGCATCCTGCGCCGCACCGGCCACGCCGTCGAGGTCAACAACTACATCGACGACACCGGCGTGCAGGTCGCCGACGTCATCGTCGGGCTGCGCGAGCTGGGCATGCAGCCGGGCGAGGACGAGCCCTACGACCATTTCTGCTCGCGCGTCTACGTCGAGGTGATGCGCCGCTACGACGCCGACCCCTCACTGCTGGAGAAGCGCCGCGAGACGCTGCGCCACATCGAGGCGCGAGACAACGAGATCGCCGCTTTCGCCAAGGACCTGGCCCATCGCATCGTCCAGGCGCACCTCGACACCATGTCCCGCTTCGGCATCGGCTACGACCTGCTCACCTGGGAGTCCGACATCCTCGAGCTGGGCTTCTGGGCGCGCGCCTTCGAGATGCTGCGCCAGCGTAGCGTCGTGGTTCATGTCGAGGAAGGCAAGAACGCGGGCTGCTGGGTGATGCCCTGGGACGACGCCGAGCAGGCCGAGACCGAAGCCGAAGGCGACGCCGAGGCGGCCAAGATCCTGGTCAAGTCCGACGGCGTGGCCACCTACACCGCCAAGGACATCGCCTACCAGCTCTGGAAGTTCGGCCTGCTCGGCCTCGACTTCCAC
>Ga0207699_10000044_pt1 | contig 116342 bp, 101 predicted proteins | sample LARL51metaG_FD_184344 | JGI IMG/M metagenome (GOLD analysis project Ga0207699, IMG submission 184344) | Corn, switchgrass and miscanthus rhizosphere microbial communities from Kellogg Biological Station, Michigan, USA - LAR L5-1 metaG... | ecosystem: Host-associated > Plants > Roots >... | reverse complement strand
GATGCGGTCGACGATGCCGTCGAAGCTGTTGTTGAACTGCCCGACGTGCATCTCGTAGACGACGAGGTGTTCGAGGCCGGGGACCTTCCAGCTGTCGTCGCTCCAGGCGAACGGCGTGGCCTGGTCGGGCGTTGTGAACGCGGAGAGCTGGCCGACGTCGTCGGTGGCGCGGGCGAACGGATCGGTGAACCATTCGGTGACCGTCTGCCCGTCACGCAACAGCGTGTAGCGGTAGACGTACGTGCCCGGCGTGCCCAAGTGGCTTCCGTCCGTCCGCCTGGAAATCGCCGCATCGGCCGACCACAGCCCGTCGGGGTCGCCGGCGACACGAGAGAGGTCGAACGAGATCGGCGGCACGCCGGCCGCGAACCGGTCGCGCTCGTGGATCACCAGCACACGCACCGCGTACCCCGCGTCTGGCTCGATCCCGGGAAGGTAGACGCCGAAGTGAACGTTCACCCCAGCCGCCGCTGGCATGGACGCGATCGCGCCCGTCTTCGACACGTCCATCCCGCACCGCCTCCGCCTGCCCGCTGGACCGTGCGCGCAGTCTGACCCGATGTCAGGCGACGGTCAATTGCGCGCAGCCTGGCGCCTCGGCGTGCGGTCGCGGATCACCCGTGTCCCGATCCGCCGGTCACCGCCTGCGCCGAGCTGGAGCTGCTCGAGCTCACCGCCTGCTGCGTGGTCTGCAGCGACTGGCTGGAGGACGACGAAGACGACGAGGTCACCGTCGTGCCGCTGCCCGACGACGTGCTCGCCGATCCCACGGTGACGGCCGTCGTCGGTGACGTGGTCGCCGCCGCGGTGGCGTGGGTCGCGGCCGCGAGGCCCCACCCGATCACGCCCACCGCACCTGCGCCGCTGACGGCCGCGGCCGTGGTGATGCGGCGGAGGCGCCGCAGCGCCTTGTCACGAAGGGCGGCGGCGTCGCGCCTGGGCTGGGACTGCATGGGAAGGGACCTCGGAGTGGTTGTCAAGGAATAGCGCCCACTCTGAGACGCGGACCTCCGATCGCACTGCGAGCTGCCTGGGAGCTTCCTGTGAGACACACCGCGCCATCGCAAGCGCCGACGGGCGTGATGCGAGGATCAATCGAAGAGTGGTGCCGGGAAAGGGACTCGAACCCTTACGCCCATACAGGCACAGCGCCCTGAACGCTGCGTGTCTACCAGTTCCACCATCCCGGCGCGGCGTCGGATTGTACCCCGAAGGCCCCGCCTCTCCGCCGTCCGCGCCGCCCTCACGCCGGCGCTCTAGGTGTCCGCCTTGCGCCAGGTGGCGACGCTGTCGAAGCGCGAGCCGCTGGTCCCGACCGGTGGCGGGGCGACGCCCGAGAACTGGTCGGACACCGCGAAGGTGAGCTCCGGCGCATAGAGGAACACCGCCGGCGTGTCCTCGGAGAGGCGGGCGTCCACCTCGTCGGCGGCGCTGCGGCGCAGGCGGGGGTCGGTGACGGTGGCCAGGCTGTCGAGGGCGCGGTCGAGGAAGGGATCGACTGGGCCCGCTGACACGTTGAAGCCGTGTGGCGGCGCGGCGTTGGAACGCCAGAAGGAGCTCACGTCCGGGTCGGGCCCGTTGTCCCAGTCGGCGACGACGAGGTCGAAATGGCCCGGGACGAGCACCGAGGGCTCGAAGTCGGCGGGCTTGACCACCTGCACCGTCACCGCGATCCCGATGGCGTGGAGCTGCCGCGCCAGGGCATCGGCGACCGCTGGCAAGGGGGCGGCGTCGGGGACGCTCAGCGTGTAGGCAAGGCGCTGGCTCGACTTCTGCCGCACGCCGTCGGAGCCGAGCGTCCAGCCCGCGGCGTCGAGAGCGCGAGCGCTCAGCTCGGGGCTGGGCACCTCCTGCTGGTCGCGGGCGATCCAGGTGATGCCCGCGGGGATGGCGCCGACCTGGGGCCGGGCGCTGCCCGACAGCGCGCCGGCGATGAGCTGCTTGCGATCGACGGCCCCGGCGATGGCGTGCCGCACGGCCGGGTCGCCCAGCCCGGGCTTCGCCTGGTTGAGGAGCAGGTCGACGAAGCGGAAGGTGGTCACGTCGTGCAGCCGTATGCCGGGAAGCCGGTTCACCGCCGCGCGCTGGGCTGGCGTGGTGGCCAGCAGCCCGTCCACCTGGCCCATGGCCAGGGCCTGCAGCGCCGCCTCGAAGGTCTTGACCAGCCTCAGGGTGACCCCGTGCAGTTGGGGGGCCGGCACCGCGTAGCGATTCGGCGCCAGCCGCACGCTGGAGGCGGTCGCCGATTCGACGCGATAGGGGCCTGAGGATGGCAGCACGCGTGTGGCTGCCTTGACCATGGTGTTGGTGCTGAGGCGGGCCAGTGCGGCGGCAGGCAGGATCGGCAGGTCGGCGGCGGCGGCGGCGAAGGAGGCGCGTGGCTGCGGGAGCGTCGCGGTCACCGCGGCGGTCCCGTCCGGAGCCAGGGTCACGCCACGCCAGGCTGCGGCGAGCGAGGCGTCGGGGAACCCCTGTGCCTGGACCAAGGCCACCGTGGCCTGGACGTCGCGGACGGTGAGCGGGCTGCCGTCGGACCAGCGCAGGCCGGTCTGCAGGTTGAAGCGGTAGGAGAGCCCGTCGCCGCTCACCCCCCAGCTTTCCGCGAGGTCGCCGGTCGGTGAGGCGTGCTGGTCGAGGCGGAGGAGCCGCCGATAGAGCAGCTGGCCGAGGTCGCGCACGGCCGGATCGGCGCGATCGACCAGGGGATCCAGCGAGAGCGGCGTGTGCGCCACGACCAGCGCCTCGCGATAGACGTCGGTGTCGCCGCTGCTGTGGGTCACCGCGGCGATGGCTGCCGCGCCGCCGCCCAGGGCGAGCAGGGAGACGAGGATAAGCGCCTGGAGCAGCCGCCGGTGGCGGCGCCCGGCTAGCGGCCGAAGTAGGTGCTGGCGGCCGTGACCACGACGAACAGGAAGATCAGCACCGCCGTGGCGCGGAGGAGCGTCCGCTCCAGGCCCCGCCGACGACGGTAGCCGCCACTCATGTCCCCACCACCGCCGATCGTTCCGCCGAGACCGGTCGCCTTGGGCGTTTGCAGCAAGACGCCAAGGGTCACCAGGACTGCCACCACCACCTGAACGACCGCGAGGACGCTTTTCACCCAAGGAGACCTCCGAGTTGGAACCGGGGAAGTATAGCCGCGGCTTGCTCAGCAGCCGCCATGCGGCGGTGCCGGCGCCGTGGACGTTGCGGCGGCCGGGCTTCGTGTGCGGCATCATCTCAGTGCCTACTTCTCAATATTGATTTCGCTCTTGCCATATCACTACTACGTAGTGTAGGCTGCGGCCATGCTCCCCGTCAACCGCTGGCCGACCCGGCGCCCGGCGCCCCGCCGCCTCCCCCGCGGCGTCCTTTGTCTCCTCCTCAGCACCTGCCTGGCCGCGTGCGGCGGCGTGCGGGCGGCGGCACCGCCCCCTGCCACGGATCCCGCGCCGGCCGCGGCCTATCCGGCGACCGCCGGTCCGTCCGTGGCCCTCGGTGCCGACACGGTGCGCATCCTGCCGCGCGGCAGCACCGCGTTCCCGGTCATCAGTTCCCTGATCGCATCCGCGCACAGCAGCGTCCACGTCGAGATGTACGAGTTCGGCCGCACCGACCTGGCGACCGCGCTGATCGACGCCCATCGCCGCGGCGTCACCGTGACCGTCATCGTCGACCCGTCGGTCGACGTCACCCGCGCCACGGCGGCCGCACTGCGCGGCGCCGGCGTCGACGTGCTCGACTACCCGGTGCGCAAGGGCATGATCGACCACGTCAAGCTCGTCGTCGTCGACCGCCAGGTTGCGGTCGTGGGTGGCATCAACTGGGGCGCCACCTCCGACCTCAACCACGACGTCGACGCGGAGATCACCGGCCCCGCTGCCACCAACCTCGAGGCCGTCTTCGCCGGCGACGTGGTGACCTGCGGGCGCGAGGCCGCGGAGCCCGCGCCCGTCTCCGACGCGCAGCTGCTGGTCGCCTCGACGTTGCCCGGCGCCGACATCCGTCCCCTCGCCCTGCAGCTCATCGACTCGGCGCGCTCGACGCTCGACCTCGAGCTGTACGTCCTCACCGACAGCGGCATCGTCCACGCCGTCGAGCAGGCACAGGTGCGCGGTGTGCGCGTCCGCGTGCTGCTCGACCCCAGCGAACGCCCGAGCGACGGCCCGGCCGCCGCGCTCGCCTCGGCGGGCGTGGATGTCCGCGTCTACCGCAGCAGCGGTGAGAAGCTGCACGCCAAGCTCGGCGTCGCCGACGGCCGGCAGGCCCTGTTCGGCAGCGCCAACTGGACCGCCGGGGGCTTCGAGCGCAACCACGAGCTCGACGTGCTCGTCGTCGACTCCCCCGCCATCGCCGCGGAGCTCACCACCATGGTCGACGCCGACTGGACGGCGAGCCGGCCGTGAGCTGCCGATCAGCGTTGAGCGAGGTCGCGGCCGGTCATCGCCTCGGGCACCGGCAGGCCCATGGCGGTGAGCACCGTGGGCGCGACGTCGGCGAGCCCACCGCCGCCGCGCAGCGATCGCGCGTCGGTGCCGCAGAGCACGACGGGAACGGGGCTGGTGGTGTGCGCGGTGAGTCGCGAGCCGTCGCGGCGATCGATCTTCAGCTCGGCGTTGCCGTGGTCCGCGGTCATCAGCACTGCGCCACCGCGCGCGAGGACGGCGTCGACGATGCGTCCGATGCAGTGGTCGACGACCTGCACCGCCTCGACAGTGGCGTCGAAGACGCCGGTGTGGCCGACCATGTCGGGATTGGCGAAGTTGACCACGACGAGCGCGTCGTCGCCGCTCTCGACATGCGCCACCACGGCGTCGGCGACCGCCTCGGCGCTCATCGCGGGCGTGGCGTCGTAGGTCGCCACCTTCGGCGACGGCACCAGCAGCCGCTCCTCGCCCGCGAAGGGCTTCTCGCGACCGCCGTTGATGAAGTAGGTGACGTGCGCATACTTCTCGGTCTCGGCGACGTGGAACTGGCGCAGTCCCGCACCACTCACCTGCTCGGCCAGCGTGCGCGTCACCTGCTCCTTGGGGAAGGCGACGACCGTCCCCAGGCCGGCCTCGTACTCCGTGAAGGAGACGAAGCAGAGGTCCCGCGGACGCCGCGAGCGCTCGAAGCCGCCGAAGTCCTCGTCGATGAGCGCGTGCGAGATCTGCCGCGCCCGATCGGGACGGAAGTTGAAGAAGATGACGGAGTCCCCATCCTCGATGCGCACCCGCTCCTCGGGCGTGGGGGCGATCGAGGCCGGCTCGATGAACTCGTCGGTGACGTCGCGCGCGTACGACTCCTCGATGTAGCCGACGGCATCCGGTGCCACGCCGTTGCCGCGACCGGCGACCACCTCGTAGGCGCGCTGGGTGCGGTCCCAACGTTTGTCGCGGTCCATGGCGTAGTAGCGGCCCGATACCGACACGATGCGGCCGGCGCCGGCCGCGGCCAGGCCGTCGCGGAACTCGGCAACGAAGCGCGCCGCGCTGGTGGGTGGTTCGTCGCGACCGTCGGTGAAGACGTGGAAGAACACGCGGTCGAGGCCGCGGCGCGCGGCCAGCGCGGCGAGCGCGATGCCGTGCCGCTGGTGGCTGTGCACGCCGCCCGGCGACACCAGCCCCATGCAGTGCAACGCCCGCCCGCGGTCGCGGGCGCGGTCGACCGCTGCGCAGAGCGCCTCGTTCTCGAAGAAGGTGCCCTGCTCGATGGCCCGCGAGATCTTGGGCAGGTCCTGGAAGATCACCCGGCCGGTGCCGATGGTGAGGTGGCCCACCTCGGAGTTGCCCTGCTGCCCGTCGGGCAGCCCGACCGCGGCGCCACTGGCCTCGACCGTCGTCCACGGCCAGCTCGCCCGCAGCGCGTCGAGACGCGGCGTGGACGCGGCGGCGATGGCGTTGCCGAAGTCGTCGGTGTTCTCGCCCCAGCCATCGCAGACCACCAGGACGAAGGGTCGCGACTCGCTCACCCCGCGGTCTCGGCAGCTGCGGCCACCACCTGCAGAAACTCCGCCGGCTTGAGCGACACCCCGCCGACCAGTCCACCGTCAATGTCCGCCTGGACGAACAGCTCGGCGGCATTGCTCGCGGTGACGCTGCCCCCGTACAGGATGCGGAGCCCTGCCGCCGCCTCGGTATCGACCAGCTCCGCCATGCGCCGGCGAATGGCGTGGCACACCTCCTGCGCCTGCTCGGGCAGCGCAGTCCGGCCCGTGCCGATGGCCCACACCGGTTCGTACGCCACGACGCAGCGTCGCAGAGCGCCGGCATCGACGCCACTGAAGGCTGCGTCGAGCTGACGATGGACGACTGCCAGCGTCTCGCCGGACTCGCGCTCGTCGAGGGTCTCCCCCACCGCGACGATGACCGCGAGATCGTGGGTCAGCGCGCGGGCGAGTTTGCGTCGCACGTCCTCGTCGGTCTCGCCGAGGAGATGGCGCCGCTCGGAATGGCCGACCAGCACGTAGTCGCACCACCCGGAGAGCGTGGCCGGCGAGACCTCACCGGTGAACGCGCCGGCATCCTCCCAGAACACGTCCTGCGCACCCAGGCGGATGCCGCTACCGTCGAGCACCGCACGCATCGGCCAGAGATGGGTGAACGGCGGCAGCACGGCCACCTCCACGCCGTCCGGACGCGTGCCCGCCACCAGCTCGCGCGCCTTGTCGAGACCCTCCGGCACCGTGGTGTTCATCTTCCAGTTGCCCGCGACCAGCGGGCGTCGCGACGACGCCACCGGCGGCTAGTTGCCGCGCTCGCGCAGCACGGCGACGCCGGGCAGCACGCGCCCTTCGAGGAACTCCAGCGTCGCGCCGCCACCGGTGCTGACGTGGGTGATCCGGCCGGCGATGCCGAGCTGCTTCAACGCCGCCGCCAGGTCCCCGCCGCCGACCACCGTCGTGGCGTCGCTCTCCGCCAGCGCCTGCGCCACACCGCGTGTGCCCTCGGCGAACGCGTCCACCTCATAGATGCCCAGGGGCCCGTTCCAGACCACGGTGCCGGCGTCGCGACATGTCGCCGCGATCTGCGCCACCGTGTCGGGACCGACGTCGACCACCATGCGGTCGGCGGGGATCGACTTCCAGGCGACCACGTCCGTCTCCGAGGCATCTTTGGCGTCGCGCGCGACGACGAGGTCGACGGGGAGCCGCAGGTCGCCGCCGTCGGGGCGGCGCGCCTGTTCCAGCAACTCGCGCGCCGTGTCCACCTGGTCCGGCTCCACCAGCGACGTCCCGGTCTCCTCGCCGAGCGCCCGGTAGAAGGTGCAGGCCATCGCGCCGCCGACCCAGAGGGCGTCGACACGCGGCAGCAGGTGGCGGAGAACGCCGATCTTCGACGAGATCTTGGCACCGCCGATGATGGCCACCAGCGGCCGCCGGGGCGCTTCGAGGACGCCGCCGAGCATCTCCAGCTCGCGGGTCATCAGGTACCCGGCGACGGCGGGCAGGGCGTGGCCCACACCTTCCGTCGACGCATGGGCCCGGTGCGCGGTGCCGAAGGCGTCGTTGACGTAGATGTCGGCGAGGGCCGCGAGGCTGCGCGCGAAGTCCGGATCGTTGGCCTCCTCGCCCGGCTCGAAGCGCACGTTCTCCAGCATGCCCACCTCGCCGTCACGCAGGCCCTGGCTCAGCGCCTGCGCCGACGGACCGGCCACATCGGTGGCGACGCGCACCGGCGCTCCGAGCAACTCGCCCAGCCGTTCGGCCAGGGGAGCCACGCGCAGCGAGTCGTCGACCTTGCCCTTGGGCCGCCCGAGGTGAGTGGCCACCAGCACGCGCGCACCGCGCGAGCGCAGCGCCTCGATGGTGGGCACCGCCTCGCGGATGCGCCGGTCGTCGACGATCCGGCCGTCCGCCATCGGCACGTTGAAGTCGACCCGGACCAGAACGCGCCGGCCGGTGACCTCGACGTCGTCGATGGTCGCCCGGTTCACCGCGCTCACCGCGGTGTGCCCAGTTGTGTCGCCCACGTCCTAGAGCCGCTGCGCGATGTGGTTGGTGAGGTCGACGACGCGGCAGGAGTAGCCCCACTCGTTGTCGTACCAGGAGAGGACCTTGGCGGTCTTGTCGGCGATGACCATCGTCGACGGCGCGTCGAGGATGGACGAATGGCTGTCGTGCAGGAAGTCGACGCTGACCAGCTCCTCGTCGGTGACCGCGAGGATGCCCTGCAGCGCACCGTCCGCTGCCTCGCGCATCTCCGCGTTGATCTCATCGGCGGTGGCCGCCCGGCTCAGCGTGACGGTGAGGTCGACGAGGCTGACGTCGGGCGTGGGCACGCGCAGCGCCATGCCGTGGAACTTGCCCTTGAGCTCGGGCATGACCAGGGCGACCGCCTTGGCCGCGCCGGTCGTCGTCGGGATGATCGAGGTCGCGGCGGCGCGGGCACGACGCAGGTCCTTGTGCGGTGCGTCGAGGATCTTCTGGTCGTTGGTGTACGCGTGCACCGTGGTCATCAGGCCGCTCTCGATGCCGAACGAGTCGTGCAGGACCTTGGCCACCGGCGCCAGGCAGTTGGTGGTGCACGACGCGTTGGAGATGATGTGGTGCGCGGCCGGGTCGTAGACCTGGTGGTTGACGCCCATGCAGATGGTGACGTCCTCGTTCTTCGCCGGCGCGGTGATGACCACCTTCTTCGCACCGGCGTCGATGTGCGCGCGCGCCTTGGTCGCGTCGGTGAACAGGCCGGTCGACTCGATGACCACATCGACGCCCATGTCGCCCCAGGGCAGACGCTGCGGATCGCGCTCGGCAAGCACGAGCAGCTTCTCGCCGTCGACGGTGATGGAATCGCCGTCGGGCGAGACCGAGCCGGGGTAGTGGCCGAGGATGCTGTCGTACTTGAGCAGGTGGGCCAGCGTGCGCGGATCGGTGATGTCGTTGACGGCGACGACGTCGATGTCGGACGAGCGCTCGCGGATGGCCCGGTAGACGTTGCGCCCGATGCGGCCGAAGCCGTTGATTCCGACCTTGATGGTCATGGTGTGCCTGCCTCCACAACTGCCCCGGGTGGGGAGCCGGTGCCACGCGTGGGCACCGCGACGAAGCCGAAACGGATGCGCCCCGGCGGCGGCACCGGCCCAGGGAGCGGGAGGGCTTCGCCGACCGCGGCGATCGGGGATCGGCCTGAGCCTACCACCCTGTTCTCGCCGCTCGCCCGAGCCATCCGGCAGCAGCGCCGCGGGTCGAAGGGCCCGCCGCGGTCAGGCGAGCAGGGGCTCCGCGGCGGTGACCAGCCGGCGCAGGCGGTCCGCCATCGCCGACCGGCTGCACGCCGCCCGCCGGGCCAGGCGGTCGAGCGTGTCCTGGGGATGGCGCTCGCGGAGGACGGCGGCCTCACGAAGGGCGGGCGGCAGCGCGGTCCAGCGGGCAGGGTCGCCGCGCAGCGCGCTGATCGCCTGGAGCTGGCCCAGGCCGGCTCCGACGGTGCGCTTCAGGTTGGCGGTCTCGGCGTTGAGCCGGCGGTTGACGCCAGCGCGCAATTCTCGGACCACCCGCCCGTCCTCGAAGCGCAGGCGTCCCGACTGGGCGCCGATGGTGCTCAGCGCCGAGCCCACCCCCTCGGCGGTGCGCACCGCCGCCAGCCAGCGCCCGCGCCGCTCGACAGCGCCGGCGTCGATACCGAAGCCGGCGAAGGCCTTGACCAGCCGACCGGCGGCCCGCTGCGAGCGGCAGAGGATCTCGAGATGCGGCGGCCCGTCGGGGCGCGCCACAGTCCCTGCCGAGAGAAAAGCACCTCGGAGAAGGGTTCGCGCGCAGCAGGTGTTCTCGGAGGCGACGACCCGCGGTGGGTGCTCGGGCTGCCGGGGAACGCTCACCCGGTAGGCGGGGCGCCGCGCCGTGGCCAGTCGCTGGACGTGCGCCTGGACCTGGTTGGCATGCAGCGCCTGGAGCGCGGCCCGGGCGGCGCTCAGCCGGGTGGTGACGACGTCGCCGCCGGACCCGTCGCCGGCCAGGGCCATCCCCTCGGCGAGAGCCGCGCGGCAGCAGGCGTTGGGCGGCGTGTGCGGAGCCAGCTCGGCGAGGATCTCCGCGGTGAACGAGGCGCCGCGGCCGGCGCGCAGCGTCACCGCGGGTCGGGGCGGTCTACGTCGCGGTGCCGCAGCACGACGGGCACGCCCTCCTCGCGCAGCCGTTCGGCGATCTCGCAGGCCAGCACCACCGAGCGGTGCCGCCCGCCGGTGCAGCCGACCCCCAGGTGCAGCCGGGTGCGACCGGCGGCTGCGGCGTGGTCGAGCGTCCAGGCCAGCAGCCCGGCGAGCCGGTCGACGAACTCGCGGGCGGCCGGCTGCTCCCAGACGAAGTCGTGCACGGGCGCGTCCAGCCCGGTGAGCGGGCGGAGCTCCGGCTCCCAGAACGGGTTGCGCAGGAAACGCGCATCGACCACCCAGTCGGCCTCCACCGGCGGGCCGTACTTGAAGCCGAACGACGAGACGGTGCAGACCGTGGACGAGTCGGGCTCGCCGTCCGCCTGCGGCCGGACCACCTCGACGACGCGCCCGGCGAGCTCCTCCGGGCTCAGGTCCGAGGTGTCGACCACGACGTCGGCGATGGAGCGCAGGCCGCCGAGCAGGTCGCGCTCCGCGGCCAGTGCCGCGGGAACGCTGCCTGCGTCGGCGAGCGGGTGCGGGTGCGTGCTCTCCGACAGCCGCCGGACGAGCACCTCGTCGCGGGCGTCGAGGAAGAGCACCGATGCGTCCGGAACGCGGTCGAGGCTGCGCAATCCGCCGGCGTCGCGCGCGTCGACGACGGCGGCGGCGGGGCGGGTGCGGGGCAGGGCGAGGTACGAGTCGAGCAACGCGGCGGGAAGGTTGTCGACCGTGTCGAGCCCGTGGCGTGCAAGAGCGGCGATGGCGGTCGCCTTGCCGGCGCCGCTCATCCCGGTGACCACCCAGACACGGGGACGGTCTGCGGCGTCGCGGGCGGCGCTGTGCGTCATCGTGCGGGATTCTACGGGCGAGCCCGGCGCGCGCCGGTGCCGACTCTGCGGCCGGGGATCAGAGCAGCTCCTTGATGCGCAGGGCGACGGCACGCGGGACCTCGGTGCTCAGGTCGTCCACGCCGGCCTCACGGATGCCTTCGATGCTGCCGAATCGGCGCAGCAGGGCGCGCTTGCGGGCCGGGCCGAGGCCGGGCACGACGTCCAGCTTGGAGCGGAGCGCCGCCTTGCCGCGCCGGGCACGGTGCCGGGTGATGGCGAAGCGGTGGGCCTCGTCGCGGACGCGCTGCACCAGGAACATGGTCGGGCTGTCGAGCGGCAGCAGGATGGGCGCGGCAACGCCCGGGCGGAAGAGCTCCTCGTTCTGCTTGGCCAGGCCGAAGATGGCGATGTCGCTGAGACCGGCCTCGTCGAGGACCTCACGGGCGGCGTTGAGCTGTCCCTTGCCGCCGTCGATGAGGATCAGGTCGGGCAGGAGGCCGAAGCTGTCCTCCTCCGGGGCGCGGCGAGCGCCGCTCCGCCTGCCCCGAATGACCCGCGTGGGCTCGATCACGGGACCGGCGCTGCCGTTGGTCGGGTGCGCGCCGTCCGCGCCGGTCTCCTCGGATCTCTGCGCGCCGCCTGGCGACGCGTCGTCGCGCGCATCCTCCTCCCCTGCGATGGCGCTGCCGCCGTTGCTGCCGGCGGGATCGTCCACGGGCACGTCGTCGAACTCGCCCGCCGCGTCCTGGCGCGCCGCGCGCAGGTAGCGGGTGAAGCGACGCCGTAGTGTCTCCTGCATCGAGGCGAAGTCGTTGGCACCCTCGACGGTCTTGATACCGAAGAATCGGTAGTGCCCCGGGCGAGGGCGGCCGTCCTCGAAGACCACCATCGAGCCCACCGAGTTGGTGCCCATGGTGTTGCTGATGTCGTAGCACTCGATGCGGCGCGGGGTCTCGGGCAGGTCCAGCTTGGCCTGGAGGTCGGCCAGCAGCGAGGTGGCCCGCTCCGCGTCGAAGTCCTCTTTGATGCGCTGCTGGCGGATGGCCACCAGTGCCGTCTCCCGAGCCTGCTCGGCCAGCTGTCGCAGTGCCCCACGCTGCGGAACGCGCAGCTCGACCGGTCCTCCGCGCTGCTCCGACAGGAAGTCGGCGAGCACCGCGGGTTCCTCGACCTCGTCGGAGAGCAGGATGGTGCGCGGCACGCGCGGTGCGCTGCCGTAGAACTGGGCGACGAAGCTGCCCAGACATTCCGACGGCGCAAGGCCGGCGACACCTTCGAGCTCGTGCGTCTCCATGCCGGCGACCCGTCCCTCCCGGACCGCGAGGATGGCCACCATGCCCCGGCCACCGTCCAGGGCGACGGCAACGCAGTCCTGGTCCTCGCGCGTGCCACGCAGCATCTTCTGCTTCTCGGCGACCCGTTCGACGGCGCGCAGCCGGTCGCGGTAGCGCGCCGCCATCTCGTAGTCCAGCTGCGCGGCGGATTCCTCCATCGAGTCGCGCAGCCGCGCCGTCAGGACGGAGGACTTGCCCTCCATGAAGAGCTGCACCTGCTCGAGCAGGTCGTTGTACGCCTCCGGTGTGATCCGGCCTTCGCATGGCCCGCTACAGCGCTTGATGTGGTAGTCGAGGCAGACCCGGCCGCGACGGAAGATCTCGTCGCTGCAGGTACGGAACGGGAAGATGGTGCGCAACGCACGCACCGTGGTGCGCAGCGACTGCGCGTTGGTGTACGGCCCGAAGTAGCGTGCGCCGTCACGGGCCAGGCGACGGGAGTAGTACGGGCGCGGGAACGACGAGGCGCGTGCCGCTCCCTCGCCCCGCGGACGCCGCGCCTGCTCCCGAGCAGTCCCCGGTGCGTGGGTGTCGGGGCTGCCGGGCTGCGGGATCTTCAGGAACAGGTAGTTCTTGTCATCCTTGAGACGAACGTTGAACCGCGGCCGGTAGCGCTTGATCAGCGTGTTCTCGAGGATGAGCGCCTCTCGCTCGTTGAGGCAGGCGATGGTCTCGAAGTCGAAGATGCGCTCGACAAGGTGGCGGGTCCGGTCCAGGTGGGCGCCGACCGAGGTGAAGTACGAGCGCAGCCGCGCGCGCAGGTTGGCCGCCTTGCCCACGTAGACCACGCGCGCTTCGAGGTCGCGCATCAGGTAGACGCCCGCGCTGTTCGGGGCGGCCCGCAGGCGCTCGCGCAGCAGGTCGGGATTGTCGATGAGTCGCGCCTGGCGCGCCGGTCGGGTGGTCGGCGGCGTCATGCTCTCAACTCTACGGCGACCAGGGGGGCCGGGCGCCGGGCAGACGGCCGGCCGCGAACCATCAGCCTTCCGCGGCAGACAGCTCGGCGAGGAACTGCGCCTCGTCGAGGACACGGACGCCGAGTCGCTGCGCCTTGTCCAGCTTGCTGCCCGGCGAGGCGCCGCCGACCACCGTGTGGGTCTTGCGGCTGACGCTCGAGGAGGGTGTGCCGCCGAGGGCGCGGATGCGGGCTTCGGCCTCGGGCCGGGTCATCGCGTCCAGGGTGCCGGTCAAGACCCAGGTCTGGCCTGTCCAGGGACCGGCTGCCACGGCCGATTCCTCGGCGCGCACGCCCACGTCGTGCAGCTTGCGCAGCAGCTCCTGTCCCTGCTCCGAGGCGAACCACTGGTGGACGTGCTGGGCGACCACCTGGCCGATGCCCTCGGTCTCGACCAGCTCCTCCTCCGACGCGGACGCCAGCGCGTCGAGAGAACCGAAGCGGGCGGCGAGCGCGAAGGCGGTGTGCTCGCCGACGTGGCGAATGCCGAGCGCGTTGACCAGCCGGGCCAGCGGCACGACGCGCCGCGAATCGATGGAGCGCAGCAGGTTGTCGGCGGACTTGTCGGCGAACCCCTCCAACTGCAGCAGCTGCTCACGGGTGACCTTGTAGAGGTCGGCCGGGTCCTCGACGAATCCGCGGTCGATGAGCTGGTCGATGATCGCCGGCCCCAGCCCGTCGATGTTGACGCCGGCCCGCGAGGCGAAGTGTCCGATGCGCTCGCGCCGCTGGGCGGGGCACAACGCGTTGAGGCAGCGGCGCACCACCTCGCCTTCCTCGCGGGTGAGCGGCCCTCCGCACGACGGGCATTCCGAGGGCATCTGCCACGAAACCGCGCCCTTGGGGCGCTTCTCCATGACCACGCGCACGATCTCGGGGATCACGTCGCCCGCCTTGTGCAGCACGACGGTGTCGCCGATGCGCACGTCCTTGCGGGCCACCTCGTCCTCGTTGTGCAGCGTCGCCCGCCGCACCGTCGAGCCGGCGACGAATGTGGGCGAGAGCCAGGCCACGGGGGTCGCCGCGCCGGTGCGGCCGACCTGGACGCGGATGTCCTCGACGGTCGCCTCCTTCTCCTCGGGCGGGAACTTGTAGGCGGTCGCCCACCGCGGCGAGCGCGACACGGCCCCCAGCTCGGCCTGCTGGTCGAGCCGGGACACCTTGACGACCACGCCGTCGGTCTCGTAGTCGAGCTCGTGCCGCTTCTCTCCCCACTTCTCGATGAAGGCAACGATCCCTTCGAGCGACGACACGGCCTCGTGATTGGGGTTCACCCGGAAGCCGAGTCGCGAGAGCAGGTCGAGGATCTCCGCCTGGCTGCGGGCCGGGCCCGGCGGGTCCATGGCGTACATGAACGCCGACAGTCCCCGCTTCGCGGTCATCCGCGGGTCGAGCTGCCGGACCGCGCCCGCAGCCGCGTTGCGCGGGTTCACGTAGGTCGGCTTGCCCGCCTCCTCCAGCTCCGCGTTGGTCGCCGCGAAGTTCTGCTTGGGCAGATAGACCTCGCCGCGCACCTCGAACTCGCTTGGCAGCGAGTCGGGCACCTCACGCAGCTTCCAGGGAATCGCCCGGATGGTCTTCACCTGCGCGGTGACGTCCTCGCCCTCGACACCGTTGCCACGCGTCGCGCCGCAGGCGAGCTGCCCGTCGCGGTAGGTCAGCGACATGGCCAGCCCGTCGATCTTCAGCTCGCAGACGTAGGCGTCGACGTCCGGCACCACGCGCTCGACGCGGCGCACGAAGTCGGCGACCTCCTCGGGGCTGAACGCGTTGTCGAGCGACAGCATCGGGGTGCGATGCCGCACCTTGCGAAAGGCGTCCACCGGCGCCCCGCCCACGCGCTGCGTCGGCGACTCCTCGGTCTGCAGCTGCGGATGCGCTTCCTCCAGCGTCAGCAGCTCGCGGAACAGCTGATCGTACTCGGCGTCGCTGATCTCCGGCGTGTCCTTGACGTAGTAGAGGTGCGCGTGGTGCTCGATCTCGCGGCGCAGCTCGTCGACGCGGCGGCGAACGGCCTCGGGAACCGCGTCGCTCATCGCAGCGGAGAGAGCGCCGCCCCGGCGTCGGCGACGGCGAAGATCTTCAGGCCGGCTTCGTCGAACTTGATGGTCACCTCCTCGCCGGACCGGGTCATGATGCTCTTCAGGATGGTGCCGTCCCCGTACTTGCGATGGCGCACCCGCATCCCCTGCACGTAGAGCTGCGGCGCCACCTCGACCGGGTTGGGTCGCACCGCGTGGGCGTGGATGGCGCGATGCACCGCGCCCGGCGAGCGCGGATCGCCCGGCGGTGGCCCGCCCGGCCGCTGCGGGATCTCGATGAGCTCGGCGGGCAGGTCGCGCAGGAACCGCGAGGCCTCGGCGAGCTGCGGCGTGCCGTAGAGGTGGCGGCGGAACGCGTGCAGCAGGTAGAGCCGCTTCTGCGCGCGCGTGATGCCCACATAGGCCAGCCGCCGCTCCTCGGCCAGTCCGGCGTCGCCCTCCTCCATGGCGCGCAGGTGGGGCATCAGCCCCTCCTCCATGCCGGCGATGAACACCACCGGGAACTCCAGCCCCTTGACCTGGTGCAGCGTGATCAAGGTCACCCCGGTGCCGCCCGCGTCGAGCGAGTCGACGTCGCTCACCAGCGCGACGTTCTCCAGGAAGGACTGCAGCCCCTGGGGCGGCGGCTCGTCCGCGTACTCACCGCTCAGGCCGACCAGCTCGGTGACGTTGTTCCAGCGCTCCTCCCCCTCCGGCGTGCCGTCCTGAAGCATGAGCTTGTAGCCGCTCTCGACCAGCACCCGCTCCAGCAGCTCGGGCAGCGGCAACTGCGACGCGTCGGCGCGCAGCCCGTCGACGAGCTTGCGGAACCCCTCCAGCGCGGTGATGGCCGCGGCGCCGAGCGACTCCACCTCGTCGAGATGGCGCACCGCCTCGAACGGCGAGATGCGATGCCGCCGCGCGAGCTGCTCCAGCTCCTGCACCGTCCGGTCGCCGATCTTGCGCCGCGGCACGTTGACGATGCGTGCGAAGGACACCGCGTCACGCGGGTTGGCGATGAGCCGCAGGTAGGCGAGCACGTCCTTGATCTCGCGCCGCTCGTAGAAGCGCGGCCCACCCACCAGCCGGTACGGGATGCCACGCCGCAGCAGCACATCCTCCAGCGCGCGTGACTGGGCGTTGGTCCGGTAGAGCACGGCGCAGTCCGAGTAGGAGAACTCCTCGGCCCGAACCAGTCCCTCGATCTCCGAGGTGATGGCGACCGCCTCCTCCTGCTCGTCGTAGACGGAGACGATGCGCACCTTGGCGCCACCCATGCGCTCGGTCCAGAGCTGCTTGGCGGCGCGTTCGCTGTTGTGCCGGATCACGGCGTGCGCGGCGTCGAGGATCACCTGCGTGGAGCGGTAGTTCTGCTCCAGGGTGACCACCAGGGTGTTGGGATGGTCGTGCTGGAAGGACAGGATGTTGCGCACGTCGGCACCGCGCCAGCCGTAGATCGAGTTGTGGGTGACCAGTCCGTTGGCGACGAAGTTGTGCGTCCACTCGACGTCGATGTCGTGGACCGGCACGTCGAGACGCACACGTTCGACGACCTCGACGACGTCGTGGCCGCCGTCCTCGGAGAACATCACCATGCCTGGCTGCACCGCGGCCGCGGGCAGGAACGGCAGCGAGTTTGCGCCGAGCGCCTCACTGCTGTTGCGCCCGAGGCGGGCGGTGAGGACGACCTCGGCATCCAGCACACCCTGGATACGACGCACCGTCTCGGTGATCTGCTCGAAGCTGCTCGCCGCGGTCTCGTACCGCCAGCCGGCAACGCCGGTCGCGCCAACCTTGCTGGCGCGTACCGACAGCCCCAGCGAGGCCAAGGCGGCCCGCCCCGCCTCGTCGTTGCCCGAGATGGCCACGCGATGCATCGGCGTGGCGCCACGGCGATCGCCGCAGAGCGTCACCACCACGTGCCGCCGCGAAGAGTTGCGACTTCGCGGTCGGTAATGCGGATGCTCGATGCTCAGCCCCGCGTCGGCGAGCAGCCGCCGCGCCGAGGACTCGGTGTCGAAACCCAGCCCATACCCGGCGAAGTGCGTGTGCTCCGGGGTGCTGACGACAGCGCGCCCCGACCGAGTCGTGATCCGCACACCCTCGGCCGCCCGCCGCCGCGCGATGCGCACCACGGAAGCCGGTCGGAAGTCACCGCTTCCATAGCTCGACAGCACGCGGTCCCCCGGCCGTACGTCCTCGATCGGCCTGAGACTCCCGTCCGCCATGGTGACCGCCGTCCCCGCCGCCAGGCACTGATCGTCGTCGCCCACGACGGTCACGTTGTCATGCACCGCACACAGGAGCTGCACGAGCCGGTACTGGGCGCGGTTGGTGTCCTGGTACTCGTCGACGAAGATGTGCCGGAAGCGGTGCTGGTACTTCGCCGCGACCTCCGGCACGTCCTCGAACAGCTCGACCACCCGCACCAGCAGGTCGTCGAAGTCCAGCGCCCCCGCCGCCTGCAGCTCACGCTCGTAGGCGCGAAACGCCTCGGCGATGCGCGTCCCGTAGTACGCCCCCGCGGTCGCCGCATACTGCTCGGCGTTCTGCAGCTCGTTCTTCGCCGCGCTGATCTGGTGCGCCACCTGCGCCGGCGGGAAACGCTTGTCGTCGACGCCCGCCGCCTGCATGGCCCGCCGCACCGCGGCGACGCGATCGCCCTCGTCGTAGATGCTGAATTCGCGCGGAATCCCGATCGCCGCGCCGTCGCGCCGCAGCACCCGCACGCCGATGGAATGGAACGTCCCCAGCCACATGCCGCCGACGTCACCGCCGAGCAGCGCGGCAACCCGCTCCCGCATCTCCCGTGCCGCCTTGTTGGTGAAGGTGACCGCCAGGATCTCGTCCGGCCGCGCCCGCTCCGTGGCGATGACGTGGGCGATGCGGTGGGTGAGCACCCGCGTCTTGCCGCTGCCGGCTCCGGCGAAGATGAGCAGCGGCCCGTCGGGCGCCTCGACGGCGCGGCGCTGCGCCTCGTTGAGGCCGCTCAGCAGGTCCTGCGCTTCGATCGTGCTCAGGGGGCCGGGCGAGGGGCGACGCGGGCGGCGCCGCGCGGGCTGGCGGACAGGGTGGGAGCGCTCACGGGCTCGGCATTGTAGGCGTCGGGCCGGCGGTCGCCGAGCAGGTCGTTGCGCGGCGTGCGGCCACGCGCGCGGGGGACGGACGAGAGGTCGACGTCGGCAACCAGCAGCGCCTCGGCATCGAAGGGTGCGGGCCCCGCCACCGGCCAGCCGTCGGCGCCGACGATGATGGAGGCGCCCAGGAAGGTGAGCCCGCGCTCCTCGCCGATGCGGTCGGCGCAGGCCATGACCACACCGTTCTGCGCCGCCGTGGCCATGGCCACGTAGTCGCCCTGGCAGTAGCCGCGATCGTCGAACACGGTGCGCTTGAACGAGGCGACCCAGTTGGTCGGCACCGCGATCACGTCCGCGCCCGCCAGCGCCAGCGCACGCGCGGCCTCGGGGAACCACAGGTCGTAGCAGATGACCATGCCGACCCGCCCCCAGGGCAGCTCGACCACCGGCAGTCCCGACCCCGGCGTGAACCACGACTGCTCGTCGTGGAACAGGTGCAGCTTGCGATACGTGGCCAGCCGCCCCGACGGCCCCAGCAGCACCGCGCTGTTGTACCTGCATTCCCCCGAGCCCGTACCCGAACCCGAAGCCGACGCGGCGCGCTCGTCCACCCCGCAGACGACGTGCATCCCCGACTCGCGCGCGACGCCCACCAGCGCCGAGACGATCGGCCCCTCGGAGGCGTCCTCGGCGGCGGCCGCCGCCTCCTCCACCGACGAGAACGTGTAGCCGCTCGAGGCCAGCTCCGGCAGTACGCAGAGATCTGCACCCTCGGCGGCCGCCCGAGAAGCCCACGACACCGCCTGCTCGCGGTTCCCCTCCAGGTCGCCGACGTGCGGCTCGTACTGGCAGACGGCAATGCGCACGGGTCGGGCGGCGGGCTGCTCGCTCATCACCGCCACGGTACCAGGGCTGCGAAGACCCTAGAAGTCCATGTCGTCCATGCCATGCGAGTGCCCGTGCCCATGGCCGTGGCCGTGCCCGGCATGGCCGTCCTCCTCCGGCTCCGGCGCGTCCGCGACCAGGGCCTCGGTGGTCATCACCATGGTGGCGATCGAGGTGGCGTTGAGCAGCGCGGTGAGCGTCACCTTGGCGGGGTCGACGATGCCGCGCGCGATCAGGTCGCCGAACTCGCGCGTGGCCGCGTCGTAGCCCTCGTTGGGCCCCATGGAGCGCACCCGGTAGACCACCACCGACCCCTCGTCGCCGGCGTTGCGCGCGATGGTCCGCAGCGGCTCCTCGAGCGCCCGCCGCACGATCGCGGCGCCCACCTTCTCGTCGCCGCTCAGCGACAGCGCGTCGACGGCGCCGGCCGCCCGTAGCAGGGCCACGCCGCCCCCGCAGACGATGCCCTCCTCGATGGCGGCGCGCGTGGCAGCCAGCGCGTCCTCGACGCGGGACTTGCGCTCCTTCATCTCCACCTCGGTGGCCGCGCCGACCTTGAGCACCGCCACCCCGCCGACCAGCCGCGCCAGCCGCTCCTGCAGCTTCTCGCGGTCCCAGTCGGAGTCGGTCTCGGTGACCTGCTGGCGGATCTCCTCGACGCGCGCCTCGACGCGGGCATGATCGCCGGCGCCCTCGACGACGGTGGTGTCCTCCTTGGTGACCACCACGCGCCGGGCGCGACCGAGCAGGTCGAGACCCGTGTTGTCGAGCCGCAGGCCGCGCTCCTCGCTGATCACCTCGCCGCCGGTGAGGACGGCCAGGTCCTGCAGCATCGCCTTGCGGCGGTCGCCGAAGCCGGGCGCCTTGACCGCGACCGCGGTGAAGGTGCCGCGCAGCTTGTTGACCACCAGGGTGGCCAGCGCCTCGCCGTCGACGTCCTCGGCGACGATGAGCAGCGGCCGCCCCGTCTGCACCACCTTCTCCAGCACCGGCACGATGTCGGCGATGGCGGAGATCTTGCGGTCGGTGATCAGGATCCAGGCATCCTCGAGCACCGCCTCCATGGCCTTCTGGTCGGTGACGAAGTAGGGCGAGATGTAGCCGCGGTCGAACTGCATGCCCTCGACCACCTCGACCTCGGTCTCCAGGCCCTGCCCGTCCTCGACGGAGATGACCCCGTCGCGGCCGACGCGGTCGAAGGCGTCGGCGATCATCTCGCCGATGCCCTCGTCGCCCGCGGAGATGGCGGCGACGCGGCGGATGTCCTCGCGGCCCTCGACCTTCACCGCGGTCTTGCGCACCGCCTCGGCGACAGCGTCGGCGGCGGCGAGCATGCCGCTGCGCAGCGCCGTCGGCAGGGCGCCCGCGGCCAGGTTGCGCAGGCCTTCGTCGATCATCGCGCGCGCCAGCACCGTGGCGGTGGTGGTGCCGTCGCCGCTGACGTCGTTGGTCTTGGTGGCAACCTCCTTGACCAATTGCGCGCCCATGTTCTCGAAGTGGTCCTTGAACTCGATGTCGCGCGCGATGGTGACGCCGTCGTTGATCACCAGCGGAGCCCCGAACTTCTTGTCGAGGACGACGGTGCGGCCCCGCGGGCCGAGGGTCACGGAGACGACGTCGGCGAGCGCATCGGCGCCGCGCTTGAGCGCCTCACGCGCCTCGATGTCGAAGACGAGCTGCTTGGCGGGCATGCGGGATCAGAACCTCCTGGACGCGCGAGCCGGTGGCGCGGTGTGCCGTCTCAACCGGGTGCTGCGCGGCGCGGCGCGGCGGGTACGAACGCCGCGCCGCGCGCCGCGGTGGTCAGCTCTTGCCGTTCGACGCGACGATGGCGAGGATGTCCTTCTCCGAGAGGATCAGGTAGTCCTGCTCGTCGATCTTGACCTCGCTGCCGGCGTACTTGGCGTAGATCACGCGGTCGCCGACGGCCACGTCCAGGGCGACGCGCTGGCCGGACTGCTCGTTGTAGCGACCGTTGCCGACCGCCTCGACCAGACCCTCCTGGGGCTTCTCCTTGGCGGTGTCGGGCAGCACGATGCCGCTCTTGGTGACCTCCTCGCGCTCGAGGGGCTTCACCACGACACGATCAGCAAGAGGACGCAGATTGACGGCCACGAATGACCTCCTCCGGAGACACGGTTAGCACTCGGAACAAGAGACTGCTAACACTCTAGCGGACTGAGTGCCAGAGAGGCAAGCCGAAACGGCGCACGCCCTGGCACGCCACCCTGCGGGTACTGTCGCGCATCGCCGATGGACCCCGATCTCCGCATCGCCCTCGACCTCGCCGCCGTCGCCGACCGCCTGGCCATGGCCCGCTTCGGCGGCCGCCTCCACGTCGAGCGCAAGCCGGACGGCTCGGTGGTCACCGACGTCGACCGCGACGTCGAGACCGCCCTGCGTGAGCACCTCGCCGCGGTGCGCCCCGGCGACGCCGTGCTCGGCGAGGAGTTCGGCGGACCCGCGAGCGCCGACCGGCTCTGGGTGCTCGACCCGCTCGACGGCACCGGCCGCTACCTCCGCGGCGGCCGGGGCTGGGGCGCCATCGTGGCCCTGGTCCGCGGCGGGGAGGTGGCCGTTGGCGTGATGACCCAGCCCGCCCGCGGCCGGCGCTGGTGGGCGGCGCGCGGCGAGGGCGCCTGGCGGTCGGACGGCCTGCGCCTGCGGGTGTCGGAGACGGCCACGCTCTCGACCGCGCTCTACTGCGACGACGACCGCGGCAGCGCCGGCTGGGGCGCGCGGCACCACCCCGGCGCCCGGCTGCTGCGGCACTGCGGCGACTGCCGGGCGCCGCGCGGGATGCCGCTGGAGATGGTGGTCGCCGAGGGCCACGCCGACCTCACCGTGCGCGAGGCCTCGCCCTGGGACCTGGCCGCGGCCACCGTGATCGTCGAGGAGGCGGGCGGCACCTGCACCGACGTGCACGGCCGGCGGCGCTTCGACACCGGGTCGGCGCTGGTCAGCAACGGGCTGCTGCACGACGAGGCGCTGCGGGCCATGGGGCGGCTCTGAGTCGACACCGCCCGACCGCCCGCCACCGCGCGGATGCTCAGGCGAACTCGCCGAGCCCCGGGTCGACCGCGATGCCCGGCGCGTCGGGACCGTGCCGCTGCAGCCGGTGCCAGCCCGCCATGGCGATCATCGCCGCGTTGTCGGTGCAGTATTTCAGCGGCGGGATGACCACGCGCAATCCGGCGAAGCGCTCGCGCACGGCTGCGCGCAATGCGCTGTTGGCCGCGACGCCGCCGACCACCGCGATGCGCGCAGCGTCGCTGCGTTCCAGCGCCTGCTCCAGCCCGTTGACGAGCTGGTCCACCGCGGCGCGCTGGAAGGCCGCGGCGAGGTCGGCGACCACCTGCGGGTCGCGCGGCACGCCGGACTCGTCGATCTGCTCGGGCGGCAGGTCGCGCACCACGTAGCGCACCGCCGTCTTGAGGCCGCTGAAGCTGAACGAGTCGTCGAGGCGCGTGCGCGGCAGCGGGAAGCGGGTCGCATCGCCCTGCTCCGCGGCGCGCTGCACGGCGGGCCCGCCGGGGTAGGGCAGCCCGATCATGCGCGCCACCTTGTCGAAGGCCTCCCCCACCGCGTCGTCGCGCGTGGCCGCGAGGCGCACCGCGTCGCCGTGGTCGCGCAGCACCACGCAGTCGGTGTGGCCGCCGCTCACCACCAGTGCCAGATAGGGCGGCTGCAATTCGGGATCGGCGAGCATGGCGCTGTAGACGTGCCCGGCGAGATGCGAGACACCGACCAGCGGCAGCCCGCGCGCCACAGCCACGCCCTGCGCATACGAAGTTCCGACCAGCAATGACCCGATCAATCCCGGTCCGCGGGTGACCGCGACGGCGTCGATGTCGTCCCAGCCGCCGGGCAGAGCCTGCAGGGCCTCGTCGACGGTCGGCGCGATGGCATCGAGATGCGCGCGCGCGGCGAGTTCCGGCACGACTCCGCCATAACGCGCGTGCATGTCGACCTGCGAGGCGACCACCGAGGCGAGCAGCTCAGCGCCGTCGCGCAGGACGGCGGCCGCGGTCTCGTCGCACGAGGTCTCGACGGCGAGGAGGTTCAGCGCTCCGGGTATCCCGGCGGCGGCTCGTCGCCGACGCCCTCGACGGGGATGGGGATGCCCCGCAGCATCTCCTTGAGGGTGCGCTTGAACGCGGGCGCGTGGATGCTGTCGCTCCACATGATCAGCGCGTCCTCGCCGTTGTCGGTGTAGTAGCCGCGGCGGCGGCCGATGGCCTTGAAGCCGAAGGCCTCGTAGAGGCGGATGGCGTGCTCGTTGCTGGGCCGCACCTCGAGGGTGATCCAGCGCGCGCCGAGCGCGTAGGCGCGCTGGATGAGCGCGACGAACAGCGCGCGACCGTAGCCCTTGTTCTGGTCCTTGGCACGCACCCCGATGGTGGTGACGTGGGCCTCGTGGAACACCTTCCACAAGCCGCCGTAGCCGACGATCTCCCCGCCCTCGCGCATCACGATGTAGGAGGCCTGTCGGTTCTGCGACAGCTCGCGGTGATAGGCGTTCTTCGGCCAGGGCGTGAGGAAGATCTCCTTCTCGATCGCCTGGACGGTGGTGATGTCCTCCTCGCGCATCCGGTCGATGGCGAGGCGGGGAACGACCTGCATGCTGTTGTCGCTGTCGGAGCTGCTGGTGCGACACGGCCGGACGCCGGGGCCCGGGGCCATCATACCCGCGGCTGTCGAGCGTGAGCGCAGGGGGAACCGCGCGCGTCAGTGCGCGGACGAGGATCGTCCGGCGAGGTACAGGGGCTCCAGGCCGGCAAGCGGCAGGGGCGGTGCGTCGAGCGCTCGCGCGGCCGCTGCGGCCAGGGCGGCGACGGCGTGGCCGCCGCGGTCGAGGGCGCCGGCGACGGCGTCGAGGCCCACGGCGGTGGCGCCGGGGGCCGGTGTCCAGGTGGCGGCGTCCTCGCGGCGGGGCTCCTCGGTCGCCCGCAGTGCGGTGCCGTGGCGGCTATAGCGGGCGACGTAGAGTGCGCCGCGGCCGGCGTCGGCGACCGCCTCGATGTCGGTGAGATCCGCCGGGGCGGCGAGGGCGACGACGTCGAGGGCGGCGATGCCGTGCAGCGGCAGGCCGCGGGCGTGGGCCACGCCGAGCGCGGCTGCGATGCCGACGCGCAGGCCGGTGTAGGAGCCGGGACCCATGACGCAGGCGACAGCCCGCACCTCGCCGTCGAGCAGCTCGGCCAGCGCGATGGGGAGATCGCGGTCGAGGTCGCGGCCGCGCAGGGCGCGATGGGCCAGTGTTCTGCCGTCCTCGCCGGCGGTGACGCAGAGGGCGCGCAGGCGGGCGGAGGTGTCGACGGCCAGGACGCTCACGGCACGTCTCCCGGCGCCGCGGTGGCCACCGCATCCAGGGCCGCCGCGAGGTGCGTGGACACCTGCGAAAGTGTGACCCGCCGTCGCTGCGCATCGACCACCTCGATGTGGATGCGCACCGGGTGCGCCGCCTCGCCGAGGTGGGGCGCGTACTCCGCCCACTCGACCGCGACGGCGCCCTCCTCGAGCAGCCCGTCGAGGTCGAGCGCGTCGAGGTCGGCGCCCGGCCCCAGCCGGTAGCAGTCGAGGTGGTGCAGCACCACCTGCCCGCCGCGGTAGACGTGGTGCAGCACGAAGGTGGGGCTGCGCACCGCCGCGGGGTCCGCCCCCGCGCCCTCGGCGAGCCCGCGCACCAGCACCGTCTTGCCCGCGCCGAGGTCGCCGTCGAGGGCGAGCAGGTCGCCGGGACGCAGAGCCGCGCCGAGCGCGCGGCCGAGCGCCTCGGTGCGCGCCGGCGAGTCGCTGAGCAGCGTGGTCGCCGAGTTGCTGCCGTTCACGACCCGAAGTGTCGCGAGCCGACACGCGGCAGCGCCAGCTCGGCGCCTCCCTCGTGGTCGAGCAGCCGCACGCCCTCGCCCGCGACGAGGCGCCCGACTACGCTGAGCGGGGCCAGATCGTCCGGCCAGTCGCGGCGCAGCGCCTCGACCTGCGCCGCGTCGACGGCGGCGAGCAGCTCGAAGTCCTCGCCACCGCCGGCGGCGAGGTCGAGCCACTCGTCGTGGAAGACCTGGCCCAGCTCGGCATCCACCGGCAGCGCGTCGCGCCACAGCTCGGCGGCGCAGCGGCTCGCCGCCGCGGTGCGTCGCGCGTCGACGAGCAGGCCGTCGCTGAGGTCCCCGGCGCAGCGCACGCCCGCCGCCGCCAGGGAGAGCCCCTCGGCCAGCCGCGGCGCCGGGTCGAGCTGGGCGGCCCGCCAGGCCTGCTCGACGCCAGCCTGCGCCACCGCCACCGGCGGGGCCGCCTGCAGCAGGCGCAGCCCGGCGGCGGCCCGGCCCAGCCGGCCGGTGACCAGCAGCAGGTCGCCGGGATGCCCGGTGTCGCGGCGCAGCGTCAGAGCCGGGTCGACGGTGCCCGCGGCGACCACGTCGAGGACCAGGGGCCCCGCGATGGCGCTGACGTCGCCGCCCACCAGCGGGCAGCCGAGCTGGCCGGCGATCTCCTCGATGCCGCCGTGCAGGGCCTCGACGTCGGCGAGCGGCGTGTCCCCCGGCGCGCAGAGGGTGACCACGCAGAAGGCCGGGGTGGCGCCCATGGCGGCCAGGTCGGAGAGCGAGACGGCCAGGCAGCGGCGGCCGAGCAGGTGTGGCGTGGTCCAGTCGCGGTGGAAGTCGACGCCCTCGACCAGCGCGTCCTGGGTGACCACCAGCGCCCGGCCCGGCGGCGGCTGCCAGACGGCGGCGTCGTCGCCGGGACCGATGAGCAGGCGACCCTCGGGCACCACGTGGCCGGTGGGCTCGTCCTCCGCGGCACGCACCTCGGCGTCGACGCGCGCGGCGGCGGCCGCGTTGGCGGCGAGAATGGTGGCGAGCATCCCGGACTCGCCCACGTCGGCGAGGGTCGGACCCGGCGCGCCGAAGCGCCGGGTGCGCCGCTCGCCGGCGGGTGTGCCGCCGGCCGGGGCCGGGCTCAGGACGACGAGGTGGGCAGCCCGGCCGAGGGGCTCGACGCCACCGCCTCGAAGCTGATCTCGGCGCGCCCGGCGAGGTGGGCGCGCCGGCCCGCGGCCACCGCCTCGCTGAAGGCGCGGGCCATCTCCACCGGGTTGCGCGCCCGGGCGATGGCCGTGTTGACCAGCACCGCCGCCGCGCCCCACTCCATGCAGCGCGCCGCCTCGCTGGGCACGCCCAGCCCGGCGTCGACCACCACGGGCACGTCGAGGCGGTCGACGATCAGCCGGACGTTGAAGGGGTTCTGGATGCCCAGGGTGGTGCCGATGGGCGCGCCGCCGGGCATCACCGCCGCGGCGCCTGCCTCCTGCAGGCGCAGGGCCAGCACCACGTCGTCGCTGGTGTAGGCCATCACCGTGAAGCCCTCCTCGGCGAGGATGCGGGTGGCCTCCAGAGTTCCTGCCGGGTCTGGCAGCAAGGTGCGCTCGTCGCCGATGACCTCGACCTTGATGAAGTCGCTCAGGCTGGCCGCGCGGGCCAGGTGGGCCAGGCGCACCGCCTGCTGCGCGGTGGTGGCGCCGGCGGTGTTGGGCAGCAGGGTGAAGCGGGAGAGGTCGACGCCCTCCAGCTCGTTGCGGCCGCCACCGCCGAGGGAGAGGCGGCGGATGGCCAGGGTGACCATGTCGGGCCGCGCCGCTTCGAGACAGCCGCGCAGCACCTCGTCGGAGGGGAACTTGCCGGTGCCGTGGATGAGCCGGTTGCGCAGCACCGCGCCGCCGATGCGCAGCTCGTCGGCCGCCACCGGGCTCTCGGTCGTCACTGTCATGGTTGGCAGAAACCTCTCGTTGTCTATGTCCGCGGTTGGGTTCAGCCGCCGCCGACGAACTGGAGCACCTCCAGCTCGTCGCCCGCGGCGATGCGCGCCGCCTCGAAGTCGCCGGCGCGGAGGATGCGCAGGTTGTGCTCGACGACCACGCGCTGCGCCCTGATGTCGAGCGCTTCCAGCAGCGCGGCCACGGTGGTCCCCTCCTCCACCTGGCGCTCGTCGCCGTTGAGCCGGATGGTGACGCTCACGCCACGACCTCCGCAGCGGCTTGCGCCTCGATCGCGCCGCGCAATGCGCGTGTCGCGGCCTCGACGTCGCGCGCATCGCACACCGCGCGCACCACGGCGACGCGGCGGGCCCCGGCGGCCAGCACCGCGCCGAGCGTGTCGCCGTCGAGGCCGCCGATGGCGAACCACGGGATGCGCAGGTGCGCGGCGGCCTGCACGACGAAGTCGAGCCCGGCGGCGGGGCGTCCCGGCTTGGTGGGGGTGGCGTGGACGGGGCCGACACCCGCGTAGTCGGCACCCTCCGCCTGCGCGCGCAACGCCTGGTCGAGGGTGTGCGTCGAGCGGCCCACGACGCGGCCCGGCCAGAGGCGCCGCGCGGCGTCGAGGGGCAGGTCGTCCTGGCCGAGGTGGACGCCGTCGGCGTCACAGGCCATGGCCACGTCGAGGCGGTCGTTGACCACCAAGAGGACGCCGGCCTCGGCCGTCAGCGCGCGGCAGCGCTCGGCGAGGCGCAGGGTCTCCAGGCCGTCGTCGCCCTTGCGGCGCAGCTGCACCACGTCGGCGCCGCCGGCGCAGGCCGCGCGCACCACGTCGACGACGCGCGCTGGCGTCTGCGCCGCCGCGGTGACGACGTAGAGCCGCGCCGCCGCGAGGCGGGCGACCAGCTCGGGGGCGGCGCTGCCGGACATCGTCTCCTGACCACATGGGGATCACGGAGCCGGCCGATGGCCCATTGCTCCGGCCGCATTACCGGCCGGGTCGTCGGGGTCGCCGCCGAGTGGCGGCCTCTCAGCTCGCGCTCCCCCAGGGATGCCGCGATGATACGCCTGCCACCGCGCCGCGGCGACCTACCCGGGCACCAGCGGGAAGCGCACCTCGATGCCCGGCCGCTCCGCGTCGTCGACCAGCGCCAGGCTGCCGCCGCTCACCGCCGCCCGCGCCCGGCAGCGCAGCGCCCAGCCCGCCTCCACCGCCGCCGGCGGCGCCGCGGCCGTGAGGCGGAGCACCACCTCGAACTCCGTGCTGGTCAGGGCCAGCCGCATCTCCCGCCCGCCCGCCGCGGCCATGCCGGCCAGGAACTCCTGGACGATCCAGAGCGCCGCCGCGACCAGCTCGCCGCTGGCAGGCTCGCCGCCGGTCCAGGCCAGGTCGCCGGCCACGTGCTGCTGGTAGACGTCGAGGCAGCGGCGCAGGGTGGCGTGCAGCGCCTCACCGGGCCCAGGGGTGATGCGCTGGGCGCCGGGCCGGGCACGCAGGTCCTCCACCGCGCCGGCCAGCCGCTCCTGGAGGCCGCGCACCGCCGCGCCGGCCGTGTCCGGCTCGCGCTCGGCCTGGCGCTGCACCACCTCCATGTCCAGGGCGATGCCGGTGAGCGCCTCCAGCGCCCCGCCGACCACGGACTGCACCGCGCCGGCGCGGTCCTCGGCGGCGCCGTCGAGGAGGCGGCGCACCAGGTCGAGGTCGGCCGCACCCAGGAGGGGCGCTGGGGTGGTCGCGTCCGCGGCGCCCGGCTCGGGCCAGCCGGCGACGGTGGCCTGGAGCAGCCGGATGAGGTGACCCGCCGTCTCGTCGCCCGCGATGCGCTCGCGCAGCCGGGCCTGCGACTCGGCGACGGCCGCGACCTCCTCGCCGCGGAAGCGGGCCAGGTTGCGGCTGATGTGCACCCACTGCGAGGTGAGCCGCTGCAGCTCGTCGCGGTTGCGCGAGGCCCTGGCGTCGAGCACGGCGCAGGCGGTGTCGAGCCAGCGCAGCAGCGCGGCGGCCCCGTCCTCCGGGTGGGGCGGCGGCGGGATGGCCTCCGGCCAGGCCTCCTCGGGCAGGGTGACCTCGACCTCGTGCTCGCCGCCGTCGGTGATCCCCTGGGCGTAGAGCTGCTCGTGGCGCCGCTCGATCTCCTCGAGGTGGGCGAGCTGGGCGGCCAGCTCCGGATCGTGGACGTCCTCGTCCGTGGCCACGTTCGGCCCCGCTCCGCTGCCGTTGCGCGGAGCCTCCTCCGTGTCAGGCTGCCGCCGCGGCCTCCAGAATCCGGACACGCCTCTGCCTCATTGCCCTGATGGCGGCGCGGGGCGTCTGGGAACGCGCGCCGAGACGGCGCAGAGGACCTCGTAGGAGATCGTGCCTTCCACCGCGGCCACCTCGTCGGCGCCCAGTCGCTGCGCACCGCGACCTCCGACGATGATGACGGCATCGCCCACCTCCACGCCATCCGCGGCAGAAATGTCAACAGTTGCCTGGTCCATGCTGACCACGCCGACGATCGGGCAGCGCACCCCGCCGGCGATCACGGCGCCGCGGTTGGACTGGGCGCGGTGCAGCCCGTCGGCGTAGCCGGCGGCGATGGTGGCGACGCGGGTGTCACGCTCGGCGCGCCAGGTGCGCCCGTAGCCGACCGTCTCGCCCGCCCGCACCGTCTTGACGTGGGTGACCACGGCCTGGACGGTCATGGCGGGCGTCAGCTCGATCGGCGGGCAATGTGGCGGCGCGTAGCCGTAGAGGGCGATGCCGGGGCGGACGGCGTCGTGGCGCATCTGCGGGAAGCGCAGGGCCGCCGCGCTGTTGGCGCAGTGCACCAGCGCCTCGGGGTGGACGCCGCGCACCGCCTCGACCACGGGCAGGAAGGCCTCGTGCTGGCGCTCGGTCGGTGCGGGGTCGGCGCCGTCGGCGTCGGCGAAGTGGGTGAAGAGGCCGGCCAGCCGGAGGTGCGGGGCGGCGGCCTGGAGCTGGCCGAGCACGGCGGGGAGGTCCTCGGGGCGGATGCCCTGGCGGTTCATGCCGGTGTCGACCTTGAGGTGCACCTGCGCGGGCTTGCCGGCCTGCTCGGCGGCGGCGAGCACGGTGTGCACCGAGGCGGGGTCGGGGATGGTCAGCTCGACGCCGGCCTCGATGAGCGCTCGGTGGGCGGCGGGATGGGCCCAGCCGGCCACCAGCACCGGGTCGTTGATGCCGGCGCGGCGCAGCTCCAGGGCCTCGCCGGGGAGGGCGACTCCGAAGCGGGTGGCGCCGCCCTCGCGGAAGGCGCGGACCGCCTCGACCACGCCGTGGCCGTAGCCGTCGGCCTTGACCATGGCCATCAGCTCCACGCCGCCGCCCATGGCGCGGGCGAAGGTTGCCGCGTTGTCGCGCAGGGCCGCGTGGTCGATCTCGGCCCACTTCATGGGGTGGATGTCGGGGGGTTGGGTCATGGGCGGCGACGGCGCGCGCCGCAGGCGCGCAGAGACGGCTGGATACGGGCGGGCCGGATCACCGGCGGTCGCGGGCTTCCAGGGCGCGGCGCAGGCGCTCCTGGGCGGCGGGCAGGGCGTCGAGCAGGTCGCCCGCCAGGGCGCCGGCGCGGCCGCGCTCGCGCTGCACGGCGGCGCCCGCCTCGGCGTGCACGGTGACGCCGGCCACGGCGGCGTCGAAGCCGTCGAGCCCGGCGGCGAGGAGGGCGCCGATCAGCCCCGCCAGCACGTCGCCGGTGCCCCCGGTGGCAAGCGCCACGACGCCCCGGTGCGCGTCGGTGTGCAGCCGCCCGTCGGGCGCGGCGACGACGGTGTGCGCGCCCTTGAGCACCACCACCACGCCGTGCTCGCTCGCGTAGCGCCGGGCGACTCCGTCGCGGTCCGCCTGCACGGCGCGCGTCTCCAGGTGCGCCAGCCGTCCCATCTCGGCGGGATGCGGGGTGAGCACCACCGCCGCGCCGCTGCGCCGCCAGTCGACGCCGCGCGCGGCCGCGATGTTGAGGCCATCCGCGTCCACAACCGCGGGGCAGGGCAGCGACTCCAGCAGAGCCACCACGGCGTCCTGCGTCGCCTCCGCCTGGCCGAGCCCGGGACCGACCACCAGCGCATCGGCGCGCGGCAGGTGCTCGCGGCGTAGCTCGTCGAGCGAGTCGAGGCCGACGCTGCCGCGCCCGCCGTCGGGCAGCGGGTGCGCCATGACCTCGACACACTTGGTGGCCAGCACCGGATAGATGGTGTGCGGCACGCAGACGCGGATCAGTCCCGCGCCGCCGCGCGCCGCGCCCATCGAGCAGAGATAGGCGGCGCCGGTGAAGCCGTAGGCGCCGGCCAGCACCACCACGGTGCCGAAGCTGCCCTTGTGGCCGTCGTCGGGACGCGCGGGCAGCACCAGCGCGTCGGGCGGCGGTGCGCTGAGCGGCGCCGCCAGCGGATCGGGCGCCTGCACCAGCACCGCCACGGCCATGGCCAGGTCGCGCTCGTGGGTGAGAGTGAGGGTGATGCCGCGGTCGGCGCCGCGCACCAGCACCGCCGGTGCGCCGCCACGCCGGTTGACAACCTCGATCTGCCGGTAGGTCGGCAGCGGGTACTCGCCGAGCGAGCCGAGCAGCTTCTTGACCGCCTCCTTGGCCGCCCAGCGCGTGGCCAGCCGCTCCGGATGCCCCTCGCAGCGCGCGCGCTCGCGCTCGGTGTAGATCTTGCTGACGAAACGCGGTCGCCGCGCGGCGACGTCGGCGATGCGCGACACCGTGGTCACGTCGACGCCGATCGCCGTTCCTGCGGACGGCAGCGGCATCGGCGTCACTCCACGGTGACGGACTTGGCCAGGTTGCGCGGCTGGTCGACGTCGCAACCGCGCTGCACGGCGACGTGGTACGCGAAGAGCTGCAGCGGCACCACGTTGACCAGCGGCGAGACCATCTCGTCGCACTCCGGCACGGTGATGACGTCGCGCGCCAGCCCGCTGTCGAACGGGTTGTGGTCCTCGGTGACCAGGGCGATCACCGGCGCCTCGCGCGCCCGCACCTCCTGGATGTTGCTCACCGTCTTGGGCAGGGTGCGCGCCTGGGTGGCGATGGCCACCACGGGCACGTCGGGATCGAGCAGCGCGATGGGACCGTGCTTCAGCTCGCCGGCGGCGTAGCCCTCGGCGTGCACGTAGCTGATCTCCTTGAGTTTCAACGCGCCCTCCAGCGCCACGGGGAAGTTGATGCCGCGGCCGATGAACATGGCGTTGCGCGCGTGCGCGTAGCGCTGCGCCATCTCGGCGATCTCCGGCTCGCATTCCAGGACCCGCTCGATCAGCTCGGGAACGCGGCGCAATTCCTCGGTGATGCGGTGGTGCTCGTCGATGTCGAGCTCGCCGCGCGCGTCGCCGAGTCGCAGCGCCAGCAGCAGGCCGCAGGCCATCTGGGTCACGAACGTCTTGGTCGCCGCCACGCCGATCTCCGGCCCCGCCTGCATGTAGAGCACGCCGTCGGATTCCATGGCCAGCGCACTGCCCACCACGTTGGTCACCGCCACCACCGTGGCGCCGCGCCGCTTGGCTTCGCGCACCGCGGCCAGCGTGTCGGCGGTCTCGCCGCTCTGCGAGATGGCCAGCACCAGCGTGTTGTCGCCGACGAGCGGCTCGCGGTAGCGGAACTCGCTGGCGGGCTCGACGTCGCAGCGTATGCGCGCCAATTCCTCGATGAGGTACTTGGTGACCAGGCCCGCGATCCAGGCCGTGCCGCAGGCGACGATGGTGACCGCGCGGAAGCGGGTGAGCTGCTCGTCGGTCAGTGCCAGGTCTGGCAGCATCACCGTGCCCGAGTCGTCGATGCGCCCCACCAGGCACTGGCGGATCGCCTCCGCCTGCTCGTGGATCTCCTTGAGCATGAAGTGCGGGTAGCCGCCTTTCTGCGCCTGCTCCGCGTCCCAGTCGACGGTGATGACGCGCGCCTCGACGGCTTCGCCGAGCAGCGTGGTCACGGTGACGCCGTGCGGTGTCGCGGCGGCCACCTCACCCTCACCGATGAGCAGGATGCGCTTGGTGTAGGGCAGCAGCGCGGTGATGTCGCTCGACACGAAGGACTCGCCGGTGCCCAGCCCCACCACCAGTGGCGCGTTCAAGCGCGCGGCGACGAGCAGGTCGGGTTCGTCGGCGCTGAACACCACCAGCGCGTAGGCGCCGTGCAGGCGGCGCAGCGCCTGGCGCACGGCGGCGGCCAGGTCGCCGCGGTAGAGCTCCTCGATGAGGTGCGGCACCACCTCGGTGTCGGTGTCGCTCATGAACTCGTGGCCGCGCGCACTCAGCTCGGCGCGCAGCTCGCGGTAGTTCTCGATGATGCCGTTGTGGATGAGATGGATGCGGCCGGTGCAGTCCTGGTGCGGATGCGCGTTGTCCAGGGTGGGACGGCCGTGGGTGGCCCAGCGGGTGTGGCCGATGCCCAGGTTGCCCTCGGGCATGCCGCCCGCCTCCAGCTTGCGGGCCAGGTCGTCGACCTTGCGCTCGCTCTTGACCACCGCGGAGTGGCCGTGGTGGGAGAGGACGGCGACGCCGGCGGAGTCGTAGCCGCGGTACTCCAGCCGGCGGAGGCTCTCGAGCAGGACGGGGGTGCAGGGGCGAGGGCCGGTGTAGCCGATGATTCCGCACATGGAAGCGCGAACGTCTCCGTCGTGTGGCGGGTTACGTCGGGGTGGGGGGCGCCGCGGTGGGCGTCGGGGTGGGTGACGGCGTCGGGGAGGGCGCCGGCGTCGGTGTGGACAGGGCGACGATGCTGAGGGTCACCGTCACGGTATCGGGTTCGGCGGTGACGCCGGCGGGCGGGGTGATCTTGACCTGGAAGGTGTGGTCGCCGAAGAGACCGCCGATGGAGATGGCCTGGGTGGGCACGGAGTCGAGCGCGTTGAGCAGCTCCTGGGGCCCCGAGAGCACCACCGTCGGCGGGTTGGCCACGATCGACACCAGCTGGTGTCCCGAGAGCACCGAGCCGGTCACCTTGGGCAGCACCGCGCTGGCCCGCGAGGTGGTCACCGAGGAGACGGTGATGGTCACCGTCACCTGCGCCGGCTGCACACCGAGGTCGGTCACCTTGCGCGCGAAGCGGTCGTAGAGGGTGACGTTGAACTGCCCCTCGACGTTGGTCTTCTTGTTCGACATGTCGAGATGCACCTGCGCCGACAGCCCGCTCAGCCGCCGCCGCGCGCCGGGGCCGACCACCACCGTGTCGGGATCGACCTTCTGCTCGGTGACCACGTAGCCCGCCGGCGGCGTGTGGTCGATGACCAGCGTCACCGGCAGGTTGACCGAGTCGTTGACGTCGACGTCGACGGTGATGCTGTTGGGCACGTTGTCGACGGAGACGTCGGCATCGGTGTTGACCACGTGGATGGGCAGGTTCTGCACACCGATGTGGGTGATCAGGTGGTAGTCGACGCCGACCTGCAGCGTCGAGACGTCGAAGGCGTTGACGTGCTCGCGGGTGCCGCTGACCCGCAGGGTGATGTCGGGAACGTGGTTGGCCAGCACGTACTTGCTGGGCACGCTGGCGGGATCCTGGGGCACGTGCACGCTGATGGTGCGCGACTCGGGCGGGTTGCCCGCGTAGACGACGCCGATCCAGGTCACCAGCGCGATGCCGGTGGCCAGCGCCTTGAGTCGCAGGTTGCGGGTGATGAATCCGGGTAGCCGCATCAGCCCCTGTCTGTGTTACCGCTGGCGGGTGAAGGCGCGCAGCGCGCCGGTGCGCAGGAACGGCCGCGGGATGCTGACCCGGCCGCTCATCGGCACCGCGCCGAGCAGGTTGGCCAGCATCTCGCGCAGCTTGGTCTGGTCGAGACCGCGGTAGATCTTGCCCTGGTGGGCGACGCTGATCAGGCCGGTCTCCTCGCTGACGATGAGCACCACCGCATCGCTCTGCAGGGTCAGCCCCAGCGCGGCGCGGTGGCGGGTGCCCATGCGGCCCACGCCGGGGATGGCGTCGGCCAGCGGCAGCACGCAGCCCGCCGCGATCAGCCGCGTGCCGCGGATGATGGCGGCGCCGTCGTGCAACGGCGAGTTGGGGAAGAACAGCGTGGCCAGCATCTCGGCGGTGACCTCGCCGTCGATGCGCACGCCGGTGATGGCCACGTTCTCCAGCCCCGTCTCGCGTTCGAAGACGGTGAGCGCGCCGGTGCGCTTCTCGCTCAGCGACATGGCCGCGCGGATCACCTCCTCGACGACGCGGCCGATGGCCTCACTGCCGTGGTGGCCGAGGATCGAGCGCACCGGGGAGAGCCGTCCCATCTGGTCGAGGGCGCGGCGCAATTCGGGCTGGAAGAGCACGATGAGGGCCAGCAGGATGGCCTGCGAGCCGTTGGTGAAGAGGAAGTCGACCAGCCGCAGGTGCAGCTGCGAGGCCACGAATCCCAGCGCGAAGAGCACGCCGACGCCGGCCAGGAGCTGCACCGCCTGGGTGCCGCGGATCAGCTTGATGAGCTGGTAGAGCAGGAAGGCGACGATGAGCACGTCCACGACATCGCGCCAGCCGATGTTGCCGAAGAAGATCTGGATGTCGCGGAACAGCGTGCTCATGAGGTCAGGCTCGCCTCATGCGCGGCGGTTGCGGGGGCGCGCGCGTCCGGCGCGCCGTCGTGGCCGAAGACCAGCGCGAGCAGGGCGAGCTGCACCCACATGCGGTTCTCCGCCTGGTCGAAGACGATCGACTGCGGGCCGTCGATGACCGCGTCGGTGATCTCCTCGCCGCGGTGCGCGGGCAGGCAGTGCATCACCCGCGCGCCGGGCGCCATGGCCACCAGCTGCTCGTTGACCTGCAGATGGGCGAAGTCCTCGCGGCGGCGCTGCTGCTCGGCCTCCTGGCCCATCGAGGTCCAGACGTCGGTGTAGATGATCTGCGCGCCGTCGAGCGCCTCCGCCTTGTCGTGGGTGAGCCGGAAGCGCGCCGGGTGGGTGCGCAGGTTGCCGGCGCGGTCGAGCACCTGCTGGCGCGGCTCGTAGCCGGGCGGGCAGACGACGCGGAAGTCGACGCCGAGCAAGGCCGCGGCGTAGAGCCAGGAGGTGCAGACGTTGTTGCCGTCGCCGACGTAGGCGACGCGCACGCCCTCCAGGGTGGCGCAGGCCTCCAGCACGGTGAGGCAGTCGGCCAGCACCTGGCAGGGGTGCTCGACGTCGGTCATGGCGCTGATCACCGGCCCCTGCGCCCATTCGGCCATGCGCACCAGGTCGCGGTGCGAGATCAGCCGGGCCACGATGCCGTCGACGTAGCGGTCGAGGATGCGGCTGACGTCGGCCACCGACTCCCGCTCGCCGATCTGGATCTCCTGGCTGAAGATGGGGATGGGGTGGCCGCCGAGACGGCGCACGGCGACCTCGAAGGACACCCGGGTGCGGTTGCTGGGCCGCTGGAAGACCAGGGCCAGGTTGCGTCCGGCCAGCGGCTGGCCCGGGGTGTCGCCCGCCTTGGCGGCGCGGGCGAGGTCGAGAACGGCCCGGATCTCATCGGCCTCGAGGTCGGCGATGCTGAGGAGGTCCCGGCCGGAGAGGCTCGTGGGCATGGCGTCCCCCGAGTATATGTGCGCCCGGCATGTCTCTCTGCCGCGAACCGCCGCGCAGGGCGCTCCGTGGGACGCGTTGGGTACCTTTGGCGGCGCATCCATGGAGATCCTGGTCGTCGTCGACGGGGGGCTGGTCGAGACGCTGCAGGCCTCACCGCTGCTGCGCAGCCTGGCGGCGGGTCTCGACGGCGTGCGCCTGACCGTGGCCTGCCCGCCCGGCGCCGCCGAGCTGATCGCGCACGTCCCCGGGGTGGCCGAGGTCCTCTCGCTGCGCGCCCTGGGGCCGGGCACGCCGCGGCTGGGCGAGCTGGCCCGGGCCTTCCGCGCCCTGCGGCGGCGGCGCTTCCACGCGGCGGCGGTGTGCTGCTCGCGGCCGCGCGCGGCGGCGCTCGTGTACTTCGCGGGCATCCCGGTGCGCGCCGGCATCGCCGACGGCGCGAGCGCCATCTTCTACACCGATCGCATCGAACGCGAGGGCGGCGAGGAGAACCGGGCGGCCGTCTGGCTGCGCCTGGCGCCCGCCTTCGGGGTGGAGCACAAGCTGCACCAGCCCGCCTTCGAGCCGGGTGCCGAGGCGCGGCGGGGGGCCATGGAGCGCATGGTCGGCGCCGGCTTCGAGGAGGGCGAGCGGCTGATCGTGGCCCTGGCGCCGGGCAACGGCTTCGCCGATCCCCTGCCCGCGGTCTCGGCGCGGGCGATGAGCTGGGAGCCGGAGCGCTACGCGCACCTCTGCAACCAGCTCACCCACCGCCACGGGGCCGCGGTGGTGGTGCTCGGCACCGAGGTGGATCGCGCCTTCGTCGACGCCATGCTGCTCGACGTCGAGTCGCCGGCCCTCGACCTCTGCGGTGACCTGGCCGGTCTCGAGGAGGTGGCCGCGGTGCTGGAGCGCTGCGACCTGCTCATCGGCGGCGACTCCCCCCTGCTCCACCTCGCCGCCGCGGTGGGCACGCCGTCGGTGGGCCTGTTCGGGCCGACCGACGGGCGGCTGCGGGCGCCCTACGGCCCGGAGCACCGCGTGGTCCAGGCCGTGCCGGAGCCGAACGGCCGCCGCCGCCACCTGCCGGGCATCGCCGACCAGCCCTCGCTGCGGCAGATCCGCGTCGACGACGTGCTGGCGGGGATCGAAGCCTCGACGCTCGGCTGACCACCCCGCTTGCGTTCGCGCTAGCGGATGTAGAGAAAGTTGCGGCGGGTCACGTCGAGCGTGTCGAGCGCCATGGCCACGCCGCGCACCACGCAGCTCTCCGGCTCGCCCGCGATGCGCACCGGCGCCCCGATCACCGCGCTGACGTAGCGGTCGACACCCCGCAGCCGCGCCGCGCCGCCGGTGAGCAGCGCGCCGCCGTTGCGGATGTCCTCCAGCAGCGACGGCGGAGTTTCTGCCAGGACCTCGCGCAACGTGGCGCCCAGGTCCTCGAGCTGCTCGTGCACCACCTCGCCGATCTCGGTCGAGGACACGCTCACCTCGATGGGCTCGCCGGACTCGCGGTCGCCGCCGCCCACCAGCAGGCGCCGTTCCTCGGGCAGCGGCACCGCGGCGCCGATCTCGCGCTTGACGTCCTCCGCGGTGGCGGCGTCGATCATCACGCCCTGCGCCTCGGCGACGTGGCGGGCGATGGCGGCGTCGAGGTGCCGCCCGCCGCGGCGCAGGCAGCGCCCCACGATGACGCTCTCCAGCGCCACCACGGCGATGTCGGTCTTGCCCGCGCCGAGGTCGATGACCATGTGGCCGTGGGCGGTGGTGACCGGCAGTCCCGCGCCCGTGGCCGCGGCCAGCGGCGCGTCGATGAGATACGTGGTGCGCGCGCCGGTGCGCAGCGTCATCTCCATCAGCGCGCGGCGGTCGCGTCCCGACATCGCCGACATCACCGCCAGCATCAGGTCCGGCTTGAAGATGCGCTGCCGGCCGATGCCGCGCGTGACGATGTGCTGCAGCAGCGCCTCGACCGCGGTGAGGTCGCCGAGCGCGCCGTCGTGCAGCGGTGACACCACAGTGCTCGCGCCGGGCGCCGCGGCGTGCGCGGGCTGCGCGGCCAGTCCCGCGCCGAGGATGCGTCCGGCGGAGTCCTCGACGGCGACCAGCGAGGGTTCGACGGCGACCTGCTGCTCACCCTTGACGTGGAGCCGCACCGCGCTGGTGCCGGCGTCGATGGCCAGCTTCTTGCCCAGCAACCCCGCGGCCCGCCGTCAGTCGCCGACGACGCCGCTGAGGTCGCGCACCGCGCTGCCGGGCGGGCCGACGGTGGTGCGTTCCAGCCGCGCGCCCAGGGAGCGCAGCTTGCCGTCGAGGTCCTCGTAGCCGCGGTCGAGGTGGTACACGTCCTCCAGCTCGCTGTCGCCCTGCGCGCAGAGCGCGGCGATGACCAGCGCCGCGCCGCTGCGGATGTCGGGGATGCGCAGCCGCGCGCCGCGCAGGTCGGAGGGGCCGTGCACCACCGCGCTGCGTCCCTGCAGCTGGATGGCGGCGCCCAGCTTGCAGAGCTCGCCGACGACGCGGAAGCGGTTCTCGTAGATGGCTTCGCTGATGATGCTGGTGCCGCGCGCCCGGCTCATCAGGGCCACGAACTGCGACTGCAGGTCGCTGGCGAATCCCGGATGCGGCCAGGTGGTGACGTCGACGGCGCGCAGCGGCGCGTCGCTGCTGACGCGCACGTGGCTGGCCCCCTCGACGACGCTGCAGCCCGCGTTGCGCAGCTTGCGGATGAGGAAGTCGAGATCGGCGGGACGCATGCGCTCGACGCGCACGTCGCCGCCGGTGGCGGCCGCGGCCACCATGTAGGTGCCCGCCTCGATGTAGTCGGTGGTGACGCTGTGGCGGGTGCCGTGCAGCAGTCCGCCGGTGCCCTCGACGACGATGAGGTCGCTGCCGGCGCCGTTGATGTGCGCGCCCATGCCGCGCAGGAAGCGGGCCAGGTCGACGACGTGCGGCTCGCGCGCCGCGTTGCTGATCACGGTGATGCCCTGGGCCAGCGACGCCGCCATCATCAGGTTCTCGGTGCCGGTGACGGTGGGCATGTCGAGGTCGATGCGCGCGCCGCGCAGCCGGGCGGCGCGGGCCACGTAGGCGTCGCCCTCCTCGCGCACCTCGGCGCCCATGGCGCGCAGGCCCTCGAGGTGCTGCTCGACACGGCGCATGCCGATGTCGTCGCCGCCCGGACGGGCGATGCTCGCCGAGCCGGTGCGGGCCAGCAGCGCGCCGAGCAGCAGGAAGGAGCCGCGCATCCGCCGGGTCAGCTCGGCGCCGACCTCGGTGGCGCGCACGTTCTCGGCGTGGATGCGCCAGCTGCTCGAGTCGTGGCGGACCACGTCGACACCGAGGTGGCGGAGCATCTCGGCCATGGTCTCGATGTCCTCGATGTCGGGGACGTTGACCAGTTCGACGGGCTGATCGGTGAGCAGCGCGGCGGCCATGATCGGCAGCGTGGCGTTCTTGCTGCCGGAGATCGCCACCGTGCCCTCCAGGCGCGCGCCCCCGGTGATGCGGAGCAGCTCCATGTCGGCGGCAAGCGTACCGGAGGCGGGCTGGGCGCGGAGCGACGCGCCCCGGGGGCTGCGCGGCGGCTCAGGCGGGGCGGGGCGGCGCCTCGGCGAGCCGCAGGTGTGGCCGGGGAGCGGTGTCGAGGGCCGTGGCGGGCCGGCGGCCCTCCGCCCACGCCGCACCCAGGGCGAAGGCGGCGAGCATCATGTCCTCCACCAGCGGGTCGCCGAAGCGGGGGCGTCCGCCCTCGTCGACCAGCTCGGACAACGCCGGCCCCGCCAGGCCGCTGTCGCGAAAGCGCGAGATCGCCCAGAGCACGAGCAGCTTCTGCCCCACCTCCTCGCCGAGCGCGTCGTAGACGTCCATCTCCGCGTGGGGCATGGCCGACCAGGCCGGCCAGAGCGCCTGCCCCAGCGCGCCCCACGCCCCCAGTGCCGTCGCCGCGTCCACCGGCACCCCGCCGGTGATGCACGCCAGATCGACGGCCGCAGCACGCCGCGCCCGAGCTGTCACCTCGTCACCTCTACCTTGCCTCGGCCCTCGCGGGCCTTCTGTAACCAGAATCACGGTGCAGGCGGGCGAATCGCTACACGTGGCCTGGAAAGCGGAAACATCACCACCGCAGCCGCCGGTATTGCCTGTAGCGATTCGAACGATTCTCCGTCATCTGCTACCACGCCTCTTCAAGGTGGGCTGTGCGGGGAGGGTTGAGGCCGATGTGCGCAGTGGATAGGGCGGTTCACGCTGACCGCACGGTCAGTAGTGGCCAGGGCTGGCCAGATCGCGCCAGGCGGTCGGCCATGCTCGTCGCGGCGGTCACGTCGTCGCTCGCGTTGCTGACCGCGGGTCGACAGGTTGCCGCGCACGCGGCCGGAGTGTCGGCTATCGGCAACGAGGCTCCGATCAGCTTCGCGGTGTCACCGATCTACGTGCGTACCCACATGGTGGCGGCGGTGGCGGTGCCAGTCGGCGGCTGCAGCCAGGCCTGCGTCCACCTCTGGATCACGCGCGACGGCGGCGCCAGGTGGCGCCGCGCCGCTGCGCAGCCACCGGGCATGGACATGGTCGTGGTCGAGAATGCTTCGGGCGCGGAGTCACTGGTCGTCGACTCGCAGCAGGGTCTGCAGGTGAGCGACGACGATGGCGGCACCTGGCGGCGGGTCGGGTCCTCGGGAAAGCCCTCTACGGCACCGTCCTTGGGTCGTGGTGCCGTCATCGTGGCGGGACGCGGCGACGCCGACTACGTGCTCGCCGGCGATGCCACGCGCACCGTGCCGGGTTCGTCGGGTGCCGGCGCCGATCTCGCCTTCGCGCTGACAGGCGCACCCGCGTCGTCAGCGTCCGCGTTCGCGCTGCTGGCCACCCGCGACCGCAGCTCGGGGATGCCCGTGGTGCAGCATTGCAACGCCTCTCTGCTCTGCAGCGGAGCCGCCATCCTGCCGGGTGCGCACGGCGACAGCAGCTCGGGCGACATCACGCTGCTGCCGGCGGCGAACTTCAGCAGCACCGGCGCGGCCGTCGTGCGCACTCCCTCGACGCTCTACGCCACGCTCGACGGCGGCCAGACCTTCCTGAGCCTCGGCCTGCCGCCGCACCTCGGCGCGCAGTACACGACCATCCCAGCCGCAGCGCTCGATCCGCGCGATGCGCGCACTCTGTACGTCGCGCTGCTGGAAGTGGTCGCCACAGGCGGGACGCAGCTCACCACCGGCGGTGTCTACGTGACCCATGACTCCGGCACGACCTGGAGGGCGGTCGGCAGTCCCGGCCCGCTCGACGGCGGCGCCACCAGCGTGGCCACCACACCGGACGGCCATCTCCTCGCGGGCTACGTCGACGGGCACGGAGACGCCGGGATGGTCTGCAGTGCGGACGGCATGCAGTGGCGCAGCAGCTGCGGCGATCCCACCGCGACGTGCGGCAGCTGTGCCAGTTCGGTGCAGCGCACTCCACTCACGGCGGCCGTCATCGCTCATGTTGCAGCCAACCACGGCAACAAGTCGACGACCTCGGCGGCCGCGGGCGGTGTCGACGTCCCGCGGCCGCCGGCCGCCCGCGCGGCCACTCAGCGTGCGGCGGGCTCCCTCCTGCCGCGCGGCGCCGCAATTGCCACGCCGGTGGTGATCAGCGTGGGAGGCTTCCTCACTGCACGCCGACGATGGCGGCGGTCAGCCTGCCGATGAAGCTCGGCGACGTGCAGGTATCCGTCCCAGACGGCAGGAACAGCGCCACGCCCGAGGCGGCTCCGGAGGTCGTCCCGCCCGCCGGGTCACGGTAGCTCATCCCGAGCTGCGGGACAGGCGGCGCCGCCAGCACCGCGACTCCACCGACCATGACGCCCTGGGCATCGAACTCCGCCGTGTTGCCGCCGGGTTCGCCGAACTGCCACTGCGCATCGACAGAGCCGGTGCTGCAGAACACCACCGTGAGACTCCCGGTCCCGCTCACCGTGCACGGTCCGGTGCTGACGGACGTGACGTCCATGTACCCGGGCAACTGCGTGCTCTCCGGACTCGGCACGCTGCCCAGACTGCAGACCTCACTCGCCAGGTTGTAGCCCACCGAGGACGAGAGCGCCGTCGAGAGCGGACTGGGCTGCACCGTTGCCTGGAATCCGAAGAGGTCGGCGTCGGCCGCGGCCGACGTCTTCGTCTCGAAGCCGATAGCGACAGCAACCCCCGCCGTGACGAGCAGCGCCACCCCGAAACCCTTGCGAATGGTGCGCGGACCAGCCCTCATCTCTCTTCCTCCAACCACCAGTTCGTGCCTCATTCACGCGCCATTTGCCTACCGGCTACAGGGATTTCCTGACCGCCGGTCAGCAAGCCCCATGCGCTATTCGGCTGCCCCTGTCGCAAGATCGGGCGCGTTCGAGCCGTCTCTCTCTTGCAAGGCCGCGGGCGTGCGGCCGGGGGAGGATTGACGAGTGGCGATTGCCGGGGAGCTCCCCCTGTCGACAGGGGACGATGAAGCACGCATCCGGCCCGGCCGCAACGTGCACGGTGACGGCGTGAACACGCTGGTCGACCTCTACCGCAATCACCAGCAGCGCATCTACCGCTACTGCCTGTCGCTGCTGCGCAACCCGGACGACGCCGAGGACGCCACCCAGGAGACCTTCACCCGGGCGGCGCCCTTCCTGCCCAACCTGCCCGGCGACCTCTCCGCCTACCTGACCACCGTCGCCCGCAACATCTGCTGCGACGTGGTCCGGGCCCGCGCCCGGCGGGTGGTGCCCATCGACAACGTCCCGCTCACCGACCGCCGGGTCGGGCCGGAGCGCCAGAACGTCGACTGGGACGTGGTGCGGCGGATGTGGCGGCAGCTCAGCCCGTCCGAGCGGCTGCTCTTCGCCTACACCTTCGCCGGCTACAAGTACGAGGAGATCGCCAGCCGCACCGGCATGTCGAGGCCCTCGGTCTCCGTGGGGCTGACCCGGGCGCGGCGGCGCCTGCGCGACCTGGCGGCCGCGACCGGCACGCTGGGCCTTCTCCCGCTGGCGGTGCGACGGCTGCTGGCGCGACTGGGACGGCGGGCCAGCACGGCGCTGCAGCCCTCGCAGGCAGCAGTCGTGGCAGCCGCCGAGCAGGTGGGGGCCATCACGGTCGGCCTGCTCACCGGGCTGGTGGCGGTCTCCGGCACGGCCGCCGTGGCGGCGCCGGCGATGACTGCTGTCGCAGCCCACCACCCGGGTGCGGCTCCGATGTCCCCCGCCGCAGGGCGGGTGGCGAACCTCTCCGGGTCCGCGGCGTCCGCGGCCCAGGCTCAGGCGCATCCGGCCGGACCCGGCGCCGGATCGTCCCCGAAGCCCTTGCCGACAACGCCGGGCCTCGGGACAGGGATCACCTCGGACCTGCCGGGCGGTGACGCAACCGTTCCCACCTCCGCCCCCACCGGCATGGCGGCTTCCCCGGACTTCCCGACCGACCACACGGTCTTCCTCTGGGGCCTGGGACAATGCCCCACCGCCGAGCCCAGCAGCTGCGACGTCCTGTTCCGCAGTACAGACGCCGGCGCGACCTGGAGCCGCCTCGCCTATCTGACCTACGGAAGCGGCAGCGTGCTGCTGCCGCCGTCGTACCCGGTCGATCACAGGTTCCTGGTCCTGACACCCAAGGTGGAGTTGACCGAGTACGACGACACGGTGAAAGCCACCTGGACAGTGCCGGGGATCCAGTCTGCGGCCATCGCTCCCTGGTCGACCCCAGGAGACATCCAGGTCGCCGCCCTCTCGGTAGCCGGCACGGTCGGGTTCTACCAGGCTGGCGGATCGACGGCGCCGCAGCCGGGCCCGATGCTGCCGGGCGGCTTCCAGCCCCAGTTCATCAGCTACGGCACGCCCGGACAGCTGGTGGTCTCGGGCGAGGTGCCTGGCATCGGCACTCACGCGATCACCGTGTGCCCCATGACCGGCACCTGCGCGCCCCTGGTGCAGCTCGCCGGCAACGGCGGCAGCGGGGTCCAGTTGATGGCGTCGCCACAGGTCAGCACCGACCACGTGGTGCTCGCCGTCGAGGACTTCGACGTGTACGTATCGCAAGACGGCGGGACGACCTTCCACCAAGTGTTCGTCGCACCCGGCGGCGGACACATCGTGGCGGCCACGGTGGGCCAGGGACCGACCGGGCCCCGCATCGTGGCTAGCTACATCGGCGGCGTTGTGCAGAACCGTCCGCGCGTGGTGGTCTCCGACAACGCCGGGGCGAGCTTCACCGACATCACCGGCTCCTTCGACGCCGTCAACAACGTGCTGGGGGTGGCCGCCTGCGCCGACGGCACCATCCTCACCGGCCTGACCGGCTACGTGGCCGACACCAGCGGGTTCGCCCTGCGCCAGACCACCGGCAACGGGACCTGGATCAAGCCGTCCTGACCCACCCAGGCAGCGAGCGGCGGGGTTAGCTCTCTCCCGTCGCCGACGGGTGGCTCGGCGACCCCGGCCCCCGCCCGCGCCGTGTGCCCTTGCGCAGCTCGGCGATGCGGATGCGGAAGAGGGCGCGCTCCAGGGCGGCGGCGGCCTCGGCGGCCTCCTCGTCGGTGGCGCGCTGCTCGATGAGCTGCTCGGCGCGGCGGCGGGCCTCCTCGGCGCGGGCCTCGTCGATGTCCTCGGCGCGTTCGGCGGCGTCGGCGAGGATGACCACCTTGTCGGGCAGGACCTGGAGGAAGCCGCCGGCGACGAAGAGGTAGTCCTCGTTGCCGTCGTTGCGGACCAGCACCTCGCCGGTCTTGAGCGGCGTCATCAGGGGGATGTGGCGGGGCAGGACGCCGAGCTCGCCGGCCAGGCCGGGGGCGCGCACGAAGTCGGCCTCCTCGCTGAGGACGCGGCCCTCGGCGGTGACCAGCTCGACATGCAGCTTTGCCACGGCCGGCTAGCCCTCCGCGGCCATGCGCTTGGCGTTCTCCACCGCCTCGTCGATGCTGCCGCACATGTAGAAGGCCTGCTCGGGCAGGTCGTCGTGCTTGCCGTCGAGGATCTCGCCGAAGCCGCGGATGGTCTCGGCCAGGGCCACGTAGCGGCCCTCGCGGCCGGTGAACTGCTGGGCCACGAAGAAGGGCTGGGAGAGGAAGCGCTGCACCTTGCGGGCGCGGGCGACGGTGAGCTTCTGGTCCTCGGTCAGCTCCTCCTGGCCGAGGATGGCGATGATGTCCTGCAGCTCGCGGTACTGCTGCAGGGTCCGCTTGACGCCCTGGGCGACGCGGTAGTGCTCCTCGCCGACCACACGCGGATCCAAGATCCTGGAAAACGAGTCGAGCGGATCGACGGCGGGATAGATGCCCTGCTCCGAGATCGCGCGCGACAGCGACACCGTGGCGCCGAGGTGGGCGAACGTCGTCGCCACCGCGGGGTCGGTGAAGTCGTCGGCGGGGACGTACACCGCCTGCACCGACGTGATCGAGCCCTTGTTGGTCGAGGTGATCCGCTCCTGCAGGTCGCCCATCTCGGTACCGAGAGTCGGCTGGTAGCCGACCGCCGAGGGCATTCTGCCAAGCAGGGCCGAAACCTCCTGGCCGGCCAGGGTGTAGCGGAAGACGTTGTCGATGAACAGGAGGACGTCGGCGCCCTCCTCGTCGCGGAAGTACTCGGCGATGGTCAGGCCGGTCAGCCCGATGCGCGCACGCGCGCCGGGCGGCTCGTTCATCTGGCCGAAGACCAGCGAGGTCTGCGCCAGGACGCCCGACTCCTCCATCTCGCCGTAGAGGTCGCGGCCCTCGCGGGTGCGCTCGCCGACGCCGGCGAACACCGAGAAGCCCGAGTGCTCGGTGGCGATGTTGCGGATCATCTCCATGACGATGACCGTCTTGCCCACGCCGGCGCCGCCGAAGAGGCCGATCTTCGAGCCCTTGGCGAAGGTGCAGATCAGGTCGATGACCTTGATGCCCGTCTCCAGGATCTGCGTCGAGGTCTCCTGCTCCGCGACCGACGGTGGCAGGCGGTGGATGGGCCAGCGCGGCGCGTCCTCGACCTGCGGCTTGCCGTCGATGGGGTCGCCGATGACGTTGAACATGCGGCCCAGCGTCTTGCGGCCGACGGGGACGCTGATGGGCGCGCCGGTGTTGCGCACCACGGCGCCGCGCTGCAGGCCCTCGGTGGCGTCCATGGAGATGGTGCGCACCACGCCGTTGCCGAGGTTCTGCTGCACCTCGAGGACGAGGCGGCCCTGGCCCGGACGGTCGATCTCCAGCGCGCTGAAGATGTCCGGCAGCCGCTCGGAGTGGAACTCGACGTCGACGACGGGGCCGATGACCTGGACCACCTTGCCGGTGGTGGTTTCCTTGCGTTGCGCGACTGCCATGTCTTTCTCTGTCTCCTCAGCCTTCCAAGGCCGCGGCGCCGCCGACGATCTCGGACAGCTCGGTGGTGATGGTCGCCTGGCGCACCTTGTTGGCGGTGAGGCGCAGCTCGCCGATCAGCTCGGTGGCGTTGTCGGAGGCGTTGCGCATGGCCACCATGCGCGCCGCCTGCTCGGAGGCCAGGTTCTCGAGGACCGCCTGGTAGACCTGCGCCTCGACGTAGCGGGGCAGCAGGGCGTTGAGCACGTCCTCGGGATCGGGCTCGTACTCGAAGTCGGTGGTGAGCCGCTCGACGTCCTCGGGCGGCTCGACGGGCAGCAGGCGACGCACTTTCGCCTCCTGGCGTCCGGTGCTGACGAAGCGGGCGAAGACCAGGTCGATCTGGTCGGCCTCGCCCTTCTCGTACTCCTCCAGCGCGACGCGCACCCCGGGCAGGATGTCGCCGATGCCGGGGCGGTCGCCGATCTGGCTGACGTCGGCGATGATGTCCTTGCGCAGCCGGCGCATCAGGTCGCGGCCCTTGCGGCCGATGGTGACAACGGCGACCGGAACCGAGGACTGGTTCATCTCGCGCACGGCGAGGCGGATGTTGTTGGAGTTGAGCGCGCCGGCCAGGCCGCGGTCGGCGGTGACCAGGATGAGCACGCGGCGGCGCACCTCGCGCGCCTGCAGGTAGGGGTGCTTGTACTCCGGGTTGCGCCGCATCAGCTCGACCATGACGCTGGCGATCTCGTCGGCGTAGGGACGGGCGTTGGTCACCCGCTCCTGCGCCCGCCGCATCTTGGCGGCGGCGACCAGCTCCATCGCCTTGGTGATCTTCTTGGTGTTCTCGACGCCGCGCATGCGGCGCCGGATGTCACGCAGCGAGGGCATCGCACACCATGGTGAGCACGATCAACCCGCGAAGCCCTTCTTGAAGTCCTCGATGGCGGCGCGCAGCTCCTTGTCGGTCTCCTCGCTGATCTGCCGCTTCTCGGCGATGTCCTTCTCGACGTCGGGCTTGTTCTGGTCCATGTAGCGGTGCAGCGAGCGCTCGAAGTCGCCGATGCGCTCGACGGGGATGTCGTCGAGGTAGCCGCGCGTGCCCGCGAAGATGGAGATGACCTGCTTGGCGAAGGGCAGCGGCGCGTACTGCGGCTGCTTGAGCAGCTCGGTCATGCGCTGGCCGCGCTCCAGCTGGGCGCGCGTGCTCTTGTCGAGGTCGCTGGCGAACTGGGCGAAGGCGGCCAGGTCGCGGTACTGGGCCAGGTCGAGGCGGAGCATGCCGGCGACCTGCTTCATGGCCTTGGTCTGCGCGTCGCCGCCGACGCGGGACACCGACAGGCCGACGTTGATGGCCGGGCGGATGCCGGCGTTGAAGAGGTCGGTCTCGAGGTAGATCTGGCCGTCGGTGATGGAGATGACGTTGGTCGGGATGTAGGCGGAGACGTCACCCGCCTGGGTCTCGATGACCGGCAGCGCGGTCAGCGAGCCACCGCCCTCCTTCTCGGACATGCGCGCGGCGCGCTCGAGCAGGCGCGAGTGCAGGTAGAAGACGTCACCGGGATAGGCTTCGCGCGACGGCGGCCGGCGCAGCAGCAGCGAGAGCTGGCGGTACGCCTGCGCGTGCTTCGAGAGGTCGTCGTAGATGACCAGGGCGTCCTTGCCCTGCTTCATGAAGTACTCGCCCATGGCGCAGCCGGCGTAGGGGGCGAGGAACTGCAGCGCGGCGGGCTCGGCTGCGGTCGCGGCGACGATGATGGTGTGCTCCATCGCCCCGTGCTCCTGCAGCGTCGCGGCCACCTGCGCCACCGTCGACGAGCGCTGGCCGATGGCGACGTAGATGCAGATGACGCCGGTGCCCTTCTGGTTGATGATGGCGTCGACGGCAATCGCCGTCTTGCCCGTCTGGCGGTCGCCGATGATCAGCTCGCGCTGGCCGCGGCCGATGGGGATCATGGCGTCGATGGCCTTGATGCCCGTCTGCAGCGGGGTGTCGACGCGCTGGCGGTAGATGACGCCGGGCGCGACGGTCTCGACCGGCAGCGACTCGCTGACCTCGATGGGATCCTTGCCGTCGAGCGCCTGGCCCACCGCGCTGACGATGCGGCCGACCAGCGCCTCGCCGACCGGCACCTGGGCGACCTTGCCCGTGGTGCGGACGACGTCGCCCTCCTGGAGGTGCTCGAAGGGGCCCATGATGGCGGCGCCGACGCCGTCCTCACGCAGGTCGAGAGCCAGGCCGAGCACGCCGCCGGGGAACTCCAGCAGCTCGCCCGCCATCGCCTTCTCGAGCCCGTAGATGCGGGCGATGCCGTCGCTCACCGAGGTGATCACGCCTTCCTGCGCGTCCACCACGGGAGCCTCGAAGCTGGAGATCCTCGCCTTCAGGATCTCGCTGATCTCGTCACTGCGAATGGCCATGGGGGTCCCTTACGCGCTCCCCAGCGGAGCGTTTCTGTTCACGTCAATGCCGTCCTCAACTGCTGAAGACGGGTGCGCACGCTGCCGTCGATGACCCGGTCGCCGATGCGGATGACCAGGCCTCCCAGGATGCTGGGATCCTGCTTCACGGTGGTCTCGACCTCGCCGCCGAGCTTCTGCGAGAGCGTGCTGCGCAACCGCGCCGCGGCCTGCTCGTCGACGGGCACCGCCGCGATCACCTCGGCGCGCACCACGCCGGAGGCGCGGTCGGCGAGACGGCGGTAGTGGGCCACCAGCGCAGGCAGCGCGGCGATGCGGCCGCGCTCGAGGAGCAGGCGCACCAGGTTGGCCGCCTGGGGCAGCATCCCCTCGACCAGCGCCGTAGTGAGCTGGGCGCGCTCGGCGCCGCGCAGCCGCGGGTTGGCCAGCGCCCGCGCCACGTCGGGATCGGCGAGAGCGTCGGCCACGCGAGCCAGCTCGCGTCCCCATTCCTCGATGGCGCCGGCCTCCTGGGCGAGGTCGAAGTAGGCCTGCGCGTAGCGGCGCGCAATCGCCTCCGAGACGGCCACGTCAGAAGGTCCCGGACCCGCAGAGGTCAGTCATGCGCGGTCACCTCGCTGATCGACTCGTCGATGAGCCGCTGGTGGGCGCGCGCGTCGATGACCTGCCCGAGCACGCGGCTGGAGGCCTCGACCACCAGCTCGCCGAGCTGGGAGCGCACCTCCTGCACGGCGCGGTCGCGCTCCGCGGTGATCTCCTCGCGAGCACGGGTCACCTGGGCCTCGGCCTCGCGGCGGCCGCGGTTGCGGATGTCGTCCGCCTCGGCGGTGGCCTCCTGGTGGGCGCGGCCGATGACCTCGCGGGCCTGCGAGCGCGCCTCGTTGAGCGTCTGCTCCACGTCCGCCTGCACCGCGCGCAGCCGCTGCTCCGCCTCGGCCGCCGCCTTGAGACCCTCCTCGATCTGGTTCTGCCGCTTCTCGGCGGCGCGAATGATCGGCGGATAGGCGTATTTGGCCAGCACCCAGAGCATGATCAGGAAGGCGATCAGCTCGGCGACGAGCGTGCCGTTGAGGTCGAGCAGCCCCGCGTCCGCGGGGACAAGGGTCGCCGGCACCGGACTACTTCACCCCCTGGGCGACCGAGGTGATGAAGTAGAAGCCGAGAGCCAGGTTGATGAAGTACATGGCCTCGACCAGGCCGATGATGAGGAACATGATCGTCTGAAGACGACCCTGCGCCTCGGGCTGGCGGGCCACGCCGTTGATGGTGGCGTTGCCGGCGAGGCCGTCGCCGATGGCGGCTCCGATGGCGCCTCCGCCCAGGGCGAGCCCGGCGCCGATCAGTGCGCCAGCGATGGCGATCGCGTGGTTCATCTCTCCTCCTAGTTGGTCGTGAAGCTACGCGGCCTGCGCGAGCTCAGCGTCGTGGGATGGGTGAGCGCCCGACTCCTCGTGGGCGCCGTGGTGCAACCCCTCACGGGCGTGGTCGAAGTAGATGATGGTGAGGAGCATGAAGATGAAGGCCTGGATGCTGCCGACGAAGAAGACGTCGAAGGCCTTCCAGACGATCAGCAGGACCAGCCCGAAGACGCCGTAGACCACGTGCGAGATCGCCGCCGCGCCGGCGCCGTAGAGCTGGCCGAGCAGGAAGACCATGACCACGCCGGCGAAGATGTTGCCGAACAGTCGCAGCGAGAGCGTGACCGGCTTGACCAGCTCCTCGACGACGTTGAGCGGCACGAACACCGCGCGCACGAAGGTGTTCATCTCGAAGGGCTTGGTGAAGCGCTTGAAGTAGCCCTTCCAGCCCAGCACGTGGACGCTGTACCACTGCACCACGAAGATCACCACCAGGCCCATCGCGGCGGTCTGGTTGAGGTCGGCGTTGGCCGGTTCGACGGGCGAGTGCAGCGGGAAGAAGTCGAGCCAGTTGGCGATCAGGATGTAGAAGGCGATGGTCGCCGCCAGCGGCACCACGAAGCCGGCGTCCTCGGACACCGTGGTCCTGACCATGCCGCGCACGTAGTTGAGGAAGAGCTCGAAGATCATCTGCACCTTGCCCGGACGGCCGCTGCGCAGCGTGCGCGCCACCCACAGCCCGAAGGCGACGGTGAGGACGATGGCGATGGCGCTCGACACCATGGTGTCGCTGTTGATGTTGCAGAACGAGCCACCGGAGCAGACGCTGAAGGTCGGGTGGGTTCCCGGCGTCTCTTCGAGGAGGATCCTCACCGCTTCATCTCGCCCAGAGCGCTGCCCGACATGATGAGCTGGGCGACACCGAGCCCCGCGACGATCAGCCAGACGTGGTCGAGGCCGATGATCAGCCCCACCACGCCGGCGGCCGCGGTGAGCGTCATGATGCGCAGCAGGCTGGTGGCCATGAAGGGCACGCCGACATTGACCAGCCGCGCGGTCATGTGCGGGTTGGCGGCGCCGATGACGATGCCGATGGCGAGCTCAGCGCCGGTGCCCGCGCGCCCCGCGATCGACGCTGCCACAAGGCAGATCGCCGCCGCGAGAAGACACGTGACGGTGCTGAAGCGAACGACGCGGCCCACCTCTCGGGCCGTGCTTCCACCGATCATAGAAAACGCCTGAACCTCACATAGACCCCGGCAAACCCGGCAAGGATACCAAGACCGAGCCCGACCACGAGGCCGACCGGCGCGCTGCCCAGAGCGTCGTCGATCCGGGCTCCGACGAGCAGCGGAATCACCACCACGGCGGCCAGGAAGACCCCCAGCCCGAGCAGTTCCACGCCCGACGGCGCATCCCCGGAGCCGCGCCCGTCACCACCCATGGCGGGCCTCAGCCGCCCCGGCTCAATCGACCTCGCCGCCGTGCCGCACGCGCGTCGGCTGCGCCGGACGCCCCGGCAGCGACACGTAGGGCTCCTGCTCCGACGACACCAGGGGCTCACGGCGCAGGTTGCGCCAGATCAGCCCGACCAGGGCCACGGCCAGCAGGGCCACGCCGATGAGCAGGGTGCGCCGGTGGCCGAACAGGGCCAGGCCGATGCAGCCCAGGATGGCTGTGCTCAGGTAGAAGGTCAGCGCCGTCTCCCGGGGCGTGAAGCCCATGTCGAGCAGGCGGTGGTGCAGGTGGCCGGTGTCGGCGTAGGCGATGCCCCGGCCGGCGCGGCGCCGGCGCACGATGGCGAAGGCGGTGTCGCCGATGGGCAGGCCCAGGGCCACCAGGGGCACGAGCAGGGAGAGGGCGACGGCCACCTTGGCCACGCCCAGGATGGTGAGCATGGCCAGGGCCACGCCCAGGAAGTGGCTGCCCGAGTCGCCCATGAAGGTGCGCGCCGGGGCGAAGTTGAAGACCAGGAAGCCGATGCAGCAGCCCATCAGGGCGCCGCACATGACGATGACGTCGTTCTGCACGTGCTCGGTGGGCCCGAGGCGGTTGATCGCCGCCAGCAGCAGCACCCCGGCGACGATGGCCACCACCCCCGCGGCCACGCCGTCGACGCCGTCGAGCAGGTTGATCGAGGTCTGCAGGCCGACGAACCAGACCAGGGTGATGGGGAAGGCCATGGCGCCCAGCTCGAGCACGCTGGTGCCGTGGCCGCCGGGCAGGGCCACGAAGGTGATGGCCACGCCCACCACCCAGGCCAGCACGCCGGCGGAGGTCTCGACGGTGAGCTTGGCGTACCAGGGCAGGCCGAGGATGTCGTCGACCGCCATGGCCACGGTGATCACGCCGGTGATGGCCACGATCTGCCAGCGGGTGTGGATCGAGCCGCCGAAGGCGGCCAGGGCGGCGGCGAAGCCGACGTACATGGCCAGGCCGCCCAGCCGCGGCGTCGGCTCCTTGTGGATGCGGCGCTCGTCCTGGTGGGGGTGGTCGACCGCGCCGCGGCCGAGGCGCCGGGCCAGCAGCATGCTGAGCGGCACGAAGGCGATGCAGAGCGTGCTGGCCAGCAGGAAGGGCGGCAGCGCCGGGAGCCAGGGCGCGGAGCTGGCGAGCACGGTGGTCACGGAGTCCCGCTACGCCCTGTACGCGAGCGGGAAGCGGCGGCAGAGCTCGAGGGAGCGCTCCCGCACGGTGGCCCGCACCTGGGGGTCGTCGAAACCGTCGAGCATCATGGCGATGAGCGCGGCGATCTCGTCCATCTCGGCCTGCTGCATGCCCCGGGTGGTCACCGAGGGCGAGCCCAGGCGGATGCCGTTGGGGTTGAAGGGGGTGCCGCCGTGATAGGGGAAGGTGTTGCGGTTGACGGTGATGCCTACCTCGTCGAAGGCGTCCTGCACCTGCTTGCCCTTGAGGCCGAGCGGGCGCAGGTCGATGAGCATGAGGTGGTTGTCGGTGCCGCCGCTGACCAGGGTGATGCCGCGCTGGGTGAGGCCCTCGGCCATGGCGCGCGCGTTGTCGACCACCTGCTGCGCGTACTGCTTGAACTCGGGCTGCAGGCAGAGGTTGAGCATCACCGCCTTGGCGGCGACGGCGTGGTTGTGGGGACCGCCCTGGCAACCGGGGAACACGGACTTGTCAACGGCCTCGGCATGCTCGGACTTGCACAGGATCATGCCGCCCCATGGCCCGCGCATCGTCTTGTGGGTGGTCAACGTGACGAAGTCGGCGAAGGGCACGGGGCTGGGATGCACGCCGCCGGCGACCAGGCCGGCGAAGTGGGCCATGTCCACCATCAGGTAGGCGCCCACCTCCCTGGCGATCTCGGCGAAGGCCTGGAAGTCGAGGATGCGGGGGTAGGCGCTGTAGCCGGCCACGATCATCTTCGGCTTCACTTCGCGAGCCCGGGCCCTGACCGTCTCCATGTCGAGCCGCTGGGTGCCCTCGGCCACGGTGTAGCTCTCGAAGTGGTAGAGCTTGCCGGAGAAGTTGACCGGCGAGCCGTGGGTGAGGTGGCCGCCGTGGTCGAGGCCCATGCCCAGCACGACGTCGCCCGGCTGCAGCACGGACATGTAGACGGCCATGTTGGCGCTCGACCCGCAGTGCGGCTGCACGTTGACGTGCTCGGCGCCGAAGAGCTCCCTGGCCCGCTGCCGGGCCAGCTCCTCGATCTGGTCGACGACCTCGCAGCCGCCGTAGTAGCGCTTGCCGGGGTAGCCCTCGGCGTACTTGTTGTTGAGCCAGGACCCCAGGGCCTCCAGCACCGCGGGCGGGGCCAGGTTCTCCGAGGGGATCAGCTCCAGCGTCTCCTCCTGGCGCCGCAGCTCGGCTTCGAGCAGGTCGGCGACCTGGGGATCGACGGCCCGCACGGCCGGCTTGAGGGGCGTCTGGATCAAGGGCGCGACCTCCGCGTCGCTGAGGGGGCCCGCACGCAGGACGCGAGGCGGGGTGAGGCTGCAGTCGATGATAGTGGAGGGCCGTCCGGCAGCGGGTCCGCCGTCGAGCACGGCGTCGATCTCCGTGCCGAGCCGGTGCTCCGCCTCCTGCGCCGTGGCGGCGGGTGGCTCGCCGTGGCGGTTGGCGCTGGTCGAAGCCAGCGGGCCGGTGCGGCGGAGCAGCTCGCGGAGCAGGTCGTGGTCGGGGACGCGGACCATGATGGTGTCGCCCGTGCGGGGGATGGCGGGGTGCCGCGGCGCTCTGGCCCGGACGATGAGGCTGAGCGGGCCGGGCCAGTGCGCGGCGGCCAGCCGCTGGGCCGCGGGGCTGGCGGCGAGGTCGCCGAAGCGGGCGGCGTCCGCTGCGGAGGCGGCCAGCAGGCTCAGCTCCAGGCCGGGCGGGCGGCGCTTGACGGTGAAGATGCGCTCGGCCGCCGCGGCGCTGTCGGGGTGGCAGGCCAGGCCGTAGACGGTGTCGGTGGGGATGGCCACCACGCCGCCGCCTTCGATGACGGCGGCGATCCGGTCGAGGTCGCCGGGACCGAGGATCACGGCAGGACCGCCTCGACGACGCGGTCGCGGCCGGTGAGGTCCTCGACGCGGCGCACCGTCGCCTGCGGCCAGCCCTCGGCGACCAGCGCGGCCACGCGCTCGGCGCGGCGCGGGTCGACCTCCAGCGCGACGTAGCCGCCCCGCTCGACGAGCGACGGTGCCTCGCGCAGCAATGCCTCGTACGCCTGCATGCCGTCGTCACCGGCGGTGAGCGCCGTGTGCGGCTCGTAGTTGCGGACATCCGCGGCCAATTCCCCGACCTCGGCGGCGGTGACGTAGGGCGGGTTGCTGAGCAGCATGTCGAAGGGCGCGTGGGCGCGCAGCGGGTCCGCCCAGGCGCCCTCGACGAAGCTGACGCGGTCAGCGACGCCGAGTCGCCGCGCGTTGTCGCGGGCCACCTCGAGCGCGTCGCGCGACACGTCGGAGGCGACCACACGCGCCTCGGGCAGCTCCGCGGCCATGGTGATGGCGATGCAGCCGCTGCCGGTGCCTGCGTCGGCTCTCGTCGAGACGGCACTCTGCTGTGCGCGCGCCCAGCGCAATGCCGTCTCGACGAGAGTCTCGGTGTCGGGCCGCGGGATCAGCACCGCGGGCGTGACCCGGAAGCCGCGTCCGTAGAACTCGCGCTCACCGACCAGGTAGGCGACCGGCTCACCCGCGGCGCGGCGGCGCAGCAGCGCGCGGATCGGCTCCAGCTCCTCCTCGCGCAGCGGGCGGTCGTACTGCAGGTAGAGGTCGAGGCGGCGAAGGCCCAGCGAATGCGCGGTGAGCAGCTCGGCGTCGAGCCGCGCGCTCTCGCTGCCACGCTGGGCGAGGAACGAGGTGCTCAGCCGCAGCACCTCGATGAGTGTCGGCACGGGCGCAATGCTACGGGAGGGAGCGCAATCGCTCCCTCCCGCAGTGGCGCCGGCGGACCGGGCAACCCCTCTCGCAGTCCACTCTCACCCGGTTCCGATCGTGCTGGTCAGCAGCAGGGAGTGCCCGTCTGCAGTCCCTCCATGACTCCGACGACCGTCTCCGTACCGGTTGGAGGCAGCGCGCCGGCGACGATGCCCACCGAGTTGATGGTGATCTGGAAGTGCCAGGCGTTGGCCTCGCAGACGCCGCTGACGCTGAACTGATGGATGGTGTCGGTGCTGAAGTAGGTTCCCGTCAGGTCGCTGCAGTTGATGGTGCTGCCGTTGGCGCTGGTCCCGGTGGCGTCGAGGACGATGGTTCCCGCCGGCGTCGCGCACGACCCGCCCGAGAGCTTCCAGGGCGAGGGCGGGTAGTCGCTGTTGGCGCCTTCCAGCGGCAGCAGGGACGCCCCCTGCGTACCGGCGGTGGCGACGGCGAGACCGCTGATGACCACCTGGTCGCCGACCGCGGTCCCGCAGGCGGTGTCGAGCGCGGTCTTGCCCGCCGCACCTGACGTGATGGTCAGCTGGTCGACACCGGCCACGTCGCTCTCGAAGACGCCGGCGACCATCTGCGCGTGCACACCGGACGTCGACGCCCAGAGCACCGTCGCCAGCGCCGCACACGCGGTGAACAAGGTGCGACCCACATGTCGCGAGGCGTGCTTGTCCATGGATTCCCTCCTCCTGTCGGATGGTGGTTGCGCCTGCGCTCGATCAGCGCGTTGCGGCGCCGCAACCATCCAGACGGTGCAGGCCCGAATTGATGACACCTCGACGCGCGATACGTTCTGGTGGGGGTATAGTCGGCAACGGTCGTCGCCGGCGGCGCGACGCAAGGAAGGAAGGTGAGGAGAGCGGAGGTGGGCGGCGCTCACGAGTTCGGTGACGGCTCTGCCGTCGACGGCGCCGAGGATCTCTATGCGCGCGAACGCGAGCGGATACGCCGTGTCTGCCTCTGCATCATGCGCGACGAGAACGACGCCGAGGACATCGTCCAGGAGACCTTCGCGCGCGCCACGCCGCGCTTGGCCGGCGTGGACCGCGACGCCGGTCGCTACCTGCTGGCCATCGCGCGCAACCTCTGCCGTGACGAGCTGCGCCGCCGCCGCCGGCTCAGCGTCGGCGAGGTGCCCGGAACGTCCGGCGAGGGCATCGAGGATCGTGTCGTCGAACGCCGTGCGCTGCAGAGCGTGTGGCACGGACTCTCGGCACGCGACCGTGCGGTGCTCGGCTACGTGGCCAGCGGGCTGTCCAACGACGAGATCGCCGGGCTGACGGGCCACTCGTCGAACACCGCGGCGCAGATGGTCTCGCGGGCGCGCCGGCGCGCCCGACTCGCCTTCGAGCGGATGGGCGGCCACCTGCCGCCGGCGGTGCCGCTCCAATTCACCCTCACCGGCCATCGGCGTCGCGCGCCGGGGCTGCGCGGCACCGCGTCGAGAGCTCTCAGCCAGCTGCAGCACGTCACCGCGATGGCGGGACCGGTCCTGGCCACGGCCGCGGCCGCGCTGGCCTCGCCGGTGGCCGGGCCCGTGCCGCCGGCACCGACGGCCGCCGCATGGGCCGCCGGCAGCCCGGCGAGCGGCCCGAGCGGCGCGCCCTCACCGGCGGCGCACCTGTCGGTCAGCGCGGGCCCGGCGTCGATCGACAGCACGGGCACGGACAGGATCGGCTCGGGCGGGTCGTGGAGCGGTCCGGGCGCGAGCGGCTCGCCGTCGCCGAGTCCGGGCGGAGACATCGGCGGCGACCCGCTGGGCACCGCGCAGTCGATCGTGCAGCCCGCCGCGCCCACCGACAACACCTCGGTGATCGGCTTCGCCGTCTCACCGGCCTACGCCTCGCGACCCACCGTCTTCGCCTCGGGGCTCAGCGTCAACGGCTGCACCGCCACCTGCCCCGTGCTCTGGCGCAGCGACGACGGCGCCTCGAGCTGGACGTCGCTCGCGGCGGTGGGCTGGAACCAGTGCACGCCGGTGCTCTCGCCGGCCTTCGCACAGGACGGCGTCATCCTGGGCAGCTGCGGGGCGGACGGCGCCCTGCGCAGCGACGACGGCGGCACCACGTTCACGACAATCCTGGCCTCATCATCCGAGATCGTCCCCGACGGCTCCTCGCCGCCGGGCGATCCGCGCGTCGCCGTGATCTCGGAGTCGGCGATCCTGGTCTACCACCTGGCCACGCGCACCTTCACGGCCGGACCGCCGCTGCCGGGCGGCGCCTTCCCCACCGCCCTGGCGGTGGATCCGGCCAGCGGCGACATGATCGTGGCCACCGCGGACGGCAGCGGTTCGGACCAGCTGGTGCGCTGCGGCGCGCTTTCCTGCCACACGCCGGCGACGCTGCCCTGGCTGGCCACCGCGGTGCTGCTCTCGCCGTCGTTCGCCACCGACGGCACGCTGATCGTCCGCAGCGGCGACGGCGCGGTCATCTCCCACGACGGCGGCGCGACGCTGGCCAACCTGCCCGTCGGGCAGGTTGTGGTCGGGTTCGTCCAATTCATCAGCGCTCAGCGGCTGGTGGCCATGGTCCGCGACTCCGGCGCGACGGCGCTGCTCGCCTCCGCCGACGGCGGGCGGAGCTTCGCCTCCGTGCCCGGCACCACCGCGCTGCTGGGACGCGCCAACCTGGTGCTGCCCGACGGCCGCTACCTGGCCGGCTTCTGGACGGCGAAGGCCGGCGACCCCGACGGCATCCGCTGCTCGACCGACGGCGCCCGGAGCTGGCGCACGCTCTGCTGAGCGGATGCCGCCGGATGGCGGCGCCGGGGTCGGGGCGCGGCAGGACGCCGCGCCCTCTCCCCGGACGTCGGCTCAGCTTGGCGCGAGCTGGCGTCCCAGTCCGGCGGCGGCGGTCCCCCAGTCCCTCCCGGGGCGCCCTGCGGTCCCGGCCAGGCGACGCGGTGCCACAGGCGTTGCTCACCTCCGCTGCGATGGGCCTTTCACCTCTCCACCGCTCGAGGGCGCGATTTCCCTTCTGGCAGTGGCCAGGCCACGGGCCGAAGGGGGTCAGGGCACCGCGACGGGGAGCAGGCGGCGGACGAGGTGGCGCAGGTGGTGCGGGACACCTCGGCCCAGCCGGCGCTCGACGGCTGATCGAGGAGCGGCACAGGGGTCCCGCCCACGGTGACCAGGGGATCGCCGGATTCCGGGCCGGGCGCCACCTGCACCGGCAGGCCGTCGGGCGACCGCCACGGGTGCGAGCCGCCTGCCCCGCCGCCACCGCCCTCGCCGGAGGGCGCGGTCGCCTCACCGGCCGCCGGTGCCGGTCGCACGCTGCCGGCGGCGGCCCCGGTGGCGTGAGGCGCTCCGGCGACCGGCTGCTGAGGCACCGCCACCACCGCGGCCAGCCGCGCCGGCGCGCTCGCGGCCGGGCCGGACGCGTGCCAGGCACCGGGCCCGAGCAGGATGGCGACGAGCACCGGGGCGAGCAGAGCCGCCTGGGGCGCCTCCGGGTGCGAGGCCAGGCGGCGCAGCAGGCTCGCCAGCGCGATCGCAACCGCGGCGGCCCGCAGGCGCAGCTTGCGCCGGGCCCGTCCCAGGGCGTTCTCGGCGGCCTTGTAGCCGACCCCGAGCAGGCGGGCGATCTCCCCCACCGGCTCGCCGTCGGCGGCATGGAGGATGGCGGCGCGCTCCAGGCTGCCCAGGTCGGGCAGGCCGGCGGCCAGCCAGGCCGCCTCGCTGCGGTCGGCCACCCGCATCTCCGCCGAAGGTGCTGCTCCCAGCCCGGCACCGAGGCGGTCGAGCAGCCGCTCCCGCCGCCGCTCGCGGCGCCAGCCGTCGATGGCCAGCCCGCAGGCGGTGGTCACCACCAGCGAGCGCAGGCAGGCCGGGTCGCCGGTGTCGAGCCCGGGACGCGCCGCCAGGCGCAGCAGCGCCTCGTGGACCAGGTCCTCGGCCTCCTCGGGCCGGGGGACGCGGGCATGGACCGCCCGGATGGCGGGCTCACGGACGCCCGCCAGTCGATCCCACCGCGCCGCCAGCTCTGCCTCGCCCATCGCTCTCCCCTTCGAGATCTCCGCTCGTCCTCGTTTGCAGAGATGAACAGAACCATCCCGACGTTTCGCCGCGAGGGCCATCAACGGGCGGGCTCGGGCTCCTCCTCGAGCAGGCGGCGGGCCTGCTCCTCCTGCATCAGCGGCTCGACCACCATGTCGAGCTCGCCGGCCAGCACCTTGTCGAGCTGGTACACGGTGAGCCCGACGCGGTGGTCGGTGATGCGCGACTGCGGGAAGTTATAGGTGCGGATCTTCTCGCTGCGGTCACCGCTGCCCACGTAGGAGCGGCGCGTCGCGGTCAGCTCCGCCTGCCGCTCCGCCTGGGCCAGGTCGAGCAGCCGGGCGCGCAGCACGCGCAGCGCCTTGGCCTTGTTCTTGTGCTGCGACTTCTCGTCCTGGCAGGTGACCACCAGGCCGGTGGGCAGGTGGGTGATGCGCACCGCCGAGTCGGTGGTGTTGACACTCTGCCCGCCTGGACCCGTGGAGCGGTACACGTCGATCTTGAGGTCCTTCTCGTCGACGTCGACCTCGACGTCGTCGGCCTCGGGCAGCACCACCACGCTGGCCGCGGAGGTGTGGATGCGCCCCTGTGACTCGGTCTCGGGCACGCGCTGCACGCGGTGCACGCCGGACTCGAACTTGAGTCGCGAATAGGCGCCGTGCCCGTGCACCTCGAACACGACCTCCTTGAACCCATGTCCCGCGGTCTCGTTGCTGTCGAGCACCTCGACGCGCCACTTCAGCCGTTCCGCGTAGCGCGCGTACATGCGAAAGAGGTCACCCGCGAAGAGCGCCGCCTCGTCGCCACCGGTGCCGGCGCGGATCTCCACGACGACGTCGCGGTCGTCGTTGGGGTCGGAGGGCACCAGCAGCAGGCGCAGCCGCTCGAACGCCTCCTCCTCGGCGGCGCGCTGCAGCCGCTCCTCGTCCTCGGCGAGCGTGCGCATCTCCTCGTCGCTCTCGCCGCGGGCCATCTCCTCGGCCTCGCGCGCGGCACGGTGCGCGTCGCGCCAGGCGCGGCCGACCTCGACCACGTCGCGCAGCTTCGACTGCTCCTGGGAGAGCCGCTGCACGCGGTCGAGGTCCTCGTAGATGTCGGGCGCACTGAGCTGCTCGGAGATCTCCGCGAAGCGGTCCTCCAGTGCACGCAGGCGCGTCTCGATGCCGGCCAACTCGATCCCTCGCGGTTACGACGCCAGCGGGAGCGGCGTGTCGTCGATCTCGCCGGCGCGCGCGGCGTTGAGGGCGGCGATGGCCACCTCCATCTGCGCGTCGTCGGGCTCGCGCGTGGTCAGCCGCTGGGTGGCCAGGATGGGCACCAGCAGGGTGCGGCCGACCTCGGTGTCGCGGATGCGGGCCAGCCCGCGGATGCCCTCGTAGGCGACGGCGGCCACCACCGGCACCAGCACGATGCGCGAGAGCACCAGCAGCACCGGCTGCAGCCCGCCCAGCGGGGCGAACACCACGATGCTGACAAATGCGACCACAACCAGGAAGCCGGTGCCGCAGCGCGGGTGCAGGCGCGAGGCGCGGCGCACGTGCTCGACGTCGAGCGGGTCACCGGATTCGAAGCAGTTGATGGTCTTGTGCTCGGCGCCGTGGTACTCGAAGACGCGCTTCACCGACGGCGTCATGCCGATGAGGATGAGGTAGCCGAGCAGGATGGCGGCCCGGGCGATGCCCTCGATGACCACGAAGCCGACGCCGCGATTGCCGCCGCGGTGCAGCAGCCCGGCGGCCAGCAGGGGCAGGCCGACGAAGAGCAGCAGCCCGAAGACGATCGAGATGCCCATGGTCACCCGCATGGCGCCCTTGCTGAGCTGGATGTCCTCCTCCTCCATCTGCACGTTGGCCGACCAGGTCAGCGCGCGCATGCCGAGGTGGAGCATCTCCACCAGCCCGGCGACGCCGCGGAAGAGGGGCTGCTTCCAGACCGGGCTGGTGTAGACGCGCGAGGTGAGCGGCTCCTGCTGCACCACGATGCTGCCGTCCTTGCGGCGGGCGGCCACGGCGTAGTGGTTCCTGCCGCGCATCAGCACGCCTTCGATGACGGCCTGGCCGCCGTAGAAGAACGGTTGCTTGCTGACGGCGGCGGCGGCACCCATGGTCGTGGGGCCGGTCAGCTCTTGGCCGAGGCCTTCTGGGCGCGGCGGCGGAAGCGCTCGACCTGGCCGCCGGTGTCGACGATGCGCTGCGTGCCGGTGAAGAACGGGTGGCAGACGGAGCACACCTCGGTCTTCAGCTCGGGCAGGGTCGACCCGGTGGTGAAGGTGTTGCCGCAGAGGCAGTGCACCACGGCGTCGTGGTGGTAGGTCGGGTGGATGTCGGTCTTCATTGGTCTACAGATCCGTCGAGGTTAGGGGCGAGCCAGCATACCACGGGGCCTGGCGCGGTCCCGGGAGCGTGTCACTGGATGGTGCTGATGTTGTACGCCGAGACCAGCGCGGCATGGGTCTCGGCCATGCCGATGGCGGTGATCGCCAGCATCGCCGCGTAGGCCAGGCCGATCCAGGCGCGGGTGGAGCCGGGGATGTCGCGGTAGCGGGCGTAGCGCTCCGGGTGCCGCAGCCGCTGCCAGACGTTGATGACGCCGAGGATGAGGATGAGCACCAGCACCGGGTTGAGGTGGATGCCCCCGCTCGCCGGCGCCACGATCAGCCCCACCACGATGACCAGCCCGACCACGTTGGCCCAGGGGCTCAGTGCGCTGGCCACCCGGCCGCCGTCGAGGGGGCTGAAGGGGATGAGGTTGAAGAGGTTGACCAGGAAGCCGAAGTAGGCCAGGGCCAGGAGCAGGCCGTGGGCGTGGCTGCCCTCGGCGAAGCCGCCGGACCAGATCAGCACCAGGATGGCACCGAGGGTGCCGACCACCGGGCCGCCGATGGCGATGACCGCCTCCTGGCGCGCGTCCTTGAGGGGCTGCTTGATCCCGATCACGGCGCCGAAAGGTCCCAGGAAGATGGGCATGCTGGTGCGGATGCCCTCGTGGCGTGCGAAGAGCAGGTGGCCCGTCTCGTGCACCGCGATGAGCGCCACGATGCCCACCCCGTAGGCCCAGCCGAAGCGCCAGGCCATCAGCCCGACGGTGAGAACCATGGAGATGAGCGTCGGCCCGAACTTGCCCAGCTTGAGCAGGACGATGCCGTACTTGCCCATGGCGGCCGCGGCCGCGGCGACGGGGCCGGCCGCCCGGCGCACGCCCGCGTAGGGGTCGGAGCGGCGCTGCGGCGGCGCGATGGCCACCTGGCCGGCCACCGCCTGCGGCGGGTAGGTTGGGTACGGCGGCTGCGGCTGGCCCTCGGGCAGGCCGTAGGGCACGGGAGGGTAGTTGTCCACGACTGGGCATGGTGATACCCACGGATGACCTCTGCGTAAACGATCGGGGCGGCGCGCAGGCGCCGCGGCGGTCATCGCGGCCGCGTGGGGACGGGGAAGGGCCGCGTGAAGTTGCCGTGCTGCACCTCGGGAAGCGCGCTGCGGACGGCGTCGAGCGCCGCGCGCATGCCCAGGCCGAGCTGCATCGCGGGCAGCAGGCGCGCCAGCCAGTCGTGGTCGACGTTGAGCGAGCGCCACTGCACCTGCATCACGCCCATGGCGCGGCAGGCGTCGAGGGTGCGCTCCAGCTCGTCGGGCGCGTCGGTGACGCCGGGGAAGGTGAGCAGGTTGAGGCATACCTGGCCGCCCGCGGCGCGCACCACGCGACCGCATTCCAGGACGTCGTCGAGCGAGTACCCGATGGGGCGGTAGTAGGCGCGAAACACCGCGTCGGTGAAGGAGATGGCGCTGATGCGCACCGAGTTGAGGCCCGCCTCGACCAGGCGCCGCAGCGCGCGCGGGCTGCTGCCGTTGGTGTTGACGTGGATGGTGGCCTCGGGATGCTGCGCGCGGATGCGCGCGGTGGCCTCGGCCAGGGTGTCGTCGCGGGTGAGCGGCTCGCCCTCGCAGCCCTGGCCGAAGGAGACGATGTGCGCGTCCTCGCCGGTCAGGTGGTAATGGGCAAGATCGGCCAATTCTGCAGCCGTGGGCGCGTAGCGCATGCGCGGCTGCGGCGTGGGCACGTCGTCGGGCTGCAGCGAGATGCAGCCGAGGCAGTCGGCGTTGCACGCGGGCGAGGCGGGCAGGGCCGCCTCGTAGCGGCGGTGGAAGGTGTTCTGCGCGGTGTAGCAGTTGTGCTCCAGCGCGCAGACGGAGAGCTGCTCGACGATGCGGTTGTCCGGCAGCGCCCGGCGCGCGGCCGCGACCGCGGCGCCCAGGTCGGGACGGCGGAAGCGGGCCGGCTCCCACCAGTCGAGCGCATCGGTGCGCAGCGCCGCTACGACCAGCTCGCCGCGGTGCTCGGCGATCGCCGTGTAGCCGAAGAGCGGCAGGCGCGGGGCGCCGGGCTGCGGCTCGGAGGCGGGCAGCAGGGTGCGCAGGTGGCCGACGGGCAGCACCGCGGCGACCGGCAGGCAGTCCTCGGGCAGCACGGTCGCCTCGCCGTCCCGGCCGTAGCCGAGGGCGCGCCGTCCGGGCAGGTGGGCCACGGTGGCAGCATCGGGGAGGGGGATGGCGTCGGCAGGCCCGAGCGGCAGCAGGCGCGCGCCGGACCGCGCCGCCGGGCGCACGCCGGGGAGGACGTCGAGGCTCCCGTCGGGACGGGCCACGCAGCACTGCATGGCGGCGATCATAGGGTGGCCCGGCGGCGGCAGAGCCCGGAGCGGGGTCGCGGGGAGGCGACCCGCACCCCGGGCCTGGCGGTTGAGGCGAGATCGATGTCCCACCCTCTCGGAGACGCCGGGCGAGTGAGGGCGCGGCGCGGCGCCCTCGATCAGTGAATACCGCCCAGGGCGGGAGAGTCCCCTCCCCGCTCGAACCCGCTAAGCCGGCGGGCAGGTGGTGGCCCAGGTCGCACCGCCGTCCGTCGAGCAGTGCACGCCCCTGGACATGGCGTCGGCCACGATCACCCGCCCGCCGCCGAGCGCCGCCTGGTAGACCACGGTGATGGGCGGAGCCACCGCGTCGATGGGCGTCAGCGTCCAGCCCGACCCCTCCTCCCAGCGCGCCAGGCTCATGTGGCCGCCCGATCCGCCCATGAGCAGCGCCGAGATGTGGAGCTGTCCCGGCACACCCATCAGTTGGAGACTGAGCACCAGGTGCTGGCCGGGAATCGTCAGCGGGACGTCGCTGGCACCGGCGTCCGGGGTCAGCGTGATCACCCCGGAGGGGTCGTACGCCGCCATGGCTCGTCCCGACGGGTCGTCGCGGTCCGAGGCCAGCGCGTAGGCGTCGCCGGTCACCTCGCCGAGCGACTGGCAGGCGCCCTGGTGCGGGCAGCCGACCAGGTGCATGGCGCCGACCAGCGGCGCGGCGTCGGTGACAGGCTCCCGGGGAAGCGTCGCGTCGGGCACCGGCATGCCGCGCACCAGCATGTAGACGGCCCAGGGTCCGGGGCCGCCCGGAGTGCTCAGCGGCACGCCGCTGACGAGCGTGGTCCCGTTGTCGAGCGCCAGCAGCTGCACCTGCCCGGTGTCGAGGTCGTACGACACCACGCCCGCCGTGGTCGTCGCGTAGATCAGCGGCCAGCCGTCGTCGAAGCTCGGGTCGAGGACGGCGTCGCCGGCCACGACGCTGAACGGCAGCGGAGTGCAGGCGCCGTCGCTGATGCGCCGCTCGATGCACATCGTGGTGTCGAACGTCGCGCTGTCGCCGCGGAAGAGGATGCGCGGGTCGCGCGGGTAGTCGGGTGGCAGCATGGGCAGCTCGCCCGCCGAGGGGTACATCGACCAGCTGGCGCCGCCGTCGGTCGTCTGCAGCAGCATGTGGCAGGCGCAGCGACCGCCGTACGCCTCGGCCACGGCCGTATGGTTCTGGCTGGCGTGCGGCGCGGGAATGAGCGACACCACCTGCATGTCGTCGAGCGTCTCGCCCGCCGGCCTGCTCGGTGGCCCGGCGGGACGCGCGCGCGGTGTCGCGACCGGAACGAAGCTGACTGAGTGGTCAGCAGCGACGAGCGCTGCGCCACCGGCGGCGACCGCGTCGTGCGAGGGCAGCGACCACACGCCGCTGAGCGGCATGGGATGGCGCGGCGCCGCGCCGCGCGTCGCACCGCCCGAACCGGTCACCATGCCCGCGACCGCCACGAGCATGGCCAGGTGCGCGCTGGCCAGCCGCGGCTGCGCGGCCACGCCCTGGCGCCAGCGCCGCAGCAATCCCATCAGCACGGCCCCGAGCGAGGTGACGCCGATGCGCACCGCGGCATGCCGCGCCACCAGCAGGGCGCGATCGAGGCGGCGGCGGTAGGCCTTGACTGTCACCGCCAGGTCCTGCGCGGCGCGCGCGTCGGGACGCTCTTCGAGGAAGCGCAGGCGCAGCACGTCGCGGTAGTGCTCGGGCAGCTCGGGGAGGATGTCCTCGACGAGCAGTCGGGCTTCGAGGCGGTCCCAGTCCGCGCCGTCTGCGGTCGATGCCAGCGCCTCCGCCGCCGCGCGCCGTTCCGCGTCGCCGCGCGACACACCGCGGCCGGCGATCTTCAGCGCCGCCCAGCGCGTGCCCTGCAGCACCACCGCGCGCGGGTTGACGGCCAGCAGCTCGCTGTCGCCGCCGCGAACCCGCAGCAGTATCTGCAGGAAGGCGCGCTGCACGGCGTCCTCGGCGAGATGCGCGTCACCCAGGATGCGGCGCGCGCAGTGCAGGGCGGCGGCGCGATGGTCGCGCACCAGCGCGTCGAGCACGGCACGATCGTCGACGGCTTGGCGGTGCACAACTGCCGGCCTGGACGCCGGCGTCCCCTCAGACACGCCGCAGACCCCTTCCCTGTGGTTGAGCTGTCTCACCCGCCAGGCAAGCGCATGCTAACCCGACCGCCCGCCTCCGTGTCCGCGCGCGATGCGCAGGTGCATCACACGCCCGAGCCGCGCCACTCCTTGCGCCGCCAGGGCTGGTCGCGGAAGGCAGCGCGCACGCGCTCGCGCACCTCGGCGTCGGCGACGACCTCCGCGCCGGTCAGCGCCAGCGCCTCGGCACCCTGGATCAAGGCGCGATAGCCGCGATCGGAGTCGGCGGCCGCGCGGAACTCGTGGGTGTGGCAGCTCACGCCCTCGTCGATGATGGCCACCTCGGGATGCAGCGAGGGCAGCGCGTAGCTGAGGTCGCCGACGTCGGTGGAGCCGACCCGGTCCCAGGGGATGCTCTCCTGGGGATGCAGTCCCACCGCGTCGAGGTACTCCTGCATGCGCGCCGCCAGCACCGGGTTGGAGCGCAGGTCGAGGTAGGTCTCGTTCTCGGTCAGCTCCAGCTCGCAGCCGGTGGCCAGCGCCGCCGCCTCCATGATGGCGCGGAAGCGCTGGTTCATCTCGCGGAGGTAGGCGCCGTCGCGGGCGCGGGTCAGGTACTCGCCGCTGGTGCGCTCGGGAATGATGTTCGGCGCCGTGCCGCCCTCGCGGACGAAGCCGTGCACGCGCGCGTCGTCGCGCAGCTGCTGGCGCCACAGCGAGATGCCGTTCCAGGAGTGCACGAAGGCGTCGAGCGCGTTGATGCCCTGGTTGGGATCGGCGGCGGCGTGCGCGGCGCGTCCCTTGAACACCCACTCCCAGTGCGTGCAGGCCAGCGCATACATCACCGACATGGTGCGGTCGCTGGGATGGAAGATGAGCGCCGCGTCGTACTCGTCGAAGACGCCGTCGTGGCAGAGCGGGATCTTGCCGCCTCCCCCCTCCTCCGCCGGGCTGCCCACCACGCGCACCCGGCCGGGCAGCCCCGCCTCCTGCAGGGCCATGGCCAGGGCGATGCCCGCGCCCGCGCTGCCGGTGCCGATCAGGTTGTGGCCGCAGGCGTGGCCCAGGCCGCGCAGGGCGTCGTACTCGCAGACGAAGGCGACGCCCGGCCCCTCGCGGCCGCTGTCGGCGATGAAGGCGGTGTCCATGCCCGAGGCGCCGCGCTGCACGCTGAAGCCGTGGCGCTCCAGCAGGTCGCAGAGGGCGGCACTCGACTTGAACTCCTGGTAGCCGATCTCGGCGTGGCCGTGGATCTCGCGCGCCACCGCCTGGATGTCGGGGGCGACCTCCTCGAGGTGGCGGTGGATCGAGGCCGCGAGGTTGTCGGTGGCGACGGACATGGGGATCCTCCAGGCGCTGCAGCCCCCTCACGATACGGCTTGCGGCCCGCCCCGCATGCGCGCACACTTGCCGCCTCGGGTGCCCAGTGGGGCTGGCACCGCCGTTTGGAGAGCGCGATGACCGCAGGCACGAGCCGTCTCATCCGCAAGAGCCTGGACCACCCCGAGGAGACCCGCCCGTTCGAGGGCAACTCCGGCCAGCTGGAGCTGGTCAGCATCGGGGACGTCGGGGTGGGGCGGGCGACCTTCCAGCCCGGGTGGCAATGGTCGAAGCACGTCAAGCCGATCGCCAAGACGGAGAGCTGCCAGTCGGCCCACGTCGGCTACGTGATCTCCGGCCGCATGAAGGTGGTCATGGACGACGGCACCTCGGACGAGTTCGGCCCGGGTGACGTGATGGTCTGCGACCCCGGCCACGACGCCTGGATCCTCGGCGAGGAGCCCTGCGTGGTGGTGGACTGGACCGGCTTCACGAACTACGCGAAGCGGTAGCCATGTGCTGACAGGCGGCGCCGGCGGGGGCGCCGCTCAGCTCAGCGGACGCGCTGCTGGTCCTCGGGCCCCAGCGCGACGTGGTGCTTGGTGCTGATCTCGCGCACCGTGCCGGTCCGGGCGCGCATCACCATGCTGTGCGTCTCCGCCCACCAGGAGTGGTAGAGCACGCCGCGCAGCAGCCCGCCGCCGGTGATGCCGGTGACCGCCACGCTGACGTCGCCGCCGGGCACCAGCTGCTCCATTCGCATGGGCTGGTCGGGGTCGAAGCCGGCGGCGACGATGGCCGCCGCCTCCTCCTCGTGGCGCACCCAGGGCCGGCACTGCAGCTCGCCGCCCAGGCAGCGCAGGGCACAGGCGGCCAGCACCGCCTCGCTGGTGCCGCCGGCGCCGAGCATGACGTCGACGCCGCTGCCGCTGACCGCGGCCATGATGGCCGCGCCGACGTCGCCGTCGCTGATCAGGGCCACGCGCGCGCCCATCTCGCGGACGCGCTCCAGCAGCGCCTGGTGGCGGGGGCGATCGAGCATCACCACGGTGAGGTCGTTGACCCGCACGTCCATGGCGAAGGCGATGCGGCGCAGGTTGTTCTCCGGCGTGTCGGTGATGTCCACCGAGCCGCGCGCCGCGGGGCCGACCGCGATCTTGTGCATGTAGGCGACCGGCGGCGGCTGCAGGATGCCGCCCGGCTCGGCGGCGGCGGCGATGCTGAGCGCCTGGGTGAGGCCGCGGGCCACCAGGCTGACGCCGTCGACGGGCAGCACGGCCAGGTCGATGCGGTCGCGCCCCGCGCCGATGCGCCGGCCGGGGTGCAGCGCGCTGCCCGAGGTGTCGGGGCCGATGACCACGCGCGCGTCGAAGGGCATGCCGCCGAGCGACTCCTCCATGGCCTGCTGGCCGGCGTCGCGGGTGCCCGTCTTGTCGCCGCGGCCGAGCCAGCGGCCGACGGTGAGCGCCGCCGCCTCGGTGGCCCGGAGCAGCTCGAGACCGTGGTTGGCCTCGCGCTGCGGCACGCGCGGGCGCAGCGACTGGGTGCGGGATTCAGCGGTGCTCATACGGGTGACACGATGACAGGGCGGGGAGGCATCGCGTCAAGCGTGCAGCCGAGGGCGGTCCCGGCTCAGGCGGGTGTGGCCTCGCTCTGCGCCTGCACCTCGGCGGGCCGCGCCACGGCGGGTGCGCTGCCGTTGGCGCTGATGCCGGCGCGGCGCGCCACCGCGCCCAGGAAGTCGCGGAAGAGCGGGTGCGGGGTGCTCGGCCGCGAGCGGAACTCGGGGTGGAACTGCGAGGCCACGAAGAAGGGGTGGTCGCGCAGCTCGATGACCTCGACCAGCCGCCCGTTCGGCGAGGTGCCGCTGAAGACCATGCCGGCCTCCTGCAGCACGTCGCGGTAGTGGTTGTTGAACTCGAAGCGGTGGCGGTGGCGCTCGTACACGACCGGCTCGCCGTACGCCGCGTGGGCGCGCGTGCCCTCCTGCAGCTTGCAGGGATACACGCCGAGCCGCATGGTCCCGCCCATGTCCTCGACGTCGCGCTGCTCGGGCAGCAGGTCGATGACCGGGTGTGGGGTGAAGGCGTTGAACTCCGTCGAGTTGGCGTCGTCGCTGTCCAGAACTTCGCGGGCGAAGTCGACCACGGCGCACTGCATGCCCAGGCAGAGCCCCAGGTACGGGGTCTGGGTGTGCCGCGCGTGCCGTGAGGCGACCACCTTGCCCTCGATGCCGCGGTGGCCGAAGCCGCCCGGCACCACGATGCCGTCGACGCCGGCCAGCGCGCCGCTGTCGCCCTCCTCCAGCTTCTCGGCGTTGACCCACTCGATCTGCAGGTCGAGGCCGTGGTACACGGCGGAGTGGCGCAGCGCCTCGGTGACGCTGAGATAGGCGTCGGGCATCTGCACGTACTTGCCGACCAGGGCCACGCGCACCGGCGGCTTGGGCGCCTCGATGCGCTGCACCAGCTGGCGCCACTGCGAGAGGTCGGGTGCGGCGGCCTCGATGCCGAGCACCTCGCAGATGTAGTCGCCCAGTCCTGCCTCCTCGAGCATGAGCGGCACCTGGTAGATGCTGCGCACGTCGGGCACGTTGATGACCGCGCGCTTCTCGACGTCGCCGAAGAGGGCGATCTTCTCCTTCTGCGACTGGTCGATGGGCCGCTCGCTGCGGGCCACGATGACGTCGGGCTGGATGCCGATGCTGCGCAGGGTGTTGACGCTGTGCTGCGTCGGCTTGCTCTTGAACTCCTCGCTGGCGGCGATGAAGGGAACCAGGGTGAGGTGCACGTAGCAGACGTTGCGCCGCCCCACGTCGTTCTTGAGCTGGCGGATGGCCTCCAGGAAGGGCAGCGACTCGATGTCGCCGACGGTGCCGCCCACCTCGACGATGACCACGTCGGGACGCGGCTCCTCGTCCTCGGCGACGCGCAGCACGCGCTCCTTGATCTCGTTGGTGATGTGCGGGATCACCTGCACGGTGCCGCCCAGGTAGTCGCCGCGGCGCTCCTTGGCGATGACGCTGCTGTAGATCTTGCCGGTGGTGACGTTGCTCGCCTTGCTCAGCGAGATGTCGACGAAGCGCTCGTAGTGGCCGAGGTCGAGGTCGGTCTCGGCACCGTCGTCGGTGACGAAGACCTCGCCGTGCTGGTAGGGCGACATGGTGCCGGGGTCCACGTTGAGATACGGGTCCAGCTTCTGCATGCCGACGCGCAGGCCGCGCGACTTGAGGATCGTGCCGGTGCTGGCTGCGGTGATGCCCTTGCCGAGGGACGAGACGACGCCGCCGGTCACGAACACGAACTTGGCCACGCGAAGATCTCCGAAAGAGCGCGGGTTTTGTGAATGGTAGCACCGGCCCGGCGCGGCGACGCACCGATGTTCGCGACCGCCGGAACCAGTTCTGCTCAGGCGGCCGCGCGCGGCTCCAGGACCACCACCCGGGTCTCCTCCACCGCCCCCGAGGAGCCGGTCAGGTTGAGCTTGGGCTGGGGCGCCCAGGCGTCCTCGGCCAGGCCCATCTCCCTGGCGAACTTGTCCACCGGCTCGTACTCGCCGGGCAGCCCGGGGACCGCATAGCGCACCGGCACCACGATGGCCGGCTCGATGGCGGCGACCAGCTTGGCCGCCTCGGTGGCGTTGCAGGCGTCGACATCGCCGACGGGGGCGAGCAGCACGTCGATGTGCCCCAGCGCCTCGATCTCGTTCTCGGTGAGCCCCCGGCGCAGGCGCCCGACGGCGGCGACGCGGACGTCGTCGACCTCGACCCGCATGATTGTGGTCTCGCCGGCGGAAAGGCCGAAGATGCGCACGCCGCGCAGCTCGTACTCGCCGGGGCCGCTGACCTCCTGCGGGCGGTTCTCGGCGGGCCGCAGCACTGCGAAGTCCGTCGCCCCGTCGGTGCGCACGACGATGTCGGGCGTGAGCTTGGGCAGGCCGGGGGCGGTTCCCGGCGGGATCGGGTCGATGACGACCTGGACGTCGCGCCCGCGCAGGCGGACGCAGCTCAGACCGACGAAGGTGATCTCCATTCGGGAGATGGATGCTACACGCGTCCGCGGGCGGCCCGGACCCTCAGCCGGTGCCGTCGACGATGGTCAGCGACACGGTGAGCTGCTGCTTGCCGCGGGTCACGCTCAGGCTCACCTCCTGGCCTGACTCGAGCCCGAGGGCGGCGGGGTCGAGGGGATGGGTGGCGTCGATGGCCACGCCGTTGACCGCGGTGATGACGTCGCCGCGCAGCAGGCCCGCCTTCTCCGCAGGGCCGCCGGGCACCACCGAGCGCACCAGGGCGCCCGGGGGCAGGCCGGCGGCGGCGCCGGTGGCAGCGTCGAGCAGCACCGCGGTGACCCCGAAGGTGGGACGCAGCGAGCTGCCGCCGTGGGAGAGGCGGTCGACCAGCGCCGCGGCGTCACGGCCGCTCAGCGCCACCACGCCGGTGAGGGTGGGGTCGCCGCTCACCGCCACCACCACGCCGACCACCTGGCCCGAGGCGTCGAGCAGCGGGCCGCCGTCGTCCTGCGGATCCGCGGTGGCGTCGACGGTGATGGCGTCGAGCACCTCGCTCGACGAGGCGCCGCCCGAGATGTCCAGGCTGCGGCCCACCGAGCTGACCGTGCCGCTGATCACGCTGACCCCGCCGAAGGGCGGTGCCCCCACGGCCACGGCGAGGTCGCCGGGCCGGGCCGTGGTCGAGGCGAAGCTGAGCGCGGAGAGGTCGGTGGCGCCCACGGCCCGGAGCACGGCGATGCCATGGGCCACGTCGGCCCCGGCCACCACCGCGTTGTAGACGTGCCCGTCGGACATGGCCACGCGGAGCTGGGTGGCGCCCTCCAGGGCGTGGGCGCTGGTGACGATCAGCCCGTCCGAGGTGGCCACGAAGCCGACCGCGAAGCCGCCCGGCGCGCCCAGCAGGTCGTCGGGCCGCACCGCCCGGGTGATGACCTTGACCACGCTGGGCGCCGCCGTGCCGGCGATGGAGCCGACCGAGGCGGAGGACGTCCCGTCGCCGCCGCTGTTGGCGGGCACCTGGGTGATGATCCGCTGCGAGGGGCCGTAGTGCTGGTAGATGGCCCAGCCCGCGGCGGCGCCGCCGACCAACCCGAGCGACGCGCTGAGCACCACCGCGGCCAGCAGGGCCCGGCGGTCGAGACCGCCCCGCCTCACGCCTGGGATGGCGCCGGGGCGGCGTCGCGCAGGCGCAGGTAGCGCTGGATGCCCGCGGCGTTGCTGTGGAACCCGTTGAGCACCTCGAGCTTCTCCCGGGCCGACTCGCTGAGCCGCTCGGGCGGCTCGGCGAAGCGCTCCGCCAGCGCGGCGGCGATGTCGTCGACGCCGGCGTCGTCGCCGGCGCGCATCACCTGCTCGGCGACGGCCACCCAGTCGTGCAGGATGCGCTCCGCCTCGTCGAGGGTGGCCATGGGATCGGGCACGGTGCCGTAGTGGGTAAGCACCACGCGCTCAGGCTTCAGCTCGGCGAAGCGGCGCAGCGAGGCGACGGCCTGCTCCAGGTCGAAGTCGGGCGGCGGCACGGCGGGACGCAGGATGCCCACCTCGGGCAGCCGCACGCCGACGGCGTCGCCGACCAGCAGCGTGCCGCTTTGCTCGTCGAGCACGGCGTGGTGGTGCTTGGCGTGCCCCGGCGAGTCGACCAGGGTGAGCACCCGCCCATTGCCGACGTCGACCTTGTAGCCGTCACCCGCGGCCACCAGCCGGTCCTCTGGCACCGGCTGCATGCGCCCGTAGAGCGTGTCGAGCATCTCGCCGTAGACGCGCGCCGCCGACTCGACGAGCCGCGTCGGGTCGGCCAGGTGCCGCGCGCCGCGCTCGTGGACGACGACGGTGGCGTTGGGGAAGGCCCGGGCCAGGTCGCCGATGCCGCCGGCGTGGTCGAGGTGGATGTGGGTGAGCACCAGCCAGCGCAGGTCGGTGGGGCCGAGGCCGGCGGCGTCGAGGGCGTCGAGCACCGTCTGCACGCTGGTGCGGGCGCCGGTCTCGACCAGGGCGGGCTGCGGCCCCTCGACGAGGAACCCGGCGGTGATCTGGTCCCAGCCGCCGAACCGGGTGTCCAGCTGCCGGATGCCCGGAGCGATCAGTTCCATCGCGGGCAGGGTACGCCGTGGGCCGATCCGGATGCCCCCCGCGCGACGCCCTACGGCGAGGCCGACGGTGACGCCGACGGCGACGGGCTCGGCGAGGACAGAACCCCGAGCGCGCTGAGCTGGTCGATGTCCTTCTTGGCGGCGGCCTGCTCCTGGCCGTAGGTCACGTAGTCGCCCTTCTGCAGCGCGGCCTGCGCCTTCTGCTCGTGCTGGTAGAGGTCGACGAGCAGCGCGTACACCTGCGGCGACACGCCGCTCGGCGGAGTCGGCCCGGGTGTCGCGCCCGGCGAGGGCGACGGTGTGGGCGTGGCACCGGGCGAGCCGGGGACACCGGCTATGGGCTGGTTGAAGAGGTTCTGCAGCGCCTCGCCGAAGGACGGTCCGAAGGCCACCGCGTTCTGGGTGCCGACGATGACGTACTTGAGCTGCGGGAAGCTGCCGTTGGACGCCTGCACGTAGAGCGGGCGCACGTAGAGGAAGGAGTGACCGTTGAAGGGCAGCACGATGACGTTGCCGAGCACCACCGTCGAGCCGCCGCTGCCCAGCAGGGTGATCTGCGGGCTGATCTTGGGATCGGTGTTGATGTTGTTGTCGAACTGCAGCGGGCCGAGCACGTTGGCGCCGTTGTTGAGCGGCACCGCCACCAGCTTGGGATGGGTGGTCTTGGTGTAGTCGCAGAGCGCGGCCAGCCAGGCGGTCATGTTGTTGTTGGCCGTGCCGCCGCCGGCGTTGGCCGCCGGTGAGAAGGTCTGCAGCAGCACGAACTGCGGCTGCGTCTCGCCGGGCAGGGTCAGCTCGACGTAGTAGGGCTGGGTGGGCTGCTGCGAGCCGTTGAGGATCTCCTCGGCGACGCGCCAGAGGTCGCTGCGGTTGTAGAGCACGTTGGGGTCGGAGATGTGCGCCTCGGTGTAGACCAGCGACTGGTCGTGCAGCAGGTCCTCGGGGTAGCGCAGGTGCGCCCGCAGCGACATGGGCATGTTCTGCAGCGGGGTGAGCAGCCCCGGGTAGATCTTCATGTAGGCCGCGGTGAAGGGCTCGGAGGGATCCACCGCGTAGAGCGTGGTGGCGCAGGTGCGGGCGTCGATGGTCGCCTTGACCGCGTTGCGCATGTACGAGGTGCCGTCGTCGAGCTGGTAGGAGTCGGGGAAACGGTCGCTCTTGATGTAGCCGTCGACGACCCAGACGAGATGGCCGCTGCCCGGGTCGGCGACGATGTAGGGGTCGCCGTCGAGGGTCAGCCAGGGCGCCAGCTGCTGCAGGCGGTCGCGCACGTCGCGGTGCAGCAGCAGGCGGCTCTGCGCGGTGGTCTGCGAGGTGAGGAAGAGGTCGAGGCCGCTGAACTGGTTGATCGACACCGCCAGCTTGTCGAGGCCGCCCGGCAGCGGCATGCCGCCGTCGTCGCCGAAGCGCGTCTTCAGCTCGCTGCCGCCGGAGGGATAGTCGAACTCCTGCTGCTGGCTGTTGACCACCACCGGCTGGGTGGTGTCCAGGCCGCAGTAGATGCGGGGATCCTTGACGTCGAGGTCGGGCGGCGAGTCGGGCGCGGTCAGGGTGAGCGGCTGCTGCCCCGCATAGAGGAAGGGCTTCCCCTCGTTGCCGACAGAGTTGACTGAAACCGCGGTGATGCCGTAGCCGTGGGTGAAGTTGAGGGCGCGGTTGACGAAGGTGGGGTTGGGGATGCTGCCCTCGCTGATCTCGCGCGGTCCCAGCATGACCTGGGTCTCCGAGCCGTCGGGCGCCTTGTAGCGGTCGACGGTGATGGTCGAGAAGATCTGGTAGGCGCGGCTGCGGTCGATCTGGGCGAAGGTGTCCTGCAGCTGCCGGTAGTCCTGGATGCGCACGTTCTTGAGCGTGCCGGGGTCGGCCTGCAGGTCGGCGGGGGCGGGCACCGTCGGCGCGCTGCCCGGCGGGGTGCCGAACTGGCGCTTGTCGACGTCGCGGACGTCCTGCAGCGCCCAGGCGTCGCGCGACACCGAGAGGAAGTCGGAGATGGTCGGGGCCTGCGCGCTCTGCGCGTTGGGGTTGACGCTGGCACCCTGGTAGATGGCGGCGGGGATGCCCTGGGCCAGGCCGGCCAGGGCCAGCCAGCCGACCAGCATGCCGGCCAGGGTGATGCCGGTCCGCGCCGGCGAGGCGTTGCGGCGCAGCCCCACCACGGCGACCGCGGCCACCGCGAAGACCACCGCCACCCACTGCAGCGCGCCGAGCACCGGGCGGATGACGTTGCGCTGGGTGGCGTCGAGGCCGGTGTACTGGTCGTGCGACGACGTCGAGAGGTGGTAGACGCCGAAGTGGGCGCTCAGCGCCGCGAGCACGAAGATGGCCGCCAGGGCCAGCCCGGCGTGGATGACGCCGGCGCGCATGGCGTCGCGCGGGGTGCGGTCGGGCGGCGGCCGCAGTGGCAGGGGCACGTCCTCGGGCGAGGTCTCCACCACCAGGGCCAGGACGGCCATGGCGACGGCGCCGATCAGGGCCAGCACCGCGGCGGCCCAGCCCAGGCCGATGAGGTCGTCGATGATCGGCAGGGTGAAGACGAAGAACGAGTAGTCCTTGCCGAAGACGGGATCGCTGCGGTGGAAGCTGGGGCCGTTCTGCCAGAGCAGCACGTCCTGCCACTGCTGGGCCAGGAAGATGCCGCCGCCGATGCCGGCCACCACCGCCAGGGCCACGCCGCCCCAGAGCACCCAGCGCCCGGCGCGGCGGTCGAGGGCGTGGGCGGCGATCACCCAGAGGGGGATGTTGAGCGCCACCAGGCCGCCGGTGATGGCCAGGCCTATGAGGAAGAGCACCACCTGGGTCCAGAAGGGCGTCCAGAAGACGTTGCTGTGGCCCAGGCTGCCCAGGAAGAGGAGCTGGACGCGCAGGCCGATCAGCGAGCCCAGGATGACGATGATCAGCACGATGGCGGCCAGGACGCCGAGGATGATGCGGCGGCGCCGCGGCATCACCGGCCCCGTGCGCACCACCCGGGGGCGCCGGCCGCGCGGCGGCCACTCGCCTCTCCCCTCGCCGCGCGGATCAAAGAAGGCGCTCATCTTTCGCGGAGTGGGGCGTCGCGCCCCCCTGCCCGCTGCGGCGGGATGAACCCGCCTTCGCTCCCACTCCCCGCCCGGCGCGTGCCCGGCCGAGGGCCGGTGACGCGCCGGGGCGCGGCGAGCCGCGCCGGGTCATGTGCAGCGCTCATATGCGCGCCGCAGTGTACGCGCCGGGGTCGGGGTGGGCGGGATGTCCGCTCAGCGGCGGCTGAGCAGGAGGCGGACGTCGAACGGGTCGCGGCGGCGGCGCACCCGTCGCGAGGCGACCTCCGGCCGGATCTGCACCATGTAGGGCTCCTGCTGGCGCAGGACCTCCTCGATGGCGTCCGCGATGAGCATGCCCACCTTGATGGTGGGCACGCGCTCGGAGACCAGGTCCTCGATCCGGTCGGTGACCACGGTCACGTCGAGCTCGTGTGCCTGCTCGAGCACCTCGAGACAGTCGTCGAGGCGGCGCAGCCGGATGCGTCGCTCGTCCCCTTCCTGAGAGATCGGCGAGATCATCCGACAAAAATACTGCAAAGACGATCTCAGCGGGGGATCGGCCCCGGGCAACGAAGAGGCCGGGGCAAGGGTGGTGTGGGACACCCCTGCCCCGGCCCGTGACCGGCCGGAGCTCAGTCGGCCAGCGCCCGGGTGGTCTCCACGGCGGCACCGCCGACCTCGAAGGTCACGGGCTCCGCCGTGTCGTGTTCGGGGGCTTCGAGCTGTTCGAGCCACCCGTCCCAGGTGAAGGCCTCCAGGCCGCAGGCGGTCGCCGTGTCGACAGCGCCGCCGGGGGTGATGAGGGTCTCGCCGGAGAGCACCTCGGCGATGAGCGTCAGGACCATGATGAGGTCGGCCCTCCTGGTGTGTCTGGCTGCTGTCAGCGAGCCATGATCCGGACCCCGGCCACCGGGTGCAAGGGGCATTGGTCCCAAGTGATCGAGGCGATCCGTCACTGTGGTGCGTGGCCCGCCACGCTGCGTCAAGAGTAGCGAGCGGCGCGCCGCCGGTCCTGTGACGCGGTGCACAAAATCCCGTCTACACCGCTGCTGCGGCGCGCGCAGTCCGCGAGCGTCCGCGCGGAGTCGCCTTGGGCTTGCTGCCGTTGCTGGGCGCCGCGCCGTTGGGCGCGTGCGCGGTGGCGCTCGAGGGCTTGGCGTGCCGGCCGAGCAGCGCGCGCAGGTACTCGCCGGTGGCGCTGTTCGGGTTGGCCGCCACCTCCTCCGGGGTGCCCTCGGCGACGATCTCGCCGCCGCGGTCGCCGCCCTCCGGGCCGAGGTCGAGAATGTGGTCCGCCGTCTTGAGCACGTCGAGGTTGTGCTCGATGACGATGACCGTGTTGCCCGCGTCGGTGAGCCGGTGCAGCACGCCGAGCAGCTTCTCGACGTCGGCGAAGTGCAGGCCGGTGGTGGGCTCGTCGAGGATGTACACGGTGCGGCCGGTGTCGCGCCGGGACAGCTCGGTGCTCAGCTTCACCCGCTGCGCCTCGCCGCCGCTGAGCTGCGTGGCCGGCTGGCCGAGGCGGATGTAGCCGAGCCCCACGTCCTGCAGCGTGTGCAGCTTGCGCGCGATGCGCGGCTGGTTCTCGAAGAGGTGGGCCGCCTCGTCGACGGTCATCTCCAGCACGTCGGCGATCGACTTGCCGCGGAACTTCACCTCCAGCGCCTCGCGGTTGTAGCGGCGGCCCTTGCACACCTCGCAGGCGACGTAGATGTCGGGCAGGAAGTGCATCTCGATCTTGATCATGCCGTCGCCTTCGCAGGCCTCGCAGCGTCCGCCGGGGACGTTGAAGGAGAAGCGCCCCGGCTTGTAGCCGCGGATGCGCGCCTCGGGCAGCTGCGCGAAGAGCTCGCGGATGTAGGTGAACACGCCCACGTAGGTCGCCGGGTTGCTGCGCGGCGTGCGGCCGATCGGCGACTGGTCGACGTTGATCACCTTGTCGATGTGCTGGATGCCCTCGATCTTGCTGTGCTTGCCCGGGCGCTGCTTGGCCTTGTAGAGCACCTGGGCCAGCCGCGTGTAGAGGATGTCGTTGACCAGCGTCGACTTGCCGCTGCCGCTCACCCCCGCCACGCAGATGAAGCGGCCCAGCGGGAAGACGGTGTCGAGGTCCTTGAGGTTGTTCTCGCGCGCGCCGCGGACCACCAGCGCCTTGCCGTTGCCGGTGCGGCGCTGCGCGCGGTAGGGGATGGACCGCTCGCCGCGGAGGAACTGCGCGGTGATGCTCTCGGTGACGGCGAGCACCTCGTCGAGCGTGCCCGCGGCCACCACCTTGCCGCCGTGCTCACCCGCGCCGGGGCCGATGTCGACCACGTAGTCGGCGGTGCGGATGGTCTCCTCGTCGTGCTCGACGACGATCAGCGTGTTGCCGATGTCGCGCAGCGTCCTGAGGGTGGCGATGAGCTTGTGGTTGTCGCGCTGGTGCAGGCCGATGCTCGGCTCGTCGAGGATGTAGAGCACGCCCATCAGCTTGCTGCCGATCTGCGTGGCCAGGCGGATGCGCTGCGCCTCGCCGCCGCTCAGCGTCTGCGCGGCGCGGTCGAGGGTGAGGTAGTCGAGGCCGACGTCGTGGAGGAAGCCGAGCCGCTCGCGCACCTCCTTGAGCACCTGCCGGGCGATGTACCGCTCGCGCTCGCTGAGGCGCAGCGTGTCGACCCGCTGGAACGCCTGGAGCACGCTCATGCCCGTGTAGTCGGCGATGCTCATGCCGTCGACGGTCACGGCCAGGAACTCGGGCTTGAGGCGCTTGCCGTTGCAGGCTGGGCAGGGCTTCTGCATCATCAGCCGCTCGATCTCCTGCTTGACCCAGTCGGACTCGGTCTCGCGGTAGCGGCGCTCCAGGTTGGGGATGACGCCCTCGTAGTGCGCCTCGAAGCTGCGCGTGTGGCCGGAGTGGCTGACGTAGCGCATGCGCACCGTCTCGTCGCGCGGCAGGCCGTAGAGGATGACCTTCTGCTGCTTGACGGTGAGGTCGAGCCAGGGCTTGTCGAGCGGGATCTTGAACTTGCGCGCCACCGCCTCGACCACGTCCATCAGCCAGCGCTGGCTCGGTCCCTTGGTCCAGCCGCTCAGCGCGCCGTCCATGATCGACAGCTCGGGATCGGGGACGACCGCGTCGGCGTCGACCTCCATGCGCATGCCCAGGCCGGTGCAGACCGTGCAGGCGCCGTGCGGCGAGTTGAAGGAGAAGTTGCGCGGCGCCGGCTCCTCCATGCTGATGCCGCAGTACACGCAGGCGTAGTCCTGCGAGAAGAGCTGTTCCTTGAGCCCGCTGGATTCGTCGGCGGGGATGAGCAGGATCAATCCGTCGCTGAGCTTGGCCGCCTGCTCCAGCGAGTCGTTGAGCCGCGAGCGCAGCTCGGCGTTGATGACCACGCGGTCGACCACCACCTCGATGGTGTGCTTGTACTTCTTGTCGAGGCTGATGGGCTCGCTGAGGTCGCGCATCTCGCCGTCGACGCGGGCGCGCACGAAGCCCTTGCGCTTGGCCTCCTCGAAGATCTCGCGGTGCTCGCCCTTGCGGCTCTGCACCATCGGCGCGGTGACCATCAGCCGGGTGCCCTCGGGCAGAGCCAGCACCTGGTCGGCGATCTGCTCGATGGTCTGCTTGCTGATCTCGCGTCCGCAGTTGGGACAGTGGGGATGCCCGATGCGCGCGTAGAGCAGGCGCAGGTAGTCGTAGATCTCGGTGACCGTGCCCACCGTCGACCGCGGGTTGCGGCTGGTCGACTTCTGGTCGATGGAGATGGCCGGGCTCAGGCCCTCGATGTGGTCGACGTCGGGCTTCTCCATCAGCCCGAGGAACTGGCGTGCGTACGCGCTCAGCGACTCGACGTAGCGGCGCTGGCCCTCGGCGTAGATGGTGTCGAAGGCGAGGGAGGACTTGCCGCTGCCGGAGAGCCCGGTGATGACGATGAGCCGATCGCGGGGAAGGGTGAGGTCGATGCCCTTCAGGTTGTGCTCGCGCGCACCGGAGATGACGATGGAATCGTGGGGCATTGGGGACCGTCTAGCGTACCCGGTGGCGGGGGCGGAGCCGCCGTGTGGTGCGGCGTTGCCGGCATATGGTCGCGCCGCGAACATGCGTTCGTCAATGGCCCCCCGCTCACCCGCACCGGGCCGGCGCTAGGCTGACCGACGTGGACCACCTCGGCACACCGCCGCTGGAGCTGAAGACGGCCGAGACGCGCCCGTACTCGATGGAACGCCTGGCCGCGCTGGTGCTCGGCGTCCCGGGGTTCCTGCTCATCGCCGTGGTCGCGGCGCTGTTCGCCGGCGGCCGCATCGGCAGCGGCACGGCGGCGGGCAGCATCTCCGCAGGTGTGATCCAGGTGGCCCTGGCGGTGGCGCTGTGGGTGCACCTGCGCGGCGCCCGCGCCCTGGCGCTGCTGCTCTCGCTGGCCTGGGCCGCAGTGCTCACCGCGGCGGGCGACGACCGGGCCACCCCTCCCCTGCTCCTCCCCGCCGTGGTGGCCGTGGCGCTGCTGCTGCCGCTGCCTGCGCGCACGGCGCAGCGCGTGCGCGACGCCGTGGCCCGCGGCCGCGCACGTGCCCACCCCGGCGCGCGCGGCGCGCTGACGGCTTGGTCGCTGCCCGCCGCCTCGCTGCTGCTCATCGGCCAGGGCGTGTGGCTGGCGGTGAGCACCGTCGGCGGGCTGCTGCGGTCGGCGGTGACGCCCGGACTGGGCGCCCTGCTCGGCACCGCGGCCCGGGCCGTGCTGGCGGCCGTCGAGGTGCCCATCGAGCTGCTCGTCTTCCCCCTTGCCGGCCTCTTCCTGCTCAGCGGCAACTTCGCCGCGCGCTGGCTGGCCATCGTCCTCGAGGTGCTGGTCCTGCTCGGCGCCGTCAGCGGCCGCCTGGAGACCACGCGGGCGCAGATCAGCGCCGGCCTCGGGCTGCTCGTGGTGGCGATGCTGATCGTCCACGAGCGCTCGCTCGACCGTCGCTAGAGACGACGACGGCCGCGGCGCCCGATGATGGGCACCGCGGCCGTGCAGTGAACCGAGTTGTGGCCGAAGCCGGCGGTTACTCGCCGGGCGCGCCGGCGCCTGCGGCGGCCTCCTGCTTCTCCTTCTTCTCGCGCTTGGCGCCCTTGTTGACCAGCGACATCTTGACCTCGCCCTCGGTGAGGTCGACCAGCACCGTGTCGCCGGGGCCGTGCTTGAGACGCAGCAGCTCCTCGCTCAACGGGTCCTCGATGACGCGCTGGATCACCCGGCGCAGCGGACGCGCGCCGTAGATCTTGTCGAAGCCCTCCTCGACGATCTTGTCCTTGGCGGTGTCGGTGACCGTGAAGCTGAGCTCCTGGGCGGCCAGGTGGGTGGCCACCTTGGCCAGCATGAGGTCGACGATCTGGCGCATCTGCGGCATGTCGAGGCGCTGGAAGACCACCACCGCGTCGACGCGGTTGAGGAACTCCGGACGGAACGACTTCTTCAGCTCGTCCATGATCGTGTCGCGCATCTTGCCGTGCTCGGCGTCGGTGGTCCGCTCGTCGGGGATGGCGGGCTGGAAGCCGAGCGAGAGGTTGGCCCTGAGGTTCGACACGCCCAGGTTGGAGGTCATGATCACGATGCAGTTCGAGAAGTTGACCGCCTTGCCCTTGGCGTCCGACAGGCGGCCGTCCTCGAGGATCTGCAACAGCATGTTGAAGACCTCGGGGTGCGCCTTCTCGATCTCGTCGAAGAGCACCACGCTGTAGGGCCGGCGGCGCACCGCCTCGGTGAGCTGTCCACCCTCGTCGTAGCCGACGTAGCCGGGCGGCGAGCCGACCAGGCGCGCCGTCGAGTGGCGCTCCATGAACTCCGACATGTCGAGCCGGATGATGGCGTCCTCGTTGTCGAAGAGGAACGCCGCCAGCGAGCGGGCCAGCTCCGTCTTGCCCACGCCGGTGGGGCCGAGGAACATGAACGAGCCGATCGGCCGCTTGGCGTCCTTGAGCCCGGCACGGGCACGGCGCACCGCCTGCGAGATGACCTTGACGGCCTCGTCCTGGCCGATCAGCCGCTTGTGGATCTCCTCCTCCATGCGCAGCAGGCGGGAGGTCTCCTCCTCGACCAGCCGCGACACGGGGACGCCGGTCCACGACGACACGATCTCGGCGATGTGCTCCTCGTTGACGTCGGGGATCGTCTGGCCGAGCTTGTCGCGCCAGGCCATCTCCTCGCTGACGTACTTCTCCTTGAGCTTCTTCTCGCGATCGCGGAAGGACGCCGCCGTCTCGTAGTCCTGGCCGGCGATGGCCTCCTCCTTCTGCACCTGCAGCTCGCGGATCTCCTTCTGCATGCCGCGCAGGTCGTCGGGAGTGGTGGTCAGCTTCATGCGCACGCGCGCGCTGGCCTCGTCGATGAGGTCGATCGCCTTGTCGGGCAGGGAGCGGTCGTTGACGTAGCGGACGGAGAGCTCCGCCGCGGCCTTCAACGCCTCGTCGGTGATGCGCACGCGGTGATGCTTGTCGTAGAGCGGGCGGATGCCGTGCAGGATCTCGATGGTCTCGCTCAGCGAAGGCTCGTCGACGAATACGGGTTGGAAGCGCCGCTCCAGCGCCGCGTCCTTCTCGATGTACTTGCGGTACTCGTTGAGGGTGGTGGCGCCGATGCACTGGATCTCGCCGCGCGCCAGCGCGGGCTTGAGGATGTTGGCGGCATCGATGGCGCCTTCCGCGGCGCCGGCGCCGACCAGCGTGTGCAGCTCGTCGATGAAGAGGATCACCTCGCGCGACGAGCGGATCTCGTCGAGGATCTTCTTGAGCCGCTCCTCGAACTCGCCGCGGTACTTGGTGCCGGCGACGAGCGCGCCCATGTCCAGGGTGAGCACCCGCTTGCCCATCAGCGACTCGGGGATGTTGCCCAGGATGATGTGCTGGGCCAGGCCCTCGGCGATCGCCGTCTTGCCGACGCCGGGCTCGCCGATGAGAGCGGGGTTGTTCTTGGTGCGCCGCGAGAGGATCTGGATGACGCGCTCGATCTCCAACTCGCGGCCGATGACGGGATCGAGGGTGTTCTTGGTGGCCAGCTCGGTGAGGTCGCGGCAGAACTGGTCGAGCAGCGGAGTCTTGGAGGGCTTCTTCTGCGCCTCCTTGGCCTCCTCCTCCAGCCCCGACTCGTGGAGCAGCCGCTCGATCTCGCCGCGCACCTTCTCCAGGGTGGCGCCGAGATCCTCGAGGACGTGGGCGGCGATGCCCTCACCCTCGATGAGCAGCCCGAGCAGCAGGTGCTCGGTGCCCACGTAGTTGTTGCCCATCCGGCGCGCCTCTTCGAAGGAGATCTCGATGACCTTCTTCACGCGCGACGTCGGAATGATCTGCTGGATGATGATCCGCTCGTTGCGGCCGAGCACCGACTCGATGGTGCTGCGCACCTTGTTGATCTCCACCCCCAGGTTGTTGAGCACCTTGGCGGCGAGACCTTCCCCCTCGCGCAGCAGGCCGAGCAGCAGGTGCTCGGTCCCGATGTACGAGTGGTGGGAGCGCTCGGCCTCTTCCTGCGCGAGGGTAAGGACCTTCTTCGCTCTCTCGGTGAACCGTTCGAAGGGATACAAGGACCGGGTCTCCTCGCCCTCGAGCCGGCTGGGGGCCCGCCTGGAGAAAGGCGGTGGCCCGGTCCCTCCGGTCCGACGGCAGGTCCCATTATGCCCACGCTCGTCGCCAGCGAATCAACTTGGGGGAAACGAGGGGGACACGGGTCCCGCAGCCCGCCCCGAACACCTGACGCAAGCCGGCTCTCGGGGGGCGCGAAAAGCGCCCGGTCGCCTCGCGGCGCCGGGCGCTGAAAGTTCTGGGCGGAGGGTGGGTTCGCCCTACTCCTCGTCGTCCTCGTCGTCGTAGTCGTAGGACGCCGCGACCGGCTCGGGCTCCTCGCTGGCCACGGTCCCGTCGGCCGCCGCCTCCGCGCCGCCGCCACCCTCGGGCTCGTAGTCGACGCCGGGGTAGAACTCGGCGCCACTGTCACCGGGTCCGCGGCCCTGGAGCTGGCGCAGCGAGAGCGAGATGCGGCGCCGCACCTTGTCGGCGTTGAGCACCATGACGCTGACCTCGTCGCCCACCTTGAGCACGTCCTCGGTGCGCTCGACGTGGTCCCAGGAGAGCTCGCTGATGTGCAGCAGCCCCTCGACGCCGTCGGCGATCTGCAGGAAGGCGCCGTACTTCTTGGTCTTGGTGACCTGGCCGGTGACCGGCTTGCCCGGCGGGAAGCGGTCCTCGATGGTGTCCCAGGGGTCGGCGCTCATCTGGCGCAGCGAGAGCGAGATGCGCGACAGCTCGGGGTCGAGCTTGATGACCTTGACCTCGACCTCGTCGCCGACGTTGAGCATGTCGCTCACGTTGTTGATGCGGTCCCAGGACAGCTCGCTGATGTGGATGAGGCCGTCGGCCCCGCCCAGGTTGACGAAGGCGCCGTAGGAGGTCAGGCCGCTGACCTTGCCGCGCACCAGGTCGCCGACGTGCAGCTTCTCGAAGAGCTCCTCGCGCTGCCGCGCCCGGTCCTCGTCCTGCGCCGCGCGCTGGGAGACGATGAGGCGGTTGCGCTTGCGGTTGACCTCGAGGATCTTGACGGGGATCTTCGTCCCCACCAGCTCCATGAGGTTGCCGCTGAACTGCCGGGCCACCTGCGACGAGGGCAGGAAGCCGCGCAGGCCCATGATGTTGACGATGAGGCCGCCCTTGTTCTGCTCGCGGACCTCGGCGTCGATGATCTCGCCGGCCTCCTCCTTCTCGGCGGCCTTCTGCCAGATGCCCTCGGCGCGCGCCTTGCGGAGAGAGAGGACGACGTTGCCCTCGTCGTTCTCGGGCTGGATGACGTAGACCTTGACGTTGTCGCCGGGCTCGAGCACCACGGGCTGCTCACCGCGGGCCTGCAGCTCGCGGTTGGAGATGATTCCCTCGGACTTGGCCCCGATGTCGACGAGCACCTCGTCGGGATCGACGCGCACCACCGTCCCGTCGACGATGTCGCCGTGGGAGAGGGCGCGGATCGAGTGCTCCTCCTCACGGAGGAGGTCTTCCATGGTGAGGTTCTCGGGGTCCATGACTTGGGTTGGGGCCAATTCGCTCCTTCTGTTTCCTGCCGGACTGAACTTCCGGATCGGGTGCGGACACGGTCCGCGGAACTGCTGCCGCAGTGGGGGCGGATGAACGGGCGTGCGGATACGCTCGTTGCCGTTGCGGCGTTGGCGGAGTGTACCACCGTGCTCCGGAGGGGATCCCGGGGCTCCGGCGGGCACTCCTCTTAAGAACGGTGAACCGGCCCGCGGACCCCGCGCTCGGACGGCCTGACGCGTTCGACGCGATATCGACAGCAGAGTCGCAGATCCGCGTTGGCGGCTTAACAACTCTCTACCCCACGTGATTACCCCTTCCAGGGGCCGCATGGGAGATTGCCTGCAGTTGCTCCGCAGCGCGGCGTCGCGGCGGGCCAGGAGCAGAGACGTTTCGGGAAAGACGAGCACCATGCGCATCACCATCACCTGCGAAGACTGCGGGCGGCGCCACCGGCTGGAGCGGCATGTCGACCAGCCCGGCCCCATCTGGATCGTGTGCCACGACTGCGAGCTGCCCCTGCGCGCGGTGCTGGAGGAGACGCCCGAGACGGCGCAGCACTTCCGGACCGTCTGGGCCGACGTGCTCGACATGTCCTCCACCTCCTCGGCGGCTTCCTGACCCAGCCATACCGGCGCGGCCTGGACCCGCGCCAACCCCTGGCCGCCGGCTCAGCCTGACGGCGCGTAGACCCCCTGCCGATGGGGTATGAAGCGGGCATGGTCATCGACGTCACCGAGGCGAGCTTCGCCGGCGACGTCCTGGAGCGATCCAAGACGGTCCCGGTCGTCGTCGACTTCTGGGCCGCCTGGTGCGCGCCCTGCCGCGCCCTCGGCCCCGTCCTGGAGCGTGCCGTCGAGCAGCGCCAGGGCGAGGTGGTGCTGGCCAAGGTCGACGTCGACGCCAACCCCCGCCTGCAGCAGGACTACGGCATCCGCGGCATCCCCGCCGTCAAGGCCTTCAGGGACGGCCGGGTGGTCCGCGAGTTCGTCGGCGCCCAGCCGGCCAGCATGGTCGAGCGCTTCATCGACACCCTGCTGCCCTCGCCGGCCGACCGGCTGGTCGCCGCCGGGGACGAGGCCTCGCTGCGCCAGGCCGTCGCGCTGGAGCCCGACCATGTCGCCGCGCGGGTGGCGCTGGCCCGGCTGCTGCTCGACCAGGGGCGCGAGGACGAGGTGGTCGAGCTGCTCAGCCCCGTCGAGCACGACCCGCAGGCGGCGGCGCTGGTCGCCCAGGTGCGGCTGCTGCGGGCCGCCGGCGACGGCACCGGCGCAGAGCTGCGCGACGCGCTGCGGCGTCTGCGCGCGGGCGACGCCGAGGCGGCGCTGCCCGAGCTGGTCGCCGCCGTGCGCGACCGCTCCGGCGAGCAGCGCGACCTGGTGCGCCGCGTGGTCGTCGGCGTCTTCGGCGAGCTGGGCGAGGACCACCCGCTCACCCGGCGCTACCGGCCGGAGCTGGCCGCCGCTCTCTACTAGCGGCCGCGCCGCGGCAGGCCGGCCAGGGCGAGCGCGGCCGCCGCCGCCACGACACCGGACACGGCGATGAGCAGCCAGGTCACCGTGACCACGGGGATGCTCTTCAGCCGCTGGAAGTCGGCGACGGCGTGCTCGCGCAGCTCGACGTCGGGGCGGAAGGTGGCCAGCACCGTGGGGTACTCGCGGAGGGCGGCCTGCAGGGTGTCGAGACCGCTGTCGATCTCCGCCACCAACGCGTCGGTGCTGACGCCGAGGCGCGCGGCCGCGTCCGGCACCATCTCGCCGAGCAGCTGGTCGTGCAGGCGCTGCACCACCGTGAAGCTCTGCCGCGTCGCCGTGGCGGTGGCGGTGCTGAGGTTGAGGGCGCCCACCATGTTGCTGACGCCCTGCGCCTTCTCCGGCATGGAGGCGAGCAGCGGCGCCAGCGCGCCGGCGGCCGCCAGCAGCAGGATGGCCGGCAGCGGCCAGAGCCGCGCGCCGGCGAGAGCGAGCACCCCGAGCAGTGCGAGCAGCACCCCGGCGACGATGCCGGCCATCGCCGCCACCGGCCGGGAGACACCGGCGGCGGGGAAGGTGTCGGCGTCGACGAAGTCGGCGTGGTGCAGCTGCAGGTTGGCGAGCGACAGCCCGGTGGTGGCCAGGATCGCCGGCAGCCGCCGCAGTCCCGTGGCCACGTCGGGGTAGCGCGCCACGATGTCCGCCGCGAGCTGGTCGGACCGCTCGCCGAGCGCGGCGGCCAGGCGCGGCAGGGCGGTGTCGGTGAGCTGCTGGGCGGCCACCCGGCCGTCCGCGAGCAGGGTCTGCTCCCGGGCCAGGTAGCCCGGCGCCACCAGCGGGCGGGCGCCGTCGACCAGCCGCTGCGCCGCCTGGGCATCGGGGATGGAGATCGCCGAGACGCCCGCGACGACCACGCCCCAAGCGATCGCCAGGATGGCCGCCACGCGGCGTGCGCTGCCTGCCCTCATGCTCGAGCCTCCCATTCCTGCCGGAGTCCCATCCGCGCGCCGACCCTAGCGCACCCGGAGGCGCGGCGGCGGCCCGTGTCTCCGAGATGGCGGCCCTAGTACCCTAGAGGCGCGATGGCGATGCGGTCCCCGGTCCCGGTCGAGCAGCCCGTCCGCCGCGAGAAGCAGGTGCGCGAGCGCGCCTGGCACGTGGTGGTCTGGAACGACCCGATCACGCTGATGTCGTACGTGGTCCTGGTGTTGCGCCGGCTCTTCGGCTACGACCAGCAGACCGCCACCCGGCTGATGCTGCAGGTGCACAACGAGGGACGTGCGGTGGTGGCCACGCAGCCGCGCGAGCAGGCGGAGATCTCGGTGACCCGGCTGCACGCCTTCGGACTCCAGGCCACCCTGGCCAGCGGGTGAGCGCGCAGCGCGAGCCGGCGCGTCACCGCCCCAATGGGCGGGCACGCGCCGAGCGGGGGGAGGAGCGCAGCGTGGCTGAGCCGCGCGGAGCGGCAGGGGGGCGGGCCTCAGATGGGCAAGGGCGCAGCCTGATTGTGCGGACCCGCGTCAGCCTTCTACGGGGCCGATTCGCGGAGGCATCGGAGCCCGGTCTCGCGTAGAGCGGTCTTCGTTTACAGAGGGGGGCGGCGGTGCCAGCCATGCTGGATTAGTCCGGTGCCAGGTAGCCCGCTGTCATCTTGACCTGCGGGTTCGTCAGCGGCGCCCCACAGGCTGGGATGCCGCTCGCCACCGCCCACGACCCGTCACCGAGGCCGTCCTCAAGGCTGGCCTCGGCGGCGATGACGGTGCCATTCACGCTCACGGTTGCGCCCGATACAAAGATGGCGAGGTCGGTGCCCTCCCGGAAGAACGAGAGGTAAACGGTTAGGGACGCCCCGCCCATCTGCTCCCCTTGCTCACTCACCAGTCCGCCGCTCAACGCCAGGCTCGCACTGCCGGAGCCATCCACTGACGGGACCGGACCGCCTGCGAGGCAGGTGTCGACTAGGTTGTAGAGCGATCCGGTGGTGTTCGCGCTCGGCACCGGCTGGGTCGGGTCGGGCCAAGTCGCTGTGAAGGGCTGAGACGACGTATCGAGGCCCGTCACCAGGGCACTTCCGAGGCCACCCAACGGGCCTGAGCAATAGGGGTTAGCGCACGGAAACTGCGAAGGTGTGGCCGTTACGACGAAGTTGTGGATGCCCGGTGCAAGGGTGGCAGCCCGTGACGCCAGCGGGGGAAGGGCCGCCAAGGCGGCAAGGATCAACGTCAGCCGCTTCACGGGGCAGGATAGGGTGGACAGCGAGTCTCCCAGTTCGCTCCGCCATCAGCGCTGCAACGGAGGCCCACATCGGGCAAACGGGCCAGGAGCCGCGTCGAGGACAGGGCCATAACTCCCCGGACAGCGGTTCCGAGGTTCACCGTCTTCCAACCCCCGTCGCTGGCTGATCGCGCCTCGATCTGACTGTTTGTCACCAGCCAGACGGCACTGCCGGCAGCGCTCACAGCATCGACGGCGGCATCACCAGCGGGGCCAGCTATGGAGGCGAAGGTGTGGCCGCTGTCCTTACTCAGCACCACATACTGGCCGGAGGCGGCGATAACCGTAGAGCCTGTAACAGCCAGCGGACCAACGGACGGCAGCGGGACAGTACCGCTCAGGCGGCAGTCCGGCGTACAGACAAAAAGGTCCGGTGTGTTGGCGGCGGCAACCCCAGCACCGATGGCATGCGGCGGCGTCAAGATGTAGGCGGCATCCGGCGTTGCCGTGAGAAAGGCACTCCCCTGGTATGCCACCACCGGGACCGCGGCGCCACCCGGCCCGAGCCGCCACAGTGCAGTCGTTCCGACGCTGAGCACTTGATTGCCGACGATGGCGAGTTGGCCGCTCGCCGCCGGGGGCAACGCCAGAGGCACGAATGGTTGACCCCACCCGGCGCTCACCCAGTCCACGCTCGCCGCGGAGGGCGGGCTACCGATGAAGATGCGAGGATCAGCGGGAAAATTCGGGGGCAGCACGACCTGGTCACCGCTGGCGGCGATCGCCGTGCTCTGCCAGGTCGCGCCGCCATCGGTGGAGCGCAGCAATATGGGACAGGCGCAGATGTGGCCAAGGCCAAGGGCCACGATTGTGTGGTCGTCGTCGTAGTGCGGTGACGGGGCCACCGACAGGACGTCGGCGGTGTCGGGCGAATCCGCTGTCAGTGGGAGCAAGCCGAGGCTGCTGCGATCCGGCGGCCGCTCTGAGGATGATCCCCGGCCGGGCACGACGAGCGGCCCGGTGGCCTGGCGTAGCACCGGGGGCTCGACCAAAGTGTGCGTCGAGGCTGCCGGTTCTGAGGGCGCTACAGCGGTCGCCACTAGTTGAGTAGGTGGCTCAGGTCTCGCACCGGAGGCTGCACCGAGGCTCAAGCCGCAGGCCCAGAGTGGAGCTATGGCTAGGGCCGCTCCCTGGTGGGACACGACCTCGCCAGCCAGCCGCATCAGCCGTCCGCGCAGCGCGCGGAGATGACCCGGGAGGACACCGAGGAAGGCCAGAGCGCCGGCGCCATCCGCTCTCCCCAATTCGTCCCGCACCCGACGCCGAGCGCGCCAGAGGCGCATGTTGACAGCGTCCACGGAGAGACCGAGCTGGGCGGCGATCTCGTGCTGCTTGAGACCAGTGCTGGCAAGCGTCAAGGCGACCAGTTCACGGGGAGGGAGCTTCTCTATGGCAGCCAAGGTGGCGCCTTCCCACGCGCCCAGTATCGGATCGGTGAGGATAGGCGGCCGCCGTCGCGTGGTCCAGCGCCTACCGGGCGCCCGCTTCGGGCGGACGTTGCCGCCGTCCGCCTTCCTGCTCATCCGCTTCCTTCGATCCCGACCCTTCCGCAACCGTGACATTGTGCGCAAAAGGACTCACCCTGCACAGGCCCTGCCCTTAGATCAAGCGTCCACACGCGTAGAGCCTTAGTGGCACGAGTTGCCCTGTTCACCGCTCTCTGTTATGGTCCGCTCTACGTCGTCGGCTGGCATCCGGGCATGCCCGGAACCTGACCGACGGTCAGGAAGGTTGGGCGGGCCGCGGTTTGTGCGGCGGGAGGGATTCGTGCGTTTCGGCGGGACGGTGCCGACGGGATACCGAGCATTCAGCCTTCCCTCGGCGCCTGCATCCACTCCTGTGCCCAATTGTCAGGGGAGTGCCGTCTCTGCATCGACGGCATTCCCCGCCACTCGCTCTCCATGGCTTCGGTAGCCGCTGGCTGCCCAGCCGATAGGCTGTGGTCAGTCGGCGGCTCACCATCGCTGGAACGCGGGACGACGGAGGCGTCGCCCTGCCGACGACTTCAGCGGAGGGCGCGCGTGAGGCGGTAGCCGACTGCTTCCCATTGCGAAGGTAGTAGGGCAGCCCCCGGCATGCGGCCGGGGGCGCCGCCCAGCCGAACGGACATTCCCTCATTCCATCGAACGGTCAGGGGAGATGTCACATTCAGGAGGAATTCTATAGCCGCATGCGCCTCAATAAGAACCTAGCGGCGATGGCCGCGAGGCGTCGGCCCGGCATATGGATCGGCAGGTCTAGGGCGCCGGGACGCCCATGCAGGGAACTCATTCCAAGAATCGTTCAGACCAATGGCGTGGCCCCTCGGGCCACGCAGGAGAGGACTCGTGAACAGGTACACGACTATGCGGCGTACCCGCTTGACCGGCGGCGTCGCCCTGGCATGTCTCACAGCTCTCGCCATGACGGCGCCGGTTGCGGCCAGTAGCGGCTCGTCGCCTTCGGCCTGCCTCGGGGTGGAGGGCTGTCTTCAACTGCCCGTGCAACTTCCCCAGGTGCCATCTCCTACTCCCGCGCCGTCGCCCCGCATGGCTCCGCAGAGCGGCGTGCAGGCCACACCGCCCAAGTTGACACCACCAACCGCCCCGCAGCAGGACCTCGCGCTCTGCCTTCCCACCGGGTCTCATACCCTCGCCTCGTGCCTCTCGTACTACGAGACCTTCGTACTCTCCACACAGGTCCCTGTGACCTCGCCGGAGCTTGCCGAGCAGGAGCAAAACCAGTCGATTCCCAGCACTCCGGCGATCGTGCGCGACACCATCTACAACGCCGTAGGCCAGCCACTACGCAGCATCAACGGCACCACGTACACGACGGTCCTCAATGGATCAGCGACTGCCACTGGTGCACCTGCGGCTGCCGTGGACACCGGGGCCAATGCCATCGACAACGTGGCGCAGGGCAACACGGTCCAGGGCTCTCCGACTGCCGCCTCCAGCAGCAGCGGCAATTCCGGCTCGGCGGGGCCGTGCGAAGTCGATGATCCATCCCGGGCGAACTCCGATGATGATTTCATCAACTACGGAACCTTTGCGTCGGGCGGCAAGGCCAGCCACGGCCAGGTCTACTACGTCTTCTATCTGTTCGGGTACGACCACGCCGAGTTCTACAACAATATCTGGCACTGGCAAGTTCTCGCCTGTTCGTCCGGCAACGGCCACGCCATCGATTCCGACGGCGAAGGTTGGCGGGTCGATTTCAGCGGTGCGGCGCTCGCCGAAACCAAGGCGCCGTTACACGAGCTGTACGGCAACGGCACAACCGGCGCCGCCGGACCGTCTTTGACGACGCACCTCGATTTCAAGCTGGAGTACGAAGGTCTCGGCGTGACAGCAGGTGTCTCGGAGACGCAACAGGGCAACAATAGCTGGGCCTACGGGTCAAACGGCTTCATTTCCGTTCCTGCGGACGGCTACGGGACGGGCAACGAGGTCAGCACCTACTGGGACGGTCGTGGTGCCGAGTCGCGCGACTCCATGGGTGCCGCTGGCCAAGACCTGTGGGAGTTCGACGAATCCGACACAGCGACCAAGTACATCGAAGGTGACGCCTTCCTTGGTATCAAGTGCACAGACACCCGCAACTCGGCATGCAACGCAGCCCAGGCCATGTGGGCGTGAACCGACGATTGCATAAGAGACGACTCGTTCTTCTGGCGGGGCTCCTCGTGAGCCCCGCCTTCCTACTGGGCTGCGGCTCGTCGGGGACGACGGACGTGCCGCTGCCAGGGACGATCTACCTCACCGCGGGTGCTGATCCCTCGGCAGCCTCGCTCTACCGCTTCACGACTCATCCCTTCGGGTTTCAGCTTGTCTACGCGGCCACAGCGCCAGGCCGGGGCGTCGACGCTGTCACCGGAAATGCCGGCATTCTCGTCGTCGCGGATTCGCGCTCGGGTGTGACCACGCTTGACCGCGTGACAGCCCACGGCCTCAAGCTTATTCCGGGCGTTCCCGAACGCGCCTACCTGCCCGCCGTCCTCACCAACGGCACGGTTGGTTTTGCCACCATCGTCAGCGGACGCAGGCCAGACGGCAGCCGCCTGCCACGCGACTACCAAGTCGTGTCGGTGGATCCCACAACCGGCGCAAAACGGGTTCTCCTCCACGACCCAATGGAGATAGGCGGCCTCGCGTTCGGACCCGACGGGGCCTTGGCGGTGGCCGAGTTCTCGACCGACTACAAGTCAGTTTTCCTCCAGTTGATTTCCCGCGAGGGGGACCGCCACAAGACCACGCTGAGCGGCCCGTCCTACGTCAGTTGGAACAGCGATGGGAGCCGCCTCCTCATCGCAGGCGACCTCGCCCACGGCGGCACAACTGTGATCGACGCATCGATGGGGCAGCGCATCGCCAAGATCGACGGTTGGCGTGGGCTCGCATGGTCACCTGACAACCATCAGGTCCTCGTGACCAAGGGCAGCACACTGGCGCTCTGGACGCCTGGTGCGAAAGACGGACCAAAGGTTGTCGGCTCGGTGACCAGCCCGGCGCAAATCTACGGGGCAGCCTGGCTCATCCGCGATGTCACATAGGCTGGCCATCCCCGAATGCAGCTCCTCGAGCTCCCAAACCCGGTGAGAATCGCCTGGTCTGTTCCCCCCGCGACCCGGCCCGGCTTCGACCCCAACTGCCGGTAGTCACGGCAATGGACCCAGCCACCTGACCGCGCCACCACCAGTGGCGTCCATCCGCCCCGCTCCTCTCGCCTGCCCGTCCCCTCTCGCCATTTCTTGCAGCCCGCCCTGGCACACCGCCGCGCCGCCCGCAACCCGCCTGCACACAGTTTCACCTACTGGTGTGTGGTGGTCGCATAGGACCAGGCACCGGACCCTTCCGTCCGCTACGTAGCCGAACCCGGACGACCACGGCGCGCGCGACTAAGAGCGAACAGAGCCCCCGAGGCGAAGGTCACGAAGTCTGCGGCATGCTCCAACGTCACGCGTTCGCGGTCCCGGTCAGCAAGCGATCGCATGATCCCGAGGCCGTTGATCGCCTCCGCGAGATCAGGGTCGATCAACCCCAAAGCCAAGGCCCGATTCGCGAGTTGTGACGCCCCCAGGCCCGTGACCTGTTCGCCGGTGCGTCCAACGATTGAACGCAGGCTCTCCGCGATGCGGTCCAAGCTAGCCTCGATGGCCGCATTCGGCCCGGACGTCCTCGCCAGATCAGCCATCTCGGCCGGGAAAGCCTCGCTGAAATCTGGGGTGAGGGGCTCACCGGCCAGTTCGTCGCGGATCGCCCGGCGGGGAGCCTGATCGGTTCCGCGCCACAACTCGGAGCGGTCCCAAGCCGCTCCGCCGTCGCGGCTCATGCGGAACCACACGCGGATCGGCGGTACTGGCTCCAGCAGTAGCTCACGACGAAGTGACGAGCGCAGGTCTTGGAGCAGCGGCTCGGTGCCCGCTGTTCCCTCCGCCGCAATGCGCTTGGCGAACTCCGCGGCGAGCTTCACCTGGCCCGCCGATCCGAGAAGCTGGATATCCGCGACGGCAGCCTCAACCTGTTGGCGTTCGTTATCGCCCATCGCTCGGTTGCTCGCCCGCTCAAGGCTTCGATAAGCGGCAAGTAGGTAGTCGATGCGCATGTTCCGCCTGACTGCACGCCGCGCTTGCCACTGACTGACGATCCATCCGCCGACTGCGACCAACACCCCCGATACGACAGCTAGGACTTCCATTGGCGTACAGGCTAGTCCGGCACGCCCCGGCTCGCTTCGGCGAGGGCAAGACCACATTGCCGTAGGTGAAACGGCGTGTCGGAGGTGTGCAGGCGGTATTTGGGGTGATTTGGGAAGCGCGCGGAGGCGGGGGCTGTCCATGGCGTTGACGCGTTATGGTGTTGCGTGGTCGCCGTGGGCGACCCACCCTCGCTGCCCCACCCGGCGGGTCTCCTACGCGGAGGCCCGCTTTCTTTTTGGCCGCCCCACGGCGAAAGGTGGGAGGGGAGGCTGGCTGGCGGACGCCAGCATCCCCGAACCCGCAACGACGATCGCCTCGCGACCAGCCGCCCGCACTCCTCCCCGCCACCCAGGTCCGCCCCCCGAGGAAACCGCCAGCCGGGCATCCCGACTGGCGGCCTTCACAGGAAGTCTCCGTGAGGAGGAACGCCGGACCTACGCCTCGCCTTGCGCGTAAACGGCCCCTCGTCTCAGCACGCCAAGGATGCGTGCGTACCGTGTGCTGGATTACACAGGCGGCCGGGTGGGAGGGATGGACAGGTGGCGTTGCGGGGGGCCTGCTGACTGGGGTGGTGGCAGGGGACCGTCAGGGTTCGAGAGGCCGGCGAGGCGGGGTGCTGTCGCGGGACGGCGCGGCGACGACTCCGACTCCCGCGGCTCTCACCCTGGAGGCCGCCCGGGTGGTCGATAGGGTGACCGCCCGGGAGGCCGAATGCCCCGGGTTGGATGCGGCCACCCCTGCGCGGAGGAAAGGCTCGGCGCCACAAGGGGAATCGGCCCGGTGAGCCTGCCTTGGAAAGTCCGACTCATGTGGAGGTGGGAGGCGATGCGGGGGAGAGTATGGAAAGCGCCGCGCCGCGCGGCCTCGGGGTGTGCAATCAAGACGGGCCGGTTGGCCCGCTGCCGCGGCGGCATGACGACAACCCCTGCAGGTCACGACCGACCCGAGGACATCGGCGGACGCACCCGGTATCGGCGCACGCTGGTGCGGTTGGACAGGCAGGACAAGCTGCGCTACGAGTATGGGCCATGAAGACCTCTGCCCCAGCCAATGCGAATCGGCGGCTGTGAGCGAGTTGTGAGCGATTGGCCTTCCGATTACCGGCCGATCCGCCGCATATGTGTAGTGAGCACATCGGAGGTCAGCAGGACAGACCGCCGCCGTGGGCAGGCTAAGGGCAATTCGCGATCAATCTGATAACAGTTCAGCCGGAGCAGCACTTTTTGACGGCCGGGTTATCTCGGCGTCGCGACGCTCATGGGCAGACCACATGCGAGTGAGGGACGCCCAGCCGGGACAACGTGAACTATGCGCAGGCCCGGCGGACAGTGCACGTTGTCCCGCACGAACCGCGCGGCGGCCTGCTCCGGGCAAGGGGACAATGTGCGTTGGACCGTGTGACCTTCGGGACATTGTCCGTCGGTCGCGGCCGACTCGCGTGCGGGGCGAGGTAGGACAAAGCGCGATAGACAGGCTCGACCCGCTGCGGTACCTGTACCGGACCATGCGGACCCCGAGCACGCCCGCCGACGCCCGGGTGCGAGAGGTTGCCGCTGCGGCGGCTGTGATCCCGATGCAATCAGATTGGCCGCATGATGCCTGCGTGTCTCCCGCGAGTCGGGGGAGGAGACCACGGGGCGACGTCGCGGCTCAGTCGCCCTGCTGGCGCGTGCGCCGGTCCCGCCGGAGGCCGGCGGCGGTGCGTACGCTGGCCGAGTGCCCCGCCTCACGGTCGGCCATGGGCAGATTTTGGGCAGAGACAGTGCGGCGCGCGCCCGCGACACGCTTGGCACTGGCAGGCGTGTCGCAAATGCGGCCCTCTAGCGGATTTGGGGACATGCGCATCCTCCCGTCCGCTCGCCGTACGCTGTCCTGGGGCGTCCAGCTCCCGCTCCGCGCCATCGCTGCGCGTCGGTGCCTCCGCGCACAACCATCCAAAGATGGCTCGCGCCAGGAGGGGGCGGCGAGTTACCCGACGAATTACCCGACGAATTACCCGTCAGGTCAGCGACGAATCAGGGGCTGCATTACATCCGTCTCCCTGGCAGACGCGATCTCGCTTGCGGTGCAAGGGCAATCGGCCGCGATGGGCGCGGATTCATCGTCCCAACTCAAGAAGAGGGAAATAGGCATGTGCGTGCGGGGTGGGCCGCAGTGGCGAGGGTGGCGGGAGGTGGCAGCATCCGCCCGAGTGGCGGCCGTGTGGCCGACGCCCCTCGCCGTACGTCACCCCGCCCGCTCACCCGCGCCGGGCTTGTCGAGGCCGAGGTCGGCCACACGCACACCGAGCGCGAGCGCCAGGCGGCGGCGGTAGCCCGCGCCCGGTTTGGCGCCGCGCTCCCAGCGCCGGATGGTCTCGTCATCCGGCGCGAACACGGCGTCGGCCAGCTCGCGCTGTGTCATGCCCTGTGCTTCGCGCAGTTCCCGAATGCGGTTGCCCATCGCCGTACCTGTCGGATGTGCTGCAATTCTGAGCTTGATTCGCGGGGTGCGGATACGGTACCATGACGGCACCACGCACCCCGCGCCACGATGCCCGCAGCGATCCGATGCCGCCTCCGAGCGCGCGCGTTCGGATCATCGTTGTCAGCGGAGCAGAAGGGGAACGGGTGCGCCGGGCACAGACCGAGGCAATCCGCGAGGTACTGAGATGGGTGCAGGCGCAGCAGCGGCAACGGCGGGACGGTACGGCATGACCGCGCTCCCCACCGCCCCGGTCGAGCCCGTGCGGCTGGCCTTCCTCGGCCGCTGCTCGACGGCCGACCAGCAGGACCCGACCCTCTCCATCCCGCGCCAGTACAACAGCAGCGCGCGGCAGGCCGCCCTGCTCCCCTTCCCCGCCGAGATCGTCGTCTACTTCTGGGACGTCGAGTCCGGCCGCAAGGAACTGGACGAGCGCGGCTACTCCACCCTGCACCAGCAGCTCGCCGTGCCCGTCCCCCGCGACGGCGGGGTGGCCGACCTGCTCGCCGAGGCGCTGAGCCCGGCACGCCGCTTCGACGCCGTGATCTGCGAGTCGGTCGACCGGGCGGCGCGCACCACCTACTTCGGGACCAAGATCGAGCACGACCTCGAACGGGTCGGCGTGCCGCTGTGGTCGGCCGAGGAGCCCATCACCCTCGGCCGCAAGAATCCCAACCAAGTGCTGATGCGGCGCATGAAGCAGGGCATCAGCGAGTGGTACGTGCTCAACATCTTGGAGCAGTCCTGGCGCGGCACCTGTGAGCACGTCCGCCAGGGGTGGAACATCGGGCCGGTGCCCTACGGCTACCGGGGTGAGAAGGTGCCCCATCCCGTCCCTGCCAAGCGAGCGGACGGGCTGACCAAGACGCGCCTGATCCTCGACCCTGAGCGGGCCGAGGTCGTGCGCCGCATCTTCGATCTGCGTGTCCTCGAACGCCTCGGCTGCCGCGCCATCGCCGCCCGTCTCAATGCCGACTTGGAGCGCAACCCGCCGCCCAACGATCACGGGGCCTGGTCTGTCTCGACGGTGCGCTCGGTGCTGCGCAATGCCAAGTACACCGGGCACATGGTCTACAACCGGCGCGGCCGCAAGACGGCGCACGACAAGCTCAAGCCGCGCTCGGAGTGGGTGTGGTCGCCCGAGCCGACCCACCCGACCCTAGTGTCCCGCGAGACGTGGGAGGCGGCGCAGGAGGTCGCTGACGGCGTGGAGCGGTCGCGCGCCGACGCCGGGCCGAACCTGGCACACCCGCAGGCGGCGCGAACCTACCCGCTGCGGTCCTACGTGGTGTGCGCCCACTGCGCCCGCCGCATGTCGGGCAAGGTCAAGAACCGCATCCCCTACATGCACTGCCGCCCCATCGGCGCCGCAGTGCCGGGGGTCACGGTCGAGCGCTTCCGTGACCACCCGCGCTCGGTCTACGTCCGCGAGGACGCCTTGCTCGGCATCCTGGGCGACTTCTTTGCGCAGCGCATCTTCGGCGCCGACCGCAGCGCCCGGGTATTGGCCGACCTCGGCGGCGACGACGAGCGGGCCGAGCGGGAGCGCGAGGCACGGATGACGGCGCTTCGGCGGACGCTGGCCGACCTCGACGCCCGCAAGGCTCGCCTGATCCGGCGGTTGGAAGAGGACGACGATCCCGAGGACGTGCTGTACGCCGACGTCAAGGCGCGGGTGGGAGAGCTTGCCCGTGAGCGGGCGACACATGCGGCCGAGCTTGCCGCGCTGGAAGAGGCGGCGGGGCCGGGCGAGGGCCGGGACGCCTCCCTGCTCGACCGGCTGCCGATGCTGGCCTCAACCCTCGACTTGGCCGCGCTGCCCGACGCCACCCGGCGCGCCCTGTTCAACGCCTTTCGGCTCGTCGTCCACTACGACCGGGTGACGAACGAGGCCGAGGTCGTGGTCACCCTGGACGGCGACACCGCCGAGGCCGTGGGGCGGCTGGGCGACCTGATCCCCTTCCCGGCGGATCGGGTGCCCGCCGGGGACGGCAACCCGGACGGGGCGCCGGGTACCCTTTTGCCCATGTGTGACACGCCCGGAGGGGGGCGCGACGCCCCCCTCTGCAAGAGCTGAGCTTGGCGTCCATCCGGCGGCGCGGCGCCCGCGTCGAGGTTCGTCTCGACGGCGAGGAGCGTGCCGCGCTGCTCGACATCGTCGAGCATCTCGCGCCGCTGCTCGGCACCGTGCCCCGCACCACGCCGCGCGCCTACGCCGACGACGACCTCGAGGAGGAGTACGCCCGCTTCATGCGCCCCGAGGTCGAGGCGGCGCGCGACGCCGACATCGAGTCGCTGCGCGCCTGGCTGCGCGAGCCCGGCGACGTGCGCGAGCTCGACGAGTCGCAGGCGCTGTCGTGGACGCGTTCCTTCAACCACCTGCGGCTGGTCGCCGGCGCGCTGCTGGGCGTCGAGGAGGACGGCTGGGACGAGGCGGCCGACGACGACGTCATCCGCCGCGGCGAGTTCACCATGCTCATGGCGCTGGGCTGGCTGCAGGAGAGGCTGGTCGCCGCCCTGGAGCCGGAGACGGCCTGACCCGCTGACCGGTTGCGCGGCGGGGGCCCGTCTCCTACTGTTACCCGCCACGTAGCCGGAGGCCTCCCGGAGGAAGGCGGGCATGACCCTCTACTGGTCGTACTTCTCGGGCGCCGGTGCGCTGGTGGTGATGTGGCTGCTGGCCGGCCTCGTCGCCAACGCGTGGGATCCGTTCCGTCTCGCCGAGGGCGCCGACCGCAGGCTCAGCGTGTCCAAGCTGCAGTGGCTGCTCTGGACGGCCGTGGTGGTCTTCGGCTACGTGGCCACGCTGGTGGCGCGCGGACTCAACGGCGGCTTCGGCACCGCGCTGACACTGCCCTCGAACCTGCTCATCGCCATGGGCTTCAGCGCCACCACCATGGTGACCGCCAAGGGCATCACCACCGCGTACGTGGCGCAGGGGCGCGTGGTCAAGCCGCAGACGCCACCCGCCGGTGCCTCCTATTACTCCGACCTGGTCCAGGACGACACCAACCAGACCGACCTGAGCAAGGTGCAGTTGCTCATCTGGACGGCGATCGCGCTGGGCATGTTCGTGGTCAACGTGATCCTCAACATCAACGCCATCAACGCCAGCCACACGCCCGGTGACACCAGCCTGCCCGACATCGACAACGCGCTGATGGTGCTGATGGGCCTGGCCCAGGGCGGCTACCTGGGCAAGAAGCTGGTCACCACCAGCAGGCTGCAGATCAACGCGATCACGCCCGACGCGGTGTCGCGCGGGGCCAGCTCGCGGGTGGCCCTGATCGGGTCCGGCTTCGGCGCGGCCATGCCGGGCAACGTGGCCAGGCCCGAGGACACGACCTCCGCGCTGCTCATCGACGGCTACCCGGCCACGGCGAACGTGACGGCGTGGTCCGACTCGCGCATCGTCTTCGCGCTCGGGGCCACGCATCCCTCGGGGGCGGCGTGGCAGAACGCCGCGCAGGACGTCGAGGTGACCGTCGCCGTGGGCGGCATCAGGCCGGCGCTCCCCACCGGGGAGACGCAGACCGTCGAGCTGACCGTCAGCCCTTAGTAGCGGGTCACCTTCATCGAATAGTCGAGCGCCACCGCGGAGTGGGTCAGCGCGCCGACGCTGATGTAGTCCGCGCCGGCCAGCGCATAGGCGCGCGCGTTGGTGAGGAGAACGCCGCCGCTGATCTCCACCTGCGCACGGCCGCGGATGAGCTGCATGGCCTCGCGCACCTGGCCCGGCGCGAAGTTGTCGAGCAGGATGCGCGGCGCCTTGTCGTTGAGCGCCTGCTCCAGCTCCTGCAGGTTGCTGACCTCGACCTCGATGAGCGCCTCGGGATGCGCCTTGCGCACCGCGCGCAGCGCCGCGCTGACGCCGTTGGCCAGGGCCAGGTGGGTGTCCTTGATGAGCACCGCGTCGTAGAGGCCCATGCGGTGGTTGACGGCGCCGCCGGTGCGGGTGGCGTACTTCTCCAGCGCGCGCATGCCGGGCGTGGTCTTGCGCGTGTCGAGGATGGTGGTCTTGGTGCCCTCCACCGCCTTCACGTACTTGGCGGTGATGCTTGCGATGCCGCTGAGGTGCTGCAGGTAGTTGAGGGCGACGCGCTCGGCGCGCAGCATGGCCCGGGCGGGACCGTAGAGGCGGGCGACGATCTGGTCCTCCTGGACCTTCTCGCCGTCCTGCGTCTTGGCGTCGAACTGGAGGCGCTCGTCGACCAGCTTGAAGACGCGCTCTGCGACGGGCAGCCCGGCGATGACGCCGTCCTGCTTGCAGATGATCTTGCCGCGGCAGGTCATCTCGGGGGCGAGGATGGCGTCGGTGGTGATGTCGCCGGCGCCCACGTCCTCGGCCAGCGCGGCCTGGATCTGCGGGTCGAGGTGCTCGGGTGCGAGCGGATCAGTGAGCGTGGGCAAGGTGGCGGTCAAGGTGTGATCCTCTGTCCTTCTGCATGACCCAGGTGCCGAGCCATTCGTCGCCGCTCTGCGGAAAGTCGGAGCGCAGGTGGGCGCCGCGGGTCTCGGTCCGGGCCGTGGCGGCAGCGACGACCAGCGAGGCGGTGACGGCCGCGGCCCGCAGGGCCACGGCGTCCAGCCGGCCCGGGCTGGTGTCGCACTGATGGATGACGTCGTCCACCGCGGAGGCGGCGGCCTGCAGCCCCGCGGCGTCGCGCTCGACGCCGGCGCGTTCCCACATCAGGGAGCGCAGCCGGTCGGTCAGGGCGGCGACGTCGAGGGCGGCGTCGTTTCTGTCGTGTGTGTCCTCAACGTCGCGCGTCGAGGGTGGGGGCAGCTCGGCGTTGTCGCGCAGCGCGGCCGCCGCGGCGCGGTGGCCGAAGACCACCGACTCCAGCAGGCTGTTGCTGGCCAGCCGGTTGGCGCCGTGCACGCCGCTGCTGGCCACCTCGCCGCAGGCGTAGAGCCCGGCCACGCTGGTGGCGCCCCGCAGGTCGGTGCGGACGCCGCCGATCAGGTAGTGCGCGGCGGGCGCGATGGGCACCAGGTCGCGGGTGATGTCGATGCCGAACTGCAGGCAGGTGCGATGGATGGTGGGGAAGCGCACCGCGGCGCGGTCGCGCAGCGGTGAGCAGTCGAGGTGGACGTGCGCGGCGCCGGAGCGGCGCATCTCCTGCCAGACGCTCTGCGCCACCACGTCGCGCGGGGCCAGCTCGCCGCGCTGGTCGGCGGCGAAGAGGAAGCGCTCGCCGCGCGCGTTGACCACGTGGGCTCCCTCGCCGCGCACCGCCTCGCTGATGAGGAAGCGCGGCGCGCCGTCGAGGGCGAGCGCGGTGGGATGGAACTGCACGAACTCCATCGACGCGACCTCCGCGCCGGCCTCCCAGGCGAGGGCGATGCCGTCACCCGTGGCCGGTTCGGGGTTGGTGGTGTTGCGCCACAGCCGTCCGGCGCCCCCCGAGGCCAGCACCACCGCGCCGGCGGCGAAGCGGCGGGTCGAGTTGGTGTCGACGTCGACCGCATCGACGCCGCGGCAGCGGCCGTCCGCATCGGTGAGCAGCCGGGTGGCGTGGTGGCGCTCGTAGACGCCGACGCCGAGGGCGCGCAGCCGCGCGATCAGCGCGGATTCGATGGCCAGGCCGGTGGCGTCGCCGCGCGCGTGCAGGATGCGCGGACGCGTGTGGGCGGCCTCGCGGCCGACCATGAGCAGGCCGTCCTGGGTGTCGAAGCCCACCCCCCACTCCACCAGCTCGCGCACGCGCCGCGGGCCCTCCTCGACCAGCACGCGCACGGCGCGCTCGTCGCAGAGGCCGCGACCGGCGGCGATGGTGTCGGCGTAGTGCAGCTCGGGCGAGTCGCCGGGGCCGACGGCGGCGGCGATGCCGCCCTGGGCGTGGCGGCTGCAGCCCTCGTCGAGCGCCGCCTTGGTGAGCACCGCCACCCGCGCCCGCGGCGCGGCGGTGAGCGCCGCCACCAGCCCGGCGATGCCGCTGCCGATGACGACCACGTCGTATGCGGTAGATGACCGCGCGGTGCTGCGACTCAGGGGACGGCCGTCCTTTTGCGGGAAGGCCGCGGCCGCGCCCAGTCGGGCACAGCGGCGTCGGGATGGCCGAGCACGCTGCTCGGCTTGCCGAGTGGCCGGTTCTTGGGGTCGACCATGACCACCTTGGGCTGGAAGCTGGCGCGCTCCGCCTCGTCGACGCTCGCGTAGGTGATGAGGATGACCAGGTCACCCGGCTCGCCGATGTGGGCCATGGCTCCGTTGAGCGCCACCTCGCCGGGCCCGCCCTCGATGGCGTAGGTGACCGCGCGCGAGCCGTTGCTGACGTTGACGATGTGGAGCTGCTCGCCGGGCACGATGTCGGCCAGCCGCATCAGCGCGGGGTCGATCCCGCAGGACCCCTCGTAGTGCAGATCCGCCCGCGTCACCGTGGCGCGGTGGATCTTCGACTTCATCAGGACACGCTGCACGGCCTGCTCCATTCGGCGGCGCCCGGCGCTGGGTTCGACCGCTGCGCGGCCTCGCCGGCACCCGTCGCGTCGACCGCGACTGCGGGGGGCGCGTCGAAACCAAGTCGGAGCGTGTCGATCAGCCGAGCCGAGGGCATTCTACCAGCGACCACGATTCGGCATCCCCGCGCGGCCTCGGCGAGCTCGGCGAAGGTGTCCGGGTCGACCACGGCGACGTATTCCACGGCCAGCCGCGGGCTGCGCTCCAGGCGGTCGCGGACCAGGGCCACCAGGCGGTCTGCGTCGCGCTCGCCGGCTGCGAAGGCCCGGGCGCCGGCGGCGAGACCGGCGGGGATGGCCAGGGCCTGGTGGCGCTCCTCCGGGGAGAGATAGGCGTTGCGGCTGCTCAGGGCCAGGCCGTCGGCGTCGCGGACCAGCGGGCAGGGCACGATGCGGGCGCCGGTGTCGAGGTCGGCGGCCAGGCGGGTGACCACGGCGAGCTGCTGGGCGTCCTTCTCGCCGAAGTAGGCGGTGTCGGGGCGGGCGGCCACGAGCAGCTTGGCGACCACGGTGGCCACCCCGTCGAAGTGGCCGGGCCGGGCCGCGCCCTCGAAGCCCTCGGTGAGCGGGCCGCGCAGGCCGACCGTGGTCACCGCGCCCTCGGGGTACATGGCCTCGACGGCCGGCACGAAGGCGGCGTCGGCGCCCTCCTCGGCGAGCACGGCCAGGTCGCCCTCCAGGCTGCGCGGATAGCGGGAGAGGTCCTCGCCGGGACCGAACTGGGTGGGGTTGACGAAGATGCTGGCCACCACCCGGTCGCACTCGGCGCGGGCGCGGCGGACCAGGCTGCGGTGGCCCTCGTGGAGAGCGCCCATGGTCGGCACCAGGCCGACGCTGAGGCCGGCAGCGCGCCAGCGCTCGGACTGCAGGCGCAGCTCCTCGGGGGTTCTCAGCAGGCGGAGGTCGCGGGACATGGCGTGGTGTCTAGTGGTAGCTGTGCGCGTCGTCGGGGAAGGCGCCCTCACGGACATCGTGGGCGAAGGCGCGCGCCGCCTCCAGGGCCTGGCGACCCAGGTCGCCGTAGCTGCGCACGAACTTGGGCATGGGGTCCTGGGTGAGGCCGAGCATGTCGTGCACCACCAGCACCTGCCCGTCGCAGTCGGGGCCGGCGCCGATGCCGATGGTGGGGATGCCCAGCTCCCCGGTGATGGTTCTGGCCAGGTCCCGCGGAATCCCCTCGAGCACCACCGCGTAGGCGCCCGCCTGCTCCAGGCTGCGCGCCTCGTCGCGGATGCGCTGCGCCGCCTGCTCCTGCTTGCCCTGCACCCGGAAGCCGCCGAAGGCGTTGCTGAACTGTGGGGTGAGGCCGACGTGGCCCATCACCGGGATGCCGCGCTCCACCAGCGCGGCGGTGATGTCGGCGGCGAAGCCTGCGCCCTCCAGCTTGACGGTGTGCATGCCGGACTTGAGCAGCAGCGCGGCATTGCGCAGAGCGAGGTCGGTACCGCACTGGTAGGAGCCGAAGGGCATGTCGCCGACCAGCAGCTGGTCGGGTGCGCCGCGCGCCACGGCGCGCGCGTGGTGCGCGATGTCCTCGACGTCGACGGGCAGCGTGCTGCCGTAGCCGAGCATGACGTTGCCCATGCTGTCGCCGACGAGGATCACCGGGATCTCGGCGGCGGCCAGGATGCGCGCGGTGGTGTAGTCGTAGGCGGTGAGCATGGCGAAGCGCTGGCCGGTGCGCTTCCACTCCCGCAGCGTATGGATCGTGACAGGCATGGCGGAAACTTCTGCGCGCGCCGCCGGCTAGGCGGTGGCGCCCAGGTGGCCGATCGCGGCGGCGGTGCGGCGGCCATGGCGTGCGGCGACGCGCAGGCGGGCGGGGGCGGCGGTCTCCTCGCCGCGGGCGGCCTCGCCGAGCAGGCCGGCGACGCCCTCGCGCCCGGTGCTGCCGGCCAGGGCCAGGGTGTCGCGGGCCAGCAGCAGGTAGAGGCGGCGGGTGGCGTCGTCGTGGCGCAGCGCGTGGAGGTGGCGGGCCACGGTGTCGCTGTCGTTGCGCACCACCGGGCCGGTCAGCGCGGCCTGCGGGCCGAGCCGGCGCACGTTGCGGGCCGCGCCCTCGAGCAGGGTGGCCAGCGCCTCGGTGGCCATGGCCGGGTCGACGCCCGCGGCCTCGAGCAGCCCGGCGGCGCGGGCCAGCAGGGCCAGCGGCGCGTTGCCGGCCAGCACGGCGGCGGCGTGGTAGAGGGCGCGGTCGCCCTCGGGTGCGGCGAAGGGCACGCCGCCGACGGCGCGGACCATGTCGTGCAGCAGCGGCGTCAGCCCCGGGTCGGCCTCGATGCTGAAGAAGGTGCCGCGCAGCACCTCGGGGTCGGAGTCGAGGGTGAGCGCCTGCAGCGGGTGCACGGCGCCGACCTGGGCCGCGACGCCCCGCAGGGCGCCGATCACCGCGGCGGGATGGGCCCCGCTGCAGTGCACCAGGCCTCGGCCGCCCAGGGCCATGCCGCTGGCGGCGATGGTGGCGGCCACCCGGGTCACGGCCGCGTCGGGGACGGTCAGGAAGGTGACGTCGGCAGCGCGGGCGGCGCGGATGGCGGTGTCGACGTGGCGGGCGCCGACGGCGCCGGCCAGGGCGGCGGCGTGCGCGGGGGTGCGGCTGGCGACCGCCACCACCTCGTAGCCGGCCCGGCGGGCGGCGGTGGCCAGGACCCGGCCGGCCCGGCCCGCCCCGACGAAGGCCAGCAGGGGGAGCGCTGTCATTCGGCCGTACTCCAGCGGCGAATGATGGCGCGGGGGAGTCCCCCGAACAGGCGCGCGTCAGCGCGCGGACAAATAGGCAGGCTGGTCTGCCTGGCGTGGACGGCAGCGATCTTCACCGTCTCGGTCACCTCGTGATCCAAGCGTGCTGACGTTCGAGCACCTCGGGGGACGAGGTCCGTCCGAGCGACCGGTACGGCCGGCGTCCCGTGCGCCCCTTCCCGGCCCGCCGTGCGGGTCCGTGTGGGGCTCCGAGATCGCCGCCTCCTCCAACGCGGTGCTGACCTCAGTGTAAACGTCGGGCGGCGGCCCGCGCCTGCGCTTCCTGGCCTGGGCTCAGGCCCGGCGGCGGCGCGTGCGGCGGAGAGCCGCGGTGGCCAGCAGCGCCAGGGCCGCCAGCGCCGCCGCTCCGCGGGCGGTTGCCGCCGCGGACGTGTCGGGCAGGCTGGCCACCGTGGCGGCGCCGGCCGCCTCGCCCTGGGTGTGCCCGTGGCCACCGCCGTGCCCGTGGCCCTTGGTGGGCGCGGGCGGCGGCAGCTCGCTTGCGTAGGCGGTGTAGGGGTCGACCGCCTTGGCGGCGGGCGCACCGGTGGGCGGCTCGTCGGCGTCGAAGGCGATGGTGGTCAGGCCGGTGGTGGGGCTGACGGCCACGCCGAAGTCGTCGTAGAGGTTGCGGTCGCCGTCGGCCTTGCAGGCCGCGCCCTGGGTGCAGAGCTCGCCGGTGTGGATCACCCCGCCGAGCGCGTACTGGGTGAAGCTGCCCCCGCCGTCGGCTGAGCGGGCCAGGTAGAGCCGCCACGGTGCTGCAGCCGGGTCGCCCGGCGTGCCCAGGGCGGTGCGGTCGTTGGTGTCGCCGGCGGTGGTGGTGCCGTAGAAGGCGATGTCGACGTGGCCGTCCGGGCCCACCGCGACGGTCGGATAGGCGGTGGTCAGCACCGGCGACTGGTTCACCTGGCGCGGCGGGCTCCAGGTGGCGCCGGCGTCGTGCGAGACACTGGTGAAGGCGGTGTGGTTGTCGCTCCAGGCCACGTGTACGGAGCCGTCCGGGCCGGCCGCCACGGAGGTGGGCCAGACCTGGATCTCACCGTTGCTGTTGTGGGCGACGACGTGGGTTGTCCAGGTGCTCCCCTCGTCGGTGCTGGTGGCCACCTCGACCTCGGTGTCGACCCCGGACGGGCAGAGGGGCAGCTGCTCCGCGGTGGTGACCACGTTCTGCAGGAAGTCCATGGGGCTCTGCAGGTCGCAGGCCTCCATGGGCACGTAGATTGCGTGGCGGTGCGGGGAGGACGGCCAGGTGTCGACCATCGGCTTGTTGAAGCCGTTGGTCAGGCCCGGGGCGCTGTTGGCCTCGAAGAGCTGGGTCTGGCTGACCGGGTTGATGGTCAGCGCCGGCGTGCTGGTGATGGTCGCGGCATTGCAGACGTCGTACTTGTTGACCACCGGCAGGAAGAGAGGGAGCTGGTGATAGCTGAGGTAGACGGTGCAGGCGCCGTCGGCCGAGACCCAGGGCCGGTCCTGGGCGGAGATGCCGCCGAGCTGGAGCAGCTGGAAGGTGTGGCCGCCGTCCTGCGACCAGGCCAGGGTGCTGGCGCCCAGCCAGAGGCTGACGCCGTAGACGTTGTACTCGCCGAGGCTGTTCTTCTCGGGCGCTGCGATGGCGTCGCTGTCCTCGCCACCCAGGCCGAAGCTGTCGGCGCCGGTGGCGCCGTAGGGATCGCTCACCCACTGGAAGGTCTTGCCGCCGTCGGTGGAACGCCAGAGGTCCTCGCCGGTGAGCAGCCCGACCGCCGGGCTCTTGCGTCCGTCGCCGCCGGTGTTGGGATCGATGTTGCTGCCGATCCAGATGGTGCCCGCGCCGTCGATGCCGATGCCGGGCTCGACGTCCTCGTTGCGCGGCGTGGTCACGCCGCTCGGGGTGGGCAGCGGCGCGACGACGAACTGGGGCGCGCTGGTGGTCGTCGAGGGCGGCGCGGCGGCCGCCTTGGCGGAGGGCGCCAGCCCGACGGCGCAGAGGGCGAGGGCGCCCGCGGCGACGATCAGGCGCGCGCCGAGAGTCCGAGAAGCGGTTCCCGCATGCATCACATGAGTGATGACGCGCCTCCGGCCCCGCGCATTGCGATTGCAGCGGCTGCGCCGCTGCGGGACTAGGCTCCCGCTGCGGCGGCGGGCTCGGCGGAGGCGGTGGTGCGGCCCTCGGTCTCGTCGATGATGCGGCCCATCTCGGCGGCGTCCATGGTCTCCACCTCGATGAGGCGGTTGGCCAGGGCGCGGAGCACGGTCTCGCGCTGGCGCAGCACCTCCTTGGCGCGCAGGAAGGCGGAGTCGACGAGGTGGTGGACCTCCTGGTCGATCTCGCCGGCGACCTCCTCGGAGTAGTTGCGCTGCTCGCCGAGGTCGCGGCCGAGGAAGACCAGCTCCTCCTTGGTGCCGAAGGCCAGCGGGCCGAGCTTGTCGCTCATGCCCCACTCGGTGACCATCTTGCGGGCCAGCTGGGTGGCCTTGCGGATGTCGTCCGAGGCGCCGGTGGTGATGTTCTTCTCGCCGAGGATGAGCTCCTCCGCGCAGCGGCCGCCCAGGATCTGGGCGAGCTGGTCGACCAGCTCGGCCTTGCTGGCCAGGTACTTGTCCTCGGTGGGCAGGCTCATCGTCCAGCCCAGCGCCATCCCACGCGAGACGATGGAGATCTTGTGCACCGGGTCGGTGTGCTCCAGGGTCCAGCCGACCAGGGCGTGGCCCATCTCGTGGTAGGCGATGGTCGCCTTCTCCTTCTCGGAGATCATCCGCGACTTGCGCTCGGGGCCGGCGATGACCCGGGCGATGGCCTCCTCGAGGTCGTGCATGGTGATCACCTTGCGGTTGGCCCGCGCGGCGAGGATGGCGGCCTCGTTGATGAGGTTGCTCAGGTCGGCGCCGGAGAAGCCGGGCGTCTGCTTGGCCAGCGTCTCCAGGTTGACGGCGGGGTCGAGCGGCTTGTTGCGCGCGTGGACCTCGAGGATCGCCTTGCGGCCGCGGATGTCGGGCCGGTCGAGGGTGACGTGGCGGTCGAAGCGACCGGGGCGCAGCAGGGCGGGGTCGAGGACGTCGGGACGGTTGGTGGCGGCGATGACGATGACGTGGGTGCTGGTCTCGAAGCCGTCCATCTCGACGAGCAGCTGGTTGAGGGTCTGCTCGCGCTCGTCGTGGCCGCCGCCCAGGCCGGCGCCGCGCTGGCGGCCGACCGCGTCGATCTCGTCGACGAAGACGATGCAGGGCGAGTTCTTCTTGGCCTGGTCGAAGAGATCGCGCACGCGCGAGGCGCCGACGCCGACGAACATCTCGACGAACTCGGAGCCGCTGATGCTGAAGAAGGGAACGCCCGCCTCGCCGGCGACCGCCTTGCTGAGCAGCGTCTTGCCGGTGCCGGGCGGGCCGACCAGCAGCACGCCCTTGGGAATGCGCGCGCCGACGGCGGTGAACTTGTCGGGGTACTTGAGGAACTCGACGATCTCGGTCAGCTCGACCTTGGCCTCCTCGACGCCGGCGACGTCGTTGAAGGTGACGGCGGGCTTGTCACCGGCGAGCAGACGCGCGCGGCTGCGGCCGAACGACATGGCCTGGTTGTTGCCGCTCTGCGTCTGCCGGAGCATGTACCACATGAAGCCGGCGATCAGAACCAGCAGGACGAGGTTGGGGAGAATGATGCTCCACAAGAAATTGCCTCCCCCGTTGCTGTCGTCTTTGAAGTTGTGGAAGTTGTTGTCCGCAAAGAAGCGATTGAGGTCCGTGCCCGCGGCCACGGTGGTGTGGTACTTCTGGCCGTCCTGGCCGTACCAGTCGACTGTCTGATTGTCGCCTTCGACGATCGTCGACTGCGCGGAATTGTCGGAGATGACGTTCTTCTTGTCACTGCAGGCGCCCGTGCCCGAGCCGCCGCAGGCTTTGTAGTTCTGCACCGCCGCGGTGAACTCGCCCGCGGTCCGCTCGCTGGGACCGTTGCTGGGGAAGCTCTTGTAGGCGAGGAGGGCCACCATGGCGATGGCAGCGAAGAGCAGGAAGTAGATGAGCGAGCGCCGCTGGCCTCTCATGGGCGGCAGTCTAGCATGGGGTCTGCGCAGCCCCAGTCCGTTACGGGAGCGTGCGGCCCGGTGACCGGGGCGTGCCCCTCCTGGGCCCGCCGCTGGTGCTCGGCCAGGGCCACCAGGCGGCGCCGGGCGGCGGGGAACACCGCTTCCAATGCGGGGATCAGCTCGTGGCGGACCCGGCTGCGCAGAAAGCGGGGGTCGCGGTTGGAGGGGTCGTCGAGGACGGCCAGGGACAGGGCCGCGCAATAGGCCGCCGTCTGGGCCCGCCAGACCTTGAGCAGAGGGCGGGCCAGGACGCCGTCCCGGGAGCCCATCGCCCGCAGGGCGCGGGGGGTGGCGCCGGACAGTGCACGCATCAGCACCGTCTCGGCCTGGTCGTCGGCGGTGTGGCCCAGGGCGATGGCGGTGGCGCCCAGCTCGCCGGCGAGCCAGCGCAGCGCGGCGTGGCGGGCGGCGCGGGCGCGGTCCTGCAGCGAGCCGCCGGGCTCGACCGTGACCTGCAGGGCGCGCACCTCGAGCCCGAGGCTGTGCGCGAGCGCGGCCACGGTGTCCGCCTCGGCGGCCGAGCCGGGCCGCAGGCCGTGGTCGACGTGGGCGACGGTGAGCCGGAGGCCGCGGGGCGGGGCGAGGCGGGCCAGGGCGTCGACCAGCGCGGTCGAGTCGGGGCCGCCGCTGCAGGCGAGCAGCACGCGCTCGCCGGGCCGGAGCACGCCGTCGCGGTCGAGGGCGCGGGCCACGGCGCGCCGCACGCGGGCGACCTCGGGAACCCGCTCGGCGGGGCTGAGTCGGCTGGAGCGCACCGTCGTGGCCATCGTCTGCTGGCCGACACGATACGGCCACGGGTGCGACGAACGGCCCTCCGCGCCGCCACACCGACCGTGACGTCGTCCTGGTGCGCGACGAGGCCAGGCTCAGCGTCTCCAACTCTGTCCGGCACTGGTCGCGGACGTCCGTATCCCCTGGCCGTATCCGCACTCCAGGGGGCGGTCGCCGGGTGCACGGCGCCGCCCCCTCTCGCTGCCCGCCGCATACTTGCCGACCGTGTCCGAGCGCGTGCGCACCGTCGACTGGGGCGGCGACCACGTGGTCCTCATCGACCAGACGCTGCTGCCCGATCGCTTCTCGCTGCTGCGCGTGCGTGACGTGCCGGCGCTCTGCGACGCCATTCGCCGGCTGGCTGTGCGGGGTGCGCCGGCATTGGGGGTGACGGGCGCGCTCGGTGTGGCGCTGGCGGCGGTGCGCGACGACGACGTCGCGGCCGCCGCGCGGATGCTCGTCGAGTCGCGGCCGACGGCAGTCAACCTGGCCTGGGGGGTGCGGCGCGTGACTGCTGTGCACCTCAGCGGTGCGGAGGCGATGCTGCGCGAGGCGCTGGCGGTGCGCGACGAGGAGATCGCGGTCGAGCGCGCGCTGGCCGTGCGTGGCGCCGACCTGCTGCACTCGTTGTGCGGCGCTCGCCTGGGGCTGCGGCTGCTGACTCACTGCAACACCGGTGCACTGGCCTGCGTTGAGTCGGGGTCGGCGCTCGGCGTCATCGCGGAGTTGCATGCGCGCGGTGCGGTGGCAGAGGTAGTCGCGTGTGAAACACGGCCACTGCTGCAGGGTGCACGTCTCACCACCTGGGAGCTGCAGCAGTTGCGCATCCCACACGCATTGATCGTCGACGGCGCGGCGGCGTGGCTGATGGCGCGCGGCGAGGTGGACGCGGTGATCGTCGGCGCCGACCGCATCGCGGCCAACGGCGACGTGGCCAACAAGGTGGGTACATTGGCGCACGCGCTGGCGGCGCGCCATGCGGGCATTCCCTTCGTCGTCGCCGCACCGGAGTCGACGGTGGACGCCTGGACTCCGTCCGGCGAGGCCATCCCCATCGAGGAGCGCGATGCGCACGAGGTGCTGGCGTGGCGCGGCCACCGCACGGCGCCGGACGGCACGCGGGCGCGCAATCCCGCCTTCGACGTCACGCCGGCGGCACTGGTCAGCGCCATCGTCACCGACCGGCGCGTCATCGACACGGCGCGCGGCGAGCGGCCCGACGGCGATCGCCCTGGTGCTGATTGCAGTCATACCGACGATTGACAGTTGTCGCAGCGCTGCTCTAGGCTCCTCGCGGGCAGAGTTGCCGGACGAGGGGCAGTGCATCGGCAAACGGTCGGCGAGGAACCATGATGGCCATCCAGGTTGACGCCACGACGACGCATCCCGAGCGCAAGGAGATCGCCCGCTACCTGCTGTCCCGCGGTCAGGCAGCGCTGGAGGCGGAACGCGAGGCATTGACGAAGCCGGCGGCGGCGGCCGATGCCGCGCCGGAGACGGGCGCACTCGCCCACCCCAGGATCAAGTTCGACTTCCCGGCCGGCCTCGCGCCCGTGCCGCATCCCATCGATCCCGAACCCGATGCCGCCGCGGCGCTGCCGCGTGCCGACATCGTGGTGATCACCTGGACCGTCGACGAGGCGACGGCGCTGGCCCACGTGCTGACGCCGGGCGTCAGCCCGGCCAGGTGGCACCACTACGCGCACGGGTACGACAGCTACAAGGACAAGATCCGCGCCCACGCACCTGCGGCGGTGAGCAAGCGCCTGGGCAGCTACATGCCGGTGACCGTCGGCAGCAGAAAGGTGCTCTGCATGAAGTCGGAGCTGCACCTCAACCAGGACGGCGTGAAGACGGGCGAGGGCCTGGCCACGCTGCCGGTGAAGGACTTCTTCAAGCAGATCATCGCCGAGGTGCAGCCGTCGCACGTCTTCACCATCGGCACCTCCGGAAGCGTCTTCGAGGACTTCAGCCTGGGCGACACGGTGATCACCCGCGCCGCCAAGTTCCGCCTCCACAACGAGTTCCGCAACGAGACGTGGAACGGCGCCACCTACAAGAGCGACTGGACGATCCCCACCACACACCTGGACACCGCGACCAAGCTGGCGGCGAGCATCGAGCCCAACCTGGCCGAGCCTCCCTTCGCCCCGCCCACCAAGCGCTACCCGGCCGGCGGCCCGCCGGTGACCCCGCCGCCCGACGTGCCGACGATCAGGATGGAGCAGGACCACCGGGACATGCCGGAGTTCCATCCCATCCTGACCACGGACTACTTCGAGTACGGCACCACCGCCAACCGCCTCGACAAGGAGGGCGCCGCGGTCGAGATGGGCGACGCCGCGTTGGGACTCGCCTGCAGCGAGCTGCAGGCGCCACCCAGGTGGGCCGTCATCCGCAACATGAGCGACCCGGTGATCAACGGCGACCTGCCCACCAAGCAGTACCACCTCAACGAGCAGACCACCTGGGCGGTCGGCTACTACACCGCCTATGGCATGTACACCTCGATGTGCGGTGCGCTGGCCACCTGGGGAGTCATCGCCGGGCTCGCGTAGGAGGAGGCGGTTCGACGGGGCGCGGCTAGAATCGGCCCCGTGATGGCCGCGCTCTCCATGTTCACCCCGGCGGCGCGCGCCTGGTTCGAGGCCAGCTTCGAGGCGCCCACACCGGTGCAGGAGCGCGGCTGGGAGGCGGTGGCCTCGGGCGCGCACACGCTGATGTGCGCCCCCACGGGCAGCGGCAAGACCCTGGCGGCGTTCCTCTGGTCGATCGACCGGCTGCTCAGCGAGCCGGTGCCGCCGGACGCGGAGCGCTGCCGCGTGCTCTACGTCTCACCGCTCAAGGCGCTCACCGTCGACGTCGAACGCAACCTGCGCGCGCCGCTGCGCGGGATCGCGGCACAGGCGGAACGCAGCGGCACGTCGCTGGCACCCGTGTCCGTCGCGGTGCGCAGCGGGGACACGCCGAGCGCCGAGCGCGCCCGCATCGAACGGCACCCACCGGACATCCTCATCACCACGCCGGAATCGCTGTTCCTCATGCTCACCAGCAACGCGCGCAAGGTGCTGGCCAGCGTGCGCTGGGTGATCGTCGACGAGATCCACAGCGTCGCCGCCACTAAGCGCGGCGCGCACCTGGCGCTCTCGCTGGAACGGCTCTGCGCCGTCACGCGCAACGAGCCGCAGCGCATCGGGCTGTCGGCGACGCAGAAGCCGCTCGAAGAGATCGCGAAGTTCCTGGGTGGCACGGCAGGGGGAACGCTGTCAGCGGGCCGCACTCCAGCGGCGGCTGATGGCGTGGGGGAGGCCCCCGACGGCGCGCGTCAGCGCGCGGAAAGACAGGTGAGCATCGTCGATGCGGGTCACCGCAAGACGCTGGAGCTGCGCGTCGAGGTGCCCGTCGAGGACATGGCCAACCTGGAGCGCGGCGTGGAGATGCCGAGCGGCCCCGCGGCGGCCATTGGCGACGATCCCGGCGGGCCGCGGCGCAGCATCTGGCCGGCCATCCATCCGCGCCTGCTCGAGCTGATCCGCGAGCACCGCTCCACCATCGTCTTCGTCAACTCGCGGCGGATGGCCGAGCGGCTCGCCAACAAGCTCAACGAGCTGGCCGGCGAGGAGCTGGTGCGCGCCCACCACGGCTCGATCGCGCGCGAGCAGCGCGTCGCCGTCGAGGACGCGCTCAAGCAGGGGCGTCTGCCGGGCATCGTGGCCACCAGCTCGCTGGAGCTGGGCATCGACATGGGTGCCGTCGACCTGGTCATCCAGGTGGAGGCGCCCACCAGCGTGGCCAGCGGCATGCAGCGCATCGGCCGCGCCGGGCACAGCGTCGGCGAGCCGTCCCGCGGCGTGGTCTTCCCCAAGTTCCGCGGCGACCTGCTGGAGTGCGCGGTGGTGGTCGAGCGCATGCTCGACGGCGAGATCGAGACCACGCGCGTGCCGCGCAACCCGCTCGACGTGCTGGCGCAGCAGATCGTGGCCATGACCGCGCTCGACGAGTGCCGCGTCGACGAGGTCCGCGCGCTGGTGCGCCGCGCCTACCCGTTCAGCGAGCTGAGCGACCGCGCCTTCGAGTCGGTGCTCGACATGCTGAGCGGCGCCTACCCCGCCGACGAGTTCGCCGAGCTGCGTCCGCGCGTCGTCTGGGATCGCGCCGCCGGCACGCTGCGCGGACGCGCCGGCGCGCAGCGGCTCGCGGTGACCAGCGGCGGCACCATCCCCGACCGCGGCCTCTACGCGGTGACACTCTTCGAGGACGGCCGCAAGGTGGGCGAGCTCGACGAGGAGATGGTCTACGAGATCCATCCCGGCGAGGTCTTCGTCCTCGGCGCCACCTCCTGGCGCGTCGCCGAGATCACACCCACGCAGGTG